>Ga0114939_10000584_pt1 | contig 30493 bp, 27 predicted proteins | sample AshMeaCrysSpring_FD_87196 | JGI IMG/M metagenome (GOLD analysis project Ga0114939, IMG submission 87196) | Groundwater microbial communities from Big Spring, Nevada to study Microbial Dark Matter (Phase II) - Ash Meadows Crystal Spring | ecosystem: Environmental > Aquatic > Deep subsurface >...
CCGCCCGATCCGGCCGTGACGCGCATCGTGGTGTCCTCGGGCCCGAAGCAGCGCAACGACCCGGACACGGGCATCGTGGTGCGCCTATGCGAGACGCCGCTGGGACTCAACCCGCGCCTGGCCGGGCTGAAGCACCTCAATCGCCTCGAGCAGGTAATGGCCTGTGCGGAATGGGACGATCCCTCGATCGCCGAGGGACTCATGTCCTCGGTCGACGGCCGGGTGGTCTGCGCGACCGCGGCGAACGTGTTCATGGTGCAGGACGGTCGCCTGCTGACCCCTGACATTCGCGACTGCGGCGTGGCTGGCGTCATGCGCGGGCTCGTGCTCGCGGCCGCGCGCGAGCTCGCGATAGCGCACGAAGTCACGGACTTCCCGGCATCACGGCTCGCCGAGGCCGAGGAGGTGTTCCTCACCAACGCGATCACCGGCGTACGGCCGGTCGGCGAGGTGATCGGACTGCGTCGCTTCGCCGTTCCCGGCCCGGTAACGAGTGCATTGCTCGGCTGGACGGCGCGAGCGGAGGCGTGAACCTGCGTCGGGCGATTCTGCTGCTGCTGGTGCTGCTTGCGGTCGCCGCGGCCGTCGGCCACTCTGCGTTCACGGGCTGGATCGATCGTCCGATGGCTGTCGGCGAGTCGCCGGTCACGATCGAAGTGCCGCGCGGCCAGCCGTTCGCGGCTACGATCGACGATCTCGCTGCACGCGGCCTCCTCGAGCACCCGACATGGTTGCGCGCGTATGCACGGGCCACCGGGGCCGATGCCCGCATCAAGGCGGGCGAGTACGAATTGCCTCCGGGCACGACGCCGCGGGGACTCGTCGCGCTGCTCGAGTCCGGCGATGTCGTGCAGCACAGCGTCACCCTGGTCGAGGGATGGACCTTCCGCGAGCTGCGTCGCGCCCTCGAACAGGAACCGTTGCTCGACAACACGCTCGCGGGCAAGGACGACGCGGCAGTAATGACCGCGCTCGGCGAGGAGGGCCAGGCACCGGAAGGTCTCTTCTTTCCCGACACCTACCTGTTCGGTAAGGGAACGACCGACCTCGAGATCCTGCGCGCGTCACGCTCGCGCATGCGCGAGGAGCTCGAGTCGGCGTGGAATGGACGGGTGCCGGACCTGCCGGTCACCACGCCCTACGAGGCACTGATCCTCGCCTCGATCGTCGAGAAGGAGACGGCGCTCGCGGCCGAGCGGGCGCGTATCGCCGGAGTATTCACGACGCGCTTGCGTCGTGGCATGCGGCTGCAGACAGATCCGACCGTGATCTACGGGCTCGGTCCGGGCTTCGACGGCAACCTGCGGCGCGCGGACCTCCAGCGCGATGGACCCTACAATACGTACACGCGTGCCGGCTTGCCTCCTACCCCGATCGCGCTTCCCGGCGCAGAGGCGCTGCGAGCGGCGGTTACTCCAGACGAGCGGGGCGAGCTGTACTTCGTGGCCACCGGGCTGCCGGACGGCAGCCACGAGTTCTCGCGAACACTGGCCGAGCACGAGGCTGCGGTAAAACGCTACCTCGTTCGCTACCGGTCGCGGACAACGGAGCGCTGAGATGAAGGGTCGCTTCGTCACCTTCGAGGGAGGGGAAGGCGCTGGCAAGACCACGCAGCTCGCCCGGGCGGCCGAGTGGCTGCGGACTCGCGGTGTGGAGGTCGTCGTGACGCGTGAGCCGGGCGGCACGCCGCGTGCCGAGCGGCTGCGCGCGATCCTGCTGGAGCGGTCCGAGGAGCCAATGCCTGGCTCCTGCGAGTTGCTGCTGATGTTCGCCGCGCGCGCCACTCATCTCGAGAATCTCGTCTGGCCCGCGATGCGTCGCGGTGCATGGGTACTGTGCGACCGCTACACGGACGCCACCTACGCCTACCAGGGCGGGGGGCGCGGCCTGGCGGTCGCGCAGATCGACGCCCTTGCCGCCATCGTCCATCCGGATGGCTGGCCCGATCTCACCCTGCTGTTCGATCTGCCGGTGGAGCGAGGTCTCGCGCGAGCCAGCAAGCGCAACGGCGACCAGGGGCCCGATCGATTCGAGTCCGAGCAGCGCGCCTTCTTCGAGAGAGTACGCGATGCATACCTCGGGCGTGCACGGCGCGAACCCGGACGGTTCCGCGTGATCGATGCCAATGCGGCGATCGACGACGTGGCAGCAACGGTGCGGGCAGCGCTCGAACCGCTGCTCGGAGCGATACGATGAGCGAAGAACCGGAAGCGGAGGTCGTCGTTGCGCCCGACTACCTGCCGTGGCATGGACCGGCACGGGCAAGGCTGGCCGCGGCTGCGGCAGGGGCGCGCATGCCTCACGCGCTGCTGTTACATGGTCCGGACGGCGTCGGCAAGCAGAGATTCGCCGCGGCGCTCGCCGCGGGACTGTTCTGTCGCAAACCGGGTTCCGACCTGGAGCCCTGCGGCGCCTGTGCAGAGTGCGTGCTGAGCCGGGCCGGCACTCATCCCGACCTGCACTGGCTGCGTCGGCCCGAGGACCGCAAGACCATAGGCGTTGACGCCGTACGCGACGCCTGCGAGCAGCTTGGCATGACCAGCCTGCGTGGTGGTTATCGCGTCGCGGTCGTTGCTACAGCACAGCTGATGACGCACAGCGCGCAGAACGCCTTCCTCAAGACACTGGAAGAGCCTGCGCCAAGGACGCTGCTGGTGCTGGTCACTTCCAGGCCTTCGGCACTGCTCGCGACGCTGCGCAGCCGCTGCCAGCGCGTCGAGATCCCGCGTCCAGCGCCCGAAGGTGCCATCGATTGGCTCCGGGGCAACCTCGGCGCACCACCACCACCGGGCCTGCTCGACCTTGCCGGCGGCGCGCCGCTGCGTGCGCTGGCGCTGGCTCCCCACTACCCGGCGCTGGAGCAGCAGATGACGATGCTGCTCGAGGACCTGGCTGACGGACGAGTCGAGGTGACCCACGTCGCGGCGGACCTGCTGGGCGAGGGACTCGGAACACGCCTCGACTGGATCGAGCACTGGCTGGCCGGAGCCTTTCGTGATCGGCTTGGCAGAGATGGGACGCAGGTCCGGATTCCGTCCGCGACCAAGTTGCAAAGGGCCGCCGGCGCGTTGAACATGCGCGCTGCATTCCGGGTCGTGGACCGTCTGCGAGAGAGTCGCCGGCTGCTGGAGGGCTCGGCGGCCGCGCAGCTGGTGGTCGAGGCTCTGCTCATAGAGCTGGCGGCAACATTCCGGAACAGAGGAGTCGCCTGATGAGTCCCGTGACGAGGCAACCGAGCAAGCCAGGACTGCTGACGCTCACGATCAAGGACAAGAGCGCCCTTTACCTCGCCTACATGCCCTTCGTGAAGAACGGCGGGCTGTTCGTTCCGACCAGCAGCAACTACCGCCTCGGCGACGAGGTGTTCATGCTGCTGAACCTGATGGGCGAGGACGAGAAGCTGCCGGTCGCCGGGCGCGTCATATGGATGACGCCCAAGGGCGCGCAGGGAAAGCGGACCGCCGGCATCGGCGTGCAGTTCAGCGAGCAGGACCGCGGTGCGACGCAGCGCAAGATCGAGTCATACCTCGCGGGCGCGCTGGGTGGGGACAAGGCGACGCACACGATGTAGCGTCGCGCGCAGGATCGATCGGGATCAGCGTCGATCGGCCGGGGAGTTCAGCGCCTCGGCGAGTTCCGATGCGGCAATGCCGCCGCGCAGCACGTAGGTCTCGAATCCGCGCTCGCCGAGGATGTACGCGGCCGCGGAACTGCGCCGACCATTGTCGCAGCAGACGACATACGGCACCGCCGGGTCCAGTGCCTTGAGCTTGAGGCGCACGAAATACAGCGGAACGCTGATCGCGTCCAGGAAGTGGCAGTGCTCGAACTCGCTCGGGAGTCGAACATCGAGCCAGCGCCCGCCGGAGTTCACGATCTCGCGCGCCTCTGCCTCGTCTACCCAACGCAGCATCGGCTCGTTGAGCAGCGTGATGAAGTCGTCCTTCGGGAGGCGCATCAGCGTGCCGTCGGTCGCCATGGTGATGGTGGCGTTGCGCTTGGCTCCGGAAATCAGCGCTTCCTCGCCAAAAGTGTCCCCCATCCCGAGCTCGGCGAGCTTGATGCCCTCCCGATTCAGCGGCGTTTCGCGCGTTACGAGGCAGCGCCCCGACACGATGGCATAGAAGAAATCGCCCTCGTCGCCCTGGCGGATGATCGTGTCGCCGGCCCGGTAGTCGATGCGCTGCATGCGCATGAATACGGCCTGCAGGTTCGCCGGCGGGATCTTATGGAAGGCGCGGCTCTGAAGCAGCAGGGTCATCCAGTCGTCGCCGGTCGAGCTGCCGGCCTGCAGCTCGCCGACTTCGTATATGCCAGTCTGGTCCCAGGTGAGCACCACGTCGAGGAGGTCACTGTCGATCGCGATGTACTCGATCCGTTCGGAAGCGACGCGAGCGGTGCAGCGCCGCGGCAACAGCGGGGCGACGGGGTGGCGCGCGTCGGCCGTCCCACCCTTGACGCTGCCGGCGTGGCGGCCTTCCGTCAGCAGGTCGAGCGTGCCGGAGACGAGGTAGAACGTGCGCTTCTCGGCGTCCCCTTCCTTGAAGAGAAGGCGTCCCTGCGGAAGTTCGCGGACCACTGTCTTGCGCGCCAGCGCGCGCAGGTTATCGAGCTTCAGCCCGTCGAGAGGGGAGAAGGTTCGCAATACCGACAGGTCGGGCGATGGAGATTCGCTCATCGTGCACGGCAGGGCGGTTGCGTCCGATGGTCTTGTGACGCGTGCAAAGGCGCGGAGATTATCACAGCAGTCTCGCCGCGCCCCGACTCACGCCGCCGCCCGCGCCACGTGGGTCACGCGGAAGTCGCAAACCAGCGGACGGTGATCTGAGAGCGTCACTCCGGGCACGGAGAAACTGTCGATCTCGATGCCACGCGAATGAAGGATGAAGTCGAGTTCCATGCGAGGACGACGCGCCGGGTAGGAAGGCAGCCGCTCGCGATTCGCGCTGCTGAGCCCCGCGGCTTCCATGAACAGCGCCATCTCATGCTCGCCCCAGAAGGTATTGAAGTCGCCGGCGACGATCACGGGCTTCGTGGAACGCTTCACGAGTTCGAAGAGGTGCCGCAGCTGAACGTGACGATGGCGGAACTTCAGCGAAAGGTGCACCAGGAAGACGCACAGGTCATCGAGTTCGAGTTCGATGATCAGTCGCTTGATGCCGGTGTCGAAATAGTGAAAACGCTCGCCTTCGACGCGCGGGGCCGCGAGGAACGCATTGGCCTGCTTGTTGACGATCGGGACGAGGGTGTTGAGGGAGTCTGTGCCGTACTTGCACTGGTAGGTCGAGTAGTGGCCCAGCGATTCTGCGATCACCTCGGCCTGGTTCACCCGGCCCGAGCGGATGGAGCCGGTATCGACCTCGATCAGGCCGACGATGTCCGGATCCACGCCCTTGATGAAGCGCGTTATGCCCTCGAGGACCCGCGGATTGCTGCGCAGATAGCCGGCGCCCGGCACCGGAAGGTGGAACGCCGCCCCCGTGCCGGTCGCGTAGCGGATGTTGTAGAGCACGAAGCGCATGAATCTGTGATTTTAATGGCCGCGGCCGTGAACCGGAAACACGTCGCCTGAGCTAGACTACAAAATGAGTACCCGGTCGACCTGCCCATTTTGGCGGAGGTAGCGTGAGTAGCGTAACCCAGAGTAACCCGGTGCGCCTGTTCGTCTGTCACGTCTGGCACCATGACGATGACTATCAGCGAGTCTTCGAGTACCTCGAGAGCGTCGACAACTTCTTCTATCGCAATACCAGCACGCCGGACCGTCGGCCCACCGGCGACAAGGAGGCGCTGCGGGACGACCTGCGCCGGCAGATCACCGAAGCAGAACTGGTCATTGTTCCGTCACAGCTGTACCGCAAGCACCTCGACTGGGTCGAGTTTCAGCTGCATTGTGCCAAGGCCTTTGACAAGCCGGTGGTCGTGCTCGAGCCTTTCGGCTCGCACGATACGATTGCGCCAGCAGTAATGGAGATGGGCGACGAGATCGTGCCGTGGGACCAGCGCCAGCTGGTCGACGCGATCAAGCGTCAGGCGCGTCACGAGGAGACGACGCGCTTCGATGTCATCGAGTTCAAGCTCGACTGATCATCGCCGGAACGGGCTCGTCGGGCACCGCCCGAAGCACCCTCCCCTGACGCGCGAGGGCCTGCGGGTCGCTCAGGTCGCCGAAGATGCGCACGATCTCCTGGGCATGCCGACCCGCTTCGTCCTCCGACATCTTGAGCACGCTTGCCGACAGCGTGTCGCAGGTGCCAGTGCGCGGGACACGGTGGAGAGCATCTGAGACCGCGGAGTAGGGCGCGCGAAGCTCGCGCGGAAGGTCCTCGGTCGCGAAGTCCGCAAGGTGCTTCTGGTAGGCGTGAAGCAGGCGTTGCTTTGCGGGGCCGGCCCCCGCCAGCACAACCGCTGCGTCCCGAAAGCGTTCCCAGTTCTTCTCCATCACTTTACCCCCGAAGTCAGGACAATAATCGTTTGTCATTTCAAACAATTGAAGCAAAGTCTTAACGTCAAGAAAGACGCTTCAGCCGGGATAGATACTCGTCTCGAATCAGCGACGTACGACCGAAATATACGCGGTCACCGAGGAAATTCAATGAAACGGATGATCCTTCAGAACGGTACCGACCACACGCGGTTCGACCCGCGAATCGCCCTGGTTACGGCTCGAGCCGCACTCGATCTCGACCCTGACATGCCGCCGCTCATGGATGCGCTGCATGCCGCCGGCGCCCTGCCCGACACGCCCTGCTGGGATGACCCCGCAGTGGACTGGGCGTCCTACGACGTCGCGGTGCTGCGCTCGACCTGGGACTACGTGGACCGCGTCGATGAGTTCCTCGCATGGTGCGGTCGATGCAGTCGGCGAACGCTGCTTCTGAATCCACCGGCGGTCGTTCGCTGGAACACGGACAAGCACTATCTAATCGACCTCGCGAACGCGGGCATTCCAGTCGTACCTACTCGCTTCGTCGAGCCCGGCAGCGGGGCATTGCCGGAACTGAAGCAGTTCCTTGCCGGCGCGGCACTTTCGGTGAACGTCGGTCGGCCGTGCTACTTCGATGACTTCGTCATAAAGCCGGCCATCGGTGCGGGGTCCCGGGACGCCGCGCGCTATCGACGGACGGATGCGGCGGCCGCGGAATACCATCTCGGACGCCTCCTCGCGGCAGGACGAGCAGCCATGTTGCAGCCCTATCTCGCAAGGGTCGACGAGTATGGCGAAACGGCCGTGCTCTACCTCGGTGGCGAGTTCAGCCACTCGATCCGCAAGGGCCCATTGCTTCGTGCCGGCGCCGACCTGGTCGAGGGACTGTTCGCGCCGGAGGAGATCGGGCCCAGGACCGCCGATGACGCCGAACTTGCGATTGCCGCCGCGGCGTACCTGGCACTGCCTTTCGAGCCTCCGGCTTATGCCCGCATCGACCTGCTGCGCGATGCTCAGGGAACCCCGACAGTACTCGAGCTCGAACTCACGGAGCCATCACTTTTCCTCACGCACGCTCCAGGCTCTGCGGATCGGTTTGCGAGTTGGATCGTGAGGTCGCTGACCGGTCGCAGCCAGGGGGACTGACTGGCGGAGCGTCGTCGGGCCCTCGGCCACGCCGACGCGAGCTTGCGCGGGATGATTACCGATCCCGGGTTGGCGGTTCGCTCCGATAAGATCCGCGCGTCACTTCACGAGGAGGCGATGCCGTCGTGGCCAGGATCCTGATGCCGTTCTGGGGCGAGTACGGGCAGACCAAGCGCATCTGCGAACGAATACGGTCCGAGCTGGCGCCGCTGGGCCACTCGGCCGAGATCGTGCCTATCCAGCAATGCAGCCCCCGGACCGACGACTGCGACGCTGTCCTGATCGGGGCCAGCATCCGCCATGGCAAGCATGACCCATCGGTGCTCCAGTTCATCCTCCAGCACCAGCCGCTGCTCGAGTCGAAGCCGAGTGCGTTCTTCTCGGTGAGCCTGATTGCCCGCAAGCCGACCCGGAACACGCCGGAGACGAATCCATACGTGAAGGCGTTCATCGCGCGTTCGCCCTGGAAGCCGCGGCTGGTCGGCGTGTTCGGCGGCGAGCTCGACTACCAGCGTTACGGGCTGTTCAACCGCTACGTGATCCGCCTGATCATGAAGATCAACGGCGGCCCGACCGACCTCAATACGAAGGTCGAGTTCACCAACTGGGACGAAGTGAATCGCTTCGCCGGCCGTTATGGCGCGTTGCTCGACGGACGCTCCGCCTGATTGCAGCGTGCATCGAACATGACCCGCAGCACAGGACGTCTGGGCGACCGACTGCACGCCATGGTCGCGGCGCTGTCGCTGTGGCTCATCCTCACGAGCCCGTGGATCACACTGCTGCGACGCATCCCGTCCGGTGCAGGCTGGCTCGACTACGCGCACGTCGTACTCGGTTTCGTCGCCGCGCTGCTCGCGATCGCCTACACGTGGTCGTGCCTGCGCGACGGCCGCTGGCGCCTGTACTTCCCGTGGGTTGCGCCGCAGATCCGCACCGTCGGCAGCGACCTTGCGGGGCTGCTGCGGGGGCGGGTTCCGGCCGCGGAGGGCGGCGGCCTGTTCGGGCTCATCGAGGGACTGCTGCTGCTCGCCTTGCTCGCGACGGCCGCGACCGGGGCCGCGTGGTTCCTGGCGCAGGGCACTGATGCGGCGGTTTCATGGCGCGGGCAGCACATCCTCGCGGCGCGTGGATTCATTGGCCTGCTCGTGCTGCACGTCGTGACCGTGAGCCTGCATCTGCTCGACTTCGTGGGAGAGTGAACGGAACCGGTCAGTATCGGCCGCAACGATCTCGTCGTCATCGAGAGCACGCAGATATCCCGTGTTCACAAGCCGTGATCCACAGGACTACGGTGACTGTGCCCGCCGCCATGGCATGGACGGGCAAGGACTGAACAAGGAGAGTCTTCATGACGTACCGAATCCTGATGGTCGCGTTGGCCGCGGTTGCAATGGTCGCTGCGGGCTGCTCGACAAGCGGCCACGGCAGCGCACCCAACTTGGGGTCCCCTTGATTTCACTGCCAAAAGTGCCGGTAGAAAAGCCGCGTATTTCCCGTGGGATTTTGGGGTACACCGCGCCAGGTCGTTGATCGGACTGCGGTTCCTGTTCACGGTGAGAGTGGTGCATTTCGGCCGAGCCGAGGGCGTCTCAGGGCCTGCCGACGGCCACGTTCCGTGCCCCACGTGACGGCAGCAGCCGCTCGAGGTACTGCTCGATCGGGAACCGAAACACGCCGCGCAAATTGATGCCCTCGGTGCGCGTCGGGGCGATCCGCCCGATCAGTTCGGGGGGCACGGCGGTCGCGCGTCGCGCGTTCCATCGATTGAGGGCGGCCTGCATTTGGGTGGTGTTCCAGGCCATGAGGAGGTTGGCCAGCAGGCTGAGTGCGTCGGCGACGGCCTGCATTTCGTCGTCGCGCCTGGCCTGATAGCCGGCGACGCGCCCGGTGTAGATGGCGCGCTTCAATGCGTTCACGGCCTCGCCGCGGTTGAGCACGCGCAGCAACTCGCGGCGGAAGGTCGCATTGACGAAGTAGTCGGCGAGAAAGACCGTACGGAGCAGCTTACCGAGTTGCACCATGGCCTCGTAGAGCGGATCACCGCGCGAGGCGGACCCGAAGCGCGCCAAGGCGTGGACGGCGCTGGTATGCCCGCCATGCACCGAGGCCACCAGATGCACGATCGACTCCCAGTGAGCGACGATCTTCTGGACGTCGATCCGGGCGTGACAGATCGAGCGGATGGCTTCGGGAACCGCCGTGCCGCGGGCGATGAACAGGTGCCGGTCCTTCAGGGCCTTCAGGCGTGGACACAGATCGAAGCCGAGCAAACGAGCCAGCGTCATCGCGACGTCTGTGTAGCCGTGCGTATCGACGGCAAGTTGTGCCGTCTCGAGGCGCTCATCGCGCACGACGCCCTCGATCGCAGCGCCGGCCTGTCGCTCGTTGAGTACGATCGGCTGGGCGTAGGAGATGGCCCAGTTGTCGCGAACGTGGGAGTAGATGCCGACCGAGGGCGTCTGGCGCCGCGGGTCGACGCGGGCCTGCCAGACGCGCTTGCTGGTCTCGAGGCTCATCATGTCGGAGGAGGCGAGATCCGACCGCCCCCAGGTGCTGGCAATGGGATGGCGCTGCATGAAGGCGAGCACGGCGCTGCACGCATCGGTGAGGCGCCGGCCGTCGCTGGCCCAGCGCATCGCCTGGCGGATGGCGGGGGCGGAGAGTTGCGGGATCATGCGCGCGGTCTCGGCGGCCGAGAGCGCCGTACCATGCGCCAGAATCCCCGCATAGACCATGAGCAGTTCCTTGTCTGAGCGGGGTTCGCGACCGAGCATGATCCAGCTGAAGCGGACCTCGGCGTCGACGGCGAGGATGATCTCGGGCAGCTGCGCTTCGCCGATGCGCTTATCGAGCGCGGCCCGCAGCTTGGTGAGCTGGGGGTCTTCCTCCTCGGCGGCGAGCGGGGTCAGATGCAGCTCGTCATCGACGCGCAACTCGCCCTTGACCGCCGCGTCGGCGACCCGGGCAATCGCGTGCTGCGACTGCTCGAGGAGCGGCTCGAGAAACGCGCCAGCCTCGGTCGGCAGCGCCAGGCGCCGGTACTGTGCCCGCCGGGTCTGCTGCCATCGCTCGGCCGGGATGAACAGGCGCTCGCGGCTGCGGAACGCGAAGCTGTGTTCGATCCAGACCGTGCCGTTACGCAGTGCCCGGCGCAGCGCCAGCAGCGTCGCCACCTCGCAGGCGAGGAAGGCGCGCTGCCGATCGGCTCCCGCCAGTGTGGCGCGCCAGACGCGTCCGAACGGAACGTCGAACGCAGTCGGGAGGAGCCGCACGTCGTGCGCGTAGAGGTCGCGCAACGCGGTGAGAGCCTCGAGCACGGGGTGTTCGGCATGGGCGCGCCACGGCAACCGAACCAGCCCCTGCAGCAGGGCGCGTACGGGACGCACGCCCTCGATGAGCCGGCTGCGGACGATCTCGGCGCGGGTGCGGGGCTTGGCATCGCGATGCGCTTCAATGAGCGCCATCAGGTGCTCGCGCAATGCCTCGCTCGACAGGGCACGATCGGTGGCGAGGGTGCCCAGTTGACCGAGCAGGTCCCGGTACAGGCGCGCCCAGTCGGTGAGCTGGGCGTCCACGCCGACACTGGCGAGCCGCCAGAGCTCGGCGACCCGGCGGCGGACCATGAGGAGTAGATGGTCGGTGCTCGCCAGCAGGCAGTAGCGCAGAAAGCAGGCCACCTCGATGGTGCGAACAGGCTCGCCGATACGCGCCCCCACGGCCGGCGGCCGGCTGGCCAACCGACGGGCATAGCGGCGCAGAATCGCGTCTGGCAGGTCGGTGAGCTGGTGGTCAACGCCGAGGCGGTACAGGCAGTCAATGCGCTCGAGCAGCGAATCGATCTGCCGCGTCGAATGCTTGGCGGGCGCCGCCCACAACCAGGTCTGGGTGGTCATGCCATCCGGGCGCGGCTCGGTCAGCGTGCCATACCACTTGGCCAGCAGCAGCGGCTCGACCGTATCGAGGATCGCTCGGGCCAGCACCGCCTCGTGGCTGCGGACCGCCTTGCGAATCAGCACGCGCAGATCCCGCTCGCGCGGCACCAGCCGGCGGTGCTCGTACAGCCATCGTCGTGCAAAGCCGAGCAGTCGTTGCCGATCGGTCGTGCGCGACAACTCATCGCGCAGCACGCGGACGAGCGCGCGGCGTTGCGCCTCGGTCAGCGGCTGGAAGCCGAGCGTCGCGCAGGCGACGTCCTGATGCTCAAACAACGTACGCCGGCGCCGATACATCGCGCGCAGCGAAGCCAAATCCGGCGCGACGACGTTGAACTGCTCGCCGAGGTGGCGCCACAGCGCCGGCGGCACCACGCCGACGGCCTCCAGCAGCCGTCCGCTCATGCGCAGGAAACCGACCTGCAGCGCCAGCCCGAGCATCAACCCCGGCTTGCGGCGCTCCTCGATCACGCGCCGTTCGGCGGCCGAGAAGTTGAAGAACGCCTCGATCTCGAACCCGCTCAGCTCGCGCGGCAGACGCTTGAGCCCGAGACAGGTCGTGTGCCAGTCGTTCATGTTCTTGTACCCCCCGCTCAGGGGCACAATAGCGGAGCGCAAACCGCGAACAGCAAGCGTCTGACCTGCCTCGTAAATCTACGCCTGCCCTCTAGAATGCCCGACAGATCCTACCGGCACTTCTGGCACTGAAATCAAGGGGACCCCGGGTTCACACTGCCCAGACTCTCTGGGGTGGTCCACGACCGCGGCATCGGCCACTACTCGCGTCCGCGCGTCCGGGCGGGCCCGGTAGGTGCGCACCAGATTTTCCATCGGTCTCCGCGAAAGGCGTCACAATTTTCAGAAAGCAATCGTGCCGACCGCCTACGGCTCGGTCTGAAAGCTACGCGACCCCCCAATTTGTGCGCCATCCGGGCAGCCATCACAGGCACACGACCTCCGCTTTCCCATTCATAACTGCGAAGTGCCGGGTTTGCACTGGTCTCGAGAATCGAGAGCGCGCCGGCGCGGAGGGTTGATCACCGCACGTACACAGCCATTGGGTTCTGTGAGGTGCGCCAGCGACTCAGCAAGCTTGATAGGGCAGTTTCGCACTGAACGCGGTAGCAAGACCTGGGAGTGGACCCGATCTTGCTCGCCACCCGCTCGGTCGCGGTTCGAGGATCAATTGCATGGACAAGCACTCAACGAGAATCACGTCCATCGTCGTGCTCTTCTGCATGCTCGGGGGGTTACAGGGATGCGGTGGTGGCGGCGGAGGCGGCGGGTCCGATAGCTTGCGACCTACGGTGACGCTGACGGCGATCACTCCTACCGTTGAATACGGGCGGCCTGCCTATCTTCGCATGCAATGGACAAACGTAACGTCCTGCACGGGATCAGGCGGCTGGGCCATCGCGTGGAGAGGCGACGATCCAAAGGATGAGACTGGAGGGACAGACGCTCTGACCGCAACGACTACGTTCATCGTTACCTGCACAGGCCCGTACGGATCCGCCTCCGCCAGCGCAACCGTCGGGGTCCTACCGTCTGTCACGCTCAGTTCGTCACCCCAGGCGATTTATCCAGCAGAGGCCGTGACGGTAACGTGGTCATCGTTAAACGCGACTTCCTGTGTCCGATCCGGCCATTGGACAGGTCCGTCTACACTCTCCGGTAGCGAGACCTTCACGACGTTCGTCTCGGCAGACGGCGCGCTCACGCTGACTTGCACCAATGCTGCGGGCAGTCAGTCCGCCTCAGTTGCCATTGACGTCATTACCGACGCCACTCCCGCGGCCCCAAGGGTGGTTCTCTCTGGGGCGCCCTTGACAGGGGCGGCAGGTCGAACCGGGACAATCCAATGGAATGTTGAGAATGCAACGGCATGTACCGCGTCAGGTGCATGGAGCGGAAACCGGGGCGCCAGTTCAGGGAGCGAGGTTGTCGGTCCAATCAATGAGAACTCAGCCTTTGCGTTGACTTGCACGGGGCCGGGCGGAACTACCACCGAGCAGGTCCACTTCACTGTTGTGACTACGGCGCTGTCGTTGTCTGGTTCGATAGTCTTGTCCACCTCAATGCAGACGGATTCCGACACGAACGACCCGTCACTTCCTGCGGTCCACAACAACACGCTGGCTACGGCTCAGAACCTTCCGAATCCGGTCACGGTTGGGGGGTACGTCGCCCAGCCACTGGCCGGGCCGACTGGTCAACTTTTCACGCAAGGAGATGTGGACGATCTATTCCAGGTAGACCTCCTGGCGGGCCAGATGGTCGAGCTGGTGCTCGGCACGGAGGCACTCGCGCGCGACGACCTCGATCTTGGTCTCTACTCGGTGTCGGGAGTCCTTATCGACGCGTCGGTGGGTATCGAACGCATCGAGCGCCTCACAGTTCCGGCCACGGGTACGTACATTATTCGGGTCGAGGCGTTCTCGGGTGCTTCGACCTACACACTGTCAGTGGGACAGGCGGCCAGCATCACCTCACTCGGCATGACTAGCTTGCGCGATGAGTTCGTACCCGGGCAGGCGATCGTCCGTATGAAGCAGACTCTTGTTGCGCGAGGCCAGATGAAATCCGATGCGGACTCTCTCGCCTCCGCAGTAGGCATGGCGCGAGTCGCGGGAGAACCTGACCGGGACATGCTGCTTGAGCTGACCAACGACGGGCTTCGCTTGCAGGCCGCAGGTGTCGAGAATGCGGAGTCACTCCTCCCCGAGGAGTTGCGGTTTGCCGATTCAGCCCAGCGCGCGAGGTACGAAACGCTGATGGCGCTGAAGGAGCTGCGTCATGACCAGCGTGTCGAATATGCAGAGCCGAATCGGATATTCCGTGTGACGGCGTTCCCGAACGATCCACTCTACGCTAGGCAGCAGTGGCACTACGCGCAAATCAGCCTCCCGGCAGCGTGGGACCTCACAACAGGCAGCGGATCCGTAACTGTGGCGGTGGTCGACACAGGCGTACGGCCTCATCCAGATCTCGCGGCCCAGCTCGTGCCAGGTTTTGACTTCGTTGATATCGCCAACAGCGGCGACGGAGATGGACTTGACGCAGATGCGGTGGATCCCGGTGTCATCGCCGGACCCCTTCAGTACTCGTTCCATGGCACGCACGTCGCCGGCACGATCGCCGCTATTGGCAACAATGGTCGCGGAGTGACCGGTGTGGCCTGGCAGTCTAGCGTTATGCCGGTGAGAGTGCTCGGCGTCAATGGCACCGGCACACAGTACGCCATCCAGCAAGGCATCCGCTTCGCTGCACGATTGCCCAACGATTCCGGGACGCTCCCAACTCAACGCGCGCACGTCATCAATCTGAGTCTTGGGGGCAGTGGATTCTGTCCGTTCGGCTATCAACAAGCGGTGAACGACGCCGTTGCTGCCGGCGTCATTGTGGTTGCAGCCGCCGGGAACGAGAACACCGATGCGCCCTCTGTCCCTGCAGGATGCGCCAACGTGGTGAGCGTCGCGGCGGTAGGCGTCGAGCGGACGAAAGCTCCGTACTCGAACTTCGGTAGCGGTCCATCGGTGGATGTCGCTGCTCCCGGCGGCGACGAGGGCACCGATCGCAATGGCGACGGATACCCGGATGGAGTCTTCAGCACTTACAGCCAGCGCGACGGGTCTCTTTACTACGAGGACTATCGGTCCCTGCAAGGCACATCAATGGCGGCACCGCATGTGGCGGGAGTGGTGGCTCTCATGAAGGCTGTCGCGCCGAGTTTGACGCCGGCCCAGTTCGACTCGCTGCTCGCGAGCGGGGCGCTTACCGATGACATAGGTCCCCCAGGGGCCGACTCTTTGGGTGTCGGCCTCATCAATGCCGCCAAGGCAGTGCGCGCCGTGGCCGGCGGTTTGCCAGTATTGCCGGGTCAACTCACGGCGACTCCGAATGCTCTCAATTTCGGTGGGACGCTATCGAGCAGCGACATCGTGGTGCACAACGCCGGCGATGGACCAGTCACGGTGACAAGTACGCAGACGTCTCACGCATGGCTCAGCATCAGCCCGCTGCAAGTGGATGGAAACAACCTCGGGACTTACCGACTCTTCGTCAACCGTGTTGGCTTGGCACCCGGAACGTACGGCGGCACAATCCAGATTGCCGGCTCGACAGGAACGCCGGCGCAAGTCACCGTAGTTGCGCAGGTGAGTGCCAATGAGATCAGCCCGGATGGCGGTATGCACTATGTGCTGCTGGTCGACGCGATCACAGATACCGTCGTCTCGCAGCAGGACGTCAGAGCGCGTGGTGGGACGGTACCATTTGTACTGTCTGATATCGCACCAGGTAACTATCTCTTGGTCGCGGGGACAGATCTCAACAACGACTCCTATATTTGTGACGGCGGCGAAGCTTGCGCGGCCTTTCCGAATCTGGCTCGCCCGGAGGTGATCGACTTGTCGTCGAGCAGGAGCGGGCTCATCCTGACGAGTGCATATCGAGGTGACGTCACCGCGCAATCTGCAAGCACAGGTAAGGCGGTTGTCCGTTCGCGACAAGGTTACCGACGGCGCGCGCCCTGATGTGTAACGGTGAGCGCTCAATCGTAAGCGACACGCCGAGATCGTCTTGACGATCAGCCGCTACCGAGGCCTTTGCAGCCGATCGAGTTCGCCGGCGCTGGAGCGAGAAAGTTTCACTGTCAGCATGAAAGGTACGCCTACCCTCATAATGTACGACGACCGCACTCGCCAGACGGGGGTCGGGGACTTTTCCCCCTCAGACCGACTCATGCCGACGGCGCCGCGCCACTTTGGGCTTGGGGGCTGCGGTCACCGTAGGCGCGTCGGGGTGCTCGCGCAGCATGCGCGCCATGGCCCCTTCGCTCGGATTCAGATCGCGGGTGTAGAGCGCCGGCATCGTGGTGCTGGTCCAGCCGCCCGCGTTCATGATGCCCACCAGCGAGGCGCCGGCAATCAGCAGGCACTGGGCGCCGCCGATCCGCGCCGAGTGGCCGGAGATTCCGCGGGTGAGCGCCGCGCTGAGGCCGAGCCGCCCGTAGAGGCGCCGGAACAGGATCGGCACCTCGCTCGCGCTGATCGCCGTCGCGCGGAGCCGACCGTTGCGGTACAGGCCGCGAAACAGCGGTCCGTTCCGGATGCCGGCGTGCGTGACCCAGCGCTGGATGGCCTCGGCGACAAACGGCGCCACGTGGCGGCTCTGGCCGAGGGCCTGCTGGTCGCTCTTGGAGCGCGCGATGCGCACCGCGCCCGAGCCGTCGCCAAACTCCCAGAGGATGTCGCTGTATTGCAGCGCGACCAGCTCTGAGCGGCGCAGCATCGCGGTGTAGGCGAGCGCGAGCATCGCCCGGTCGCGGATCTGCTGCGCGGTGCTGGCGGGCAGCTCGAGCACCGCGAGCAGGTGCTCGAGGCGCAGCGGCTGCTTTTGCTTCGAGGCCATGCGGCCGCGGCGGATCATGCGCAGCGCGGTGCGCACCGCTTGATCCTGGGTGAGGTCGTCGCGGTAGCCCGCGGCGCGGTGCAGGGCGCACAGCGAGGAGACGTAGCGGCCGACGGTTTTCGCGGTTCGACAGCGAGCGGGCGGAGCCTTGGGGTCGGGCTGCCACACGCCGCGCACGCGCTTGAACGGCGAGTGCGCGAAGATGAACTCGGCGAGCAGCGCGCCGCGGATGGGCCACGACGGGCGCGGCGCGCGATCGGCGTGCCGGGTGGGATCGGCGCACCAGTCGTGCCAGGCGTACAAATCGAAGCGCAGCGCGCGCTGGGTGTTCTCGGCGTAGCTCGCGATGCGCTGGCGGACCTCCTCGGGCAGGACGGCGGCGGATCGCTCGACGCTCAGCCGGCGGGCGGCGCGCCGCGCCGCGAGCGCGGAGTCCGCCGGGGCGGGCGCGGTCGTGGCGCTCACGGAGGCAGGCGGGCGGGCGCGAACCGCGCCGCGGGCGAGCCGTCCCGCGGCGTGCGCACCGATGGCCGGCGGCGGCCGAGCGCGCGGGCCGGGGTTTCAAGACGCAGGCGACGGACTCGTGCGCGTTCAAGGGCAACATTGCCAATGCGAACGAACTGGACGCGGCGCTGGAAAGCCTCGGACTCTCGCCGGCCCAGTCGAACAAACTCGAGGCTGGGGTCCTCGAGTACCTGTCGAGAGCTGGTAGCCCGGGCGTCGAGTCGATGTTCTCAGGGGCGATGAAGTAGGCACGAGGATCCGTGCCCGAGCCGTTGCGGGCCTGCTCAGGCGTCGTGCACTGCCGCCATCGACTGCTCTCGACCCCGGTTTCGCAGGTCAGGCGCGTGAACTGCCCGCCAACGGCGCAGGAGTGCGACGCCACCGCCTGCTTCCTGCGGGCCCTGCGCGCGCGTCGTCGCGCCCTGAGCCCGGGTCCGCGAGGCTGGTAGCACCGCCGGGAGTCGAACCCGGAACCTGCCGATTATCTGTCGGAACCCTTGCGGGACGGCTTATAAGGCCGCTGCTCTACCGATTGAGCTACGGTGCTGTCGGGCACCGTCGGACGTGAGCGTGACGATGCCGCTGCCTAGCGCGTGGCGACGGCCGGTATTCGACGGAAATGCATGGAGGGGCTCACGCGGGAGAATCTATGCGTCGGGCCATCGATTGTCCACCGCCGCCGGTGGCCGGGCGTGCGCCGGCGGAGTCGCGCCACGCGGCAAGCAACGCCGCTTCGCGCTCCGCGGACAGGCCGGCCTTGAGCGCGTTGCGCTCGGCCTCCGGCCGCTGCAGGTGCCAGCGCAGCGTGTCGGTCGTCGTCTCGACGAGCGGCCGGATGGTGAGCCCGGCCTGCGGCGCGCGCGCCGCGCTCGTCAGCGCGAATCCCGCCTCGTCGCCGACCGAGGGCACCCAGACGGGCATGTCCGACCACGGTGCAACTTTCTCGGCGGCGAGGAAATCGGCCGGGATCCACACCGGAGCTGGCGTCGGCCTCGGATCAGCGAGCCGCACGGCCGCCGCGACCGACTCGTTCACCACGTCGCCGATCGTGAAGCGCCCCGGCGGCGAGAGCACGTTGAAGATGCCTGCCCTGGAGCGCTCGACAGCGTCGATGGCGAAGGCGGCCACGTCGCGCACGTCGATCAGCTGCACGGGATCCGTCGGCTTGCCGGGAGCGGCGAATTCTCCGCCTCGGGCAGCTTGCGCCGGCCAGTACGTAAACCGGTCGGTGCTGTCGCCCGGGCCCACGATGAGACCCGGCCGGAGGATGGTCGTGCGCCCGGGGCCATACACCGCATGGGCGGCCGACTCGCTCAGGGCCTTGAGCGGACCGTAAGTTTCCCCGTCGATGGTCTCGACGGACTCGTCGGCGAGACGCCCGACGGGCGAGTCCTCGTCGTTGGCGCCGGCGAAGCTCGCATAGACCGACACGGACGACACGAACAGGTAGTGCGGCACGTTCGCGTGGAGCAGCTGCGCGCTGGCGCGCACCTGCCGGGGGACGTAGCCCGAGTTGTCGATGACCGCATCCCACCTGCGGCCGGCGAGACCGTCGAGGGGCCCGTTGCGATCGCCCTGAATGCGTTCCACGTTCGGCAGCACGTCGGCATTGGTCTTGCCGCGGTTGAAGAACGTGAGCGTGTGTCCGCGGGCGAGCGCGATCTCGGCCATGTGGGGGCCGAGGAAGCGGGTGCCGCCGAGGATCAGGATGCGCAGCCCCCGCCCGGCGCCCGCGGCGCTGCCAGGCAGGGCGCCCGCGGCGCTGCCAGGCAGGGCGCCCGCGGCCGCGAGAGCGGCCGTGGCGAGGAGAAAGTCGCGTCGTTGCATGTTCAGTCCTCACACTGGTGCGAGCAACTGCCGGGATGCTCCGGCACGGATGATGAGTGCTTCAGGTGCGGTATCCCGGGTCCATCCGTTCGAGTTTGCGCATCAGCGCCGGCCAGGCGATGGCGCCGCCGAGGCCCGTGGTAGCCGTCCGCACGACCTGCGCAATGCCCTGCAGGATCGCCGGGTCGACGTGCACCAGCTCGCCGCCCGCCTGCGCATCGAGCTGGATGCGGCACGTGTTCTCGAACACGTACATGTTCAGGAAGGCGTCGGCGATCGTGCGGCCCACCGTGAGCAGCCCGTGGTTGCGCAGCATCAGGAACGTGGCGTGGCCGAGATCCGCCTGCAGTCGCGGCTTCTCGTCGTCGCGCAGCGCTACGCCCTCGTAGTCGTGGTAGGCGAGCGAGCTCAGCACGAACGTGGATTGCTGGCTGATCGGCAGCACGCCCTGCCGCTGTGCGCTCACGGCCACGCCCGCCCGCGAGTGGGTGTGCAGCACGCAGGCCGCGTCCTCACGCACACTGTGGATGGCGCTGTGGATGACGAAGCCTGCCGGGTTCACCGGGAACGGCGAGTCGCTCAGCTTCCGGCAGTCCTGGTCCACCTTCACGAGCGAGGAGGCCGTGATCTCGTCGAACATCAGGCCATAGGGGTTGATCAGGAAATGGTGATTGGGACCCGGGATACGGGCGCTGATGTGCGTGAAGACGAGGTCGCTCCAGCCGTACGCTGCGACCAGTCGGTAGCAGGCGGCGAGGTCGCAGCGCAGCTGCCATTCCTCCGGGCTGACGGCGTGCTGGAGCGACTGGATGAGCATTCTGGATTCCTCGGCGAGCGCCGCTGCGGGCAAGGACGCGAAGTGTAGCCCCGGATGCGACCGGGTTGCCGCCCGGTGCGGGATCGAGGGGTGTTCCAAACCGGTCCCAGTGCTGGGAGACTTGGCCAGGCGACAACTGGAGAGCACCCATGACCACCACCCAGTACACGGCCGGCTGCCCCTGCGGCGCGGTCCAGCTCGAGATTGCCGGCGACCCGGCGGTGCAGGCTTACTGCCACTGCAACTCCTGCCGCAGCTGGCTCAGTGCACCCATTCACGCGGCTACGCTGTGGCCGATACCGAGCGTCAAGGTCGTCAAGGGCGCCGACAACCTCGGCCTGTACAAGCGCACCGAAGCGAGCCATCGGCAGTTCTGCAAGAGTTGTGGCGCGGCGGTCCTGATCGGTCACCCGGCGCTGGGAATGATCGACGTTCCGGCTGGCTCTATCGCAGGCTTCAAGTACGCACCTTCAGTGCACGTCAACTACGGCGAGAAGGTCATGTCGGTTCGCGATGGCCTGCCGAAGTTCAAGGACTTCCCGAAAGAGTTCGGTGGCTCGGGCGAAATGCTGCCCGACTGACGCGGATATCGACAAACGGGGCCGACACTCACGCGGTGGCAGCTGCCGGCGGCTGGACGCCTGTTGGCCCGGCGGTCAGGCGCGCGATCGGCCGACGCCGAGCAGTCGCGCGGGCAGCATGACGATCGCCCGCAGCAGCTCGAACACGCCGTTCACGACCAGGCCGATCAAACGCAGCGGCAGCGACAGCAACCAGGCAATCGGCCACAGGACGAGCGCGAGCAGCGCCAGCGGCCAGCTCAATGCGAGCAGCAGCAGCCAAAGCAGGAACTTGATCATCGATTCCCCCCCTGGGACGCCAGTTGCGGTCCGCGCGACACGTTTCTGGCTGCAGACATTACCATGTGCCCTGACCATGCAACCCGCCGGGCACTTCGATTCTCGCAGCCGCTGGCGTGTCGCCGGGCCCGCGGCACTCGGACGCTCCCCGTTTGTGTTCGAGCGCTGATGGCTGGGACGTGACCAATCCTTTCTTCGAACCCGTCGCATCGGTCTGGCGTCGCATCGCCGGCTTCGCCCTGCTGGTCGCCGGCGCAGCGCTCACGGTAGTGCTTGGCTACTCCTTGTTCGACTTCCTCGACGACGCCGGGCGACGGTACGCATTCACGAGTTCGTCGATGATCTTTGGGCTCGTGCTGTTCGCGTTGTGCGGGATCTGCTGGCAGGCCGGATATCGGCTCGCGTTCCAGCGACCCCACAGGTCGGGTACGCTGTTCTCGCGACCCGCGTGGTTTGCGATCGGGACTGCTCTCGTCGTTCTCGCGTCGCTGATGGCCGCCGTGATCGTGCGGGCTCGAACTCCGACCGTGCTGGACCTTCAGGTGCTGCTTTTCCTCGGCGGGATCGGTGTGTGGTGCCTGGTGCTGGCGCTGCGGCGTGGACACGGGACGCGGTAGAGACGGACGCTGTGATTTCGACGGAGAAGGCACGATGACTGACGATAGAGAGGCGGATGCCAGTGGCAACGCGATTGCGACCTACCTTCTTGAGAAGGGCCTCGACGGCCTCGGCCCGCTGTCGAGCGCCGCAAGCCTCGCAACCGAGTACCTGATCGATGAGAGTTATGCGAACGACGACGCCCGCGTGGCAGCGCTCATGAAATGGGAAACGGCCAAGAACTTCACGGCCGGCTTTGTAACGGGACTGGGCGGGTTCGTCACGCTGCCGCTGGCGGTGCCGTCCGCGCTTGCGGCGTCGTGGGTGCTACAGGCCCGCATGGTGGGCGCGATCGCGCGCATTTACGGCCACGATCTCGACGATGCCCGTGTTCGCACCAAGATCCTGCTCGCACTGGCGGGCGATGTCGCGAAGGATGCGATGAAAGACCTCGGGCTGAAGTCCGGCGATCGCCTGACGCAGCGCGCTGTCGACCAGATTCCTGGGCGGGCACTGGTCGAGGTCAACAAGCGCATCGGCGCGAAGCTGGTCGCGAAGGCCGGACAGCGCGTGGCGCTGCGTTTTCCTCGGGCGGTGCCGGTGTTCGGCGGTGTGGTTGGTGGCGCCCTGGATGCCGTCGTCTGCCGCAAGGTCGGCGAGGCGGCGAAATCGCTGTTCAGGCCGCCGGCCGGTGGCGTGATCGAAGGCGGCGTACGACTCGCGCCCGCCAGGAAGGCCCGCGCACGCCGTTAGGCATGGTCTCAGTGTGCCGCGGGGCGGGCGGCATTGGCGGCCGTTCCTGCCCCTGTCGGTAACAGGATTGACCCCGGAAGAGCGGATGGATCGTTTACAGGGTTGAACTCCCTGCAATGGAGATCCGTCATGCCTCGCTCCTGGACCTCTTGCCGGCGCCCCTGCCTCGCAGGGGCATTGCTCGCCGCGACTCTGCTGCCACTGCCTCTCCATGCCGACGCGTCGTCCCTCGCGCGGATCGACGTCTACGACCGCAGTGACGAGCTGGCGCTCGAGACCTACCGCCACCGTGGCGGAGAATACGTCGTGGGTCAGCCGGGCAACGAGTACGCGATCCGAATCCGCAATTGCAGTGGGCGACGCGTGCTCGCGGTGGTGAGCGTGGACGGCGTGAACGTGGTCACGGGCGAGACCGCGGCGCCCGACCAGTCCGGCTACGTCATCGAGCCCTACGGTTACGTCAATATCGAGGGCTGGCGCAAGGACCTGGACCGGACGGCCGCCTTCTACTTCTCCGACCCGCAGGACGCCTACGCGACGCGAACCGGCCGTCCCGACGACCTGGGGGTCATCGGCGTCGCAGTTTTTCGCGAGCGCGAGCCGCGGGTCCTGCTGGAAAGCGCCGAAGTCGATCGCGCCCCGCCGTCGGCGGCCCGTGAGGAGTCATCGACCGACAGGCGGGTGAAGGGCAGGCCCGACTCGAGAGTCGCCGAATCGAATGCTGCCGCCTTGCCTGCGCTGGGGACGGGACACGGACGGCGTGAGTGGTCACCTGCGCGACAGGTCGAGTTCGAGCGTGCGAGTTCGCGCCCGGACCAGCGCGTGGTGATTCGCTACGACCGCCGCGAGAACCTGGTGGCCATGGGTGTGCTGCCGCGACCGCCGCGTCCCTGGCGTGAGCCGAACCCGTTCCCGGGTGCGCTCGGCTTCGTCCCCGACCCGTGATGGCGAGCGTCGGGTGAGCCGCGTTGCCGCGGCCCTTGGGTCCACCGATACTTCGCACCGCATGCGCATCGTGGACATCGGAAACGCGACGGACGAGGACGAAGCGCTGATGCTCGCCTATGCCCGAGGCGATGCCGCCTCGTTCGAGCGACTCTATGCGCGCCACAAGGGGCCGACGTACCGATACCTGCTGAGACACACCTCGAACCGCGCCACTGCCGACGAACTGCACCAGGACGTCTGGATGCGGGTCGTCCGTGCCCGCGAACGGTATCGCCCCGAGGCGCGATTCACGACCTGGCTGTACACGCTCGCGCGCCATCGCCTGGTGGACCATTTCAGGTCGAAAGGCGGTGTGGTCGCGGCGTCTCTCGACCAGGACTCGGCAGACGGTCTGCCGGACACGCCGGCCGAGGAGCCTTCCAGTGCTGGGGATCCGCTGGTTCGCGTGCTCGACGAGGAGTCCGGCAATCGACTGCTGGCCGCGCTGGCCGATGTTCCCGGGCTCCAGCGAGATGCATTTCTGCTGCACGTCGAGGCCGGCCTGTCCCTGGTGGAAATTGCGACGCTCACCGGCGTGCCGGCGGAGACCGTGAAAAGTCGCCTCCGTTATGCCTACAGGCGCCTGCGCGCTGCGCTGGAGGATCTCGCATGAGCAACGAACGCGGCGGCAATCAACGCACTTCTGAAGCGGACGTGGACGCCGCCTGGCGTGCCGCCTCCGCGGACGAACCGTCGCCGCAGACGGACGCGGCGATCCTCGCCGCAGCACGTGCCGAGACTCGACCGGTCGCAAGTGTGTCGCCTGCCAGAACAGGGGCGCCCTGGTGGAGTCACTGGCGACCGCTTGCAACTGCTGCGGGGGTCGCGAGCCTCGCATTTGTCCTGGCCCAGCGGCTCCCAACCGAACCAGGCAGCGGGGAGTCACTGCAGGCACCGGCTCCTCCTGCGCGGTCTGTGACTGCCAGTCCAGAGGCAGTGACCGTGGAAGACGCGCCTGTCTCAGAGGAGGCACCAGCCCAGCCGCACGCCGGGAAGAGACTGCGCGCTGAAGGGACCGCAGATCGCCCGCCAACGCAGAGCAGCGCGAGAGACGCGGGCGCACTGCCCGCGGTTCCCGCGTTAACTGATCCTGTAGAACCGCCCATGGCGAGCCAGGGACTGCCGCGCGAGGCAGCAAGGCCATTCCCTGCTGAACTCGCCGACCGGGCAGAGGACGTTGGTCCCATGGGCACGCCGCAAACCTCGGCGCCGCTCGCGCGCAGGCAGGCGCCCGGGATCGCGGCGGCGAAATCGGAAGCCGACGTCCCTGCGCTGGAAGACTGGGTGCAGCGCATCGTCAACCTGCACGATGCCGGCGACTTGCCGGCGGCGGCGCAGGAACTGCAGGCGTTGCGCAGGGCGTATCCGGATGCAGATGCACGACTGCCGACAGGACTCAGTGCGTGGGCAACCACCGTCGGTCCGGACGGTGAGCCGTGACTCGCAGGGTCGTGCGATCCCAATCTGAGCAACGGTTCCCAAACGTGACTGATCCGGACGTGACGACGGCTACCTCAGCAGTTACGCTGCGCGCGGGTTGGAGTTGGCGCGACCTTCGTCGCGGAGTACCTGGAGCAGACGTTGAAATACCGGCGATTCGCTGTTCCCCTGTCGGTTGCGCTGTGCCTGATGGCCTCACTGCTCGCTCTGCCGGGCGTGGCAGCTGCGAGTGTTGGATCCGGGCAGCCGGCGGGCCCGGACCTCAAGTCGAACGCCTTCTACATTCTCGACGAGTCCGACGCGAGAGTGCTTGCCGCCCGCAATGAACGGGTGGCCGCGCCGATCGCGTCCATCACGAAGCTCATGACGGCGCTGGTTGTGCTCGAGGCCGGCCAGCCCATGGACGAGGCAATCCTGATCACGAAGGACGACGCAATCGGCACGCCGGGCAGTCATTCGCGACTCCCGACAGGCGCGAAACTGAGTCGCAGGGATCTGCTGCACATCGCGCTCATGTCGTCGGAGAATCGTGCTGCGCACTCGCTCTGCAGGCGATATCCCGGTGGCAAGCAAGCATGTGTGCGTGCCATGAACAGCAAGGCAAAGGCGCTCGGCATGACTGCGACCCGCTTCGTCGAGCCGACCGGGCTGTCGAGTTCCAACGTTGCGAGTCCCCGGGATCTCGCCACGCTGGTGCGAGCCGCAGCCGCCAATCCGACGATCAGGGAGCACTCGACCGACCCCGACCACACGGTCCGGGTGAAGGGCTACAGCGTCGAGTTCCGCAACACCAACCTGCTGGTGGACAAATACAACTGGAACGTCACCGTGCAGAAGACCGGATACATCGCCCGGGCCGGCCACTGCCTGGTGATGGAGGCGGTGATCGACGGACGCAACGTGGTCATCGTGCTGCTCAATTCCTGGGGACGGCTTACGCGCATCGGCGACGCGAATCGCGTGCGTGCATGGATGGAATCGAACCGACCGCCCGCGGCAGGATAGTCCCTGGCACTCGCCGGCACGACGAAGCCGGTTTCTCGCCGGGCGTCTGGTAGGCTAGGCGCGAAGCCGTGCCGGCCGACCGGCGATGTGTCGAGGCGATGTCGACAAACAAGTTAACGCTCCTGCTGGCCGAGCTCGAGATCGAGGTAGTCGAGGAGGCGCTCGAGCTCTACTTGCGCGCCCGACCAGCTCCCGCCGATCACCGTTTCGAGTACCGCTACCGCGCAGCACAGTCGGTGCGGGACAGCCTTCGCTATGGAACGAATGCTTCTGATGCTCTGGCGCCAGCCGACGCTGACGACAGCGCGCACCGGGCTGCCGGCCGTCCGGAGACAAGAAAGCGACGGGAGCAGGTGGAGGACTGAGCGCATCCGATGGCCCAGAGCACGACCCGTTCCGCGCATGCCGGTGCGACTGACAGGGAATTCCCGTCGCTGAGCGAGTACTGGGACACGCTTCATCTCGACCTGGGCATCGTGCTGGCGGATCCCACCCTGGCTGGCGCCCGGGTCTGCTCGCGGGCGCCCGGCCGACCGGTCGTCTACGGCGGCACGTTCGCATACACCTTCAAGCTCGTGACGGTTGCCCGCGCATACGCGCTCCGTTGCTTCCATCGCGAGTTCGAGGCACTGCAACTGCGATATGAGGCCATCCAGGCGCATCTCCTGCAGATCAGGAGCCCTCACTTCGCCGGTCTGCAGTTTCATCCGTCGGGCATCACGACAGAGACGGGCGACTACCCGGTCGTTCGGCTGGACTGGGTCGAGGGTCTGGGCCTGGCGTCGTTCGTCGCGCGCCATCTCGGGGATGTCGCAGCGCTGCAGCAGTTGCGCCTGTCACTCCGCCGACTTGCCCAGCATCTGCATGCCACTGGTATGTCACATGGCGACATTCAGCCATCGAACGTCATCGTGCAGGCTGATGGAAACCTGTGCCTGATCGACTACGACGGCATGTTCGTGCCCGCACTCGCGCCGCTCACGAGCGTCGATCTCGGCCAGCGAAACTTCCAGCACCCCGGACGACGTCCGCGCAACTTCGACGCAAGCCTCGACGCGTTTCCGTTCGCGGTCATCGACGTGGCCTTGCATGCCCTCTGCCTGCACCCGGAACTCTGGGACCTTACGGCCAGTGGCGAAGACGCGTTTCTGTTCCGCGCGACCGACATCAGTGATCCCTCGCAGTCCGCGATCTTCCGGCGACTCGGCCAGGAGGCGGCGATTGCAGGGCGGGCACAGGACCTGGCGGCCGTCTGCGCGGCGCCGTTCGAGCTTGTTCCGTCCTTCGAGGACTTCCTGGCGGGACGTAACCTCCCGGAAAACACCGCGGGTCCACGAGGACCGAGCGTGCGCGCGGGGTACGTGCCGGTGTGCCAGGTGGTCGACGCCTCCGACTTTTCGCAATGCTGCAAGCACGTTGGCGAGCGCGTCGAGTTGGTCGGACGAGTCGTGCACGCCGTGCGCTCGACGACCGACGAGCACCGGCCTGCATTCCTCAATCTGGAGTTCGATCTGCGTCCGCGTGACATGGCATGCGCGACGGTCTGGGCCGAGGCCTTGTCGGACGCGGGCATCACGGCGGCCAATGACTGGGTCGGCCAGTGGGTCAGCGCGATCGGGCTCGTCGAACCAGTCGCGCGGATCGGCTCGGACATGCAGCACCGCAAGCATGTCTCGGTGTCCGTGACGGAGACCTGCCAGCTGCGTCGCCTGCCGGAGGCTGAGGCGCACTACAGGCTCGCCGTTGCGAACGACCCGGGAGAACATCCGGTGGGCCAGGCCGGCGCAGTCTGGACAGACCCGGTCGAACGTCCGGATCCTGCGGTCGCGCCGGAAGCAGTGGCCAGCACGACGCTGCCACCGCCGGTGATCGCCGAGGTTGCCCGCCCGAAGCCACCGTCTCACGGCGAACACAGGAGGCGATGGTGGCCGGTGGCTGCGGCGGTGGTCCTGGCGGCAATCGCGGGCATCGTGCTGATGCCGAAGGGGAGCGATGGCCCGACATCGAAAGCGGTTGACCAAGCGCCGGCCGAGGTCGGCACGCCGGGACCGGCCACCCAAGGCTCGGTTGCGGAGGCGCCGGCCGTGACCGTTCGACCGGCGCTCAAATCGCAGCGCGCACTGACCCCGGCCGACGTTCAGATCGATACTGTGGCCGGCACATTGCAGATCTCGCCGGGCGAGGCAGGCGCCTGTCGACGCGTCGTCCAGCACAACGACGAGGTGATTCCGGGTCTGTGCGACGACGAGCTCGTCTTCCTTCACCAGGCGGTCTTTGACGACCGCGATGTGTTGGTCGGATACAGGAGGTGCGGTGGGACATCGCCGCCATGCGGGTGGCGGCGTCCGTTCTGGCTCGAGTTGCGAAAGGGTGTCCCAGCGACGCTGCGTGAGCAGGCCGGGGTGTGGGCCGGATCGGCAGACATCGCGGTTCAAGCTACCGACGATGCCGTGCTCGTCGACCTTGGAACCTGGAACGGCGAACGTCGTGCGACGGCGCTGACGGCGGCCGGCAACCTGGTGGTCACGCGGGCGCAGTTGCCTCCAAAGCCCCTGGGTCGAGCGGACTGTGCGATGGTCGCCAGGTCCCTGGAAGATTGCGTCGCGAGCCGTCAGTGCGGATCGTTCGCAGACGCCGCACGGCGGATCCCGGCCGCACAGTGGGCTAGCCTGCAACGCCTGTACCACGAAACGACAGGTCTCGATGTCGAGGCATACCGGAAGCTGTGCGTGCGGAGTTGCGAGCTGGGGCTCCTGCCGAGTCGCGGGCTGGTGCGTCAATACGCCTGCGATGGCGCGCCAACGGGCCAATGGCCGGCGGACAATCCCGCGGGTGGCCTCGAGCGCTGAGGGCGGACCACTCCGCCGCCTCCTTGGCTTGCGGTTCGTCGTGCGGGCCCATTCGATCCCGCGCAAGCCGGGAGTTCCCCGATCTGTGATCGCTTGCACGGACCCACGGGACGAGTTTTCGCCCCGGGACTTGCGCTGCTGGCCCAGAATGCGGAAGCTTTCGGGGCAACCCGTCGTGCAGGGTGCAGGAAGCGGCCGAAGTCTGGATCGTCGATTGCGCAGGACCCGGGGTGTCGGACTCGATGACACCGCGGGTTGTGCCGTCTTCGACGCTGAGGAACACCGATGCTAAAGGCGAACCCGGCCAGCCTTGAAAAGGCGCTGGAGCAACTTGAACAGGCCACGCTCGACCACGCGATCTGGCGCGATCACCTGTTGCGCGTGATCTCGGGGCGACGGCCGAGTGATCCGAACGACCTGGCACCGGACGCGCACCGCCGCTGCGTGTTCGGCCAATGGTATCTCCGGCATGCGCTTCCCGAGCTCCGGGAGCTGCCGTCATTCGCCATGATCGGCGACGAACACGAGAACCAGCATCGCATCGCAGTCAAGCTGCTGCGGGACCTGGCAGCTGGCAGGCCAGTCAACCGCATCGACGTCGAGGACTTTGAGGAAGCGAGTTCGCGGCTGAGTTTCGGACTGTACTTCATCAGGCGAGAAATCGAGTGCGCGGCGCGCAGCCGCGACACTCTGACCGACGCGCACAGCTCCGGGGAGTTGATGCGAGACCTGCGCGAATGGCATGCGCTGTCGAAGCAGCCCGGCAGGCATTGCTGTATCGCTCTAATGGAGCTTGATGACGTCAAGGAGATCAACGCGGCCCATGGCTACCAGGTCGGTGCCCAGGCGCTCGTCACGGCAGTGAAGGTCATTGCCGCGAACCTCCGACTCTCCGACAAGATTTTCCGCTACGAGGGCAGCAAGTTTCTCATCCGCCTGTCAGGGACGGATCTTCCATCCAGCAAGACGGTGATCACGCGGCTCCGCGAATCCATCGCCCACAAGCTCGCAGCCGTCGGCGCGAGTGGAACTGCCTTGCCGGTGTCGGCGTCATTCGGGGTCGCGTCGCTCGACCCAGAGGTGGACTTGCTGGAGTCCATCGACCGGGCGGACCAGGCGCTGACTCTGGCGAAGACGGCCGGGCGCAACCAGATGATCTGCTGGGACCCGTCGGTCACGACGGGTGTGCGGCTGCGGCGGCTCGAGATCAAGGACACCCAGGGCTAGTCGGCATCGGTACCCGGGCATCAAGCCCGATACGCTTCGGGACGAATTCGACCCCGGGGCAGTGCTCGTGGCAAGCGAGCGGTCACCGGTTCCGCGTTTGTCATGGTGTGGGCCGGTCTTCTGGCCGGATGCGGGGCAGGCAAGTACGACGTCTTCGACTCGAGCGAAGTGCTCATGACCAGGCTGCTCACCGGCAACTCGGGCTATGACGTGGTCGTTCCGAGCGGAGCTGCCACCTATCGCCTGATCCAGGCCGGCGTCCTGAAGAAGCTCGACGTTTCAAAGCTCAAGAACCGCGGAAACCTCGACCCATCGATCATGCACCTGGTCGTGGCGAACGACCCCGGCAACGAGCATGCCGTGCCGTATCTGCATGGTACGACGGGGATCGGGTACAACCCGGATCTGGTCGAGAAGGCGCTCGGCACCCGTATGATCGACAGCCTGTCCGCCGTGTTCGACCCGGCGGTCGCAGCACCGGATTGCGGCTCCCCGAGGGCTACGGCATTAGCTAAGGCAGCGCGGCCACTTCGCTGAATCCGATCGCTGGACGGCGCAAAGTCGGCTCGATCAGGCTGCCGCTGCCTTCGAACGGGTATGCTTGCCCGTCGAACCCTTGGAGACGCTGCCATGAATGCCCTCACCAATCACCAGTTCAAGCTCGCCCGGCGCCCGGTCGGCATGGTTCAGCGCAGCGACTTCGAGTA
>Ga0114939_10000585_pt1 | contig 30487 bp, 21 predicted proteins | sample AshMeaCrysSpring_FD_87196 | JGI IMG/M metagenome (GOLD analysis project Ga0114939, IMG submission 87196) | Groundwater microbial communities from Big Spring, Nevada to study Microbial Dark Matter (Phase II) - Ash Meadows Crystal Spring | ecosystem: Environmental > Aquatic > Deep subsurface >...
GCGGGAAGTCGCGTCGCCGGGATGCGCCTCCCGCGCGGGCGACGGGTCAAGGTGGGTGGCGGTGCGATCATTCGGCCGAGCGGCCAGGGGGGACTACATGAGCGTGCGCGTCGGCTGCATCGGCCTGGGGATCATGGGCCGGCCCATGGCCCTGAATCTGCTGAAGGCCGGCTATCCGGTGGCGGTCTACGCGCGACGCCCCGAGGCGACGGTACCGCTGACGGCAGCGGGGGCGACGGCTTGCGGCTCGCCGCGCGAGCTGGCCGAGCGTGCCGAATTCGTGTTCACCAATGTGTCTGACACGACCGATGTCGAAGAGGTGGTGCTGGGCCCTGACGGGGTGATCCATGGCGCCCGCTTCGGATCCGTGGTCATCGACAACAGCACGATCGCGCCCTCGGCGACGCGGCGGATCGCCGCCGCGCTGCGGGAGAAGGGCGTCGATCTGCTCGACGCGCCCGTGTCCGGCGGGCAGCAGGGGGCGATCGACGGAACCCTGTCGGTGATGGTGGGCGGGACCGCGGCGGCCTTCGAGCGAGCCTTGCCGCTGTTGAGATCCATTGGCCGGAATATCGTCCACGTCGGCGACAGCGGCGCCGGCCAGGTGGCCAAGGCCTGCAACCAGGTCGTCATCGCCCAGACGGTCGCCGGCATCGCGGAGGCCTTGCTGCTGGCCACGGCGGCCGGCGTCGATCCGGCGAAGGTGCGCGAGGCCCTGCTCGGCGGCTTCGCCCAGAGCCGGGCCCTCGAGGTGCACGGCCAACGCATGCTGGAGCGCAACTACGCGCCGGGATTCATGGCCAGGCTGCACCAGAAGGACATGGGCATCGTGCTCGAGACCGCGCGCGAGCTCGGCCTGCCCATGCCGGGCACGGCGCTGGTGACCCAGTACCTCCACGCGCTGGTGGCACAGGGCGACGGCGAGCTGGATTCGTCGGCGCTGGCCACGATCCTGGAGCGGATAGCAGGTGTCGAGATCGGCGCCTAATGGACGGCTCCCTGATGAGGGATCAGGCCGCCACCAGCATCATTTCGAAATCGCTCTTGCGGACCCCGCACTCCGGGCACTCCCAGTCCTCGGGCACGTCTTCCCAGCGCGTCCCGGCGGCGATGCCGTCGTCGGGCAGGCCTACCGCCTCGTCATAAATGAAGCCGCACACGATGCACTGCCACTTGCGCATGGGGGATCTCCCGTCGGTTGAGAATGTTGAGTATTAAACTAGGTTTTGCGGCGGGAATTCACCCCTGATCCGTGCCGTATTACGCCCTCCCTGCCGCCCTCGGTCCGATCGCGCGTCGCCGGGTCGCCGCTCAATCAAAATCCCAGCGGGCGAAGAGCTGTTCGTAGAAGGCAGGGCTCGCAGCGACAGCCCCACGCAGGCCGCACACGCCGGAGGCGAGCCGCGTGGCGCGGCGGAGCGTGGTCTCGATCCCCCAGTGGCCGAGAAGTCCCGCGATCACGCCCGCGGAGAAGGCGTCGCCCGCGCCGACCGTGTCGATGACGACGATACCCGGCAGCGGCGTCACGGGGTGGCAGTCGCCGTCGGCGCCGAGCGCAAAGGCGCCAGCCGCACCGCGGGTGACGAAGGCGCGCTCGAGGCCATGCCGCGCGACGAGCCGCAGCGCGGCATCGCGCAGGTCGCCAGGACCCGACAGCCGGCGGAGCTCGTCGTCGTTGAGCTTGCACCAGCGCGCGCCATCGAGGGCGTCCGCGACGCGCGCGGCATTCCACCAGGGGTCGCGCAGGTTGACGTCGACGAACACCGGTGCCGCGACCGCGGACCGGAGCGCGGCGAGCGACCGGCCCGAGCGTGGATCCCGCAGGGCGAGCGTCCCATGGTAGAGCAGACCGGTGTCGGGCGGCGGATCCGGGGGGGCGGCGATCCGATCCCAGGGCTGGTCCGGCGGGATCTGGAAACGCGGCTCGCAGGCGTCGATATGGACCGTGACCCGGCCGGTCGGACGCCCGGGATCGATCTGCATGCCGGCGATGTCGAGCGAGCCCTTCCGCAACGCCTCGAGGACCTCGCGCCCTGCGTCATCATGGCCGATGCGGCTGACCAGGTAGGGATCCAGGCCAAGGGCCCGCAGGTGCCAGGCGACGTTGAGCGGCGCGCCGCCGAGCACGCGGCTGCCGTCGGGGAAGCAGTCGTGCAGGACCTCGCCGAAGAGGACGGGGCGTCGCGTCTCGCTCATGCGCCTGAGAAGCTGCAGGGAGGGTTCCGATTCGAGAGCGCACATGATGCCGCACGCGCCTGGGACGCACGCGCTCCTTGCCTCCTGGAAACGAGAACCCCCGGGGGAGCCGGGGGTCTCGTGTTTCGTCGTCTCTTCGGCGGGGCTACAGCGACTGCGTGCCGGCCGCTGTCTCCGTGAGCGTCGCGTGCGCCGCGGCGAGCCGCGCGATCGGCACGCGCGGGCCCGAGCAGGACACGTAGGTCAGGCCGATCCGGTGGCAGAACTTGATGGAGGCCGGGTGGCCGCCGTGCTCGCCGCAGATGCCGACCTTCATGTCGGGGCGCGTGCCGCGGCCCCAGCCGACCGCCAGCTCCATCAGCCGACCGACGCCCTTCACGTCCAGGACCTCGAAGGGGTTGTCCTGGAGGATCTGCTTCTCGTTGTACATCGGCAGGAACTTGTTCTCCGCGTCCTCGCGGGAGAACGAGAAGGTCGCCTGCGTGAGATCGTTGGTGCCGAACGAGAAGAACTCGGCCTCCTCCGCCAGGTTCTCGGCCCGCATGCACGCCCGCACGACCTCCATCATCGTGCCGAACTTGCAGTCGACCTTGACGCCGTAGTGCGTCTCCACGGCGGTGCGGATGGCATCGACGTAGGTCTTCACGCGCCTGAGCTCCTGCGCGGTGCAGACCTGAGGCACCATGATCTCGGGGTGCACCTCGACGCCCTCGCGCGTGCACTCGGCCGCCGCCTCGAGCACGGCGCGGATCTGCATCGAGTAGATCTCGGGGAAGGTGAGGCCGAGGCGCACGCCGCGGTGGCCGAGCATCGGGTTGACCTCGAACAGGGCGCGCACCTTGCGCAGCATCGCCTCCTTCTTCTGGATGACCTCCTCGACCAGCACCGGGTCGACGTTGTGCTGCACCTGGGTCTGGGGCTGGTTGCCGCGCCCGCGGGCGATGAAGTCGACCGCGTCGGACAGGACCTGCAGGCCGCGCGCGGTGTCGCGCAGGTGGCGCAGCTCCTCGATCTCGTCCACCAGCTGGTCGGCGGTCGGCAGGAACTCGTGGATCGGCGGGTCGAGCAGGCGGACCGTGACCGGACGCGGCGCCATCGCCTTGAAGATCTCCTTGAAGTCGCCGCGCTGGATCGGCAGCAGCTTGTCGAGCGCCGCCTGCCGGTCCTCGATGGACTCGGCGACGATCATCTCGACCACGATGGGCAGGCGATCGACCGCGTTGAACATGCGCTCGGTGCGGCACAGGCCGATGCCCATGGCGCCGAACTTCACCGCGCGGGCGGCGTCGCCCGGGGTGTCGGCGTTGGCGCGCACCTGCAGCCGCGCGGCCTCGTCCGCCCACTGCAGCAGGGTGACCAGCTCAGCCGTGAACTCGGCCTCGATCATCGGCACCTCGCCGAGGTACACCTTGCCCGAGGAGCCGTCGATGGTGATGACGTCGCCCTCGCGGAACACCGAGTCGCCGACGATCGCCTGGCGCATCCGCACGTCGACGTGGATGCCCTCGGCGCCCGCGACGCAGGGCTTGCCCATGCCGCGCGCGACGACGGCGGCGTGCGAGGTCTTGCCGCCGCGCGAGGTGAGGATGCCCTGCGAGGCGAAGAAGCCGTGGATGTCCTCGGGCTTGGTTTCTTCGCGCACCAGGATGACTTTCTGGCCGCCGCGGCCGAGCTTCTCCGCGCGGTCGGCGTCGAACACCGCAATGCCGGCGGCCGCGCCGGGCGAGGCGGGCAGGCCCTTGGCGACGGCCTGGGCCTTCGCCTTCGGGTCGAGCCGCGGGAACAGGAGCTGCTCGAGCATCTCGGGTTGGATGCGGAGCAGGGCCTGCTTCTTGTCGATCAGCCCCTCCTTCTCCATCTCGACCGACGTGCGCACGAGCGCCACGGCGTTCATCTTGCCGTTGCGGGTCTGTAGGCAGTAGAGCGTGCCCTTCTCGATGGTGAACTCGAAGTCCTGCACCTCCTTGTAGTGCGTCTCGAGCTGGTTGCGCAGCTCGAGCAGCTGACGGTGCAGCTCAGGCATCTCGTCCTTCATCGCCGCGACGGGCTTCGGCGTGCGGATGCCCGCCACCACGTCCTCGCCCTGGGCGTTGGTGAGGTACTCGCCGAACATCACGTTCTCGCCGGTGCCCGGATCGCGCGTGAAACCGACGCCGGTGGCCGAGTCGTCGCCCATGTTGCCGAACACCATGGTGACGATGTTGACCGCGGTGCCGTTCGCCATGTCCGGCGTGATGTTGAACTCTCGGCGGTAGTCGACGGCGCGCTTGCCCGACCAGGAGTTGAATACCGCCTTGATGGCGATCTCGAGCTGCACGTAGGGGTCGGCGGGGAAGGGCTTGCCGGTGACGCGCTCCACGACGTCGAGGAAACGCTCCGAGATCTCCTTGAGATCCTTCGCCGACAGCCCGACGTCGTGCTTCACGCCGGCGCGGGCCTTGGCGGCATCGAACTCGGTGTCGAACTCGTGGTCCGGCACGCCGAGCGCGACCTTGCCGAACAGCTGGATGAAGCGGCGATAGGCGTCGTAGCCGAAGCGCTCGTTGCCGGTCTGCGCGATCAGGCCCTCGAGGGTCTCGGCGTTTAGGCCGAGGTTGAGGATGGTGTCCATCATGCCCGGCATCGACAGGGCCGAGCCCGAGCGCACCGACACCAGCAGGCAGTTGTCGCGGCCGCCGAAGCTCTTGCCGGTCTTGGCCTCGAGCGCCTTCATCTGCGCGCGGACCTCGTCCATCACGCCGCCGGGCAGGCGGCGGTGCGCGTCATCGAGATAGGCGAGGCAGGCCTCCGTCGAGATCACGAAGCCCGGCGGCACGCGCAGGCCGATCTGCGTCATCTCGCACAGGTTCGCGCCCTTGCCGCCCAGCAGCTTCTTGTTCTTGCCGTCGCCTTCCTCGAAGGCGAACACATATTTCTTCGTGGTGCTCATTCGGACTCCCTCTTGTCGTAATCGCTGGGCCGCGATGGCTCCCCATGGGAGACGGTCGTCCCCGCAGAGGCGCTCGCCGCCGAAAGAATTTGAATTATACGGGCTCGGATGACGATCCGGCGCGCAGTGTCACGGTGCGGGCGCGATGCCCGATCAGAGCGAGCGGATCTTCGCGAGCTGGGCCTCGAGCTTGCCGGCCGCGACGCGGCTTTCCTCCAGCCGCGCCCGCTCCTTGGCGACCACTGCCTCGGGGGCCTTGTCGACGAAGCTCGGGTTGGCGAGCTTCGCCGCGACGCGCTCGACATCGCCCGCCAGGCGGGCGATCTCCTTCTCCAGCCGCGCGATCTCGGCGGCCGTGTCGATCAGGCCGGCAAGCGGAATCAGCAGCTTCATCGCGCCGACCAGCGCGATCGCCGACTCGGGGCCCTCGTCGCCCTCCGGCAGCACAGTGACCGAATCGAGCCGTGCCAGGAAGGTCAGCGCCTGCCGGTTGCCTTCGATCCAGGCGAGATCCTGAGCCTTTGCGTGCGCAACGAGGAGCGGCAGGGCCCTGCCAGGCGCGATGTTCATCTCGCCGCGGATGCGACGCACGCCGAGGATGCACTGCATCAGCCACTCCATCTCGGCCTCGGCGGCGCCATCGACCCGCGCGTTATCGGCGACCGGGAAGGGCTGCAGCATCACGGTCTCGCCGACAACGCCCGCGAGCGGCGCGACGCGCTGCCAGATCTCCTCGGTGATGAACGGCATCAACGGGTGGGCGAGGCGGAGCAGGGTCTCGAGCACGGTCAACAGGGTGCGGCGCGTGCCGCGCTTGGCTGACGCCGAGGCGGTGTCGCTGTTGAGCACCGGCTTGGACAGCTCGAGATACCAGTCGCAGTAGTCGGACCAGGCGAACTCGTAGACCGCCTGGGCGTAGTGGTCGAAGCGGTAGCTCTCGATCGCGTCGGTGGCGGTGCCGATGGTCGCCTGCAGGCGCGAGAGGATCCAGCGGTCGGCCGTGCCGAGCTCGACGCTGCCTGATTGCGGGCTGGAGACCGCTCCTGCCGGCTCACGTGCCGACGTTATTCCTGACGTTGGAGCGCCCTTCGGGGCGTGATCAGCCAGGGCAAAGCCGCAGTCCTGCCGCTCGGTGTTCATCAGCACGTAGCGCGCCGCGTTCCAGAGCTTGTTGCAGAAGTTGCGGTAGCCTTCGGTGCGACCGAGATCGAAGTTGATGTCGCGCCCCTTCGAGGCGAGTGCCGCGAAGGTGAAGCGCAGCGCATCGGTGCCGAAGCTGGGAATGCCGTCCGGGAAGTCCTTGCGGGTCTGCCTGCCGATCTTCTCGGCGAGGTGAGGCTGCATCATGCCGCTGGTGCGCTTGGCGACCAGGGCCTCGAGCTCGATGCCGTCGATGAGGTCGATCGGGTCGAGCACGTTCCCCTTGGACTTCGACATCTTGTTGCCGTGCGCGTCGCGCACCAGGCCGTGGATGTAGACCTCGCGGAACGGCACGTCGTCCATGAACTTGAGGCCCATCATGATCATGCGGGCCACCCAGAAGAAGATGATGTCGAAGCCCGTGACCAGCACGCTGGTGGGGTAGAAGGCGCGCAGCCGCTCCGTGTCCTCCGGCCAACCCAGCGTCGAGAAAGGCCAGAGCGCCGAGCTGAACCAGGTGTCCAGCACGTCCTCGTCCTGCGTCAGCGGGTAGTCGGCCGGCAGCCGGTGGGTCGCGCGGACCTCGGCCTCGGAGCGGCCGACGTAGACGCTGCCTTCGCGATCGTACCAGGCGGGGATGCGGTGGCCCCACCAGATCTGGCGGCTGATGCACCAGTCCTGGATGTTGCGCATCCAGTCGTAATAGGTGTTTTTCCAGTTGTCTGGCACGAAGCGGATGCGGCCGTCCTCGACGGCGGCGATGGCCGGCTCGGCAAGCGGGGCGACGCGCACGTACCACTGGTCCGTAAGGAACGGCTCGATCACGGCGCCTGAACGGTCGCCCCGCGGCACCATGAGCTTGTGGTCCTGGATGCGCTCGAGCAGCCCGTGCGCCTCCAGGTCCGCGACGATCTGCCTGCGCGCCGCGTAGCGGTCCATGCCGACGTACTTCGCCGGGATCACCGGACCGTCGTCCGGCGTGTTGCCGCGCAGCGCCGCGTCCTTGGTGAAGATGTTGATGAGCCCGCCGTAGGGCTGCTCGCTGATCGCCTTCTCGTCGCGGTGGCGCAGCCAGACCTGGTAGTCGTTGAAGTCGTGCGCCGGCGTGATCTTCACGCAGCCGGTGCCGAACTCCGGGTCGACGTACTCGTCGGCGATGATCGGGATGCGCCGGCCGGTGAGCGGCAGCTCCACGTACTCGCCGAGCAGGTGCTTGTAGCGGGCGTCCCCGGGGTGCACCGCGACCGCGCAGTCCCCGATCATCGTCTCCGGGCGCGTCGTCGCCACGACCAGCGCGCCTTGGCCGTTGACGAGCGGGTAGCGCATGTGCCAAAGGTGCCCGGCCTCCTCCTCGGACAGCACCTCGAGGTCCGACACCGCGGTGTGCAGCACCGGGTCCCAGTTCACCAGCCGCTTGCCGCGGTAGATCAGGCCTTCCTCGTAGAGGCGGACGAACACCTCCTGCACCGCCCGGGACAGCCCCTCGTCCATCGTGAAGCGCTCGTGCGCCCAGTCCAGCGAGGCGCCCATGCGGCGCAGCTGGCGCGTGATGGTGCCGCCGGATTGCCCCTTCCAGTCCCAGACGCGCGCAATGAAGGCCTCGCGGCCGAGGTCGTGGCGAGTCTTTGCCTCCGAGTTGAGCAGCCGTTCGACGACCATCTGCGTCGCGATGCCGGCGTGGTCGGTGCCGGCCTGCCAGAGCGTCCGCTCGCCATTCATGCGGTGGTAGCGGACCAGGGCGTCCATGATCGTGTCCTGGAACGCGTGGCCCATGTGCAGGCTGCCGGTGACGTTGGGCGGCGGGATCATGATGCAATAGGCAGGTCCCTCGCCGCCGGCCGGGGCGAAGTGGCCGTTCGCCTCCCAGGTCTGGTACCAGCGCTGCTCGATCGCGTGAGGGTCGTAGGTCTTGTCCATCGGGGATCAGGGTAGAGTGGGGGCTGGGTGGGCACGGCGAGGCGGCGCAGTATAGCCGAAGGCCGCAGCGCCTCCTTTTCCGGTTGGCAGGAGAGTCAGGCATGGCGAAGAGGGCCTCGACGGTGTCCCTGGTGCTCGGCAGCGGCGGTGCGCGCGGGCTCGCGCACATCGGCGTCATCGAGTGGCTCGAGGCGCAGGGCTTCCGGATCGTGTCCATTGCGGGCGCGTCGATGGGCGCGCTGATCGGGGGCATCTACGCGGCCGGCAAGCTGGACCTCTACCGCGACTGGGTGACCGAGCTCGAGCGCATGGACGTGCTGCGCCTGCTCGATCTCTCCTTCGGCCGCAACGGCCTCATCAAGGGCGACCGGGTGATCGGGGTGCTGCGGGAGCTGATCGGCGAGTGCGACATCGAAGACCTGCCGATCGCCTTCACCGCGGTGGCGACCGACCTCGACCGCCAGCGCGAGGTCTGGCTCAACCGCGGCCCGCTGTTCGACGCCATCCGCGCCTCGATCGCGATCCCGACCGTGTTCACGCCGGTCGTGCGGGAGGGGCGGACGCTGGTGGATGGCGCGGTGAGCAACCCCATTCCCATCGCCCCGACCCTGAGCGACCCGAGCGACCTCACCATCGCCGTGAACGTCAATGGCAAGGAGGAGCCGCCGCTGCGCGCCGCGCCGGCGCCGGCGGCTGCGCCCGACACGCACCGGCACAAGGTGATCGCCGATTTCCTCGAGACGCTGCAGCAGAGAGTCGCGCGGCGCGAGGAGTCCGCGCCGGACCTTTTCGACGTGGTTGCACGGTCGATGGACACGATGCAGAACGCGATGTCGCGCTTCCAGCTGGCGGCCTACTCGCCGGATGCGGTCGTGGAGGTGCCGTGCAACGCCTGCGCGTTCTTCGAGTTCTGGCGCGCCCGCGAGCTGATCGCCATCGGGCGGGAGCGGGCCGGACGGGCACTCGCAGGACTCGGTGCGTCCCCCCGCCCCGGCTGAGCGAAGGGCGGGGTCAGGGCGGCGGGATGGTGGTCAGCCCCAGCGCCTTCCACGCCTGCATGCCGCCCCGGTACCACTTGAGCTTGTGGGCGGGGTAGCCGAGCGCCAGCAGCGACTTGATGTTGGTCGGCGATTGCCCGCACCAGGGGCCGTTACAGTAGAAAATCAGGGTTCGGGCCTGCGCAAAGCTCCAGAGGGGGCCGTCGCGCCGCGCGCCGAAACGGTCCTCCAGGAGCGCTGCGATCTGCTCCCGGTCACCCTTCTCGAGGAACAGGTCCTGCCACGGGATGATCACCGCGCCGGGGATGATGCCGCTTCGCTTGGGCCAGGTGCCGTCGCGCGAGTCGACGACGAGGAGGGTTGAGTCGCCGGCCGCCTTGCGCCGGAGGTAGTCGAGCAGCTCCAGCTCGCCGAGGGTCTCGACGCCCGGCGCGAGCTGCATCGGCTGGACGCAGAAGGGGGGACAGCGGCGTGAGGTGAGGGCGTAGTCCGGATCGACGGTATTGAACGGATCGGGATTGCGCTCGATCCGCACCGTCCTGCCGTCCACCTGCACGTCGACCGCCGGCAGATCGGCCGTGATCCACACCGGCTCCTCCTCCGCCGCGAGGGCGGGAGCGGTCAACGTCAGCGCGAGCAGCAGGCGGGCGATGAGGGTCATGGAGCCTCCGCGTTGCGGGATCCCGGGTCCCGATGGCGATGGACGACGAGCCGCAAGGGTAAATGACCGACGCTTCCGGCAACACCTCTGCCGCGGGGAGCTGACCGTCATGGATGCGAGGAGGAAAAGAAAAACGCCGCGCTAGGAGGGCAGGCGCGGCGCTCGTCGATTGGCGCTCCCTAGGGGACTCGAACCCCTGTTACCGACGTGAGAGGCCGGCGTCCTAGGCCACTAGACGAAGGGAGCGTGGTCTGAAAGAGTCGCGTATTATACGCAGGCAGCTCATTCTAACAACCAGCTCGAAAGGAACCGGCAAGATCGCCACGCCTATCGTCATTCCGCGCGCCGAGCACGCCATCTCGCGCGCCAACATCTCCGAGAACGCGCTCAAAGTCCTCTATCGCCTGCGAGCGGCAGGCTTCCAGGCCCACCTGGTTGGCGGCGGCGTGCGCGACCTGCTGCTCGGGCGCGAGCCCAAGGACTTCGACGTCGCCACCGACGCGCGCCCGGAGGAGGTGCGGCAGGTGTTCCGCAACTGCCGCCTGATCGGCCGGCGCTTTCGACTCGCCCACGTCTTCTTCGGCAGCGAGATCGTCGAGGTCGCGACCTTCCGCAAGATGGCGGTGGGAACGGAGGACGAGGACAGCCAGACCGAAGGCGGGATGATCCTGCGGGACAACGTCTACGGCACGATCGAGGAGGATGCGCTGCGCCGCGACTTCACGGTCAATGCGCTCTACTACAACATCGCCGACTTCTCGGTCATCGACTACTCGACCGGGATGCGCGATCTCCAGGAGGGCGTGCTGCGACTGCTCGGTCCGCCGGAGGTCCGCTTCCGGGAGGACCCGGTGCGCATGCTGCGGGCAGTGCGCTTCGCGGCGAAGCTCGGCTTCAAGATCGACCCCGAGGTCGAGCGCTCCCTGGTCGAGCTCGGCTACCTGCTGCGCGACGTGCCCTCGGCCCGGCTGTTCGAGGAGGTGCTCAAGCTCTTCCTCTATGGCTTCGGCGTCGAGTCCTTCGAGAAGCTGCGCCACTACGACCTCTTTCGCCGCCTGTTTCCGGACACCGAGGAGGCGCTCGCGCATGAAGAGGCGGAGTTTCCGATCACCTTCGTTTATCACGGCCTGCGCAACACCGATGCACGGGTCCGCGAGGGCAAGTCGGTCACGCCCTTCTTCCTCTTCGCCGTGCTGCTCTGGGAGCCGGTCCGGCAGCGCGCGGCCGAGCTCGAGGAGGAGGGCCAGGATGCCTTCCCGGCGATGGAGCAGGCCTCTTTCGAGATCGTCACCGCCGAGGTCGGCCGGGTGGCGTTGCCCAAGCGCTTCAGCCTGCCGATGCGCGAGGTGTGGATGCTGCAGCACCGCTTCCTGCAGCGCGGCGGCCGGCGACCGTTTCGCCTGCTGCAGCACCCGCGCTTTCGCGCCGCGTTCGACTTTCTGCTGCTGCGCGCCCAGTCCGGCGAGGTCGACGAGGCGCTGGCGGACTGGTGGGCGCGCTTCCAGGAAGCGGACACCGGTAGCCGCGAGCGGCTGATTGGCGAGGCGGCCAGCGGGGGCGATGCCCCTCGCAGCAAGCGCCGTCGCCGGCGCGGGGGGCGTGGGCGGCGCGCGCGGTCCGAGGGCAGCCCCCCGGCGGCCGAGCCGGCGCCACAGTGATTGCCCGGGCTGGCGCGCCGGTGGTGGCCTGCGTCGCCCTGGGCAGCAATCTCGACGATCCAGCAGACCAGGTGGCGCGGGCCTTCGGGGAGCTGGCGACGCTGCCGCAGACCCGCCTCATCGCCCGCTCGCGGCTATGGCGCACCCGGGCCATCGGGCCGCCACAGCCCGACTACGTCAATGCGGCGGCCCGTCTCGAGACGCAGCTCGATGTCCACGCGCTGTTTGAGCGGCTCCTCGCCATCGAGACGACGCACGGGCGCGTGCGTGGCGAGCGCTGGGGGCCGCGCACGCTGGATCTGGATCTGCTGCTGTACGGCGACCTGGTGCTCGATACCCCGGGGCTAAGGCTGCCGCATCCCGAGCTCGCGCACCGGCCCTTCGTGCTGCTCCCCCTCGCGGAGGTCGCCGGGGACCTCGCGGTGCCGGGTTTGGGGCGCGTCACCGAGCTCGCGGCCCGGTGCGCGCGGGACGGCGGCGAGGCTGTCCCTGCGCTTGGCAGTCCCTGAGCCCTTTGGAACAATGCCCTCTCGATCCCGAGGCGAGCGATGCGCGGCGCGACGATCAGCACCCTCAGGCAGATGAAGGCCACTGGCGAGAAGATCGCCGCGCTGACCGCCTACGACGCCAGCTTCGCGCGCCTGGCCGAGGCGGCGGGCGTGGACCTGCTGCTGGTCGGCGACTCGCTCGCGATGGTGGTGCAGGGCCACGAGAGCACGCTGCCCGTCACGGTCGGCGAGATGGTCTATCACACCGCGGCGGTGGCGCGGGCGCGCACCCGCGCGCTGCTCGTCGCGGACATGCCGTTCATGAGCTTCGGCTCGCCGGCGCAGGCGCTCGACAATGCCGGCCGGCTGATGAAGGAAGGCGGCGCGCACATGGTCAAGCTCGAGGGCGGGGCGTCGCAGCTCGAGACCGTGCGTCACCTGACGCGCCACGCCGTCCCGGTCTGCGCCCACCTCGGCCTGTTGCCGCAGTCTGTCCACCAGCTCGGCGGTTACAAGGTGCAGGGGCGGGACACGGCCTCCGCGCAGCAGATCCGCGAGGACGCGCTCGCCCTGCAGGCGGCAGGCGCCCAGCTTCTGGTGCTCGAATGCGTGCCGGCGGGCCTCGCCGCCGAGGTGACCGCGGCGCTGGCGATCCCCGTGATCGGCATCGGCGCCGGGCCGGACACGGACGGGCAGGTGCTGGTCATTTATGACGCCCTCGGCATCGCGCCCGGACGACCCCCGAGCTTCGTGCGCAACTTCCTGGCGGGCGGCGGCTCGGTGCCGGAGGCCCTCACGGCCTACGTCAGGGCGGTGAAGGACAGATCCTTTCCCGCGCCGGAGCACTCGTACGGGTGAAGACCCTCGGAACCGTCGCCGAGCTGCGCGCTGCCCGCGCCGCGTTGCGCGCGGCCGGCGAGCGCGTCGCCTTCGTCCCGACGATGGGCAATCTGCACGCGGGACATCTTGAGCTCGTGCGGCAGGCGAGAAGGCTTGCCGACAGCGTGATCGTGAGCATCTTCGTCAACCCGCTACAGTTCGGGCCGGCGGAGGATTACGCGAGCTACCCGCGCACGCTGGCGCGCGATAGTGCGCTGCTCGAGGGCGTCGGCGCCGACCTGCTGTTCGTGCCGGCGGTGGCCGAGATGTATCCCCGTCCCCCGTCCGAGCAGACCCGCGTCGAGGTGCCGGGACTGTCGGATCTGCTCTGCGGTGCCTCCCGGCCAGGGCACTTCGTCGGCGTCGCGACCGTGGTCTGCAAGCTCTTCAATCTGGTGCAGCCCGAGGTGGCCCTGTTCGGCGAGAAGGACTTCCAGCAGCTTGCCGTGATTCGCCGCATGGTCGAGGACCTGTGCCTGCCCGTGGAGATCGTCGGCGTGCCCACCGTGCGCGAGTCCGACGGGTTGGCGATGAGCTCGCGCAACGGCTACCTCGAGCCCGGCGAGCGCGCGCGGGCTCCCGCCCTCTACCGGGCGCTGCGGGAGGCCGCCGCGGCAATCGCGGCGGGCGGGGTCGATCTCGAGGGCGAGGAGGGGCGTGCCGCGGCCGCGATCGATGCGGCGGGGCTTCGGACCGACTACGTTAGCGTGCGGCGGGCGACCGACCTCGCGCCCGCCGGGCCGGGCGACGATGACCTGGTGATTCTCGCGGCAGCCCATCTCGGCCGTGCCCGCCTTATCGACAACCTGCGGGTGCAGCGTGGTCCATGAGCGTCTCCTTATATACGCGGAGTGCGGTTTGATGCGACGCAGCAATGGAGTGATAATTTATTATCTGGATTAGCCCGAGCCCGACTTCGAGCCATGCAGCTGACCTTTCTGAAGTGCAAGCTCCATCGCGCCTGCGTGACGCATTCCGAGCTCGACTACGAGGGCTCCTGCGCCATCGACCGGGATCTGCTCGACCTCGCGGGCATCCACCCGTACGAGCAGATCCAGATCTACAACGTGAGCAACGGCGAGCGCTTCACCACCTACGCCATCGAGGCGGCGCGCGGCTCCCGCATCATCTCGATCAACGGCGCGGCGGCGCACAAGGCCTCTCCCGGCGACCGGGTGATCATCTGCGCCTACGCGGTGCTCGATGCCGCGGAGGCGGCGCAGTTCAAGCCGAAGCTGGTCTATCTCGACGAGCGCAACCACGTCACCGGCATCGGCGACTGCATCGCCGTCCAGGCCGCCTGACCCTCAGCCCGTGTTGCGCAGCCCGGCGGCGATCGCGTTGATCGACCGCAGCAAGGGCGCGAGCCACTGCTCCCGCTCTGCCGTCGGCAGGCGCTCGTCACGGGCCCGCCGCAGCAGCACCAGCTGGATGTGATTGAGCGGGTCGAGGTAGGGGTCGCGGCGTGACAGCGACAGCGCGAGCAGTGGGTTCTCCTCGAGCAACTCGTGGATGCCCGCCACCTCGAGGATCTGCCGTCGGGTGCGCCGGTATTCCTCCTCGATCGCCGTAAACACCCGCATCCGCTTTCCCGGATCACGGCACAGGGTGGCGTAGCCCGCGGCGATGCCCATGTCGCCCTTGTAGAGCGCCATCTGCGCGTTGCCCAGAAGCGAGCGGAAGAACGGCCACTCGGCGTACATGCGCTGCAGGCGGGCGAGCCGGTCGGGCTCACCGCGACGCCAGGCTTCGAGCGCGGCGCCGATCCCGTACCAGGCGGGCAGGGTGTGGCGCGACTGGCCCCAGCCGAAGACCCAGGCGATGGCGCGCACCGAGGCCTTGGAGCGATCGCCACGGCTGCGGTGCGAGGGTCGCGAGCCGATGTTCATCAACCCGATCTCGTTGACCGGGGTGGCCTCGTAGAAATAGTCGAGAAAGCCCGGGGTCTGCTCGGTCAGCTCGCGGTAATGCGCCTCGCCGTAATCGGTGAGCTCATCCATGGTCGCGAGGTAGTCCCGACGCGCCTCGCTGGGCGGCCGCACCAGACTCACGCTGGCCTTGAGCAGGCCGGTGAGCCCCTGCGTGAGCTCGAAGACCGCGGTCTCGGGGTTGCCGTAGCGGTACGACAGCACCTCACCCTGCTCGGTGAATTTCACCTGCCCGCGGACCGTGCCCGGCGGCTGGGCGAGGATCGCGTCGTGCGTGGGGCCGCCGCCCCGCCCCACGGTGCCGCCGCGCCCGTGAAAGATGCGGGTGCGGATGCCATGGCGATCGCCGATGCGGACTATGGCCTGCTGCGCGTCGTAGAGGCGCCAGCCCGAAGCGACGATGCCCCCGTCTTTCGCCGAGTCGGAGTAGCCGAGCATGACCTCCTGCAGGCCGCCGCTCGCAGCGAGCGCGGCGCGATATGCCGGCTGTTGGAGCAGGGTGTCGAGCACGGGCTCGATGTGCGCGAGATCGTCGATGGTCTCGAACAGGGGCGAGACGCGCAGGGCGCAGGACCAAGCGCCCTCCTGGCAGTCGACCAGTCCGGCCAGATGGCCGAGGAAGAGCACCTCGAGCACGTGAGAGGCGGCATGCGTCATGGAGATCACGTACTCGCCGAAAAGCCGGGGACTCACCTCCCGACGCAGTGCCGCGAGCGCCTCGAACACCGCGAGCACCTCACGCGTCATCGGCGGTAGAGCGTCGCGGTCGAGCGGCGGAGGCGCCTCGGTCAGCAGACGCCCGAGCAAAGCGAGACGCTCGGGCTCGTCGAGCGCGCTGTAGTCGGGCGCGGCTGGCCACTGGCGCAGCACATCGGCCACCGCGGCGCTGTGCACTGCGGATTCCTGACGGAGGTCGAGGTGGGCGAGGAAGAAGCCGAAGGTGCGGGCGAGTCGCTCGAGGTCGCGCAGCGGTCCGTCGGCCGACTCGCGGTCACCGTGGCCCGTGAGCGAGCCACGGATCAGGGCGAGGTCGGCGCAGAATTGCGCATCGTCCTCATACGCGAGGCCATCGGGACCGGCCTCCCGGCCTTCCAGCCGCGCCTCGACGGCCGCGAGGCGGTCCTGCAGGCGCTGGCGCATGTGCAGCAGCTTGCGGCGATAGGGTTCGTCCTGAAAGCGGGTCGGCTTGTCGCAGGCAAGCGCGGCGCAGCGCGCGTCGTCTGCCGCGAGGCTCTCGAGGAAGGCGGGCGACGGCATGCAGAAACGGCTCGAGTGGGTCACGAGGCCGATCAGCGCGTCGACCCGCTCGACGTACTCGCGCAGAACCGTCTGCTGCTGCATGCGCGCGGCCATCCGGGTGACCTCGGCGGTGACGTTCGGGTTGCCATCACGGTCGCCGCCGATCCATGAGCCGAAACGCAGCACGGCGGGCAGCTCGAAGTCCTCGAGCGCGGGCTCACCGGCCCAGGCGCGTCGCACGGCCTCATCGAGCCGTCGGTAAGTCTCGGCGGTGGCCTCGAAGAGGCTCTCGTGAAAGAAGTAGAGGCCGTTGCGGATCTCGTTGCGCACCTCGGGCCGCGTTGCGCGCACCTCCTCGGTCTTCCAGAGGGTCTGTACCAGGGTTCGCAGCTCGTGCTCGGCGCGCTGTCGTTGGTCGAGCAGTTGGCGGGGGGCGCTCAGCCGATCGACGGCGATGAACAGGTGGCGCAGCAGCGCGAGGATCACGCGGCGCGTGGCCTCCGTCGGGTGCGCCGTCAGCACGGGCTGGTAACGCGCCTGGCCGAGGATGACGACGAGCTCGTCGAGCCCGACCCCCTGGGCGCGGATCTCGCGCAGCGACTGATCGAAGGAGCCGCGCCAGAGCTGTGCCCCGCGGCCTGCGATCCGCCGCCGCTGGCGGTGCTGGAAGCCTTCCTCGGCGAGGTTCACGAGCTTGAAGTAGATGCTGAAGGCCCGGACGACGGGGGTCAGCACCGCAGGGGACAGCCGGGCAATCGCCTCCTCGAGGCGGCGGCGGCGCAGCGCGTCGGGCCGGCGGCGCAGGCCCACGTACCCGCGGCGCAGGCGCTCGACCACGCGGTGGACCTCGTCGCCCGCCTGACTGCGAACCACCTCGCCGAGCAGCCGGCCGAGGCCGGCAATCGTACGGCGCAGCTCGGCGTCGTGGCGCAGGCACTCGGCGACGAAGGGATCCGTCATCGATGGCCGCCGGTTTCAGCCGGCCGCAGCCGCGTAGCCGCGCGCGATGGCGTAGAGCTCCTCGTAGCGCCGTGCGCTGGCCTGCCAGCTGTGGTCCTGTCGCATGCCAGCGACCGCGAGCCCCTCCCATCCCGCGCCGGGCGTGCGCCACAAGTCCAGGGCGCGACCGATCGCCCACCACAGCCCGTTCGGATCCGCGTGCTCGAAAACGAAGCCCGTTGCCTTGCCAGCCTGCAGGTTGCCGGGCGTGGCGTCGATCACGGTGTCCGCGAGGCCGCCCGTCCTGTGCACGACGGGCACGGTGCCGTAGCGCAGGCTGAAGAGCTGGTTGAGGCCGCAGGGCTCGAAGCGCGAGGGCATCAGGAAGCAGTCGCTGCCGGCTTCGACGAGGTGGGACAGGGGTTCGTCATAGCCGATGTGGGTCGCCACGCGGCCGGGATAGCTTGCGACCGCCTCGCGCAGCTTTGCCTCGAGTCCACGGTCGCCGCTGCCGAGCATCACGAGCTGGGTGTCGGGCTCGGCCATGAGCTGCGGCAGCACCGCGAGGATGAGGTCGACGCCCTTCTGCTCCACGAGACGGCCGACATGCCCGAACAGCATCGACTCGCTGCGCCGCTCAAGCCCCAACTGCTGCTGCAGGCGGGACTTGTTGCGCCGCTTGAGGCGGAAGCTCTCGGCTTCGTAGTGCTGTGCGATCGCCGGGTCGCTCGTGGGGTCCCACAGCGCGTAGTCGATGCCGTTGAGGATGCCGTACAGGCGATCCGCGCGGTGGTTGAGTAGCCCGTCCAGGCCACAGCCGAGGTGTGGCTGGCGGATCTCCCAGGCGTAGGTCGGGCTGACCGTGGTGACGAGATCGGAGAGGGCGATACCGCCTTTCAGAAAAGAGAAAGCGCCCCAGAATTCCAGGGCATCGGGCGACCACCAGGCCGGCGGCAGGTCGAGCGCGTCGAAGGTCGCGCGGTCGAAGGTGCCCTGGTAGGAAAGATTGTGAATGGTGAACAGCGTCGCGGGACGTTCCGGCTCCTGCAGCAGCAGCGGGGCCATCAGCCCGGTCTGCCAGTCGTTGGCATGAACCAGATCCGCGCGCCAACCGAAGCCGCTGCGCCCGGCCGCGATCTCGGTCGCGGCCTGGCAGAAAACGGCGAAGCGCAGCGCGTTGTCGCTCCAGTCGCGGCCGTCGGGTCCCACGTACGGGTTGCCCGGCCGGTCGAACAGACCCGGCGCGTGCACCAGGTAGACCGGCACGGTGCTCCCGTTGAGCAGCCCGGCCAGCAGGCTGACCGGCGCCGGCGCGAGGGGGGCGTGGACCGTGCCGAGCGGCTCGAGGTCGTTGACGCGTGCGACGGCGTCGGGATAGGCGGGCAGGACGAGGCGCACATCGTGACCCAGCTGGCGAAGGGCGACGGGCAGGCTGCCGGACACGTCGCCGAGGCCGCCAGTCTTCATCAGGGGAACGGCCTCGCTCGAGGCAAAGAGTATCTTCACGGGTCAGGCCGCCTGCATTTTTTCGATGTGCGCGGGATCGGTCGGAGACGGGCGCGCGATTGTTATACTTTAGCCCTTCGATGCCGCCGACGGCGAGTGACGCACGGGAGGACCCGCGCGAAACCGCCGGGGCGCGCGTCCCGAGACTGCCCACGTCGAGGAGCCCCGTCATGCCGGCCGTCACCTCCCTGCCCGAATGGCACGCCCTGGAGGCGCATCGCCGCGCGCTCGGTGCGCTGCGGCTGCGCGAGCTTTTCGCCGCCGATGGCCAGCGCCACGAGCGGCTGTCGCTGGCGGCGGCGGGAATCTTGGCGGATTACTCGAAGCACCTCGTGACCGACGAGACCTTGAGCCATCTGGTGGCGCTGGCGCAGGCAGTCGACCTGACCGGCTGGATCGGGCGGATGTTCCGCGGCGAGCCCATCAACAACACGGAGCAGCGCGCGGTACTGCACGTCGCCCTGCGCAATCGCAGCGGGCGCGCGATGGAGGTCGACGGCATCGACGTCATGCCGGGCATCGCGGCCGTGCTCGAGCAGATGACGCGATTCGTTGCGCGGGTTCGCGGGGGCGAGTGGCTCGGCCATACCGGCCGGCGGATCACTGACGTGGTCAACATCGGCATCGGCGGGTCCAATCTCGGTCCGTTGATGGTCTGCGAGGCCCTGCGCCCGTATCAGAACCCGGAGCTGCGGGTGCACTTCGTCTCCAACGTCGACGGCACCCACATCGCGGAAACCTTGCGGGGCCTCGATCCCGCGACCACCCTGTTCGTGGTTGCCTCCAAGACCTTCACCACGCAGGAGACGCTCACCAACGCGCACACCGCCCGCCGCTGGTGCGTGGACGCGCTGGGCGACAGCGCCGCGGTGGCCCGCCACTTCGTTGCGGTGTCCACGGCGAAGCGAGCGGTCGAGGCCTTCGGCATCGATGCGGCGCACATGTTCGGGTTCTGGGACTGGGTTGGCGGCCGGTATTCGCTGTGGTCCGCGATCGGCCTGCCCATCGCGCTCGCCATCGGCATGGATCGCTTTCTCGAGCTGCTCGGCGGCGCGCACGCGATGGACGAGCACTTCCGCACCGCGCCGCTGGAGCGCAACCTGCCGGTGCTGCTCGGCCTGCTCGGCGTTTGGTATCGCAACTTTCACGGCGCGGCCACGCACGCCGTGCTGCCCTACGACCAGTACCTCAGGCTCTTGCCGGCCTATCTGCAGCAGGCCGACATGGAGAGCAACGGCAAAGGCGTGACGCGCGACGGCGAGCGCGTGGGCTGGGACACCGGGCCCGTGGTGTGGGGTGAGCCGGGCACCGACGGCCAGCACGCCTTCTACCAGCTCATTCACCAGGGGACGCAGCTCATCCCGGCCGACTTCATCGTTCCACTCTCGACCCACAACCCGATCGGCGACCACCATGCCAAGCTGGTTGCCAACTGCTTTGCGCAGGCCGAGGCGCTGATGCGGGGCAAGACCGAGGAAGAGGCGCGCGCCGAGCTCGAGGCGGCGGGCCTCGGTCCGGAGGAGGTGCGCCGGCTGCTGCCCCACAAGGTGTTCCCCGGCGACCGCCCCAGCACGATGCTGGTCGTCGACCGCATCACCCCGGAACGGCTCGGCGCGCTGATCGCGCTCTACGAGCACCGCATCTTCGTGCAGGGCGTCGTGTGGGGGGTGAACTCCTACGATCAGTGGGGCGTCGAGCTCGGCAAGCAGCTCGCGGGAACGATCCTGCGCGAGCTGGAAGGCGGTCTGCCCGCCGCCCACGACGGGTCGACGGCGGCGCTGATCGCCCGCTACCTGTCGTTGCACGCGCGCCGCTGAGGCGCGCCCCTCAACCAGCCGACTCCCAGCGAAGGACGACGCCGCCGAGCGGCGGCAGCGTGATCACGAACGACTGGTCGCGGCCCATCCAGGGCGTCGGGTCGGTGCGCAGCTCGCCGAGGTTGCCCACGTTGCTGCCGCCGTAGAAGGCCGAGTCCGAGTTGATGACCTCGCGCCACACGCCAGCCACCGGCACCCCGATGCGGTAGCCGTAACGGGGCACCGGCGTGAAGTTGAGGACCACCGCAACCTGCCGCCCGCGGCCGTCCTTGCGCACAAAGCTCAGGACCGATTGGCTGCTGTCATGGCAGTCGATCCACTCGAAGCCCGCCGGCTCGAAGTCGAGCGCGTGCAGCGCCGGCTCCCCGCGATAGAGGCGGTTGAGGTCGCGAACCAGCGATTGCACTCCCTGATGCGTCGGGTACTCGAGCAGCTGCCACTGGATCTCCCGGTTGCAGTCCCATTCGTCCCACTGGCCGAACTCGCCGCTCATGAACAGCAGCTTCTTGCCCGGCTGGGTGTACTGGTAGAGGTACAGCAGCCGGAGCGACGCGAACTTCTGCCAGTGGTCGCCCGGCATCTTCGTGAGCATGGCGCCCTTGCCGTGCACGACTTCGTCGTGGGAGAAGGGCAGCACGAAGTTCTCGGAGAAGGCGTACAACAGCCCGAAAGTGAGCAGGTCGTGGTGGTAGTGCCGGTACACCGGGTCCTTCGCGAGATAGGACAGCGTGTCGTGCATCCAGCCCATGTTCCATTTCATGCTGAAGCCGAGGCCGCCCAGCCAGGTCGGCCGCGAGACCTGCGGCCAGGCCGTCGATTCCTCGGCGATCACCATGGCGCCGGGGAACTGCTGGTGGACCACCTCGTTGAGCTGGCGTAGGAAGCCCACGGCCTCGAGGTTCTCGCGTCCGCCGTATTCGTTCGGAACCCAGTCACCCTCGGAGCGCGAGTAGTCGAGGTAGAGCATCGACGCGACCGCATCGACGCGCAGGCCGTCGATATGGAACTCCTCGAGCCAATAGACCGCGCTCGCGAGCAGGAAGTTGCGAACCTCGTTGCGCCCGTAATTGAAGATCAGCGTACCCCAGTCGCGGTGCTCGCCGCGCCGCGGGTCCTCGTGCTCGTAAAGCGCGGTGCCGTCGAAGCGGGCGAGGGCATGCTCGTCGCGGGGGAAGTGCGCGGGCACCCAGTCGAGGATCACGCCAATGCCGCGCTGGTGCAGGTGGTCGATGAAGTAACGCAAGTCCTCCGGCGTGCCGAAACGGCTGGTGGGCGCAAAGTAGCCGGTCGTCTGGTAGCCCCAGGAGACGTCCAGCGGGTGCTCGGTGATGGGCAGCAGTTCGATGTGGGTGTAGCCGAGGTCGGCGACGTAGCCGGCCAGACGGTGCGCCAGCTCGCGGTAGTTCATGAACAGCTCGCCGTCGCGCGCCCAGGAACCCAGGTGCACCTCGTAGACGGACATGGGCGCGTGCTGCCAGTCGAGCGCGCGCCGCTGCTCCAGCCAGTCGCCGTCCGTCCAGGCGTGCGGCGAGGGTCCGTCGACCACGCAGGCGGTGTCGGGCCGCAGCTCGAAGCGGTTGGCGAACGGGTCGACTTTGAGCATCACGTCGCCTGAACGCGTGCGCACCTCGAACTTGTAAAGGCTGCCGGGCGCGAGGCCTGGGATGAAGAGCTCCCACACGCCAACGCCCCCGCGGCTGCGCATCGGGTGCACGCGCCCGTCCCACCGGTTGAACTCGCCGACGACGCTCACGCGCTCGGCGTTCGGGGCCCAGACCGCGAACAGCACGCCGTCGACGCCCTCCGTGCTGTGCGGGTGCGCGCCGAGAAACCGGTAGGCGTGCCAGTGCTGGCCTTCGGCGTAGAGGTGCAGGTCGAAGTCGCCGACCTGTGGCGGGAACGCGTAGGGATCGTGCTGCGTGTGCGTCGCGCCCCCGGCATCCTGCCAACGCAGGCGATAGCGCAGGGGGATTTGCGCGCCATCCCCGCGCCACTCGAAGAAGTCGGTGTTCGGTACGCGTTCCAGTACCGCGTCGGCCTCGGCGATCGCTACCGACGCGGCGTGCGGCAGGAATGCACGCACGAGCAAGTGCTCGCCATCGTCGTGTCGCCCGAGTACCTCGAAGGGATCGTGATGCCTCGCCTCGGCGAGGCGCCGCAGCGGCTCGGGAAGAAGCGTCGAGCGGTTTTCGGTGACAGCTGCCATGGTGGTGTCCGGCAAGTGGTCGCGCGAGGGAGCGCGCGGGGTGCGACCAGCCGCTTTGCGCGGTGGGCAAATGTTAACATAGGCAACGAAATGACACGTCGGCGACCTCGCCATCCGAAGGCCGCCCAACGGAGGGCCCCATGAGTCTCGAGAAGCATCCGCGCTTCGTCAGCCGCCTGACGCGATCCACCCTGGCGCTCATCCTTGCCGGCGGACGCGGCTCGCGCCTGAAGCAGTTGACCGTCTGGCGGTCCAAGCCCGCCGTCCCCTTCGCCGGCAAGTTCCGCATCATCGACTTCCCGCTGTCCAACTGCATGAACTCGGGTATCCGCCGCATCGGCGTCCTGACCCAGTACAAGGCCCACTCGCTGATTCTGCACATCCAGCGCGGCTGGGGGTTCCTGCGCGGTGAGTTCGGCGAGTTCGTCGAGCTGCTGCCGGCACAACAGCGCGTCGAGAACAACTGGTATTCGGGGACGGCAGACGCGGTGTTCCAGAACCTCGATATCGTCCGCAACCACGACCCGGACTATGTGCTGATCCTCGCCGGCGATCACATCTACAAGATGGACTACGGCACCATGATCGCCCAGCACGTCGAGACCGGGGCCGACATGACCGTCGGCTGCATCGAGGTCGATCTCGAGACGGCGAAGGAGTTCGGCGTGATGGAGGTGGACACGGAGGGCCGCGTCATCGAGTTCGCCGAGAAGCCGGAGAACCCCAAGCCGATCCCGGGCCGTCCGGACACGGCGCTCGCGTCGATGGGCATCTATGTCTTCAATCGCGCCTTCCTGTTCGAGCAGCTGGTGCGCGACGCGGACATGCCGAACTCCACGCACGACTTTGGCAAGGACATCATCCCGAATGTCATCAAGCGCTACCGGGTGGGTACCTACCCGTTCCGTGACCCCGAGACGGGCAAGCAGGCCTACTGGCGCGACGTGGGGACGGTCGATGCCTTCTGGGAGGCGAATCTCGAGCTCATCGGGGTGACGCCCGAGCTCAATCTCTACGACAAGTCCTGGCCGATCTGGACCTACCAGGAGCAGCTGCCGCCCGCGAAGTTCGTCTTCGACGACGACGACCGACGCGGCATGGCCGTGGACTCGATGGTCTCGGGCGGCTGCATCATCTCGGGCGCGGTGGTGCGCGACTCGCTGCTGTTCTCGAACGTGCGCGTCAACTCGTTTTCCTCGGTGACCGACAGCGTGGTCCTGCCGGACGTGGACATCGGCCGCAACTGCCGAATCCGCCGCGCGGTCATCGATCGCGGCTGCCACATCCCCGAGGGGACAGCGATCGGCGAGGATCTCGAGGTGGATGCGAAGCGCTACCACGTGACCAGGAAGGGGGTCGTGCTCGTGACGCCGGAGATGCTCGGCCAGGAACGGCACCATGTCCGCTGACGCTGACCGCTTGAAGGTGGTCCTGTGCTGGCACATGCACCAGCCGGACTATCGGGGACCGGAGCACAGCGACTACCAGCTGCCGTGGGTCTATCTGCACGGCATCAAGGACTACGTCGACATGGCCGCGCACCTGGAGGACAACCCGGCGGCGCGGGCGGTCGTCAACTTTGCGCCGGTGCTGCTCGAGCAGATCGACGACTACGCGGCGCAGATCCGGGCATGGCTCGCGGAGGGCACGCGCATTCGCGATCCGCTGCTGGCCGCGCTGGCCGGGCCCGGCCTCCCGCAGGGGGACAACACCCGCCGGGAGCTCGTCTACGCCTGCCTGCGGGCCAACGAGGCGCAGCTCATCAACCGTTTTCCCGCGTTCCGCAGGCTGGCCGACCTCGCGGGGCGGCTCCAGGACCATCCCGAGTGCCTTTCGTACCTCAGCGACCAGTATTTCGTCGACCTGCTGGTCTGGTATCACCTCGCCTGGATGGGCGAGTCGGTCCGGCTCACAGACCTGCGGGTCGAGTCCCTGCAACAAAAGGGCCGCGACTTCGACCCGGCCGACCGGCGGCGACTGGTGCAGCTCATCGGCGAGCTGATCGAGGGCATCGTCGGCCGTTACCGGCGGTTGGCAGAGACGGGTCGGGTCGAGCTGTCGGTCACGCCCTACGCGCATCCGATCATTCCGCTGCTGCTCGACATCGAGTCGGCGCGCGAGGCGCTTCCCAACCTGACGTTGCCCTCGCTGCGCAACTACCCGGGCGGCGAGGACCGCGCCCGCTGGCACATCCGCCGCGGCATCGAGGTGTTTCGGGAGCACTTCGGCTTCACGCCGAACGGCTGCTGGCCGTCAGAGGGCGCCGTCAGCGATGCGACCGTGCGTCTGCTGGAGGAAGAGGGGCTGCGCTGGGCCGCGAGCGGCCAGCAGGTCCTGCACAACAGCCTGCAGGCCGCCTGGCCGGGCGAGCTGCCCGCCTACTGGCCGCACCGCGCCTACTGCGTCGGTGACGGTCGGGTGGTGATGTTCTTCCGCGACGACGGGCTGTCAGACCTGATCGGCTTCACCTATGCCGACTGGCACGCGGACGACGCCGTGGGCAACCTCATCGACCACCTCGAGCACGTGGCCGAAGCGACCCGGGGGAATCCGGACGCGGTGGCCGCCATCATCATGGATGGCGAGAACGCCTGGGAGTTCTACCCGAATAACGGGCGCTACTTCCTGAGCGCGCTCTACAGGCGCCTGGCAGAGCATCCTCGACTGCGGCTCACGACCTTCTCCGACTGCGTGGCGCGCTGCGTCAAGAAGCCGCTCTCTCTCCCGCGCCTCGTCACGGGCAGCTGGGTCTACGGCACGCTGTCCACCTGGATCGGCGACAAGGACAAGAATCGCGGCTGGGACATGCTGGGCGATGCCAAGCGCGCCTTCGACCGGGCGGTGGCCTCAGGACGGCTCAGCCCCGAGTCGCGGCGCGAGGCCGAGCTGCAGCTCGCCACCTGTGAGGGCTCCGATTGGTTCTGGTGGTTTGGAGACTACAACCCGGGGGCGGCCGTGAGCGATTTCGAGCGTCTGTTCCGATTGCAGCTCTGCCATCTCTACGTGCTGCTCGACGAACCCTGCCCGGAGTACCTCTCGCACGTCTTCGCGCAGGGGTTGGGCGATCCCGCGCGCGGCGGCGTCATGAGGCAGAGCCAGTGAGCGGGGCATCGCAGCCGGTGATTTCGTCGGGCAGGGCCGTCGGGTGAGCACGCAGGGCGCGCCCTGTTGTCTGGAGCGACGGACCGCCGGCGTTCTCCTGCACCTGACCTCGCTGCCCGGAACCGGCCCCGTCGGCCAGCTCGGACCGTCGGCACGACGTTTCGTCGACTTCCTCTCAGCCAGCGGTGTCGGCGTCTGGCAGATGCTGCCCGTCGGTCCAACGGGCCCGGACGGGTCGCCGTATCAGTCGAGCTCCGTGCACGCCGGCAACCCACGGCTCATTGCCCTCGAACCGCTGGTGGCCGAGGGCTGGCTAACGACGGAGCAGGTGGCCGCCGGACTGCCGCGGGCGATGGCCCATGCCTGGCAGGGTTTTCGGGCCAGCGGCGATGCCCATGCCCGATCGGCCTTCGAGGAGTTCTGCCGTCGGCATTCGGGCTGGCTCGAGGACTATGCGCTGTTTTCCGCGCTGCACGCCGAGCGCGGCGGCTGGTGGACCTGGACGGCCGCCCTGCGGGACCGGGAGCCGCAGGCGCTCGCCCAGGCCCGCGCGCGGCTGCACGAACGCGTCGCGATCGCGCGCTTCGAGCAGTTCGTGTTCTTTCGCCAGTGGGCGGAGCTGCGGGCGCACGCACACGCCTGCGGCGTGAAGCTCTTCGGCGACATGCCCATCTTCGTCGCGCACGACAGCGCGGAGGTCTGGGCGCATCGCGAGCTGTTCGATCTCGACCCCGACGGCATGCCGCGCGTCGTCGCCGGCGTGCCGCCGGATTACTTTTCGGCGACCGGGCAGCGCTGGGGCAACCCGCTCTACCGGTGGGACGCGGTCGAGCGGGACGGCTTCGGCTTCTGGATCGACCGCCTGCGCACTCAGCTCGAGTTGTTCGACATCGTCCGCGTCGACCACTTTCGTGGCTTCGAGGCGTACTGGGAGATCCCGGCGAGCGAGCCTGACGCCGTGCACGGGCGCTGGGTGAAGGCCCCGGGCGAGGCCCTGTTCAGCTGCCTGCGGCGCGTCTACGACCCCCTGCCCGTGGTCGCGGAGGACCTCGGCGTCATCACGCCCGAGGTGGAGGCGCTGCGCGACCGTTTCGGCCTGCCCGGCATGAAGATCCTGCAGTTCGCCTTCTCGGGACAGCCCGACAACCCCTACCTGCCGTTTTGGTACCCCGAGCGGTCGGTGGTCTACACCGGGACGCACGACAACGACACCACGCTCGGCTGGTACTCGAGCCTGTCCGAAGGGGCGCGGGCCTACGTGCAGGAGTTCCTGGGCTATCCGCAGGAGCCAATGCCCTGGCCGCTGATCCGCGCGGCGCTGGCCTCGAACGCACGCCTCGCGGTCATTCCCATGCAGGACCTGCTCGGGCTCGGCGACGGTCACCGCATGAACCTGCCGGGCAGCTCCGCGGGGAACTGGGGCTGGCGCTTCGAATGGGACGCCGTCCCCGTCCATCTCGCGGACAGGATGCGTCGTCTCGTTTCGCTCTACGGGCGCTTTGGTCGCTAGAGCGCATCGAGCTCGGTGATGGGCCCGTCGTTCTTCGCGTCCACCTTGGCGTACAGGTCGTAGAGCGCAGCCTGCAAGGCCTCCTCGATCACCGGGTGGTAGAAGGGCATGCGCAGCAGCCGCCCTACGGTGAGTCCCTGGGTGATGCACCAGTTGAGAAGGTGCGCGAGGTGCTCGCCCTTGGGGGCGACCATCTCCGCGCCGAGCAGGCAGCCGGTCGTCCGATCCGCGTAGACGCGCAGCAGGCCGGCGTTCTTGCCCATGATCATCGCCCGGCCGACGGGCCCGAAGGCGACCTGGCCGATCGCCGTGCTGTCCGGGTCGAGCTCGGCGTGCCGTGCGCCGACCGCGCTGATGTTGGGGTCGCAGAAGGTGATCGCGAGGGGCACCTTGCGGCGGAAGGCGAGCACGGCGTCGGCCGTCGCGTTGTAGCCCGCGATCCGGCCCTCATCGCCGGCCTCGTGCAGCAGCGGCCGCTCGCCCGTGACGTCGCCGGCGAGGAAGATCGGGTGTCCCTCGACCTGCAGGGTGTGGCGGTCGAAGCGCGGCATGCCCTGCGCGTCGGTCGGCACGCCGATCGCCTCGAGCCCGAGCGAGGCAAGGCGCGGCGCCCGGCCGAGGCTGGCCAGCACCTTGTCGACGACGACCTCGCGCTCGCCGGCGCGCACACGCAGCCGGCCGTCTGCCTCGGGAGTGATCTGCGCCGCGGCGCCGAGCCAGAGCGGCAGCTCCTTGCCGAACACTTCGATCGCGACGCGCGCGACCTCCGGGTCGGTGATTCCGCCGATGGTCTGCGCGAGGTCGATGCCGGTCACCGCGACGCCGAGCCGTGCGAGCGCCTGGCCGAGCTCGAGGCCGATCGCGCCGAGCCCGATCACGGCGAGCGACGCGGGCAGGTTCTCCTGCTCGAAGAGCTCGTCGGTCGTGAGGACGCGGTCGCGAAACGGCGCCCAGGCGGCGGGGACGATCGGCTTGGAGCCGGTGGCGATGACCACGGCGCGCGCATGGATCCGCTGGCCGTCGACGTCGAGCACCTTCGGCGCGACGAAGCGCGCGTTGCCCGCGATGAAGGCGTCGCCGAGCTTATCGGTGCTGTTCGAGATCACGCGATCGACGAAGGTGTCGCGCAGGTGCTGAACGTGCTCCAGCGCGCGCGGCAGCGAGATCGCCGAATCGGCCTCGCCGGTGGCGCCGTAGCGCGCCAGCACGCGGCGGCGATGGAAGTCCTCGGCCACCTGGAGGAGGGCCTTGGACGGCATGCAGCCTACCCGGGCGCAGGTGGTGCCCAGCTCGCCGCCGTCGATCAGCACGAAGCTGCGTCCGGAACGGCGGACCTGCCCGAGGGCGTAGAGGCCGGCGCTGCCGGCTCCGATGATGGCGACGTCGACGTGGCGCTCGGTCACGATGGGCTCCTCCGGTGGCATGCGATTCAAGAATTCTACCGGTCGCAGGGGACGAGATGGGCGCGCCGGCGCGCGCAATGGCAGGGTCTTTTCATTGTCGGCGCATTGCGGCACACTGCTTGTGCCGGTCGCAGGAAGGCGCCCGGCAAAGGACCGCACACCCCCGGTGTGCTCATTACTTCATGGAGGAACACGGAAGATGTTTACGTCACGCCTGATCAAAGGGACCTTGATCGCTCTCGCACTGTGCACCGCTCCGGCCTTCGGGGCCGATGCCGTCAACGTCAACACCGCGGACGCCCAGGCCATCGCGCAGCGGCTCGACGGTGTCGGGCCGGCCAAGGCCCAGGCCATCGTCGACTACCGGCAGGCCAACGGCCCGTTCAAGACGGTCGACGACCTCGAGAAGGTGAAGGGGATCGGCAAGAGCACCCTCGACAAGAACCGCGACCGGATCTCGGTCGAGCAGGGCAGCGCCACGCCTGCCAAGACCGGCGGCTGAGCCGAGGGAAGTGCGAAACGGGGCGCCTTGCGCCCCGTTTCCCGATGCGACCGGCGTGGCGGCCCTCAGCCCGAGGCCATGTAGACCCAGGTGTCGATCACGGTGTCGGGATTGAGCGACACGCTGCTGATGCCCTGCTCGAGCAGCCAGCGGGCGAGGTCGGGGTGATCCGACGGGCCCTGGCCGCAGATGCCGACGTACTTGCCCTGGGCCTTGCAGGCGGCGATCGCCATCTCGAGCATCCGCCGCACGGCCGGATTGCGCTCGTCGAAGCTGCCGGCGACCAGCGCCGAGTCGCGGTCCAGGCCCAGCGTCAGCTGCGTCATGTCGTTCGAGCCGATCGAGAAGCCGTCGAAGTGCTTCAGGAAGTCGTCGGCGAGCACGGCATTGGAGGGCAGCTCGCACATCATGATGACGCGCAGGCCGTTCTCGCCGCGCCGCAGGCCATTCACCGCCAGTAGGTCCACCACGCCCTTGGCCTCTTCCAGCGTGCGGACGAAGGGGATCATCACCTCGACGTGGGTCAGGCCCATGTCGTTCCGCACCCGCTTGATCGCCTCGCACTCCATCTCGAAGCACTCGCGGAAGCTCTCGGACACATAACGCGAGGCGCCGCGAAACCCGATCATGGGATTCTCTTCGTGCGGCTCGTAGCGCGGCCCGCCGATCAGGTTCGCGTATTCGTTCGACTTGAAGTCGGACATCCGCACGATGACCGTGCCGGGCGAGAAGGCCGCGGCGATGGTCGCGATGCCCTCGGTCAGCTTGGTGACATAGAACTCGCGCGGACTGGGGTAGGCGGCGATGCGTGGCGCGATCTCGGCCTTGAGGTCCCTCGGCAGGCGGTCGTACTCGAGCAGCGCCCGTGGGTGGATGCCGATCATGTTGTTGATGATGAACTCCAGCCGAGCGAGGCCCACGCCCTCGTTGGGGATCCCGGCGAAGTCGAAGGCGCGGTCGGGGTTGCCGACGTTCATCATGATCTTGACCGGGATCTGCGGCATGCGGTCGAGCTCGAAGCGGCGCACCTCGAAGGGCAGTCGGCCCTCGTAGATGAAGCCGGTATCCCCCTCGGCGCAGGACACAGTGACCTCGGCGCCGTCGGCGACGCACTCGGTCGCGTTGCCGCACCCTACCACCGCCGGCACGCCGAGCTCGCGGGCGATGATCGCCGCGTGGCAGGTGCGGCCGCCGCGGTTGGTGACGATGGCCGCGGCGCGCTTCATGATCGGCTCCCAGTCGGGGTCGGTCATGTCGGTGATGAGCACGTCGCCGGGCTTGACGTGCTCCATCTGGCTCAGGCTGGTGATGACCTTGGCGGCCCCGGCGCCGATGCGGTTGCCGATCGACCGGCCCTCGCTCAGCACCTTGCCGCGCAGCCCGAGCTCGTAGCGCTCGATCACGCGGCCGGAGCGGCTCTGCACGGTCTCGGGCCGGGCCTGCACGATGTACAGGCGCCCGTCGATGCC
>Ga0114939_10000586_pt1 | contig 30467 bp, 25 predicted proteins | sample AshMeaCrysSpring_FD_87196 | JGI IMG/M metagenome (GOLD analysis project Ga0114939, IMG submission 87196) | Groundwater microbial communities from Big Spring, Nevada to study Microbial Dark Matter (Phase II) - Ash Meadows Crystal Spring | ecosystem: Environmental > Aquatic > Deep subsurface >...
CTTGGTGTCGTAGGTCTGGATGCGCGTGTCGTACAGGCGCACGTTCTGCAGCACCGGGACCATGAAGTACAGGCCCGGCTCGGTCTGCATGGAGACCACCTCGCCCAGCTGGAACTTGATGGCTGCCTTTCGCTGGTCGACGGTGTAGACGCTCATCGAGAGCACGAGAAGCGTCACGACGGAGGCGATGATGACGGCGGCGGTGGGGCGGTTCATGGGCGGGCCTCCCGGTCGCGGGCGCGGAGCGTTTCGCGGGTGCGCCCGGCGTCGGTCGCCGCGGGCGGGACCGCCGGCGCGGCGGCGGTGGGCTCGGGCGGCATCGCCATGCGCGGCAGCGGCTGGTCGGAGCCCTGCGCCGAGACCGTGGGCGGCGAGGTCATCTGCATCAGCTTGTCGAGCGGCAGGTAGAGCAGGTTCTGCCCGCCCTTCTGGTCGACGATGACCTTGCTGGTGTTGGAGAGGATCTGCTGCATCGACTCGAGGTAGAGCCGCTCGCGCGTGACCTGCGGGGCCTTCTCGTACTCCGAGAGGATCTGCCGGAAGCGGGAGGCGTCGCCCTGTGCGGTGGCGACCACCGTCTCCTTGTAGCCGTTGGCTTCCTCGAGGAGGCGCGCGGCCACGCCGCGCGCGTTGGGCACGACGCTGTTGGCGTAGGCCTGGCCCTCGTTCTTGAAGCGCTCGCGGTCCTGCTGGGCGCGAACCGCGTCGTCGAAGGAGGACTGCACCTGCTCGGGCGGCTGCACGTTCTGCAGGTTGACCGTGGTGATGTTGATGCCGGTCTTGTAGCGGTCGAGGATCTGCTGCATCAGGACCTTCACGCGCGCCGAGATCTCGCTGCGGCCCTGGTTCAGCACGAAGTCCATCTTGCTCTTGCCCACGATCTCGCGGATGGCGGTCTCGGCCGACTGCAGGACGTTGTCGTCGGGATTGCGGTTGTTGAAGGCGTAGTCCTCGGGCCCCTTCAGCGTGTACTGGATGGCGAACTGCACGTCGACGATGTTCTCGTCATCGGTGAGCATCAGCGCCTCCTGCGGCTGCTTGTTCTTGGCGTTGCCGCGGTAGCCGACCTCGACGGTGCGCACCTGCGAGACGTTGATGACCTCCACCGACTCGAAGGGGTACGGGATGTGCCAGCGCGGGCCCGGCATCGTGGTCTCGATGTACTTGCCCAGGCGCAGCACCACGCCGCGGCGGCCTTCCTCCACGATGTAGAAGCCGCTCGCGAGCCACACGCCCACGACCAGCAGCACGATGAAGGCGACGGACCCGCCGAAGAAGGCGGGACTGGGCATCCGCGAGGATGGCGGCGGATCCGCGGGGCCGGACGGGCGGCGCTGGAACAGGCCCGCGAGCTTCTGGTTGAGCTTGCGCAGGATCTCGTCGAGATCGGGGGGGCCTTCGTTGTTGCGCTTTCCCCACTGGGGATCGTTTGGCATGCGTTTGGCGGTTCGGGGAGGAAGGGGACGGGAGAAGAAATGCGGGCCGGGCGGGCCAATTCAATGGCGATGCGACTGGGTGCTAGGCGGCCGGCGCAAACGCCTGGCGGCCGGCCTCCCCGGCAACCTCGGCCAGCGCGGCACGGATGGCGTCGACGCCCGCCCCGCTGACCGCACTTGCCTTGATATTCAAAATCTTACCACAGGGATCGCGCACCACTTCCGGCTGCGCGCCCGGGATGCGGTCGATCTTGTTCCAGATGACGATCTGGGGGATGTCGGCCGCGTCGATCTCGGCGAGGACCGCGTTCACGGCCTCGATCTGCTCATCGTGGCGGGGATTGGAGGCGTCGACCACGTGCAGCAGCAGGTCGGCCTGCACGGTCTCCTCCAGCGTCGCGCGGAAGGCGGCCACCAGCCCGTGCGGCAGGTCGCGCACGAACCCCACGGTGTCGGATACCGACGCGCTGACGCCCTCGCCCAGGTGCAGGCGGCGCGTCGTGGGGTCGAGGGTGGCGAAGAGCTGGTCGGCGACGAAGGCGCCGGCGCGGGTGAGGCGGTTGAAGAGCGTCGACTTGCCCGCGTTGGTGTAGCCCACGATGGACACGCGCAGCATCCCGGAGCGGACGCGGGCCGAGCGCTGCGTGGCGCGCACGCGGGCGACCTTGCGGAGGCGCTCCTTCACCTTCTTCACCCGCTCGCCGATGAGGCGGCGGTCCAGTTCGATCTGCTTCTCGCCCGGGCCGCCGGTCTTGGACAGGCCGCCGCGCTGGCGCTCGAGGTGGGTCCAGCCCCGCACGAGGCGGGTGGAAAGGTGCTCGAGCCGGGCAAGCTCCACCTGCAGCTTGCCCTCGTGGCTGCGCGCGCGCTGCGCGAAGATCTCCAGGATGAGGTCGGTGCGGTCGTAGACGCGCACCTCGGGGCCCCCTTCGGAGAGGGCGCGCTCGAGGTTGCGGATCTGGGCGGCGGTGAGGGCATGGTCGAAGACGACGATCGGGGCGCCTTGCAGGCGGCAGCAGGCGCGGATCTCCTCGACCTTGCCGGTGCCCGCGAAGGTGGCGGCGTCGGGCCGGTCGCGGCGCCCGGCGATGGTCTCGCAGACCTGCGCGCCGGCGCTCTCGACGAGGCTCGCGGCTTCCTCGGCACGATCGGGCGCGCCCCGCGTGCCGATGTCGAGGCAGACGAGGATGGCGCGTTCCCGCCCGGGAACGGGGGGGTCAGGATTCCTGGGAATGGTCGGACGGTACGGACACCGGCCTCGCAGGCACCACCGTGGAGATGGCGTGCTTGTAGACCATCTGCGTCACGGTGTTCTTGAGGAGCACGACGTACTGGTCGAAAGACTCGATCTGGCCCTGCAGCTTGATGCCGTTCACGAGGTAGATCGAGACCGGCACGTGCTCCTTGCGAAGGATGTTCAGGAACGGGTCCTGAAGCAGCTGCCCTTTGTTGCTCATCGCATCACCCCTTTTCTGTACGGGTTTTCTTTCCGGTCCGGCTTGTGCACTGCTCGGGCGCCGGTCCGGGACCTGCCCAACCGCCCGACTGTAGCGGAAAGCCGTGGATTTATCCACCCAGTCAGGGACACCCCGGCCCACCCGGAGTTCCCCAAGGGAAAGGGGACGCTACCCTGATGGAATCAGGGTAGCGTCCCCTCTTCTACCTCTTCTAGCCATAGGCCTTCTTGAGGTGGCGCCGCTGGCGCCGCTTCTTGGCTTCCTGGCGGGGGGTGAGGAGCGAGCGCTTCTTGCCCTCGTAGGGGTTGGCGCCCTGGCGCAGCTCGACGCGCAGGGGCGTGCCCTTGAGCTTGAAGACCTTGACGAAGGTGTTCTCCAGGTAGCGCTTGTACTGGTCCTTGATGGCGGCGACGGAAGTCCCGTGGATGACCACCACGGGCGGATTGGAGCCGCCCTGGTGGGCGTAGCGCAGCTTCGGGCGGATCTTGCCCGCCAGGGGCGGCGCCATCTTCTCGATGGCCGCCTGCAGCGCCCGGGTGAGCTTCGGCGTGGAGAGCTTGGCCATGGCCGCCCCAAAGGCGCGGTCGACCGCCTCGAAGAGACCCTTGAGTCCCGTGCCCTTCAGCGCCGAGATCATGTGGAACTCGGCGAAGTCGAGGAAGGCCAGCTTGCGCTCGAGGTCGCGCTTCGCGTCGTCGCGCTTGATCGCGTCGACCGCGTCCCACTTGTTCACCGCCACCACCAGCGCCCGCCCCGCCTCGAGGATGTAGCCGGCGATGTGCGCGTCCTGCTCGGAGATGTCCTGCGCCGCGTCGACCACGAGGATGACGACGTTGGCCGTCTCGATGGCCTGCAGGGTCTTCACCACGGAGAACTTCTCCACCGACTCGAAGACCTTGCCCTTGCGGCGGATGCCGGCCGTGTCGACGATGGTGTAGGGCCGCCCCTGCCACTCGGCCTCGACCTCGATCGCATCGCGGGTCGTGCCCGGCTGGTCGAAGGCGATGACGCGCTCCTCGCCGAGCACGCGGTTGACCAGCGTCGACTTGCCGACGTTGGGCCGCCCCACGATGGCCACGCGCGGGTGGTCGGGCTCCTGCGCATCGGCCGGCTCCACCGGGAAGGGCGCCAGCGCGTCCTCCACCAGCTGCCGCACGCCCTCGCCGTGCGCCGCCGAAATCGCGTGCGGTACGCCCAGCGCCAGCTCGTGAAACTCGGCGGTGACGATCGCCTCGTCCATCCCCTCGGTCTTGTTGACCACGAGCCAGACCGGCGCGCGGTGCTCGCGCAGCAGGTTGGCGATGCGCTTGTCCTGCGGCGTGAGCCCCGCGCGGCCGTCGACCACGAAGAGGATGACGTCCGCCTCGGCAATGGCCTCGCGCGCCTGCCGCGCCATCTCCGAGAGGATCCCGTCCTTGGCGACCGGCTCGAAGCCGCCCGTGTCGACGGCGATGAAGGGCTTCTCGCCCATCCGCCCGCGGCCGTAGTGGCGGTCGCGGGTGAGGCCGGGCATGTCGTGCACGATCGCGTCGCGCGTGCGCGTGAGGCGGTTGAAGAGCGTGGACTTGCCGACGTTGGGGCGGCCGACGAGGACGAGGATGGGCTTCATGGGCGGAGACGGCCGACGCCGCGGCGCGGCGCGGGCTTCAGAAGCGCACCAGCGACAGCGTGCCCCCGGCGGTCTGCACCACCACGCCGCCCTTCACGGGAACGAGCGCGTTCACGGCGGTGCCGTCGACCGGGTGGCGCCCGATGAGGGTGCCGTCTTCCCGGGACAGGACGTGCAGGTAGCCCAGCGAGTCGCCGACCACGACATGCCCCCCGGATATCACCGGCGCCGTGAGCTTGCGGCGCGGGAACTTGTCCTGCTTCCAGCGCGAGATGCCGGCCTCGCGGTCCAGCGCGTGCACGCTGTCCTCGGCATCCGTCACGTAGACGTTGCGCTCGTCGAGCGCGAGGCCGGTGGCGCTCGAGATGTCCCGCGACCACAGCGTGGTTCCGGACTGGATGTCGTAGCACGCCACCTTGCCCTGGAAGGCCGCGGCGCACAGGCGGCCCGCGTCGATCACGGGAAGGCCGGTCACGTCGGCCACGCGCTCGAGCTCCGTCGAGCCGCGCGGCAGGCTCACCGTGACCTCCCAGGCCAGCTTGCCGTCGTCGAGGTCGAGGGCGATGAGCTTGCCCCCCGGATAACCCGCCACCACGCCGGTGGGCGTGGCGATCACCCCGGACTCGCTGCGCAGCAGCAGGGCGGGTGTGGCACGCGTGTACACCCAGCGGCGCTTGCCGTCCTCCAGCGCCAGCGAGAAGACGCGCCCGTCGGGCGTTCGCACGATGGCGCTCTTGCCCGCCACGGTCACCGGCGCGAGCACTTCGCCGCCGACGCTCGCCTGCCATTTCTCCTTGCCGGAGGCGTCGAACGCCACCACCTCCCCCTTGATCGTCCCGGCGAAGAGGTGCTCGCCGTCGCCGGAGGCGCCCGAGGAAAGCCTGCGCTTGAGGTCGAAGCGCGAAATGAGCTGCCCGTTGTCCTCGTTCACCACCGTGACGGTGCCGTCCGCGGCGGCGGCGTGGACCCGGCCGCTGGAGACCGTGGGCCAGAAGCGGTAGCCGCCGCCCTTGCCGACCGAGACGCTCCACGCCACCGACGGCCGCACCTGCGCCGTGAACTCCGTGAGCGGCGCCGGCTTCGGCGCGTTGCTGCCGATCCCGAACACCCCGCAGCCGGCGAGCGCCGTGGCGCAGGCCGCCGCCGCGAGGCGGGCGACCCTCATTGCGCGCCCCCGAGCGCGCCGAGCTTGAGTTCGGTGACGGACCGCATGGGGCTCCGCGGGTCGGACTTCTCGAGCGCGAGCCGGTAGGCTGCGCGCGCCTCGTCCGTGCGGCCCTGCGCGAACAGGATGTCGCCCTTCAGGTCGGCGGCCAGGGCCGCGTAGGCCTCGTCCTTGTTGGCCTCGAGCAGCTCCAGCGCCTCCGGGTACTTCCTGAGGTCGAGCAGGACGGCGGCGAGGCGGACGCGCGCGAGGCCCCGGTGCTCGTCGCGGCCGCGGTTGAGGACCCACTCCAGCCGCGCCTGGGCCGAGGCGAGGTCGCCCGCCTCGAAGGCCGCCTGCGCAGCGGCCAGCGCCGCCTCCGAAGCGAAGAAGGACTTCGGGTGCTTGTCGATGACGGCGTCCGCGATGCCGGCCGTCCGCTTGGCGTCGCCGCGCGCCTTCGGCAGGTCGGCGACCATCGCGGCCGCCTCCTCCGCCTGCACGGCCGACCAGTACTGCCAGCCCTTCCAGCCGGCGACCGACAGCACGAAGGCCGCCACCGCGCCGAACACGAACTTGCGGTTGTCCTCCCACCAGTGCTGGATGGCGGCAATGCGTTCCTGCTCTTCGAAATCGTAGGATCCAGCCATGGCTTCTCGTTCCGGAATGGGGTCGGGGCGTCAGGAGGCGCGGGAGAGGCGCGAAAGCGCCTCCTCGGGGGTGACGAGCTGCTGCTCGCCGGCGCCGCGCAGCGGCTTGAGGGTGAGCTTGCCGGCGGCGACCTCGTCGTCGCCGAGGATTATAGCGAAGCGGGCACCGCTCGCGTCGGCCTTCTTCATCTGCGACTTGAAGCTGCCGCCGGCGCCCATCACGCACGCGAGGCCCGCGTCGCGCAGCCGCTCGCCGAGGCGCCAGGCCTCGCGCGCCGCCGCCTCGCCCGCGTGGACCACGAAGGCGTCCGGGTCCTGCGCGGCGCTGCGCTTGTAGGCGTGCAGGGTGAGGATGATCCGCTCCATGCCGAGGCCGAAGCCGCAGGCCGGCGTGGGCTTGCCCCCCAGCATCGCGAAGAGGCCGTCGTAGCGGCCGCCGCCGGCGATGGTGGACTGCGCGCCGATGCGGTCCGTGACCCACTCGAAGACGGTGCGGTTGTAGTAATCCATGCCGCGCACGAGGCGAGGGTTCACGAGGAACTCGACGCCCGCGCCGGAGAGCCGCCGCTGCAAGCCCTCGAAGTGCCGCGCGGCCTCCGGGCCGAGGTGGTCGAGGAGCCTGGGGGCCGCCTCCACCATCGGCTGCATGGCCGGGTTCTTGGAGTCGAGGATCCGCAGCGGATTGGTGTGCAGGCGCCGCTTGGCATCCTCGTCGAGGAGGTCGGCGTGCGCCTCGAAGTGGGCGACGAGCTTTTCGCGGTGCGCGAGCCGGTCCGCCGCGTCCCCGATGGAGTTCACGTGCAGCGCGATGGGCCCGATGCCGAGCGCCTTCCACAGGCGGGCGAGCATGACGATCTGCTCGGCGTCCACGTCCGGTCCCTCGAAGCCGAGCGCCTCCACGTCGTACTGGTGGAACTGGCGCTGGCGCCCCTTCTGCGGGCGCTCGTAGCGGAACATGGGGCCCGCCGTCCACACGCGCAGCGGCCCGTTGTAAAGCAGGTTGTGCTCGATGGCCGCGCGCACGATGCCGGCGGTGGCCTCGGGGCGCAGGGAAACGCTGTCGCCGTTGCGGTCGTCCGTGGTCGAGGAACGAGCCGGCAGATCGAAAGAAAACATCTCCTTCTCGACGATGTCGGTGACCTCGCCGATGCCGCGCACGAAGAGCGCGGTGGGCTCGACGATCGGCGTGCGGATGTTGCGATACCCGTATTGCCGGAACACCTCGCGGCAGGCGTCCTCGAGCGCCTCCCACAGCGGGGAGGCGTCGGGGAGGATGTCCTCCATGCCCCGGACGGCCTGGAGCTTCGCGTTCATGCGCCAGGGCCCGCGGGGGTGATGGCGATCGTCTTCCGGCGCGGGGTGCCGCGCGCGGCCGCGCCCGGCGCGTAGCGGGTGCGCACGTAGTCCTCGACGATCGCCTGGAACTCCTCGGCGATGCGCTCGCCCTTGAGCGTCACGGTCTTCTCGCCGTCGACGAACACGGGCGCGACGGGCTTCTCGCCCGAGCCCGGCAGCGAAATGCCGATGTCGGCGAGCTTGGACTCGCCCGGGCCGTTCACGACGCACCCCATCACCGCCACGTGCATGTCCTCGACGCCGGGGAACTGCGTCTTCCACACCGGCATCTGCGAGCGCAGGTAGCCCTGGATCTTGTCGGCGAGCTCCTGGAAGAAGGTGCTGGTGGTGCGTCCGCACCCCGGGCACGCCGAGACCTGCGGGGTGAAGGAGCGCAGCCCCATGGTCTGCAGGATCTCCTGCGCCACGATGACCTCGCGCGTGCGGTCGCCGCCGGGCTCGGGCGTGAGCGAGACCCGGATCGTGTCGCCGATGCCCTCCTGCAGCAGCACCCCCATCGCGGCCGTCGAGGCGACGATGCCCTTGGAGCCCATGCCCGCCTCGGTGAGGCCCAGGTGCAGCGGGTAGTCGCAACGCGCAGCGAGGCTGCGGTACACGCGGATCAGGTCCTGCACGGCCGAGACCTTGCAGGAGAGGATGATGCGGTCGCCCGGCAGGCCGATCTCCTCGGCCTTGGCGGCGCTCTCCAGCGCCGAGACGATGAGCGCCTCGCGCATCACCTCGTCGGCCGCCTTCGGCGCCGCCAGCCGCGCGTTGGCGTCCATGAGGCGGGCGAGGAGTTCCGGGTCGAGCGAGCCCCAGTTCACCCCGATGCGCACCGGCTTGCCGTGCGCGATGGCCGTCTCGATCATCGTGCCGAACTGGTCGTCGCGCTTCGAGCCGTGGCCGACGTTGCCGGGGTTGATGCGGTACTTGTCCAGCGCGACCGCGCACTCCGGCACCTGCGCGAGGAGCTTGTGGCCGTTGAAGTGGAAGTCGCCGATGAGCGGGACGTCGATCCCCATGGCGAGCAGCCGCTCGCGGATGGCCGGCACCTGGCGGGCGGCCTCGAGGGTGTTCACGGTGACGCGCACGGCCTCGCTGCCGGCGCGCGCCAGCGCGGCGACCTGGTCGGCCGTGGACTTCGCGTCCTCGGTGTCGGTGTTGGTCATCGACTGCACCAGGATCGGCGCGTCGCCGCCGACCAGCCGGCCGGCGATTCGGACCTGCCGCGACCTGCGGCGTGTGACGGGGCTCATGCGGTTCGGGCTCTTGCTACTGGAGCGTGAGGCGGGCGACGGTGACTTTGGTGTGCGGCGCGAGGTCGACCTCGCGCCCGTTGTAGGTGAGGCTTACCCCGGGCGCGTTGCCGATCACCACGCGGAAGGGCGGCTTCCCGGAAACCTCGCTCGAGGTGCCCGCCGGATGGTTGCGCGAGACGAGGGACTGGCCGCTGGCGTCCGCGATCTCGACCCAGGCAGCGCTGCGGAAGGCGAGGCGGATGACGCCGTCGCCGGGCCGAGGCGCGCCGGCTGAGGGCGCGGGAGCGGCGGGAGCGGGCACGGGCGCGGAGGCGGCTGGCGTAGCCACTGCCGACGCGGCGGGCATGGGGGACGGCGGCGGCGACGCGGAGACGCCGGAAGGTGTCGCGGAGACGACGGAAGGTGACGGCGCGGCTTCCACCGGCGGCACGCCCTCGGCGCCGGCCGTCGCCGGGGCGGGAGACGGGACCGCGTCCTGGGCGGGCGGCGGCGGCGCCGGATTGCCGTCCTGGGATGCCTCCGCCGCCGGCTTGCGGGCCGCTACGGCGGGAACGCCGGCGGTGCGGATGAACAGCCACCAATACATCGCCGCGAAGCCGAGGACGATCACCGCGGCCGCGATGCCGGCGGCCTTCACGTAGGGATTGGCGAGCCGCTGGCCCAACGGGTCGAAGCGGATGTTCTGGCTCGGCACGACGATGCGCGGCGCCTCCGCCAGCGGCGTGGTCTCCGCGACGAGGTCGACGAGCGCCTCGGCGTCCAATCCCAGGGTGCGTGCGTAGTTGCGCGTGAAGCCCTTCAGGAACGGGCCGCGCGGGAAGCGCTCGAAATCCGACTTCTCCAGCGCCTCGATCTGCGCGACGCTGATGTGCAGGCGCTGCGCGATGTCGGCGCGCGAAAGGCCCTGGCGCTCGCGCTCCGCGGCCAGCAGGGCACCCGAAGTGCGCGGCGTCGCGGCCTTCGGCCGGTCGGGAGTGGCCTCCGCGTTCATGGCTTCGCGGCCCCCTGCGAAAGCTCGAGCGTCTGCGGCGCGTCGGGGAAGCGGCGCCGCATCTGCTGCAGCATGCTGTCGGCCGCCGCCCGGTCGCCCTGCGCCCGCGCGATCCGCACGCCGAGGACGAGCGCCGAGAGGGTCGGCTCGGTGATGCGCATGTAGCGCAGCAGGTACACCTCCGCCTCGCGCACGTTCCCCTTCTCGTAGAGGATCTCGGCCAGGTTGTAGAGGGCGCCCGCGAGCTCCGGCCGGATGGCCAGCGAACGGCGCAGGTAGGCCTCGGCCTCGTCGTTGCGCTTCTGGAGCCGGGCGCACAGGCCGGCGTTGAGGAGGGGCTTCTCGGGGGTGGCATAGAGCGGCATCGCCAGCACGCGCGTGAAGTACTCCATGCCGCGCGCCGGGTCGCCGCGCAGGCAGAGGAACCACCCGTAGTTGTTGAGCACGTCCGGGTCGCCGGGCGCGCGGCGCAGCGCTTCGTCGAAGGACTGGCGCGCGAGCGCATCCTCGCGCAGTTCCATGTAGATGAGGCCCTGCATGTTGTAGTTGCCCACGAAACCGGGGTCGACGGCGATGCCGCGCCGCGTCTCCTCGAGGGCCACCGTCATGCTGCCGCGCTGGTAGTACTCCGCCGCGAGGGAGGCGTGGATCTCGGCGCGGCGCCGCGCATCGTACGCGGTCGCGCTCTCGACCGCCTTCGTCTCGATGGTGGTCTGCGAGACGCACGCCGAGAGGAGCGCCGCCGAAAGCAGCAGCAGGACCCTCACGCGGCCTCCTCGAACCTGACGACGCGCGGCTTCATGCGGTTCACGACCTGGCCCGCCAGCTGCCCGCACGCCGCGTCGATGTCGTCACCCCGCGTCTTGCGGATCGTCGCGACGTAGCCCGCCTCCACGAGGATGTCCCGGAAGCGCGCGACGGCCTCCGGCCGCGAGCGCGAGAACCCGGACGAAGGGAACGGGTTGAACGGGATCAGGTTGACCTTGCTGGGCACCTCGCGCAGCAGCGCGGCCAGCGCGCGCGCGTGCGCCGGAGTGTCGTTCACGCCGTCCAGCATCACGTACTCGAAGGTGATGAAGTCGCGCGGGGCGGCCGCGAGGTATTCCTTGCAGGCCGCGAGCAGCTCCGCGATGGGATAGCTGCGGTTGATCGGCATGATGCGCGAGCGCAGTTCGTCGTCGGGCGCGTGCAGGCTGACGGCGAGAGCCACGGGCAGCCGCGCGGCGAGCTTGGGCAGCTGGTGCACGACGCCGGAAGTCGAGAGCGTGACGCGCCGGCGCGACAGCCCGTAGGCGTGGTCGTCCAGCATCACCGACATCGCGGCGACGACGTTCTCGAAATTGTTGAGGGGCTCGCCCATGCCCATCATCACGACGTTCGACACGGGGCGCCCGCCCTCCGCGCCCGCGCCCGGCGCGGGCGCGGCGCCCTCGTGGGCGGCCTCGAGGCGGAAGGGCAGCCCCTCCGCGGCCATCTCCGACAGGCGCCGGTTCGCGACCCAGAGCTGGCCGAGGATCTCCGCCGTCGAGAGATCGCGGTTGAACCCCTGCCGGCCCGTCGAGCAGAACGAGCAGTCGAGCGCGCAGCCGACCTGCGACGACACGCAGAGCGTGCCGCGGTCGTCCTCGGGGATGAAGACCGTCTCGACGCCGTTGCCGACGCCCACGTCGAAGAGCCACTTCACCGTGCCGTCCGCCGAGCGGTGCTCGGAGAGGATGGCGGGCGGGTGCACCTCGGCGCGTTCCTTGAGCTTTTCGCGCAGGCCCTTGGCGAGGTCCGTCATGGCGTCGAAGTCGGACTCGCCGCGCTGGTGCACCCAGCGGAAAACCTGCCGCGCGCGGAACGGCTTCTCGCCCAGCGCGGCGAACCACGCCGCCAGGGCGGGCAGCGTGAAGTCGAGCAGGTTGGCGCGCATGGCAGGGGGGGCGATGTGGGGGGTGCGCGTCAGCGCGCGAAGACCTGGCTGGCCGGGAAGAAGTACGCGATCTCGACGGCAGCCGTTTCCGGCGCGTCGGAGCCGTGCACGGCGTTCGCGTCGATCGACTCCGCGAAGTCGGCGCGGATCGTGCCCTTTTCGGCCTTCTTGGGGTCGGTGGCGCCCATGAGGTCGCGGTTCTTCTGGATCGCGTCCTCGCCTTCGAGGACCTGGATCATCACCGGGCCGGAGATCATGAACGCCACGAGGTCGTTGAAGAAGGGGCGCGCCTTGTGGACGGCGTAGAAGCCCTCGGCCTCCTGCCGGGAGAGGTGGGCCATCCTGGCGGCCACGACCTTCAGTCCGTTCGTCTCGAATCGGGAGTAGATCTTGCCGATCACGTTCTTTGCCACGGCATCGGGCTTGATGATCGAGAGGGTGCGCTGGATGGCCATCGAAATCTCCGCTAACTGGATGAAAAGTTTAGCTTTTCATTCTAGCACACGGAGCCGCCGCAGGATCGGCCGCGGCCCCTCGTGCCGGCCCGGCGAGGACCGGGTCGAGCCCCGCATCCCGGCCGCTTGCCCGGTAGGCGGCCGCGATGCCGACGCCGGGCACCCAGACGAGGGTGCCGCCGTCGAACAGCAGGGGCAGGCGCCCCCGCTGCCACACCGGGACCGCCCGCTCCTGCAGCAGGTTCTTCAGCGTGCGCGAGGGACCGTCCGGCCGCAGCCGGATGCGTTCGCCGCCCGCGCGGTGGGCGAAATGCCAGCGGCCGGCGGCCACGCGGTCGAGCGCGATGCCGCTGCCCGCCGCTTCCGAAAACCGCACCTCGCCGATGTCCGGCCCGAGGTCGACGACGCGATCGCCCTGCCACGGCAGCCGCCACGGCCGGGCGGGCGGCGGCGCCTGCACGACGATGCGGCCACGGTGACGGACGAGTACTCGCCCGCCGTGGTGCAGCAGCACGCGGGCGTCCTCGCGCGGCGACATCAGCTGCCTCGCCATCTCGGCGAGGCGCGCCTCGGCCGGCATCGGCAGGTGCTGGCCGGCGAGGAAGTAGCGCAGCACGTTGGCGCGGCGGGGCGCAGGCAGGGCGGCCAGTCGCGCGGCCACGAGCCCCTCGCCGTCCGATATGCGGTCCGTGTCCTCCCGGGCGACGCTGTCGAGGATCTCCTGCGCGGCCGCGGCGTGCCGGGCCAGCCGGGCCAGCGACTCTCGGTACTGGGGAAACGTGCGCGCGAGGCGCGGAAACACCTCGTGGCGAACGACGTTGCGGTCGAAGGCGGCCGTCGCGTTCGACTCGTCCTCGACCCAGGCGAGGCCGGCGTCGCGCGCGTAGGCGAGCAAGTCCTCCCGGGGCTCGTCGAGCAGCGGGCGCAGCCAGACCATCGCGCCGACCGCGCGCACCCCGGCCATCGCCGAGAGGCCGCGGATGCCCGCGCCGCGCAGGGCCTGCAGCAGGACCGTCTCGGCCTGGTCGTCCCGGTGGTGCGCCAAGGCAAGGAAGTCCGTCCCGGCCGTCCGGAATGCCTCGTGGCGCGCGGCGCGCGCGGCCGCCTCGAGTCCCGCCCCGCTGGCGCCGTCGACGCGCACCCGCTCGACGCGCAGTTCGACGGCGCGCGAGCGCGCGAAGCCCGCGCAGGCCTCCGCCCAGCGGTCCGCGTTGGGCGAGAGCCCGTGGTGCACGTGCAGCGCCGAGAGGACGAAGCCGCCCGCCTCGCGCCGCCGGGCGAGGATGTCGAGCAGCACGGTGGAATCGAGTCCGCCCGAGATGGCCGCGCAGACCGACCGGCCGGGGGCCACCTGCGCGGCGATGCGCTCGCCCACGCGGGCAAGCAGGGCTTCGGCGCGAGCCTGGCGCGCGGCCATGGGAGCCGGTCGCCGGGGCCCTACCCCGCCAGCTCCTTGAACTTGCCGTAGCCCACCAGGCGGTCCTGGCGGCGCTCGAGGAGCTGGGTGATCGGCAGGTCCTGCAACTGGCGCAGCGCGTCGGTGATCGCCTTCTTGAGGGACTTGGCGGACTCGGCGGGATCGCGATGGGCGCCGCCCAGCGGCTCGTTCACGACGCGGTCCACGAGCCCCAGCGCCTTGAGGCGGCCGGACGTGATCGCGAGCGACTCCGCGGCCTCTCCCGCGTTGTCCGCGCTCTTCCAGAGGATGGCGGCGCAGCCCTCGGGCGAGATCACCGAGTAGGTCGAGTACTGCATCATCAGCGTCGCGTCGCCCACGGCGATGGCGAGCGCGCCGCCGGAGCCTCCCTCGCCGATGATCGACACCACGATCGGCACGCGCAGCCCCGCCATCTCGTAGAGGTTGCGGCCGATGGCCTCGGACTGCCCGCGCTCCTCCGCGCCGATGCCCGGGTAGGCGCCGGGGGTGTCGACGAAGGTGAGCAGCGGCACGGAGAACTTCTCCGCGAGCTTCATGAGGCGCAGCGCCTTGCGGTAGCCCTCGGGGCGCGGCATGCCGAAGTTGCGGTGGATCTTCTCGTTGGTGTCGCGCCCCTTCTGGTGGCCGATCACCATCACGGCCTGGCCGTTGAAGCGCGCCAGCCCGCCGACGATGGCGGGGTCGTCCGCGAAGGCGCGGTCGCCGTGCATCTCCTCGAAGCCGGTGCACATCGCCGCCACGTAGTCGAGGGTGTAGGGCCGCTGCGGGTGGCGGGCGACCTTCGAGACCTGCCACGCGGTGAGCTTGCCGTAGATGTCCTTGGTGAGTTCGCGGCTCTTGCGGGACAGCCGCTCGATCTCCTGCGAGATGTCGACCGCGCTGTCGTCCTGGACGAAGCGCAGCTCCTCGATCTTCTGCTCGAGCTCGGCGATGGGCTGCTCGAAATCCAGGAAGGTGGTTTTCACGGGTGGCGGCAGGGCGGGACTGACGGGAATGATAGCAGGCGACGCCGGCCCTCCCCGCCGGCGCGACGGCCTGCCGGTCACGCTACAATCGGCCCATGGGACACCGGCTGACGAAGATCGTGACGCGCACCGGCGACGACGGCACCACGGGACTGGGTGACGGCACGCGCGCGGCGAAGGACTCGGCGCGCGTGCGCGCGCTGGGCGATATCGACGAGCTGAACAGCGCCATCGGGCTGGTGCTCGCCGAGGAGATCCCGGTGGGGGTGCGCGAGGCCCTGGCGCGGGTCCAGAACGACCTCTTCGACCTGGGCGGCGAGGTCTGCATCCCCGGTCACGCCGCGATGCAGGACGCGCACGTGGCCCAGCTCGAGGAGGCCGTGGCCGACCTCAACGCCGGCCTGCCGCCGCTGAAGGAGTTCATCCTGCCCGGCGGCACGCGCGCCGCGGCCGCGGCGCACCTCGCCCGCACGATCGCCCGCCGCGCCGAGCGCGCGATGGTGACCCTGGGCCGCGAAGAGGCCGTCTCGCCCGCGGCCCTGCAGTACCTGAACCGCCTGTCCGACCTGCTTTTCATCGCCGCCCGCGTCATCAACCGCGCGGCGGGCCGTCCCGAGCCGGCCTGGCGCCGTTAGCGCAGCCGGTCGACCGCCCGGCACAACGCCTCGATCCCCTCCACCACCCGGGGCGAAGGCCGCCCGAGGGCCGGCGAGGAGACGAAGGCGAGCCTGCCGCGCCTTACCGCTTCGAGGCCTCCGCGGTCCGCCCAGGCGCGCCGGAACTCGGCCTCGCCCCCCGCCGGCCCGGTGCCGATGATGGCGCCGGGATTGCGGGCGAAGAGCTCCTCCCAGGAAACAAGGGGCGCAGCCTCGGCAAGATCGCCGAACACGTTCGCCGCGCCGCATGCGTCAAGCGCCTCTCCCATGAAGTGCGCGCCCCCGACGGTCATCAGCGGGCGGTGGGAAATCTCGAGGAAGACGCGCACGCGCGGCTTCCCCGCCTGGCCTGCGCGCACGGCCGCGAGCCCAGTCTCGAACGCCCGCGTGGCGGGCCGCGCGTCCGTGCCCGCGAGGGCGGCCGTCACCGCCAGCAGGCGCGGGATGTCCGCGAGGGTTCGCGACTGCAGCACGAACACGCTGGCGCCGACCGCCTCCAGCCTGCCGATGTCCGCGGTCCGGAAGCTGTCCTTCCACGCGATCACGAGGTCCGGACCGAGGCGCGCGACCGCCTCCATGTCGATCGCGACGGCCGTCGACACCACCGGCAGTTTCGCCGCTTCCGGCGGATGGTCGCTCCAGGCGCTGGCCCCGACGACGCGGGCCCCCGCCCCGACCGCGAAGGCGGCCTCGGTGATCGACGGGGCCAGGGTGACGATGCGGCGCGCCGGCTCGCGAAGCGCCACGCGCCGCCCGAGGTCGTCGGTCAGCACGATCTCGGCGCGCGGCCCCGCGGCCGGAAGCAGCAGCGCCAGCGCCGCCAGCGCCCGCAGCAGCGCCTTCACGCCCCGGCGTGCCCCGCCGCCGCGCGCCGCCGCGCGAGGTAGGCCTCGCGGGCGATGGCCGCGTCCTCGAGGAACCAGGGCAATTCCTCGAGCGTGATCGCCTGGGCAGCGTCGACCAGGGCCCGGCGCGGCTCGGGGTGAACGTCGGCGAGCACCAGGTTCGCGCCGGCCACGATGCCCTGCGCGGCCACGTGGAAGATGTCCGGAATGCCGTCGGGCGAGGCGCCGCGCGTGCCCACGGAATGCGAGGGGTCGACGCAGACCGGCATGCGCGTGAGGCGCTTCACCGTCGGCACGTGGCCGAAGTCCACGAGGTTCCTGTGCGGGTCGCCGAAGTGCGTCTTCATCCCGCGCAGGCAGAAGACGACGTCGCGGTTGCCCTCGCTGGCCACGTACTCCGCCGCGAGGAGCGACTCGTGCAGGGTGATGCCGAAGCCGCGCTTGAGCAGGATCGGGAAGTCGCGCTGGCTGCCCACCGCCTTGAGGAGCTCGAAGTTCTGCGTGTTGCGCGTGCCGATCTGAAGCATCACCCCCGTGGGATCGCCCGCGGCGCGCAGCGCGTCGCGGATCTCGTCCAGGTGCTCGTCGCGCGTGACCTCCATCGCGACGAGGCGGATGCCGTGCTTGCCCGCGAGTTCGAAGACGTACGGCAGGCACTGCTTCCCGTATCCCTGGAACGAGTAGGGACTGGTGCGCGGCTTGTAGGCGCCCATGCGCGCACAGGCCTGGCCCGCGGCGGCGAGCGCCGCGAAGGTGCGGTCCACGTACTCGCGCGTGTCGACGGCGTTGAGTCCCGCCACCACGTGGAAGGAGTCCTGGTCGATGACCACGCCCCGGCATTCGATGCGGATGGATTCCGCGTTGCCGGGGCGGCGGCCGAGGATGCGGAAGTCGTCCGGCGCGGCCATGGGCTATTCCGCGCGGACGAGGCGGCGGTTGCGCACGCCCCCGGCCAGCGTGTCGAGCAGCCGGACGGTGTCCTCCCAGCCGAGGCAGGCGTCGGTGATCGACACGCCGTAGGCGAGGGGCGTGCCGCTCACGAGGTCCTGCCGCCCGGGATGGAGGTGGCTCTCGACCATCGCGCCGACGATCCGCTCCTCGCCGCCGGCGAGCTGGCCGGCGACGTCGGCGGCCACCGCGAGCTGCCTCTGGTACTGCTTGGCGGAGTTCGCGTGCGAGAAGTCCACCATCAGGTGCGGCGCGAGGCCCGCCGCGGCAAGCTCCCGCGCCGCCGCATCGACGCTTGCGGCGTCGTAGTTCGGCGCGCGTCCGCCGCGCAGGATCAGGTGGCAGTCCTCGTTGCCCGAGGTCTCGAAGATGGCCGCCTGCCCGGTCTTCGTGATCCCGATGAACGCGTGCGGAGCCGCGGCGGCGCGCAGGGCGTCGACCGCCACGCGCACGCTGCCGTCGGTGCCGTTCTTGAAGCCCACGGGGCAGGAGAGCCCCGAGGCCAGCTGCCGGTGCGTCTGCGACTCCGTGGTGCGCGCGCCGATGGCGCCCCAGGCGATCAGGTCGGAAAGGTATTGCGGTGTCAGGAGGTCGAGGAACTCGGTGCCGCAGGGCATCCCGATGCCGTTCAGCTCCAGCAGGAGCTTGCGCGCGAGGCTCAGGCCCTCGTTGATCGCGAAGCTGCCGTCGAGGTGCGGGTCGTTGACGAAGCCCTTCCACCCGACCGTCGTGCGCGGCTTCTCGAAGTACACGCGCATGACGACCAGCAGCTCGCCCTGCAGGCGGCGCGCCTCGCCGAGCAGGCGGTGGGCGTAAGCCACTGCCGCCGCGTAGTCGTGGATCGAGCAGGGCCCCACGACGGCGAGCAGCCGGTCGTCGGCGCCGTGCAGCACGCGGTGGATCTCCCGGCGCGCGCGGCCCACCGTCGCGAGGGCCGCCTCGTCCGCCGGCAGCTGCCCGAGGAGCGACTGCGGCGCGACGAGCTCGCGCACGGCGGCGATGCGCAGGTCGTCAGTGCGGACGGTCATTCCTCCGCGTCCTCCGCGACGACCCGTCGCGCCCGCACCGCCGCGGCCAGCGTGTCCAGCACGCCCGCCGTGTCGTCCCAGCCGATGCAGGCGTCGGTGATGGAGACGCCGTACTCGAGCGGCTTGCCGCGCACGAGGTCCTGGCGCCCGGCGTTCAGGTGGCTCTCGACCATCACCCCGACGATGCGCGCCTCGCCGCGGGAGAGCTGTCCCGCCACGTCCTGCGCGACCGCGACCTGCCGCTGGTACTGCTTCGAGGCGTTGGCGTGCGAGAAGTCGATCATCAGGTGCTGGGCGAGGCCGGCGGCGGCGAGGTCCCGGCAGGCCGCGTCGACGCTCGCCGCGTCGTAGTTGGGCGCCCTGCCGCCGCGCAGGATCACGTGGCAGTCCTCGTTGCCCGCCGTCTTGAACACGGCGACGTGGCCGCTCTTGGTGACCGACATGAAGTGGTGGCGCGCGTTGGCGGCCTTGATGGCGTCCACGGCGATGCGGATGTTGCCGTCGGTGCCGTTCTTGAAGCCCACCGGGCAGGACAGGCCCGAGGCGAGCTGGCGGTGCGACTGCGACTCCGTGGTGCGCGCGCCGATGGCGCCCCACGAGATGAGGTCCGCGATGTACTGCGGCGAGATGAGGTCGAGGAACTCGGTGCCGCAGGGCAGGCCCAGCCCGTTGATGTCGAGCAGGAGCTTGCGCGCGAGGCGCAGGCCCTCGTTGATGTCGAAGGTGTCGTCCAGGTGCGGGTCGTTGATGAGCCCCTTCCAGCCAACGGTCGTGCGCGGCTTCTCGAAGTACACCCGCATCACCACCAGCAAGTCTTCGGCGAGGCGGTCGCGCACCGCCTTCAGGCGCTCCGCGTATTCGCGCGCCGCCTTGAGGTCGTGGATGGAGCAGGGCCCCACCACCGCCAGCAGGCGGTCGTCGGCGCCGCGCAGGATGTCGTGGATGCCCTTGCGGGCCTCGAACGTGACCCGCTCGGTATCGTCGGTGGCGGGAAGCTCGCGCATCACCTGCATGGGGGCGAGCAGTTCGTCGCCCTGCTCGATGCGTACGTCGTCGGTCCGGTAGTGCGTCATGTTCGTCTGTCCCGCGCCGCGGGAGGTTCTTTCGGTGCGTTGGAAAACAAAAAACCGCCAGTTTGCGGCTGGCGGTTTCTTCGGAACCTTGCGCTTTCGTCGCTCGCGCTAGCTTCTCCCGACCGCCCTCGGCGTGGGAAACCAGAAGAAGAAATAGGCGGCGAAGCGATTCATGCCCGGCATGCTAGCAGAGGGTAATGCTGCGGCGCAAGAAAACGAACCGGGTTCGCGAACCCGGTTCGTTTTCAGCCGGGGATGAACTTGAGGGCGAGGCCATTGTTGCAGTAGCGCTTGCCCGTGGGCGGCGGCCCGTCGTCGAAGACGTGCCCCTGGTGGCCGCCGCACCGGATGCAGTGATACTCGGTGCGCGGGTAGAGCAGCTTGAAGTCGGTCTTGGTGCCGAGTCGCCCCGGGATGGCGGTGTAGAAGCTCGGCCAGCCCGTGCCGCTGTCGAACTTCATGTCCGAGGTGAAGAGCGGCAGGTCGCAGCCCGCGCACGTGAAGGTTCCCTTGCGCTTCTCGCGATCGAGGGGGCTGGAGCCCGCCCTTTCGGTCCCCTCCTCCCGCAGGATGGCGTACTGCTCCGGGGAAAGGCGCTTCTTCCATTCTTCACGGGAGAGAGTGATCTTCTCGATCTTGCCGGGATCGGGCGGCGCGGCCTCGGCGACCTTGTGAGCGGCGAAGAGGCCGGCGAGCGCGGAAACGAAATGGCGTCTTTTCATGGATGACCCCGTGACGCAGTCTGACGGCGCGCCGACCCGGACGCCTTTCGGCGGCCGGTTGCGCGATTCAACCCGGGGCCTTCAAGCCCGCGGACCTGAAGGCGTTGACAAGGGCGGCGGGCAAAAGTTTAGCCAGTTCCGCCGCGGAGCGCGCCTGCTCGCGCCCGCAGGCGGGGCACCGGCGAACGGGAACGCCGATGTCCGCCTCGAAGGCGGGCGTTTCGCGCCAGGCGAGGCGCGACGTGAAGGTCCTCATTTCGCTGCCGGCGGCAGGCAGGGCCGTGCCGCATTCCTGGCAGGCGTACTTCCGGAACAGCAGTCCCGCTTCGCGCCCCGCCGGAATCCTGGGGGCTTCCCCGTCCACGAGCGTGTTCAGCAGCCAGAGCGGAAAGGGCTGGCCGACGAAATAGCGATGCGGCGCCGGGCAGGACAGCACGGGCAGGCCCCGCAGCGTGAGCCGGATCGGCGCCTCGTCGCCCGCGATCGCGCGCAACGACCGTGCGGCGAGCGGCGCCTCGCACAGCGGGCAGGGCTTGCCCTCGCCGATGTCCATGGGAAAGCCGGGCGCCCCGCGTCAGCCGGTGCCGCCGACGGTCAGCCCCTCGATGCGGAGGGTGGGCTGGCCCACGCCGACGGGGACGCTCTGCCCCTCCTTGCCGCAGGTGCCGATGCCGGGGTCGAGCGCCATGTCGTTGCCGATCATCGCGATGCGCGTGAGCGCGTCCGGGCCGTTGCCGATGAGGGTGGCGCCCTTCACCGGATACTGCAGCTTGCCGTTCTCGACCCACCATGCCTCGGCGGCCGAGAACACGAACTTGCCGCTGGTGATGTCCACCTCGCCGCCGCCGAAGTTGACCGCGTAGAGCCCGCGCTCCACCGAGGCGAGGATCTCGGCCGGGTCACGGTCGCCGCCCAGCATGTAGGTGTTGGTCATGCGCGGCATCGGCATGTGCGCGTAGCTTTCGCGCCGGCCGTTGCCCGTGCAAGGCACGCCCATCAGGCGGGCGTTGAGGCGGTCCTGCAGGTAGCCGCGCAGGATGCCGTCCTCGATCAGCACGTTGCGTCCCGTGGGCTCGCCCTCGTCGTCGATGGAGAGCGACCCGCGCCGGTCGGCCAGCGTGCCGTCGTCGACCACCGTGACGCCCTTCGAGCCCACGCGCTCTCCGATGCGGTTGGAGAACGCCGACGTGCCCTTGCGGTTGAAGTCGCCCTCCAGCCCGTGGCCGATGGCCTCGTGCAGGAGGATGCCCGGCCAGCCCGGGCCCAGCACCACCGTCATCGGGCCGGCCGGCGCCGGACGCGCCTCGAGGTTGACCAGCGCCTGCTTCACCGCGGTGTCCGCGATGCTGTCCAGGCGCGCGTCCGTGAAGTACGCGTAGCCGAAGCGCCCGCCGCCGCCGCAGTAGCCCTGCTCGCGCCGCCCCGCCTGCTCGACGATCACCGTCAGGGAGAGGTTGACCAAGGGGCGCACGTCGGCGGCGCGCACGCCGTCGGCGCGGGCGATGAAGACCACCTCGTACTCGCCCGAGAGGCGGCCGATCACCTGCTTCACGCGCGGGTCTGCGGCGCGGGCGCGCTGCTCCAGGCGCTCGAGCAGCCGCACCTTCTCGGCGTCGTCGAGCGCGGAAACCGGGTCCACCGGGGCGTAAAGCGCCGGCGCGGTGCGGACGCCAGGGGCCGGCGCCGACGCCGTGCCGCCCTGCGCCGCGATGGCGCGCGTCACCCGCGCGGCCGACTCCAGCGCCTCCGGCGTGATGTCGTCGGCATACGCGAACGCGGTCTTCTCCCCGGCCACGACGCGCACCCCGACGCCCTGGTCGATGGAGAAGCTGCCGCTCTTCACCTGCCCCTCCTCCAGCATCCAGCTCTCGGCCCGCGCCAGCTGGAAATAGAGGTCGGCGTCGTCGGCGCGGTGGGCACGCACGAGCCCGAACACGCGCTCGAGCACGGCCTCGTCGACGGCGGCGGGCGCCAGGAGGGCCGAACGGGCGAGGTCGAGGGCGGTGGGTTCGCTGCTGGTCATGGGAATCCCGGGGAAAGGGCGTGCGTGGATCGAAGGCGGAAGGTATGGGCTCGCCGGCGCGAATGCAAGCGCGCCCGCGGCCGCCGCCTAGCGAAGGGTGCGGTGCTTGAGCGCCGGGAGGCTGCGGCGGATCTTCGCCTGGTAGGCCGGGTTCACGCCCGCGACCACGACGCCGGAGCCGCGCGGCAGGCGGTCCAGCACGATGCCCCACGGGTCGACGACCATCGTGTGCCCGTGCGTCTCGCGGCCGTTCACGTGGTATCCGCCCTGCGCCGGCGCCACCACGAAGCACTGGTTCTCGATGGCCCGCGCGCGAACCAGCGTCTCCCAGTGCGCCTTGCCCGTGGTCTCGGTGAATGCCGAGGGGATGAAGACCATGTCCACCTCCCCCATGGCGCGGTAGAGCTCCGGGAAGCGCAGGTCGTAGCACACGGAGAGGCCGAGGCGGCCCCACGGCGACTCCACCGTCACCACGGCCGCGCCGTGCTCGATGGTCGTCTCCTCGCTGTAGCGCTCGTCTCCCATCTCGAAGCCGAACAGGTGGATCTTGTCGTAGCGCGCCACCCGCCGACCGTCGCCGTCGTAGACGAGGCAGGCGTTCCGGACCTTGCCCGGATCCGCGCACTCCAGCGGCACGGTCCCGCCGACGATCCACGCCTTGTGCCGCTTCGCCTCCGCGGCGAGGAAGTCCTGGATCGGCCCCTCGCCGTCCCTTTCCCGCACCTTCACCTTGTCGGTGTCCTTCATGCCCATGATGCAGAAGTACTCGGGCAGCGCGATGATGCGCGCGCCGGCGGCGGCGGCCAGCTCGATGAGGCGCGAGGCCTCCTGCAGGTTCGCCGCGACGTGCGGACCGGAGGCCATCTGCACCGCCGCCACGCGGAACATGCTCTGCGTCGTGACGAACGTCTCGCGCAGGGCCTCGGGCGTGGTGGAGTTCTTCGTGATGATCATGGCGTCGCGACCGGGATCACGGCTGCTTGGCGGGCGCCGCGGCCTTCGGCGCCTCCGACGGACGCGGCACGGCACCCAGCCGCGTGACCGCCGGATTATCCCACGAGCCCGTCACCAGATACTCGTAGGACACCACCTTTCCGATCGGGTTTTGCAGCAGTTTCTGCAGCAATAGCGTGGTGAGGCCCAGCACCGGCGTGCCGAGGAAAGTGGCGGCGATGGCCACGCTCTCGCCCACCTCGGGGACGACGCGCAGCGTGAGGTTCTGCGTCTCCAGCGGCAGCGAAACCTCGCCCGCCATGCTCACGAACGCCGACGGCCCGGCGATCTCGAAGTCCTGCGTGAGCAGCACGCCGCGCGCCAGGCGCACGTCGCCCGAGATGCGGTCGAAGGCGAGGCCCTCGCTGAAGATGTCGCGGAAGTCGAAGGTGACCCGGCGCGGGATCGACTGCAGCGACAGCAGGCCGAGGAGCTTGCCGGCCCCCGGCTCGATCTTGGCGAACTGCCCCCGGGACGCCTCGACCTTGAAGCGCCCCGACAGCGACGCGGTGGAGAACTCGTACGGGTAGCCCGGCCAGACGAGGGAGCCCTCCAGCCCGCCCTCGCCGCGCGTGATGTATTCGCCGAAGCCGAACTGGCCCATCAGCGCCGAGAGGTTGCCGGTGTCGAGCTTGAGGTCGAGGCGCGTGATCTGCCCCGTCGCCGCGGGCCGCGACGACCCCGTCGAGGCGAACCGTGCATGGGGGTTGGCGATGTCCAGGCGATCGATGCGCCAGTCGTCGCCGTCGTGGCGCGCCTTCAGGTCCAGCCTGCCCAGCCAGCGGCCCGCGAATTCGAAGCGCTCGGCCACGATGTCGAGCTCCGGCAGGGCTCCCGGCGCCGCGGTGGGCGCGGGCTCCGGGCCCGCCGCGCCGGAAGTGCCCTGCATCAGCGAAAAGCGCTGCAAGCGCGCGGTGACGCGCCCACGCCCGGTCGGGTTGAAGCTCACCTCGCCGGCGATGGACGGGCTCCCCAGCACGCCATTCCACTCCTCGCCCTCGCGGCGCAGCTTCGCCTCCAGGCGCAGCAGTTCGCGGCCGGTGTAGCGCAGCCGTCCGAAGCGCAGGTCGACGCCGCGCAGTTCCAGCGCGGGTGGGCTCGCGTCCGCCGCCGGTGCGGCGCCGGGCGGGGCCAGCGCCTCCCGCCAGGCATCGAGGTCGAAGCGGTCGATGTCCCCGTACAGCCAAAGCCCGTCGCGGACGGGCTCGCTCGTGACCGGGGACCCGAAGCGCAGGGCCGCGTGCCAGCGCGCGGCATCCCCCTCCCCGGCGCGGCCGATGCGCGCGTGCACGCCGCCCGCGAGGCTGGCGACGGTTTCCTCGTCCGTCCGGCCGAGACGCCGGACCGCCACGGTCATCGGGCGGGACTCGTCCGCCAACTTCCCGAAGGGCTCGGGCAGACCGATGGCGAGCCCCTTGAGGGAGGAGTCCACGCGCAACTCCGTTCCCGCCGCATCCGTCACGACGCGCGCCTTCCACTCCGTGGTTCCCGCGGTGCGCCGCGCGAAGGCCTCCGGGATGAATGCCCCGAGGACGCCCGCCCCGAGCCGTCCCTCGAGCTGCGTCAGCACGGAACCGTCGGACTGGGTCGACAGGCGAAGCGCCGCCGGCTGGCCGAACATCGTACCCGCGAGTTCCGGGGCGCGAACGGAGCGCTCCGTGAAGGCGAGGTTGCCGCGGATGCCGGTCAGCACGAGGCTTCGGCCCACGCTCGCGGTGGCGCCCGCGAAGCTGTAGTCGCCGCTCAAGCGCACGGCGTTCGGGCCCGACAGCGGGTAGGTCATGCGCAGCTTGAGGCGCGCCGGCCCTTCCACCGAGACGGCACGCGTGAAGCCGCCGGGCCCCTCCACGAGCGGCGTCTCGCGCAGGAACCGCGCTCCGTCGCCGCCCGTGGAATCGATCTCCGCCTCCAGCTCCAGCACCGCCGGCGTCGCCCCGAGGTCCGCGATCACGGCGCGCGCCATGCGGGCGCGGCTGGCGTAGACCGTTGCTTCGCGGGCCGCGATCTCCATCCTCGCGTTCTCGAATCGGATGGCGCCGCTGATTTGCCGCACCGCGGGCCAGGCCGGGTCGTACTCGAGCTGCCCGCCCTCGATCGCGGCCTCCACGAAGAAGCGGCCGTTCTGCCCGCCGGTGAAGGGAAACTGCCAGAGGTCGCCCTTCAGCTCGAAGCGGCCGCGGCTCAATTCGCCCGCGCCCACCGCCCGCTCCAGCCACGTGCGCGTCTGCGCGATCGCATTGGGAAGGTAGCGCGCCACGGCCGCGGCCTTCGCCCTCTCGATGCGGCCCGAGAGGTCCACCCATCCGGGTGACGGGTTCGCCGACTGCGGCAGCGACCGCCACGCGCCGGCCACGGCGAGCGTCGCATCGGCGTTCGCAAGGCGTGCCTCCTCGATCTTCACCTCGAGGCCGTCGGGGCCCCGCTTCCACGAGGCGCGTGCGTCCAGCGCGTCGAACGCCAAGGGCTCCCGGAAGACCGACGAAGCGTCGAAGGTCGTGGCGGCCGAGGAAATCCGCAACCGCCCGCCGGCCTCGTCGCCGTCGAGCGAGCCGCTGAGGCCCGTGGCGCCGGGCAGCCCCTGTGCCGCGTTGACACCCACATCCTCGAAGCGTGCCCGCACGCGGAAGCTCTGCGCCGCCGCGAGCGTTTCGCCCGTCCAGACGAGGGAGGAATCGAGAAGTTGCCCGCGCGGCGCCAGCGCCCGGACGCGCGCCTTCGCCTCCGCGGTCACGGGCAGGTAGTCGATGAGCGCCGCGGCGATCTTGAGGTCGACGCCGTTGGCGCGCGCCTCGCCCCGCGGCGCGCGGCCCGCCTCGCGGCGGACCGCCACGGAAAAGTCGCCGGCGTCCGAGACGATGCCCTCCGTCGTCCGAAAGGCAAGGCCGCGGGTCCCGGCCGAGAAGCCGCCTTCCTGCACGCGATAGAACGCGCGCCCGGACAGCGTCTCGAGTTGCAGCGGAAGGGCGTCGTCGGCGAGCTGGGCGTGAACGCCGCGCAGGCTCACGTCGGCGGTCACCTCGCGCACGCGGCCCGGCTCGAAATCCACCCACGCGCGGAAGCGGCCGGCGGCGCTGCGGAACGCCGGCGGCACCGGGACGTACGCGCGCAGCCGGGCAAGGTCCGCACGGTCGGCCACGGCATACACCGTTCCCGCCGCCTGCCACTGGGTCCCCTCCCGTGCGAACGCCACGTCGGCGCGCAGGTCGAGGCGGCCCGCGATCTCGGGCGGGGCCTGCGCCTGCAGCGCCGCCCGGTGGCGGCGGCCGGTCTTGCGCACCTCGATGTCGACGGCGGTGAGCGCAACATCCGGCGCGCCCGAGAGGTCGTCCTGCCAGTGCAGCGTGGCCTCATGGATCCCGAGGCTGGGCTGCGAGAGGAGCCACTGCAGGAGGGCGCCGTCCTCGCCGGCCTGCGGCGCGTTGAGCGGCTTGTCGGCGAGATAGAGCAGGCCGTCGCGGCCGCGTCTCAGGCGCAGTTCCGGCCGGTAGAGGTCGACGTCGTGGAAGCGCAGGTCGCCCGCGAGGAGCGTCCACCAGGCAAGTGTGACCTCCAGGCGCTCGAAGCCGAAGGCGGCCTTGCCCCGGCGATCCTCGACGCGCACGCCGGTCAACGCGAGCCGCGGCCGCAGGCCTTCCCAGCCCGCCGAGACGTCCCCGACGCTCACCGCCATGCCCGAGGCGCGCGACATGGATGCCACGATCTGGTCCCGGTAGCGGTCGATGCCCGGCAGGACGGCGTGCCGCAGCAGCAGCACGGCGCAGAGAAACGCGATGAGCACCGCCACGGTGAGCGCCGCCGCGGCGCGGGCGATGGAGCGGGTGAGTGCCTTGATGCTGTCCTCGGGAGGGCGGGTGGCGGGCGCGCCGGCTGCCGTGGCTGGCGACGTTTCGCGTTATTGTAACGGCTGGGGCAGCGCCCCCCGCCGATGATCGACCGCTCTTCCCCCGCATCGTTTGCCGCCGCCTTCGAGCGGACCCTGCGCCTGTCGCCCTTCGCGAGGCGGCTGGCGGCTGCGCGCCCCGAGCTCGCCGAGCACCTCGCCGCGAGCGACGCCGCGCCGCTCTCGCACGCCGATTTCGAGGGCGCCGTCGTCGCGGTCGCGCCGGGCGACATGGCGGGGCTCGCGCGCGCGCTGCGCGACCTGCGCGCCCGCGTCATGCTCACGCTCATCCACCGCGACCTGGCCGGCCTCGCGAGCCTGGACGAGGTGGTCTCCACCGTGACCCTGCTCGCCGAGGTGGCCGTGCGCGCGGCGGTGGACGCCGCGCACCACGAGCTCGCCGAACGGCACGGCGACCCCGCCCGCGGCGAGCGCCTGCTGGTCGTCGGCATGGGCAAGCTGGGCGGCGGCGAGCTCAACGTCTCCTCCGACGTGGATCTCGTCTTCCTGCACGCCGCCGAAGGCGAAACCGCGGGACCGCGGCCGCTGTCGCACCACGAGTTCTTCACGCGCGTCGGCCGGCGCGCCATCGGGCTCCTCGCCGACGTGACGGCCCAGGGCTTCGTCTTCCGCGTCGACATGCGCCTGCGCCCGTTCGGCGACTCGGGGCCGCTGGTGAGCTCCTTCGCCGCCCTGGAGAACTACTTCATCTCGCAGGCGCGTCCCTGGGAGCGCTACGCCTGGCTGAAGGGGCGCGTGCTGAACGGCCCCGGCGCGGAGGTCGGCGCGCTCGTGCGCCCGTTCGTCTACCGGCGCTACCTCGACTACGGCCTGCTGGAATCGCTGCGCGATCTGCACGGGCGCATCCTGGCCGAGGCCAGCCGGCGCGGAAGAACCGACGACATCAAGGTGGGGGCCGGCGGCATCCGCGAGTGCGAGTTCTGCGTGCAGCTCTTCCAGCTGATCCGCGGCGGGCGCGACGCCGGGCTGCAGCTCTACTCCACCCGGGGAGCGCTCGCCGCCATCGGCGAACGCGGCCTGATGCCCCCCGAGCGCGTGACGGCCCTCGGCGAGGCCTACGCATTCCTGCGCCGGCTCGAGCACCGCCTGCAGTACCACGAGGACGAACAGACGCAGGCGCTTCCCGCGGCGCCGGAGCGGCGGGCCGCGATCGCGGAGGCGATGGATTTCGCCGGCTGGGATGCGATGATGGCCGCTCTCGACCGCCACCGCGCCGGCGTCCAGGAGGCCTTCAACGCCCTTTTCGAGCGCCGCACCGCGAGCAGCGCGTCGGCCCTGGAAGCGCGCCTGACGGACCCGCAGGGCGTCGTCGACCCGCAGGGACTGGAGGAGGACCTGCGGGCCACCGGGCTCGCGGACCCGGCGCCCGTGGCCAACCGCCTCGCCGCGTTCGTCCGCTCCCGCCGCTACCACGGGCTCGCCGCCGCGAGCCGCGCCCGCGTCGAGAGGCTCCTGCCCGCCGCCATGCAGGCGGCCGCGAACGAGGATGGCCGGCCCGAGACCGCCACGCGGCTGCTCGACCTCATCGAGGCCATCGACCGGCGCGAGTCCTACTTCGCCCTCCTCGACGAGTATCCGCAGGTGCTCGCGCGCGCCACCCGCCTCGCGGCGCGCAGCCGCTGGGCGGCCCGCCTGCTGGCCCGCCACCCGATCCTGCTGGACGAACTCACGCGCACCGCCGCGAGCTTCACCGCCACGGACTGGGCCGAGGAGCGGCGCCACCTCGCGCGCGACTGCGCCGCCCTGGACGGCGACACCGAACGCCTCATGGACCTGCTGCGGCACTTCAAGCAGCGCCACGTCCTGCGCCTGGCGATCGCCGACATCGAGGGCGAGCTCCCGGTGATGGCGCTCTCCGACGAGCTCTCGGCGCTCGCGGACCTGCTGCTCGACGTCGTGCTCGGCTTCGCGTGGCGCGCGGTGTTCGGCGGCGAGGGGGTGGCCCCGCCGCCGGGATTCGCCGTCATCGGCTACGGCAAGCTCGGCGGCAAGGAACTGGGCTACGGCTCCGACCTCGACATCGTGTTCCTGTTCGACGAGACGAGCGAGGCCGCCCAGGGCCCGGGCGTGGACCGCTACCACCATGCCGAGCGGCTGGCGCGCGTGGCGCAGCGCGTGAGCACCTGGCTCACCAGCCACACCCCGGCCGGCATCCTTTACGAGACCGACCTGCGCCTGCGGCCCGACGGCGCCTCGGGATTGCTGGTGAGCTCCTTCGCGTCCTTCCGCGACTACCAGCTCAAGCGCGCGTGGACGTGGGAGCACCAGGCGCTCACGCGCGCCCGCTTCTGCGCGGGCGACGCGGCGCTCGGGACGCGCTTCGAGGCGCTGCGCCGCGAGGTGCTGGCGGCCCCGCGCGACGCGCAGAAGCTCAAGGCCGAGATCGTGGCCATGCGCGACAAGATGCGCGCCGAGGTGAAGGCCGGCGCGCTGGACCTGAAGCACATCGCGGGCGGCATCGTCGACCTGGAGTTCGCGGTGCAGGCGCTGGTGCTCACCGAGTCCTGCCGGCACCCGCCGCTGCTCGACAACCGGGGCAACCACACCCTCCTCAAGCGCGCGGGGGAAATGGGCATCGTTCCCGTGCCGGTGGCCGTGGCTGCCGCCGACGCCTACCTCGCCCACCGCGCCCGCGCGCACGCCGCAGCGCTGAACGACGAGGAGCAGGTGCTCATCGCCGAGGACGAACTGGCGGACGAGCGCGAGGCGGTGCGGCGGCTTTGGCAGGCGGTCTTCGGCTGACGGCCCGCCGCCGGCGGCGCGGCAGTGCGGCGGCGAAGTAAGCGCGCAGGCCGGTTTGCTAGAATCGGGAATTCCCCAAACCCGTCTCGCACAGGACTTCCCATGTCGATGGCCGACCGCGATGGCTTCATCTGGTACGACGGCAAGCTCGTGCCCTGGAGAGAGGCCAACACCCACGTCCTCACCCACTCTCTGCACTACGGCCTGTCGGTCTTCGAGGGCGTGCGCGCCTACAAGTCCCAGATCGGGACGGCGATCTTCCGCCTGCCGGAGCACACGACGCGGCTCTTCAACTCGGCGAAGATCTACATGATGGACATCCCCTACGGCCGCGAGGAGCTGATGCAGGCGCAGCGCGAGGTGGTGCGCGCCAACAAGCTCGAGAGCTGCTACATCCGCCCCATCGCGTTCTACGGCTCGGAGAAGATGGGCGTCTCGCCCTTGGGCGCGAAGGTGCACGTGGCCATCGCCGCGTGGCCGTGGGGCGCCTACCTCGGCGAGGAGGGGATCGCCAAGGGCATCCGCGTGAAGACCTCCTCGTTCGCGCGGCACCACGTCAACGTGACGATGGCCCGCGCCAAGCTCGCGAGCACCTACGCCAACTCGATCCTCGCCAACCTCGAGGCCACCCAGGACGGCTACGACGAGGGCCTGCTTCTCGACACCGACGGCTTCGTCGCCGAGGGCTGCGGCGAGAACATCTTCATCGTGCGCGACGGCAAGGTCTTCACGCCGCAGCTCGCCTCGGCGCTGGACGGCATCACCTGGCGCAGCGTGCAGCAGCTGTGCGCCGATCTCGGCATCCCCATCGAGCGCACGCGCCTCACGCGCGACGACATCTACATCGCCGACGAGGCCTTCTTCACCGGCACCGCCGCC
>Ga0114939_10000587_pt1 | contig 30403 bp, 30 predicted proteins | sample AshMeaCrysSpring_FD_87196 | JGI IMG/M metagenome (GOLD analysis project Ga0114939, IMG submission 87196) | Groundwater microbial communities from Big Spring, Nevada to study Microbial Dark Matter (Phase II) - Ash Meadows Crystal Spring | ecosystem: Environmental > Aquatic > Deep subsurface >...
ATGACGCGCGGCGTGCGGATCGTCGGCGCCGTCGCGGCGGCGCTCGCGCTGCTCGTCGCGGGCTACGTCGCGCTCAACTGGGCGCCCGACCGGACCGTCGAGGAACTCAGCGCGCGCTGGGCCGCACCACCGTCGGAATTCATCGAGCTGAACGGCCTCGTGGTTCACGTCCGGGACGAGGGCCGCCGCGACGATCCGGTGCCGATCGTGCTGCTGCACGGCACCTCGGATTCGCTGCACACGTGGAGCGGCTGGGTGCGTGCGCTGGAGCAGGATCGCCGCATCATCCGCGTCGACATGCCCGGCTTCGGCCTGACGGGGCCGACCCCGGACGGCGACTACTCGATCGAGGCGTACACGGGCTTCGCGATCGCGGTGCTCGACCATTACGGCCTCGACCACAGCGTGCTCGGCGGCAATTCGTTCGGCGGGTGGGTGGCCTGGGAGACGGCGCTCGCCGCGCCCGGCCGCGTCGATGCCCTGGTGCTCGTCGACGCCGCGGGCTACGCCTTCGAGTCGCACTCCGTGCCCATCGGCTTTCGCGTGGCGAAGATCCCGGTCCTCAACCGCCTCGTCGACTCGGTCCTGCCGCGCAGCCTCGTCGAGTCCAGCGTGCGCAGCGTCTACGGCAATCCGTCGCGCGTCACGCCCGGGCTCGTGGACCGCTATTACGAACTCACGCTGCGCGAAGGCAACCGCGCGGCGCTCGTGCAGCGCTTCTCGCAGGCACCGCTCGGGCTCCACGAGTCACGCATCCGCGACGTCCGCGTGCCGACGCTGATCCTCTGGGGCGGCCGCGACGGGCTGATCCCGGTCGAATACGGCGGACTGTTCAACCGCGACATCGCGGGCAGCGAGCTCGTCGTATTCGACGACCTGGGCCACGTGCCGCAGGAGGAGGACCCGGCGCGCACGGTCGCCGCCGTGAAGTCGTTCCTCGCCACTCCCTGATCCCGCCACCGGACGCACTGCCATGCCCGACCTTTTCGACCCGCTGCCGCTCGCGCGCGGCCCGGCGCTCAAGAACCGCTTCGTGCTCGCGCCCCTCACCAACACGCAGAGCCACGACGACGGCACGCTGTCCGAGGAGGAGTTCCGCTGGCTCACGATGCGGGCCGCCGGCGGTTTCGCACTGACCATGACCTGCGCCTCGCACGTGCAGGCGATCGGCCGCGGATTCCCGGGGCAGCTCGGCATCTTCTCCGATGCACAGCTTCCCGGACTCGCGCGGCTGGCGGCCGAGATCAGGCGTCACGGCAGCGTCGCCGTCGTGCAACTGCACCACGCCGGGATGCGCGCGCCGCGTGACCTCAACGGCGCCCAGCCGGTTTGCCCGTCGGACGACGCCGAGACCGGCGCGCGCGCGCTCACGCGTCCCGAAGTCGAGCAGCTGCGCGAGGACTTCATCGCTGCAGCCGTGCGCGCCGAACGGGCGGGATTCGACGGCGTCGAGCTGCACGGGGCCCACGGGTACGTGCTGTGCCAGTTCCTGAGCGCGGAGTACAACCGCCGCACCGACGACTACGGCGGGCCTCTGGACAACCGCTCCCGGCTGCTGCGCGAGATCGTGGCGGGCATCCGCGCCCGCTGCCGGGCCGATTTCACCGTGGGCGTGCGCCTGTCGCCCGAGCGATTCGGGATGAAGCTCGAGGAAGCCCGCATCGTCGCCGAAGAACTCATGACCGGTGGCGGGATCGACTTCCTCGACCTGTCCCTGTGGGACGTGTTCAAGGAGCCGAACGAGGAGGCCTTCGGCGGCCGGCCCCTGGTGTCCTGGTTCACGGACCTCGGCCGCGGCGCCACCCGACTCGGGGCGGCCGGCAAGATCTCGAGCGCCGCGGACGCCCGCCGCTCCCTGGACGCCGGCCTCGACTACGTGATCCTCGGTCGCGCCGCGATCCTGCACCATGACTTCCCGCAACGGGCCGCGGCCGATCCGGACTTCGCGGCCACCCAACTCCCGGTGTCGCCGGACTACCTGGCCGCGGAGGGTCTCTCGCCTCCGTTCGTGCGCTACATGGGGAACTGGAAGGGGTTCGTCGCCGCAGCCTGAGCGGCTGGCTATGGCTCGCACACCCTGTAATGCGCATAAGACGGCATGTTGGCCGAATTTGGCAGCATGTTCGATGATTTTGCCTACGTTTCGACCAGCGTAGAATTCCGTTCATGTGACGTATGCTGCGTTGCAACAATTGAGGCGTATGATGCCCACCGAGGTTCCAGTCAACGTACCCACCGCCCTTCCGGCGGCCGGGCCGGCAGCGACAGGAACCGCACCCGGGAGGGTTATCGACATGGAAAGAGGTTGGCTCGAAACGATACAGTTGCTGGGGCTGGACGTGGTCCTGGCGGTGACATTGGCCCTCGCGGCCTTTGACTGGGTCGTCCGTGGTTTTGCCCGGCGAGGCTCCCAGGCGCGGCCGCCCCAGACGCGCAACACCGAAACGATGGCCCACAACCCCGTCGAACCACCAGCCGGCCTCGCGTGGCCGCCGGGGCCATGGCGTACCAGCCACTGACCGCCCCCGAGCCCGAAGACGACCGTGCGCACCGACTACGTCCTGCTAGCCATCGTCGCCGCGTATTTCGCATGGCGGATGTACAAGTCCTACGACGCACGCAGGCGGATCCCCGGGCTGCTGAAGGAAGGCGCCCAGGTCGTCGACGTCCGCGGCCCCGGCGAGTACGCGGCCGGTCACGCCGCGGGCAGCGTCAACATCCCGCTGCACGAGATCGGTCAGCGAGCGCGCGAACTCGATCCCAATCGCTGGGTCATCGTCTGCTGCGCGTCGGGGACGCGCAGCGCGCTGGCCCGGCGCCGGCTCAAGGCACTCGGGTTCGGGCGCGTGCTGAACGCCGGGCCGTGGCGCAACCTGCCCTGAGGCCCGGCCGCGACGAATCGCCGGATGGCGTCACCAGTCGATCGTACCCTCGACGACCGTTTGCGTGCGCCCGCCGATCCATGCATCGCCGTCGGCATCCACGGCGCACTCGACGTACCCGTCGCGGCCCACCTCGCGCCCCTGCGAGGCGACGAATCGCGGCGCGGGCAGCGAGGCGTTGCCGTGAAGCCAGGCCGTGATCGCGGCGTTAGCGCTGCCCGTGACGGGGTCCTCGGGAATCCCGTCGGCGGGCACGAATGCGCGTACGACCAGCGCGTAATCCGCGCGCGGGCAGCGCGCGAACACGGCGACGCCGACCGCGCAGGTGGCGACGGTCTCGCGGGCCATCGCGACGAGATCGGGCTCGAGCCCGCGCACGGCCGCTTCGTCCGCGAGTTCGACGCACCACCAGCGAGGCCCGTTGTCGATCAGGGCCGGCCGCAGCGATCCCAGCGGCGCACCGCGCAGGCTCGCGACCACCGCAGACGCGTCTCCCGGACGCTCGCGCCCGCGCGGAGCGCGCACGTGGATCAGCCGGTCCGCACCGTCTCCTTCGACCCGCAACGGCAACAGGCCCGCCCCGCACTCCTGCACGAGGCCGCCGTCGCGCGGCGCGACGTGGCGACGCAGCAGGACGGCGTGCGCGGTACCGACGCTCGGGTGGCCCGCGAACGGCAGTTCCTGGCGTGGCGTGAAGATGCGAACGCGGTAGTCGGCGCCCGTCTGCGACGGCCGCAGCACGAACGTCGTCTCCGACAGGTTGAGCCAGGCGGCGATCGCCTGCATGTCGGCCGCCGCGAGGTCGTCCGCGTCGAACACCACCGCGAGCGGATTACCGCGGCCCGGACGGCTCGAGAACACGTCGAGTTGAACGAACGGACGCTGCTTCACGGGTAGTCCTCCCAGTTCCGCACATTGTGGCGCGCGTGCCCCGCCGCAGGCGACCGGCCAGGGACTTGGCAGCGGTCGCGCGCCCGCATACCCTTCGCGCTCCTTTTTCGAGGCTCCACCCGATGTCGAACGAGAAGGCGACCCCGTCGCTCGGCCCACTGCCCGCGCTCATCTTCAGCTCGCGGTGGCTGCAGCTGCCGCTCTACCTCGGGCTCATCGTCGCGCAGGGCGTGTACGTATTCCTGTTCATCAAGGAGCTGTGGCACCTGATCCACGAGGCGCCGAACCTCACCGAGCAGACGATCATGCTCATCGTGCTCGGGCTCATCGACGTGGTGATGATCTCGAACCTGCTCGTGATGGTGATCGTCGGCGGCTACGAGACCTTCGTTTCGCGCCTCAACCTCCAGGGTCACCCAGACCAGCCTGAGTGGCTGAGCCACGTGAACGCAAGCGTGCTCAAGGTGAAGCTCGCGATGGCCATCATCGGCATCAGCTCGATCCACCTGCTCAAGACGTTCATCGAGGCCGGCGCGATCGGCGGACTGCCCTTGTGCAGTACGGTGGCGGGTATCGAGGCAGCGCAGGCGCTGAACGCGGCCGGCTCGCTCATCAAGGGCTGCACGACGGTCACGGCGTCGGGCGTGATGTGGCAGACGATCATCCACAGCGTATTCATCCTGTCGGCCCTCGGCATCGCCTGGACAGACCGCCTGATGGGCCAGACCTCGCGAGCCGCGACGGCACACTGAGTTCGCCGTCGGGCCTCGCCTCAGCCGGGGCGACGTCCGAAGTACGTCAGGGCCTGCAGCCGGCGACCCAGCCCGCGCAGGGATTCGCCGCCGCCCGGCGGGTCGAACTGCGCCATCGTCAGCTGGAAGATGCCCTCCTTCGCGGCGGCGAGCGAAGGCGAGGCGACCACGCGCCGGCCCGCGATCAGGAACGTGTCGAGGTCGCCGAACGCCACCAGCATCGGCTTGGACGACGGCCGGAAGGGCCTGAGCGGGCGTCCGCCCAGCGAGCGCAGGACGTTGTCCGCCGCCCGTTCCCCCATCTGGATCGCGTAGTAGGCCTGCTTGCCGAGCGGCTGCGGCAGCGCCGCGGCGTCCCCGACGACGAATACGTGGTCGAACCTGCGACTCTGCAGCGACGGCCTGACAGCCGCCCACTCGCGGGCCCGGCCCGCCAGCCTCGAGGCCCGGATGAGCGGCGACGGCGCCACGCCGCCGGTCCAGATCGTGAGGTCGGAATGGAGATTTTCGCCGCCTTCGAGCCGGACTCGCCTGGGCGTGACCGCGGCGACTCGCGAGCCGAACCGGAATCGCACCCGCAGGTCCGCGCAGTGACGGCGGATCGCGGCGTCGACGGACGGCGGGCTGCCGCCGAGCAGCCTCGGACCGGCCTCGACGAGCGTCACCTCGATCGAATCGCGGTGCCGGTACCGCCGCAGGATTTCCCCGAGCGCCTCGACGCCCTCGAGACCGCCACCGACGATGACAACCGAGCGAAGGGCACGGGACCGGGCGAGTGCCGCCAGGCGGCGACCGATGGCCGCGCACTCCTCGACGCTCTTGAACGGCATCGCGAACCGCCCCGCTCCCGGCACGCCGAAGGTCTCGTCGACGCCGCCGGCCGCGACGATGCACGCATCGAATGCGAACGAACGGCCATCGGCCGCGATTGCCTGTCGACGCCGGGCGTCGACCGAGGCGATCTCCGCGCGGACGAAACGGTGGCCCGCGCGCGCGACGATTCGCCGCAGCGGCAGCCGCAGGTCGCGCGGTCGCTTCACGCCCGACACGAGCTCGTGCACGTTGGGGAGCCACTCGAACCACGGCGAGCGGTCGATCACCGTGACGTCGATGTCGCGCGGGAACCGGCGCGCCGCCGCGAGACCCGCGAAGCCGGCGCCGACGATGAGCACTCGAGGCCGGGAACCGCGGGACGGCCGGGCAGGCATCTGGTGTCGAGTGCGCCGCCGCCCGATCAGTCGATCGAGCAAATGAGGCAGTAGGCGTAGGCGCCACCCGGATCGCGCAGCCTCGAGAGTCGTTGCGCCTCCTCGATCAGCGGCGACAGCGACGGGGGCACGCCGGACAGTGCGCCCTGCGGCAGCAGCGGAGCGACCACGCGCGCGAGGGCGACGCGAATGCGCAGGCCAAAGGCCTCGCCGAGGCTGGTGCCCGGGTCGAAGTACTCGACGTCGAAGTCGTCACCGAGCTTCGCCAGCTTCGCGGCCGCATCGATCGCCGCCTCGAAGCCGCCGAGTTCGTCGACGAGCCCGTTGCGCTTCGCATCGGCTCCGGCCCAGACACGGCCCTGTGCGACCGCGTCCACCGCCTCGACCTTCATCCTGCGCCCCTCGGCGACGAGCCCGATGAAGTCGCGGTAGGTCCGCTCGAGGTTCTGCTGGAACAGGTCCTTCGTGATGTCGCCCATCGGACGGTCGAGCCTGAATTCGCCGGAGAGCGCCGTCGTGCCCACGCCGTCGGTGTGCACGCCGAGCCGCTCGAGCGTGCGCTGGATCGTCGGGAAGACGGCGAAGATGCCGATGGAGCCGGTGAGCGTGGCCGGGCTCGCGACGATGCGGTCCGCGCTCATGGCGATCCAGTAGCCGCCGGACGCGGCCAGGCTGCTCATCGAGGCTACGACGGGCTTGCCGGCCTCGCGCAGCGCGACGACTTCGCGGCGGATCACCTCGCTCGCGAAGGCGCTGCCGCCCGGACTGTCGATTCGCAGCACCACGGCCTTGACGGCATCGTCCAGCCGAGCCTCGCGCAGCTGCGCGGCCAGCGTGTCCGAACCGACCATGCCGGGCGGCTGCGTGCCGGGCACGATTTCGCCGGCGGCCACGATCACGGCGATCCTGTTCGCCGGCCGCTTGGTGAGCGCCCGCTGCGAGTCGACGTTCGCGAGATAGGAGCCGAAATCCACGCCGACGAAGGAGCTGGTGTCCTCGTCCTCGCCGGTGATCTGCGCGAGGCGGTCCTCCACCTCGAACCGACCCTTGAGCGAGGTGACCAGCCCGGCGTCGAGCGCCATCCTGGCGAAACTGCCGTCGGCACGCCGCAGGGCCGTGGCCGCGTCGTCGGCGTAGGCCTGCACTCGCCCGGGCTCGAACCCGCGCGCCTCGGCCACGCCGGCCTTGTAGGTGCCCCAGACGGTGTTGAGCCAGACGAGGCTCTCCTCGCGCTCGGCGGGCGACATGTCGTTGCGGCTGTAGGTCTCGACCGCCGATTTGTATTCGCCGACCCGGAAGATGTTCACGTCGACCGACAGCTTGTCGAGCGCATCCTTCAGGAAGAGCCCGTAGTTGGCGTAGCCGTCGACGAAGGCGGCCCCCGCCGGGTCGAGGTAGATCTCGTCGGCGTGGGCGGCGAGGTAGTACTGGCCCTGCTCGTAATAGTCGCCGTAGGCGATCACCGGCTTGCCGGTGGCGCGGAAGTCCGCGATCGCCGTCGCGACCTCCTGCAGCTTGGCGAGTCCGCCGCCCTCCAGGCTGCCGAGGTCGAGGTACAGCGCGCTGATGCGATCGTCCTCGGCCGCGGCCTCGATCGCGTCGACCACGTCGCGCAGCAGCGTCTGGGGCGGCTGCTGGCGCAGGACCTCGGCGATGGCGCGCTCGAGCGGGTCCCCCGCCAGCTGCTCGACGAGCGGCCCGCTCGGGTCGATGACCAGCGCGGCCTTGTCGGGCACGAGGGGGATGGGGCGCGAGAAGATGCCCCACGCGGCGCTGAATAGCACCAGCAGCAGCAACAGGTGCAGGACCTTGCGCAGCCCGTCGAGGCCGCCCCAGATCCAGTGCAGTACCCTGCCGATGGCGCGGAACATGCTGGCTCAGCCCTGGGCGCGGGACGGCGGCAAGACGTGCCGGCGCGCGCCCGGGCCGACGAGCGTCAGACCTTCTCTTCGATGCGGGCGGCCTTGCCCGTGCGCTCGCGCAGGTAGTACAGCTTCGCGCGACGCACGTTGCCGCGACGCTTCACGGTGATCGCGCCGAGGGCCGGGCTGTAGGTCTGGAACACGCGCTCCACGCCCTCGCCGTGCGAGATCTTGCGCACGGTGAACGAGGAGTTGAGGCCGCGGTTGCTCTTGGCGATGACCACGCCCTCGTAGGCCTGCACGCGCTCGCGATCGCCTTCCTTCACCTTCACCTCGACGACGACGGTGTCGCCCGGGCCGAAGTCAGGCACTTCCCGCTGCATGCGCTCTTTCTCGAGCGTGGCAATGATGTTGCTCATGTCTCACCTTTCTCGCAGTGGTTGCTTCCCTGCCCATCCCGCGGCGCATCCTGCTCCGCCCGGTATTCATCGAGGAGCGTTCGCTCCTCCACGGTCAAATTCCGCTGCGCCAGCAGTTCCGGGCGACGCTGCCACGTCCGCCCCAGTGCCTGCTTGCGCCGCCATCGTCCAATCGCGGCATGGTTGCCGCCCTTCAGCACCGCCGGCACCTCGCGGCCCCGCCACGTCTCCGGCCGCGTGTAGTGCGGCCAGTCGAGCAGTCCGCCTGCGAACGACTCCTGCTCGGCCGACTCGGCGCAACCGAGCGTGCCCGGCAACAGCCGCGACACCGCGTCGATCACCATCAGCGCAGGCAGCTCGCCGCCGCTCAGCACCACGTCCCCGACCGAGACAGACTCGTCGATGCACTCCTCGACGAACCGCTCGTCCACGCCTTCGTACCGGCCGGCGACCAGCACCAGCTCCGGCAGCGCGGCATATTCCGCGACTTTCGCCTGCGTGACCGGCGCTCCATCCGCCGCCAGGTACACGCGCCGCGCCTTCGGCGCCAGCGTCGCCGCCTCGTTCATGGCGAGCCACAGGGGCTCGGCCTTCAGCACCATCCCGGGGCCGCCGCCATACGGGCGGTCGTCCACCGTCTTGTGCACGTCCGTGGCGTACTGCCGCGGATTGATCGTGCGGACCTCGAGCACGCCGCGCTCGATCGCACGCCCCAGCACACCGAATCGCAGCACCTGCCCGACGAACTCCGGGAACAGCGTGACGACGACGATCTTCACGCGGTCGTACCCGTCAGTCGTCCGGGTGCCAGTCCAGCGTGAGCCGGCCGGCCCCGAGATCGACCTCGACCAGCCTTTCCCTCACCAGAGGCACCAGCCGCTCCCGCTCGCCCCCGAGGACGAGTACCGGGTGCGCCGGCAGCTCCAGAACTCCTTCCACACGCCCGAGCGGTGCGCCTTCGCGATTCACCGCCTCGAGACCCATCAGGTCGTGCCAGTAGTACTCGCCCGGGGCGGTCGGCGGCAGCTCGGAGCGGTCCACCCGGACCTCGCACCCCGTCAGCGCCCGGGCCGCTTCCTGCGTGCCCACACCCTCGAGACGGACGGCCACGGCACGGCCCGCCAGCTTCCACTCCAGGACCGACCGACGCTCGGCATGGCCGGCGCGGACGAGTTCCCAGCTCGGGTACTTCACGATGCCCTCGGGCGGCGCAGTGTAGGAGTTGACCTTCACCCACCCCTGGTACCCGAACGGTGCGCCGATCCGGCCGAGCACCACGGCGCTCCCGTCGCTTTCGGGACGCCCTTGCATCACGGCGTCCGGCGCGCGGTCAGGCCGCGGCCTTCGCCTTGCGGTAGCTCTTCAGGAGCTGCGCGACGCGATCGGACGGCTGCGCCCCGCGGCTCACCCACTGGTCGATACGGTCCAGGTCGAGCCGCAGCTCTTCGCTCGAACCCTTGGCCACCGGGTTGAAGAAACCCACCTGCTCCAGCGAACCACCGGTGCTGCGGCGGCTGTCGGTCACGACCACGTGGTAGAAGGGCTCCTTCTTGCCGCCGCGGCGCATCAAACGGATCGTCACCATCGTCTGCCAATGCCTCATTTGGGGCAACGGGCGCCGGCCCGGAACCCAGTCGAAAAAGAGCCCGGAACTATACCGAAAAGCCGAGCGAAAAGAAATGCTTGTGTCAGGCCCCGGGGAAGCCGGGCGGCATCCGGCCGCCCATGGCACGCATCATGCGCCCCAGACCGCCCTTGCCGATGCCCTTCATCATCTTCTGCATCTGCAGGAAGTTCTTGAGCAGCCGGTTCACGTCGGACACCTGGGTCCCGGATCCCTGGGCGATACGCCGCCGGCGCGAGCCGTCGATGCTCTTCGGGTACCGACGCTCGCCCGGGGTCATCGAGCAGATGATGGCGATCTGGCGCCGGATCTCGCGCTCGTTGCCCTTGGGCAGCGCCCCGGCCCTGGCCGTGAGGTGCGCCGGAAGCTTGTCCATCAGCGCGGCCATGCCACCCATCCCCTCGAGCTGGCGCAGCTGGGCGAGCAGGTCGTCGAAGTTGAAATCCTTTCCCTTCGCGACCTTGCGGGCGAGCTTCTCGGCCTCCTCGCGGTCCACCTTGCGGGTGACCTCCTCGACGAGGCTCAGCACGTCGCCCATGCCGAGGATCCGCGATGCCACGCGCTCGGGCTGGAAGACCTCCAGCGCTTCCGGCTTCTCGCCCACTCCGACGAAGAGGATCGGCCGGCCGGTCACGTGCCTCACCGACAGCGCGGCACCCCCGCGGGCGTCGCCATCGGCCTTGGTGAGCACCACGCCCGTGAGGTCGAGCGCAGCGCCGAATGCCCGCGCCGCATTCACGGCGTCCTGGCCCGCCATGCTGTCCACGACGAAGAGCGTCTCGATCGGCTGCAGCGCCGCGGCGAGGTCGCGGATCTCCCGCATCATCTCTTCGTCGACGTGCAGGCGGCCCGCCGTGTCGACGAGCAGCACGTCATAGACGCCCCGGCGCGCCTCCTCGAGCGCACGCGTCGCGATGTCGACCGGGCGGCTCGCCGGGTCGGCCGCCGCGACGTCGATCCCGAGCTGCTGGCCGAGCCGCTCGAGCTGCAGCATGGCCGCCGGACGGTACACGTCGGTCGAGACGACGAGCACGCGCTTGCGTTCGCGCCCGGTGAGCCAGAGCGCGATCTTCGCGGCGGTGGTCGTCTTGCCCGCGCCCTGCAGGCCCGCGAGCAGCACGATCGCCGGGGGCTGCGTGCGCAGGTTGAGCGGCCGCACGCCCTCGCCCATCACCCGCACGAGCTCCTCGTGAATGACCCGCACGAGCGCCTGGCCCGGGGTCAGGCTCTTGTGGATCTCGAGCCCGACGGCGCGCGCCTTGACCGAGTCGATGAATTCCCTGACGACCGGGAGTGCGACGTCCGCCTCGAGCAGCGCCATCCGCACTTGCCGCAGCGTGTCGCCGATGTTCTCTTCGGTGAGTCGCCCCCGGCCGCGGAGTCCCTCGACGACGGCGGCCAGGCGGGAGGAGAGCTTGTCGAACACGGACGACCTCGGGGCAAGCGCAGGGGAGGAGCGCCGCAGCGCAGCGCGGATTATAGGGGCCGGGCCCGGCCCGCGCCTCCTCACAATTGCGGCGTTGTGACATCATGACGAGGTCACCGCCGCCACGGATCCGCGCTTGCTGCTGCCACTGATTGCCGTCGCCTGCTACCTGTTCGGGGCCTTCGGGCTCGCCTACGGGGCGTACCGTGGCGACTCGCACCACGGTCGCGGTGCACGCATCGCCGGCGTCGCCATCGCCGCGGTCGGAGCGCTGGTGCATGCCGCGGCGCTGCTCGACGGGCGCAAGCTCGTTCCCGAGGCCGCGCTTTCCGTCGGCGACACGGCGGCCATCGTCGGGCTGCTGATCGCGATCACCGCCCTTGCCCAGGCGCTCCGGCCGCGGCTGCGCGGCATGGCCGCGCTGCTGCTCCTGATCGCGGCCGTGCTCGAGGCGGCGTTCTCCGAGGGCGCCCGTGAATTCTCGATGGGCCGCCCGGGCTGGGAACTCTCCTTCCACGTCGCCATGGCGACCACGGCGTTTGCGTTCCTCACGATCGGCGCGGCACTTGCGGTGGCACAGGTCCTCGTCGATCGGCGTCTGCGCAGCCGCCAGCCGCTCGGGCTTCTGAAGATCCTGACGCCGCTCGAGTCGCTCGAGTCGGGATGCTTCCAAAGCATCCTGGCCGGTTTCGCGCTCCTCACCCTCGCGCTCGTGAGCGGGGCCTTCTTCATCGAAAACCTGTTCGCCCAGCACCTCGTGCACAAGGTCGCGCTCGCGATCGTCGCGTGGGTCGTGTTCGGCATCCTGCTGCTCGGCCGCCGGCGCTTCGGCTGGCGCGGGCGCAAGGCGCTCCGCTGGACGCTCGCGGGTTACGTGCTGCTCGGCCTTTCCTACTTCGGCAGCAAGCTCGTGCTCGAGAACCTGCTCGGACGCCACTGGGGCTGAACCGCCTTGCAGGACGTTCCGTTACCCTGGCTCGCGGGAATCCTCGTACTCCTGATCGGCCTCTCGGCGTTCTTCTCGAGCACCGAGACGGCGCTGATGAGCATCAACCGCTACCGCCTGCGGCACCGCGCGCGTGAAGGCAGCGCTGGCGCGAGGGCCGCCGAGAGACTGCTCGCCACGCCAGACCGGCTGATCGGCGTGATCCTCGTCTGCAACAACTTCGTGAATTCGGCGGCCGCCGCAATCGTCACGGTCATCTCGCTCACGCTCGGCGGCGAGGGCTACGCCGCGGTCGGTGTCGGCATCTTCACGGTGGTGCTGATCATCTTCGGCGAGGTGGCACCAAAGACCTTCGGTGCTCTCTACCCGGAGAGACTCGCCCTGCCCGCGGCCCTCGTGTACCAGGTGCTGCTCAAGGTCCTCTACCCGGTCGTCTGGCTCACCAACCTGCTCGCGAACGGCGTACTGCGCGCGCTCGGCGTATCGCGCGAGAAAGCGAGCCGGACGTCGCTCAGCCAGGAGGAGCTGCGCACGGTGGTCGCCGAGGCGAGCACGGTCATCCCGCACCGGCACCAGCGCATGCTGATGAGCATCCTCGACCTCGAAAACGTCAACGTCGAGGACATCATGGTGCCGCGCAACGAGATCGCCGGCATCGATGCCTCGGACGAGTGGGAGGAAATCCTCGATGCCCTGCGCGACAGCCGCCACACGCGCATCCCGGTCTACGACGGCAACCTCGACAGCCTGATCGGCATCCTGCACATGAAGAAGGTCGCGAGGCTCCTGGCTCGCGGCGAATTCGACCGCGAGCAGCTGGTGGCGCTCGCGAGGGGCCGCGAGCCCTATTACGTGCCGGAGGGCACCTCGCTCAACAAGCAGTTGCTGAACTTCCAGCGGCAACGCCGGCGCGTGGCCTTCGTCGTCGACGAGTACGGCGACGTGCAGGGCCTCGTGACGCTCGAGGACCTGCTCGAGGAGATCGTCGGCGAGTTCACCTCCGACACGAGCTCGCTGCACAAGGACGTGCACCGGGAGAAGGGCGGCACGTTCGTGGTGAACGCTGCGGCGAGCGTGCGCACGCTGAACCGAAAGATGGGGTGGCAGCTTCCGTCGAGCGGTCCGCGCACGCTGAACGGACTCATCATCGAGTACCTCGAGACGATCCCTGAGGCGGGCACCAGCCTGCGCATCAACGATTACGCGATCGACATCCTGCAGACGGGCGACAATGCCGTGAAGACGGTGCGGCTGCGGCCGATCGCGACGCCGTCGACCGAGGCCGCGGTCGAGGTTTCGGGCGGGGCGTCAAAAGGCGGCGGCTAGCGCCTCCTCGAGCCGGCTCACGCCCTCGACCCGCAAGCCTTCGATCTCGCGTCGCGGCAGGTTGGCCGAGGGAACGAGGGCACGCCGGAAGCCCTGTTTCGTCGCCTCGCGCAGGCGCTCGTCCCCGAAGGGCACGGGGCGTATCTCTCCCGTGAGACCGAGCTCGCCGAAGCACACGAGGTCTTCAGCCACCGGGCGGCCGCGCAGGCTCGACACCACGGCGAGCACTGCGGGCAGGTCGGCGGCGGTCTCGCCGATGCGCACGCCGCCCACCACGTTGACGAACACGTCCTGGCCCGCCGAGGAAATGCCGCCGTGGCGGTGCAGCACCGCGAGCAGCAGCGCGAGGCGGCTCGATTCGAACCCGACGGCGACGCGCCGCGGCGACATGCCCTGCGCCTCGTCGAGCAGCGCCTGCACCTCGACGAGCATCGGGCGGCTCCCCTCGCGGGCGACCATGACGACGCTGCCGGGCACGGGCACCGCGTGCCGCGAGAGGAAGATCGCCGACGGGTTGCGGACTTCCTTCAGCCCCTCGTCCACCATCGCGAACACGCCGATCTCGTTCGCCGCCCCGAAGCGGTTCTTGACCGCACGTACGATGCGGAAGCGGCTGCCCGGGTCGCTCTCGAAGTAGAGGACCGTATCGACCATGTGCTCGAGGATGCGCGGGCCGGCGATCTGGCCCTCCTTCGTGACGTGTCCGATGATGAGCACCGCCGTGCCCGTGTCCTTCGCGAAGCGCACCAGCCGCGCCGCAGATTCGCGCACCTGCACCGCGGACCCGGGCGAGGACTCCGAGAGTTCCGTGTGCATCGTCTGGATCGAGTCCACGACGAGCACGCGCGCGCCGGCCGCCAGCGCCTCCTCGATCACCCCCTCGACCCTCGTCTCGGCGACGAGACGCAGCGTGTCGGACCTGAGGCCGAGCCGGCGCGCGCGCAGCGCCACCTGCCGCACCGACTCCTCCCCGGACGCGTAGAGCACGGGCTGCTCGCGGCTCAGGGCGTCGGCCGCCTGCAGGAGCAGCGTCGACTTGCCGATGCCTGGATCCCCGCCGAGGAGGATCACGGAGCCGGCGACGAGCCCCCCGCCGAGCACGCGATCGAGCTCGCCGATTCCCGAACCGGCGCGGACCTCGTCGTCGTTCGTGACCTGCGTCACCGTCCGGCTCGTGGCCGGGGCCACCGCAGCACGCCGCGACGGCGTGCCCGGAGCGGAGGAAGCGGCCATCTCGAGCGTATTCCACGCCTCGCAGGCGGGGCACTGGCCCTGCCACTGGGCCGTCCTTGCCCCGCAGGACCCGCACACGTAACTCACCCTGGTCCGTGCCATCATTCACCCGTTGCCCCGGGCAGACCGCGCCGGGGCCCGGGATGCTAGCACGCGATCCCCGGGCCGCCCGGATGTGTGACGCCAGCGGCAATTCGAGGCGGAGTCGACCCGTATACTTTTCGTCAAATCATGCGCGCCCCGGCTGACGATACCCTGCTCATGAAGAAGCCCGGCGGCCCGTCCCGGCCGGCCGACGGGCGTCGTGCGCCGCCCGCACGGCTGGGCCGGTACCACATCCTCCACGAGCTCGGCAAAGGCGCCATGGGCGTCGTGTACCGGGCCCGCGACCCGATGATCAACCGCGAGGTCGCGCTGAAGGCCATCCCCCTGGCGGCCGAGTTCGAGGGAGAGGAACTCGAGGAAGCCCGCACCAAGTTCTTTCGCGAGGCGGAGATGGCGGGCCGACTGAGCCACCCGCACATCGTCACGATCTTCGACGCCGGCGAGGACGCCGGCACGGCCTACATCGCGATGGAGCTGCTCCGCGGCCGGCACCTCGTCGAGTACACGGACTCCGCGCGCCTGCTCCCGACGCAGGCCGCGCTCGAGATCGTCGCGCGGCTCGCCGATGCGCTGCAGTATGCGCACTCCTGCCACGTGGTCCACCGCGACATCAAGCCCGCAAACGTCATGTACGACCCGCCGACCGGCGAGCTCAAGGTCACGGACTTCGGCATCGCGCGGCTGACCGATACCGGGCGCACGCGTACCGGCGTGGTGCTCGGCACGCCGTCGTTCATGTCGCCCGAGCAGCTCGCCGGACGCGTGGTCACAGGACGCTCGGACCAGTTCTCGCTCGCGATCACGGCGTACCAGCTCCTCACGGGCCAGCTGCCGTTCCGCGGCGACTCCATGCCGGCCCTGATGCTCAAGATCGCGCACGAGCCGCACCCACGCATCCGCTCGCAGCGACCCGACCTGCCGGAGGGGCTCGACCCGGTCTTCGATCGCGCGCTCGCCAAGCAGCCCGAGGACCGCTACGAGACCTGCGCTGCGCTCGCGCGCGCGCTGCGCGACGTGAACGTGGCGAGGGCCTGAGCGTGCAGCACAAGGGCAAGTTCCGCTGCGTCGGGATGAGCGACACGGGCCGCATCCGCGAGCACAACGAGGACACCATCGGCACCGACGCCGACATCGGCCTCGTCGTGCTCGCCGACGGAATGGGCGGCTACAAGGCCGGCGAGGTCGCGAGCGGCATCGCCGTGCGCACGGTGATGAGCCTGGTCAAGGAGGCCGTGGAGCGGGAGGACCTGTCGATTCCCGACCCGGAAACGGGCCTGAGCCGGCCGGGCATCCTGCTGCGCGACGCGATCCACCGGGCGAACAAGATCATCTACCAGACGGCGAAGTCGCAGGCGAACTGCGAGGGCATGGGCACGACGGTCGTGGCCGGGCTCTTCTTCGACGACAGGCTCACGGTCGCGCACGTCGGCGACTCGCGGCTCTACTGCCTGCGCGGCACCGAGTTCCGGCAGGTGACCCAGGACCACTCCCTCCTTCAGGAACTCGTCGCGCGCGGCTTCTACACGCCCGAGGAGGCGCAGCGGGCGGCGGCCAAGAATTATGTGACCCGCGCGCTCGGGGTCGAGCCGACCGTCGAGGTGGATGTGACGGAGGTCCCGGTTTCGAAGGACGACCTCTACCTGCTCTGCTCCGACGGCCTCTCGGACATGGTCGAGGACGCGGACATTCATTTAACCATCAGTACCTTTGGTGGTAATCTTGAGACGCTTGCTAAGCAGCTCGTGCTGCTCAGCAATGACAACGGCGGGCGGGACAACGTGTCGATCGTCGCGGTCCGGGTGCTCGACAGCTTCCCGGCGAAGCGGCGGGTCGTCGACCGGATCCTCGCCATGTTCGGCTAACGGGAGAGTCGTAAAGCGTCATGGCCAGGCTTGTTCTCAGCCTCGACGGGCAGGTGCTCGCCGAATACAACATGAGCAAGGAGCGCTACACGATCGGGCGTCTCCCGGACAACGACATCCGCATCGACAATGCGGCCGTCAGCGGTCATCACGCTCTGATCATCAACATCCTCAACGATTCGTTCCTCGAGGATCTGAACAGCACGAACGGGACCTACGTCAACGGCAAGATCATCAAGAAGCACGCCCTGCAGCACGGTGACGTGATCACCGTCGGCCACCACTCGCTGCGCTTCGTGGAGAGCGAGGCCGACGAGCCGCAGGACGAATTCGAGAAGACGATGGTCATCTCTCCGCGCGACGCGGCGCGGATGAGCATCCCCCCGGCGGCCTCGGTGCCGCCGCCCGCCCAGGCCGCAGCCGCCCACGCCTACCCGAACGGTTCGCTGCCGCGTGCCCGCCTCCAGGTGCTGTCGGGCCAGTTCGCCGGGCGCGAGCTCGACCTGGTGAAGACGCTGACGACTCTCGGCCGTCCCGGTGTGCAGGTGGCTGCCATCACGCGCCGGGCCGACGGCTTCTACATCATTCACGTCGAGAGCAGCCGCGACGGCGACTTCCCGCTCGTGAACGGCACGCCGACGGGCCCGCAGGCGAGGCGCCTGCAGGACAACGACGTCGTGCAGCTCGCCGGCGTGAAGATGGGGTTCTTCGAGGCCTGACGGCCGCGATCCGCGGGCCTAGCGGACGACCCTCGGCACGCGCTGGCTCACCGCGCAGGTGAGCACGTAGGGAATCGTGCCCGCCCGGTGCGCGACCTCCTCCACTGCGAGCGAGTCACCCCACAGTTCCACGGCATCGCCGACGGCGACGCGCTGGAGATCCGTCGCGTCCACGGCGATCATGTCCATGGACACGCGGCCGATGACCCCGGCCTGCCGCCCGTCGATCACGACCGGCGTGCCCGAGGGCACGCTGCGCGGGTAGCCATCCCCGTAGCCCGCGGCCACGATCGCGAGGCGCGTCGCGCGACCCGCCCGCCAGTCGCCGCCGTAACCGACGGTCTCGCCGGGCTGGACGGTCTTCACCGCGATGACGCCCGAGCGGAACGTCATCACGGGCCGCAGGCCGAAGTCGCTTCCCGAACCCTGCGGGAACGGGGAGATGCCGTAGAGCATCAGTCCGGGGCGGACCCAGTCGGCGTGCGCCGCGGGCCAGGCGAGGATGCCCGCGGAGTTGGCGATGCTGCGCGCGCCCGGGAGGCCGCGCGTCGCCGACTCGAACGCCGCGAGCTGCGCCTGCGTCTTGGGATCGGCGACCTCGTCCGCGCTCGCGAGGTGCGTGACCAATGTGGGCTCCGGCGCCACGCCCGGCGCAGCGCACAGCCGCTCGTACGCGCCGGCGAATTCCTCGACGCGGAATCCCAGCCGGTTCATGCCGGTGTCGAGCTTGATCCACGCGCGGATCGAGTCCGCCGTCCGCCGCGCCTCGAGCATGGCGATCTGCGCGTCGCTGTGCACGACGAGGTCGATGCGCGCCCGCGCGGCCGCCTCCAGCTGCGCGGCGTCTACCGCGCCCTCCAGCATCAGGATGCGGTGCGCGAAGCCGGCCGCGCGCAGCGCGAGCGCCTCCTCGAGCCGCGCGACCGCAAAGGCGTCGGCCTCCGCGAGCGCAGCCGCGGCGGTCTCGATGCCGTGCCCGTAGGCGTTCGCCTTGATCACCGCCATCACGCGCGAGCGCGGCGCGATCTCCCGCACGCGCGCGAGGTTGTGTCGCAACGCCGCCGTGTCGATGGTGACCTGGGTCGGGGACTTCACGGTCGTGCGCCGGCCGCGCTCAGCCGCCGTACTCGTAGTCGACCGTGGCGAGGTTCTCGAAGCGCGTGTACTTGCCGAGGAACGTCAGGTGCACTTCGCCGGTCGGGCCGTTGCGTTGCTTGGCGATGATGATGTCGGCGATGCCCTTGCGCGGCGTCTCCGGCTCGTACACTTCTTCGCGATAGATGAGCATGATCAAATCTGCATCCTGTTCAATCGCGCCCGAATTGTGCACTGCAACACCGTCTGCGAGCCAACACTCGGGCCCCGGAACGGTGAGATCGAAGACTTCTTCCTCGCCGACGGACTCGATCGCGACCACGCGGTCCCAGAAGAGATCCGAATCCGCCCACTGCCTCAGGGTCTCATCGCCCAGGACGTCCGCGTAGCTGCCGAGCGTGCGACGGCTGGGAGCGAACTGGAAGTGGCTGAGGCCGCCGTAGCTCGTGCCGCGCAAGCCAGCCATCCGCCGCGTGCTGATTCCGGACGCACGCATCGCGTTCCGCACCCGGTCGAAGCACTCGATCGGCAGCGTATCCACGTTCGGATTCGCCTCGACCTGCTCGAGGCGCTCGACGAGTCGCTCCAGCGGCTCGCAGCGCGGCCCGAACGCGCCGATCTCGCCCGCGAAGAGACGCTGCTGCTCGGCACCCGTCACGTCCACCGTGTGCACGGGCTTTCCCCGCCCCTGCGCAACCGCGCGGATGCGGCCGATGATCCCGAAGCGCATGAGCAGCGCCGCGACGTCGTCCGCAAGCCTGCGGCTGCTCGTCGAGAAATACACGCGATTGCTGCCGCGTCCGCGAGCGCGCACGTGGATGCTGCCGTCGGTCGCCCAGAGGTGCCGGAGGAGCAGAGCGATCCGCTCGTTCGGCAGCGCAAAGACCTCCGCCGGCAGGTGCTTCTCGTGCGAACGCTGACCGAAGATGCCCAGCCGCTTGAGCCACGCGCCGACGCCCGCCGGTTGCCAGCGGTTGCCATTGCCCGAGATCACGAGCTGGTGCCACTGGCCGCGACCTTCGTGACGCGTGACCGTGCTGCCCATCGCTTCCGCGGCCGCGCGGACCGCCGCACTGTTCTCCTCCGAGGCGGTCGTGTACCGCATCGGCTGGTGAGTAAGGTAGCTCCCGTCGCCGACCAGGTGTCCGAGCAGGATGAGCTCCTGATCCGACCAGCCCGATCCGGACGCCTCGACGGGCATGCGACGGCTGAGCGCGACCCGGTCACCGACCCGCATTTCGTCGACGGTCCGCCAGCCGTTGCCGGTGAGGACCCGGTGGCCGCCCGTCGCCCGCAACTTGCGCCCGCTCGCAAGCGTGACACACTTGATCGACTTCACGCCGACGGACCAGACGAGATCCGACACGGCCGCCACCACGCGCTGGTTGGCGTCGACGGCGAGCACTCGTGGGGTGGTGCCGACGAGATCACGGACGGGCACCCGGCGACCGTCGGCCAGCACGACGAGGGTATCCCCCGTGACGCACTCGCGAAGGTCCGACATGACCGGCTTCTTGTCCGTGCGCTGCTCCACGCTGCGATTGAGCTGCGAGAGCGCGATCACCGGCACCTTGAGCTCCTTCGCGAGCGCCTTCAGCGAGCGGGAGATCTCCGAGATCTCCGTCGCGCGGTTCTCCTTGGTGCCTGGCACCTGCATGAGCTGCAGGTAATCGATGACGACCAGCCCGAGGCCGTCCTTGTGCTCGCGCGCGAGGCGGCGCGCCCGCGCGCGGACCTCGGTCGGCGTGAGCGCACCGCTGTCGTCGATGTAGAGCGGCGCCACCTTCATCTGCGCGATTGCGCTGTTGATGCGCGCCCAGTCCTCGTCGCCGAACATGCCGGTTCGCAGGTGACTCTGGTCGACGCGTCCGAGCGAGGAAATCATGCGCATCGAGAGCTGCTCGCGCGACATTTCCATCGAGAACACGGCGACGGACTTGCCACCGGCGATCGCGGCGTTCTCCGCGATGTTGAGCGCGAGCGTGGTCTTGCCCATCGAGGGCCGGCCCGCGACGATGACGAGGTCGCCGGGCTGCAGGCCAGCGGTCATGCGGTCGAGGTCGTTGTAGCCGGTGCTGACGCCGGTGAGCTGCCCCTGCGACTGGTGCAGCATGTCGAGCCGGTCGATCGTCGCGCCGAGGATGTCGCGGAGCGGCACGAATCCCGAGCCCGTGCGGCGCCCCGCCTCGGCGATCTGGAACACGAGGCGCTCGGCGTCGTCGACGAGGTCCTTGGCCGGGCGGCCCTCGCTCTCGTAGGCGCTCGCCGCGATCTCGCCGCTCACGCGGATGAGCTGGCGCAGCAGCGAGCGCTCGCGGACGATGTCGGCGTACGCGCGGATGTTGGCCGCGGTGGGCGTGTCGCGGGCGAGGCCCGCGAGGTAGGCGAGCCCGCCGGTATCCTCGCCGAGGCCCTTCGCGGCGAGGTACTCGGCAAGCGTGACGGCGTCGGAGGGCTCGCTGCGCGCCGAGAGCTCGGCGACGGCGGTGAAGATGTGCTGGTGGTCGCGGCGGTAGAAATCCTCGGCGGTCAGCCGGTCCGCGATCGCGTCCCAGGTGCTGTTGTCGAGCAGCAGTCCGCCGAGCACGGCCTGCTCCGCCTCGACCGAGTGCGGCGGCACCCGGAGCGAATCAGCATCGGACGCCGGCCGCAGTCGCCTGCGACCCCGCGCGCCACCCGCTTCCTGCTCCATGCGTGCCCTTCCGGCCGTGCGCCGCTTACTCCTCGCCGACGACGTCCACCGGCAGGTCGACGATCACGTCGCTGTGGAGGTGGAGCTTAACGTGGTGCTCGCCGAGCACGCGGATCGGGCCGGAGTGCAGGCGAACCTCGCTCCGCTCGATGCGGATGCCCGCGGCCTGCAGCGCCTCGGCGATGTCGGCGGTGCCGATCGAGCCGAAGATCTTGCCTTCGCCGCCCGCCTTCGCCTTGAGCTGCAGGCGGAAATTCTCGAGCTGGCCCGAGCGCAGCTTCGCGCTGGCGAGTTCGTCCTCGGCGAGCTTCTCGAGCTCGGCGCGACGCTCCTCGAAGCGGGCGAGGTTCGCCGAAGTGGCGAGCGCCGCCTTGCCCTGCGGGAGCAGGAAGTTGCGGCCGTAGCCCGGCTTCACCTTGACCTTGTCGCCGATGTTGCCGAGGTTGGCGACTTTCTGCAGCAGGATGACTTCCATCGTTGATTCCTCGATCGATTTCCCAAAGCTCTCAAGCGTTCTGCGCCGGCCGTTGCGAGCGCACCCAGTTGTCGACGAAACCCCAGCCCGCCATCGCGGCGACCATCAGCGGCGCCGCGAGCACGAGCAGGGCGTAGATCGCCCACAGCCACGCGCCGTTCAGGCGGCCCGCGGCCTTGAACCGGTGCGCGGCGGCCAGTCCCACCAGCATCAGCGCACCGAGAAAAATCCTCTCCAGGTCGTCCACCAGAGCGCGGTCGGTGAAGAGCGATGCTGCGATCAGCACCGCACCGACCGCCCCGAGTGCCACGCCGAGGCGCAGCTCCTGGAACTCCGACCCGAACCGGCCCTCGCCCTGCCCCGGCAGCTGCCGCTGCCACCAGCGAGCGAGGAACAATGCGCCCATCGCGAGCAGCATCGTTAGCGCCGTCACCCAGCCCCACAGCGTCCGTGCCAGCGTCTCGGCCAGCCCGTTCGCCTCGAGGTCCATCGGCAGGCCGCGCCGCTGCATTTCCTCGGCCAGGTCCCGCACGAAGGGCGCCCAGAACTTCGCCGGGTCGCCGAGCGACAGGTGCAGCACGACGAGCAACGCCGAACCGGCGAGCACCGCGAGCTGCAGGCACAGCGACAACGACCCCGTGCGGCCGAGTATCGTGGCGAGCGCGACCGGCGGTCCGAGCACCCACGCCGAGTAGATCAACCCGACCGGGACCGGCCGCCCGATCATCCACATCGCCAGCGTCAGCAGCAGCGCCGCGCCGAACGCGACGAACAGCCCGGGCCGCAGGCCCTTCGCCAGCGTGACGAGCGCGGGGACCGCGCCCGGCAGGAAGAACGCGAACCCCAGCCCGAACAGCGGCAGCAGCCCGAGCAGGCCGGTGACGAACACCGCCGCGCCCGGATTCTCCGTGACCCAGCTGGCGAACGAACGGTTCATGGCGGCGGTCCGGCGGAAGTCCGCGCGGCGCCCCGATCGCTCAGTGCTGGTCCGTGTACGGCAGCAGCGCCAGGAAGCGCGCGCGCTTGATCGCGAGCGCGAGCTGGCGCTGGTAGTTCGACCGCGTGCCGGTGATGCGGCTCGGGACGATCTTGCCGGTCTCGGTGATGTAGCCCTTGAGCGTGGCGAGGTCCTTGTAGTCGATGCGCTCGACGTTCTCGGCCGTGAACTTGCAGAACTTACGGCGTCGGAAAAAACGTGCCATGGGTCACCTACTCAGTATTCGTTCAGGATGCCGGTCTCAGCCCGCGGACGCCGAATCCTCGGCGCTCTCCGGCAGGCTGGAATCCTCGGCGCGACCGCCCTCTTCCTCGGCCTTCGCCATCGGCGAGGGCTCGGTCACGGCGGCGGGCATCGACACCACGAGGTGACGGATGACCGCGTCGCTGAAACGGAAGGCGCCGGTGAGCTCGTCGAGCGTCTTCTGGTCGCTCTCGATGTTCATCAGCACGTAGTGGGCCTTGTGGACCTTGGCGATCGGGAAGGCGAGCTGCCGACGGCCCCAGTCCTCCAGGCGGTGGATCGCGCCGCCACCCGCGGCGATCATGCCGCGGTAGCGCTCGATCATGGCCGGGACCTGCTCGCTCTGGTCAGGGTGGACCAGGAACACGATTTCGTAGTGACGCACCTGTTGTGCTCCCTTCGGTTGAAGCTGCCCGGCGGAAAAATTCCTCGGTGCAGCAAGGAGTTGCGAACACCCGCCGGCCGCTGGGACCGGTTCGGGGCCGCGTAGGATAACGGAATGGCAGGAGAGAAGAAAGTGACTGGTGATCAGGGGGTAGGGGGTAGTGAAGAGGGGCGGCACCCCTGTCGACTGCTGCGCCCTTCCTCCACTACCCGCTACCCCCTATCCCCTACCCCCTTTTCCCCCCGCGCCTCTGCCGCACCGCCTCGAACAGCACGACGCCGGTCGCGACGGAGACGTTGAGGCTCTCCACCGCCCCTGCCATCGGGATCGAGACGAGCTGGTCGCAGCACTCGCGCGTGAGGCGCCGCATTCCTTCGCCCTCGGAGCCCATGACGAGCGCGAGCGGTCCGGTCAGGTCGACGTCGTGGAGCGACTTGTCGGCGGAGTCGTCGGTGCCGACCAGCCACAGGCCGCGCTCCTTCAGCTCGCGCAGGGTGCGAGCGAGGTTCACGACGGCGACGAACGGCACGGCCTCTGCCGCGCCCGCCGCGACCTTGCGAACCACGGGCGTGAGGCCGGCGGCCCGATCGCGCGGCGCGATCACCGCCGCGACACCGGCCGCGTCGGCCGAGCGCAGGCAGGCGCCGAGGTTGTGCGGATCCTGTACGCCGTCGAGCACGAGCAGCAAAGGCGTCGGGCCGGCCGCCTCGAGCGCCTCCTCGAGCTGAGTCTCGGGGTCGCCCGAGCGTGCGGCGACCTCCGCCAGCACGCCCTGGTGGCGCCCGCCGTCGGCGAGCTTGTCGAGCGATGCCGCATCGACGGTCACCACGGCGACGCCGGCCTGCGCGGCGAGCGCGTGGATCTCCGCGAGTCGGACGGACTCCTTTCCCTCGGCCACCATCACGCGACGGACGCGTTGCGGCGTGCGGCTCAGCAGTACCCGCACGGCGTGCACACCGTAGGCGACGGGGCCGCTCATCCGCGGCGCCTCCCGGTCGGGCGTGGACGACGCGGGCGCCGCGGCGACTCCGGGGCGCCCGCGAGTTCGAAGTCGACGCGACGATCGTCGAGAGACACGTTGGCGACCCGCACGCGCAGCCGGTCACCGAGCCTGTAGGCCTTGCCCGAGCTGCGCCCGATCATCCGGTAACCCGAGCTGTCGCGCGCAAAGTAGTCCTGCCCGAGCGCGGAGACGTGCAGCAGCCCGTCGACCTGCAGGCCGTCGATCTGGACGAAGAGTCCGAAGTCGACGACGCCGGACACGATGCCGTCGAATTCCTCCCCGACACGGTCCTGCATGTAGTAGCACTTGAGCCACGCCACCGCGCCACGCGTCGCCTCGTCGGCGCGCCGCTCGCGGAACGAGCATTCCTGCCCGAGCACCGGGAAGGCGCCGTGCCAGCCGACGAGTTCCTGCGGATCGCCGCCCCGCAACACGAGGCGGATGCCCCGGTGCACCACGAGGTCGGGGTAGCGGCGGATCGGCGAGGTGAAATGTGCGTAGTGCTCGAGCGCCAGGCCGAAGTGCCCGATGTTGCCCGGCTGGTAGACGGCCTGCGGCATCGAGCGGATCACCGCGGTCGAAATGAGCAGCGAGTCAGGCCGGTCGCCGAGCTTGCGCAGCAGGTCACGCAGGTGCTCGGGCTGGACGTCTTCCGCAGGCGGCAACCACAGCCCGAACTCGCGCAGGAACTGGCGCAGCGTCTCGAGGCGGTCGAGTTCCGGCAGCCCGTGCACACGGTACAACGTCGGCACCTTGTGACGGTCGAGGAAGCGCGCCGCCGCGATGTTCGCCGCAACCATGCACTCCTCGATCAGCCGGTGCGCGTCGTTGCGCGGCTGCTCGACGAGCGCGGCCACGCGCCCCTCGGCGTCGAACTTGAGCTTGAGTTCGGGCGTGTCGAGCTCGAGCGCGCCGCGGCCGGTGCGTTCGCGGAGGAAGCTACGGTAGACACCGTGCAGCGCGAGCAGGCGCTCGCGCAGCCGCTCGAGGCGCGGCGAATGCTTCGCCGCCGGCCGCTCGAGGAACGCGCCGACCTCGTGGTAGGTGAGCCGCGCCGTCGAGCGCATCACGCCCTCGAAGAAACGCGAACGCGTGATACGGCCGTCGTCGCTGACCCTGAGCTCGCAGCACAGGCACAGGCGGTCCTCCTCCGGCACGAGCGAGCACAGGCCGTTCGAGAGCTCCTCGGGAAGCATCGGCAGCACCCGGTTCGGGAAGTAGACGGAGGTGCCCCGCTCGCGGGCCTCGGCGTCGAGCGCACTGCCCGGCCGCACGTAGTGGCCGACGTCGGCGATCGCGACGATCACCTTCCATCCGCTGCCCGCGCGCTCGGCGTACACCGCGTCGTCGTAGTCGCGCGCGTCCTCGCCGTCTATCGTGACGAGTTCGACGTCGCGCAGGTCCTCGCGCCCGGCGATCGCGTCCTCCGGGATGCGCTTGCCGCAGGCGCGCGCCTCGGCCGACACCGCCTCCGGAAAGTCGACCGGCAGGCCGTGCGAATGGATCGCAATTTCCGTCTCCATGCCGGGCGCGCCGTGCGCGCCGAGAAGCTTCGTCACGCGGCCGACCGGCTGCGCGTTGCGCTCGGGCTGCTGCGTGAGCTCGACGATGACCACCTGGCCCGATTCCGCGCCGCCCGTCTGCGACTGCGGCACGAGCACGCGATGGCTGATGCGCGGGTTATCAGGCGTCAGGTAGGCCACGCCGGATTCGACGTGCAGCCGGCCGACGACCTCGCGCGTGCGCCGCTCGAGCACCTCGACGATCGCGCCCTGGGGCTTGCCGCGGAATCGCGGCCCCTCGATGCGCGCCGCGACCCGGTCGCCGTGCATCACTTCCCGCATCTGCTGCGCGGGGAGGTAGATCGCGACTGAGGCGTCGTCCGGGAGGAGCCAGCCGTCGCCGTTGCGCTGGCCCTGGACCGTGCCGATGACCAGGCCGGGCAGTTGCTCGCGCAGGCAATACTGGCCGCGCCGGTTCAGCACGACCTCGCCCTGCTTCATGAGGACCGCGAGCTGGGCACCCGCCTCGGCGCCCGCGGCGGGCCCGAGCGTGGCGGTTACCTCGTCGAGGCGCAGCGGCCGGCCGGCACGGCGCAGGCACTGCAGGACGGCGCTCTCGGGCGCCTGGGCGGTTCGTTGGGATGTGCGCGGCCGGGCCGGCGCCTGGCCGGCGCGGCTCGATCGACGTTGATTCTTTCTCTGCATCGGTTCCTTGGAGGCGGCCTCAGGCCGCGGGATTTCGTTGACAGCCCCGGGGGCCGCCAGTAAATTGCGCCACCTTCCGACCGGCCCCGGGGCCGGACCGCGACCATTGCCCAGGTGGCGGAATTGGTAGACGCACTAGTTTCAGGTACTAGCGGGTAACACCGTGGAGGTTCGAGTCCTCTCCTGGGCACCAATCAGACGGACCGCGAGATCAGTTCCTTCATGATCTCGTTGGTTCCGCCGTAGATCCGCTGCACTCGCGAATCCGCGAACATCCGGCAGACCAGGTACTCGTTCATGTACCCGTAGCCGCCGTGCAGCTGTACGCATTCGTCCATCACCTTCTGCTGCATGTCGGTGACCCACCACTTGGCCATCGCGGCGGTCTCGGTGTCGAGCTCGCCCTTCACCAGCAGCTCGATGCAGTGGTCGACGAAGGTGCGCGCTACCCGCGTGATCGTCACGACCTCGGCGAGCCTGAATTTCGTGTTCTGGAACTCCGCAATCGCCTGCCCGAACGCCTTGCGCTCACGGACGTACCTGGCCGTCTCCTCGACCGCGCCCTCCATGGACGCGACGCCGCCGAGCGCGATGGTGAGCCGCTCGTAGGGCAGGTCGCCCATGAGCTGGTGCATGCCCTTGCCCTCGGCGCCGCCGAGCAGGCAGTCGACCCCGACGCGCACGTCCTCGAAGTAGAGCTCGGAAGTGTCCTGTGCGGTCATGCCCATCTTGTCGAGCACGCGGCCGACGCGATAGCCGGCGAGGCCCTCCGTCTCGACCATCAGGATCGAGAGCCCGCGACTGCGGTCACCCGGGTCGGTGCGCACGACCAGCATCAGGAGCGTGGCGATCGAGCCGTTGGTGATGAATATCTTGGAGCCGTTGACGACGTACTGGTCGCCCTCGCGCACGGCGCGCGTGCGGATGCCCTTCAGGTCCGAGCCGGCGCCCGGCTCCGTCATCGCGATGGCGCCGATCAGCTCGCCTCGCGCCATGCGCGGCAGCCACCGCTGCTTCTGTTCCCCGGTGCCGTAGTTGAGCACGTAGTGCGCGGCAATGCTGTGCACGCCCTGGCCGAAGCCGGAGATCCCGCGCCGCGCGAGTTCCTCGTAGAGCACCGACTCGTGGCGGAAGTCCCCGCCGCCGCCGCCGTATTCCGCGGGCACGTCGAGCAGCAGGAAGCCCGCCTCGCCGACGCGGCGCCAGGTCTCCCGATCGACGTGCTTCTGCTTACGCCAGCGGGCGTCGTGCGGGAGCATCTCCGTCTCGACGAAACGGGATACGGCCTCGCGCAGCATGCCGAGTTCGTCATCCATCCACGGGGAAACGTAGGGCTTCATGATCGTCTCTCGGCGGGTGCGTTCACTCGAAGGGATGTCGCAGCACGATCGTCTCGGCCCGGTCGGGCCCCGTCGAGACGATGTCGATCGGTACGCCCGCGAGCTGCTCGATGCGCGCGAGATACTTGCGCGCGTTCCCGGGCAGCTTCGCGAAGTCCGTGATGCCGCTCGTCGGCTCCGACCAGCCTGGGTGCGTCTCGTACACGGGCTCGCACTCGGAGTAGCGGTACGGCAGGAGCGGCGGCTGCTCGCGCACCTGGCCGTCGATTCGATAGCCGGTCGCGATCCGGATCGTGTCGAGGCCGTCGAGAACGTCGAGCTTGGTGACGCCGAGGCTCGAGAGGCTGTTGTGCAGCACGGCGCGGCGCAGCGCGACGGCGTCGAACCAGCCGCAGCGTCGCGGCCGGCCGGTGACCGCGCCGAACTCGTGGCCGACGCGGGAGAGGTGCTCACCCGTCCCGTCGAAGAGCTCGGTCGGGAACGGACCGGCGCCCACGCGCGTGGTGTACGCCTTGACGATCCCGAGCACCGCGTGGATGTCGCGGGGGCCGAGACCGGTCCCGGTCGCCGCCGCACCGGCGATCGTGTTCGATGAGGTGACGAACGGGTAGGTTCCGACGTCGTTGTCGAGGAGCGCGCCCTGCGCCCCCTCGAAGAGCAGGTTGCCGCCCCGCCGCATTTCGACGCGCAGCCGCTCGGAGACGTCCTCGACCAGCGGGCGCACGCGCTCGGCCTGCGCCACGAGGTCCTCGAGCACGCGCTCGAACTCGACCGGCTCGGCACTGAAGTAACGGGTCAGCATGAAGTTGTGCAGGTCGAGGATCTCGCCGAGGCGCGCGGCGAGCCGGTCGCGCTGGAAGAGATCCGCCACACGCACCGCGCGGCGACCGACCTTGTCCTCGTAGGCGGGCCCGATGCCGCGGCCCGTCGTGCCGATCGCGTTCGCCCCGCTCGCCCGCTCGCGCGCTCGATCGATGGCGATGTGCGAGGGCAGGATCAGCGCGCAATTGGGGCTGATGCGGAGCCGCTCGTACACCGGCACGCCGCGCGTGACGAGTGCGTCGGCCTCGCGCAGCAGCGCCTCGAGCGACAGCACGACGCCGTTGCCGATCAGGCACTGCACCCCGGGATGGAGGATGCCAGAGGGGATCAGCGAGAGGACGGTCTTCTGGCCGTCGATCACCAGGGTGTGGCCCGCATTGTGCCCGCCCTGGAAGCGCACCACCGCGGCGGCGCGCTCCGTCAGCAGGTCGACGATCTTGCCCTTGCCTTCGTCGCCCCACTGGGCGCCGATGACGACGAGGTTCCTGGACATGGTGAGTAGTTCCGGGCTTGGGTCAGGCGGCGCCGCGCACGAGGTAGAGCAGCAGCGCTCCGGCAATCATGCTCACGAGGCCCGCCACGCGCAACGTGCGCTCCTCGAGCCGGGCGAGTTGCAGAAGCGTACGCTTCATGGCGCCGGGATTGAGGAATGGCATCAGGCCTTCGAGCACGAGGTAGAGGGCGAAGGCCGCCCAGAGGTCGCCCCACTGCATCGCGGGAGCGTCCCGGCCGCGCTCAGCGGCCGGACTCCTTGAAGTAATTGAAGAACTCCCCGTCCGGCTGCAGCACGAGCAGGTCGCCCTGCTTGCCTATCGACTTGCGGTAGGCCTGCAGGCTGCGGTGGAAGGCGAAGAAGTCCGGGTTGCGGCCGTAAGCACGCGCGTAGATGTCCGCGGCCGCCGCGTCGCCCTCGCCCTTGATCTTCTCGGCGTCGCGGTAGGCGCTCGCGAGGATCTCGGTGCGCTGCCGATCGGCCTCGGCGCGCGTCTGCTCGGACACCGCGGAACCCTCGGCGCGCAGCTGCGCGGCCTGCCGCGCGAAGTCCTGCCGCATGCGGTTGAACACCGACTCGCTCACCTCTTCCGGCAGCTCGATGCTCTTCACCCGCACGTCGATGAGCGACATGCCGAGGCCGCCCACGTTGTCGCCGGCGATCTTCAGCACCTCGCCGAGAAACTCCGTGCGCTCGGCCGCCACCACCTGCTGGATGGTGCGGCGCGCGATGACGCCCTTCAGGCCGTCCTTGACGATTTCCCCGAGGCGACGCGCGGCCACTTCCTCGCTGCCGCCCGCGGTCGAGATGTAGTAGCGCGAGACGTCGGCGATGCGCCACTTCACGAAGAAGTTGATGCGCAGGATCTTGCCCTCGCTGGTGAGGAACTGCTCGGCCGGGTAGTCCTCGGTGAGGATGCGGCGGTCGAACTTCCGCACGTTGTTCACCAGCGGCGTCATGAAATGCAGACCGGGCAGGTAGTCCGCGCGGACGATCTCGCCGAAGCGGAACTTGATCGCGAGCTCGGTCTCGCGCACGGTGAAGGCCGCCATCGAGAGCACGAGCACGGCGAAACCGGCCAGGATCACGGCGAGGTAGCTACGATTGCCCATCAGCGTGACCCCCGCTCGCGGCGCGACTCGACGGTCGCCGCCGGTTCCTCCGGTGCGGCGACCCGCGGTGCCGCGGTCGCCGGCACCTGGCGCTGCTCGTCGAGCGTCAGCGCCTGCACGCGCTTCTCGAGCATCTTCTCGAGCGGCACGTAGAGGACGTTGCCGTCGCCCTTGGTGTCGAGGAGCACCATGTTCGCGCTCCCGAACACGCCCTCGATGGTCTCGAAGTAGAGGCGCTTGCGGGTCACCGCCGGGTTGCGCTCGTAGGCGTCGAGCAGCGAGGC
>Ga0114939_10000588_pt1 | contig 30400 bp, 27 predicted proteins | sample AshMeaCrysSpring_FD_87196 | JGI IMG/M metagenome (GOLD analysis project Ga0114939, IMG submission 87196) | Groundwater microbial communities from Big Spring, Nevada to study Microbial Dark Matter (Phase II) - Ash Meadows Crystal Spring | ecosystem: Environmental > Aquatic > Deep subsurface >...
CGCAGGTCGTGCGGCGTTTCCGTTTGGAGCCCCCGAGCGTGAGCCCTCTGCCCACCCGCATCGACGAGACCCTGGACCTGCTCGGCCGCGGCGACTACGTGGCCGACCGCGATCTGGCCACCGTGCTCTTCCTCGCGCTGCGCATGGGCCGCCCGCTCTTTCTCGAAGGCGAGGCGGGCGTCGGCAAGACCGAGATCGCGAAGGTGCTCGCCGCCACGCTCGGCCGCAAGCTCGTGCGCCTGCAGTGCTACGAAGGGCTCGACATCGGCGCCGCGGTCTACGAGTGGAACTACCCGCGCCAGATGATCGAGATCCGCCTCGCCGAAGCCGAAGGCGTGAAGTCGCGCGAGGGCCTCGCCGAGGACATCTTCACCGAGCGCTTCCTCGTCCGCCGCCCGCTGCTGCAGGCGATCGAGGGCGACCTCTCCGGCGCGCCGGTGCTGCTCATCGACGAGCTGGACCGCACCGACGAGCCGTTCGAGGCCTATCTGCTGGAGGTGCTCTCCGACTTCCAGGTGAGCATCCCCGAGCTCGGCACCATCCGCGCCGAGACGCCGCCGGTGGTCGTCATCACCTCGAACCGCACGCGCGAGATCCATGACGCGGTGAAGCGCCGCTGCTTCTACCACTGGGTCGACTACCCGGATGCGAAGCGCGAGCTCGAGATCCTCTGTCGCAAGGCGCCGCATGCTGCCGAGAAACTGTCGCGCGAGGTCGTCCTGTTCGTGCAAAAGCTGCGCGGGCAGGACCTGTTCAAGCTGCCCGGCGTCGCCGAGACGATCGACTGGTCGCGCGCCCTGATGGAGCTCGACAAGCTCGCGCTCGACCCCGACGTCATCAACGACACGCTCGGCGTGCTGCTCAAGTACCAGGACGACATCGCGCGCATCCGCGGCAGCGAGGCTGCGCGCCTGCTCGCGGAGGTCAAGGCGGAGATGACGGCGGTCTGACCCCGGCGCCCGCTCACTCTCGAGCCCTGCCCGCGCCTGCCGGCTACCGCATGGACACCGTGCTCTGGATCCTCGTCGCCGTGCTCGTCGCGGTGGGCGTCGCCGGCACCGTGCTGCCCGCGCTGCCGGGCGCGATCCTCGTCTTCGCCGGCGTGCTGCTCGCGGCGTGGATCGACGACTTCACGCGCATCTCCGGCTGGACGGTCGGCCTCGTCGGCGTGCTTACGCTGCTCGTGTTCGCCACCGACTGGGTGGCCGCGGCGCTCGGCGCGAAGAAGGTCGGCGCGAGCAAGCAGGCCCTCGTCGGCGCGACGATCGGGACGATCGCCGGCATCTTCACGGGGCTGTGGGGCCTCATCTTCATGCCGCTCGTGGGCGCGGCGGTCGGCGAGCTGGTCGCGCGCCCCGACCTGCGTCACGCCTCGAAGGTCGGCTTCGCCACCTGGCTCGGCATGGCGATCGGGACCGTGGTGAAGGTCGCGCTCGTGCTCGCGATGGTCGGCATCCTGCTCTTCGCGCTGTTCGTCTGATGGCTCAGGCCCTGCCCGCCGTTCCCGCCGGACGCATCGCCGAGAACGTGATGCACTTCGCGCGCGTGCTGCGCGGCGCCGGGCTGCCGGTCGGTCCGGCGAAAGTGGTGGATGCGCTCAAGGCGCTCGAGGTCGCCGGCATCGGCCGCCGCGACGACTTCTACTGGACGCTCGCCGCCGTGTTCCTCGATCGGCGCGAGCAGTTCGAGATCTTCGACCAGGCCTTCCACATCTTCTGGCGCGACCCGAACATGCTCGAGCGCGTCATGGCGATGCTGCTGCCGCGCGTCGAGGGCCGTGCCGGGGACGAGCCGCCGCCGCCCGCGCGCCTCGCCGAGGCGCTGGCCCCGCCGCAGCCGAAGCAATCGCAGACCCTGCAGGGCGAGGAACAGCTGGACATCGACGCCGCGTTCACGTTCTCCGACCGGGAGGTGCTGCAGCGGGCGGACTTCGAGACCATGACGAATGCGGAGCTCGCGCAGGCGAAGCGGCTCATCGCGCAGCTGCGGCTGCCGATCCCGCGCGTGCCTACGCGCCGCCTCGCGCCCGATGCGCACGGCGCGCGCGTCGACCTGCGCCGCACGCTGCGCGCGAGCCTGCGCTCGGGCGGCGCGATCATCCCGCTCGAGCGCCGCTCGTTCGACGAACGCCATCCGCCGCTCGTCGTGCTCTGCGACATCTCCGGGTCGATGAGCCGCTACTCGCGGATGTTCCTGCACTTCCTGCATGCGATCACGAACGACCGCGACCGCGTGCACACCTTCGTGTTCGGCACACGGCTCACCAACGTGACGCGGCACCTGCGCCATCGCGACGTCGACGTTGCGCTCAAGCACGTGAGCGACGCCGTCGCCGACTGGTCGGGCGGGACGCGCATCGGTACCTGCCTCAAGGAGTTCAACCTGCGCTGGTCGCGCCGGGTGCTCGGCCAGAACGCGGTCGTGCTCATGATCACCGACGGGCTCGACCGCGATCTCGGCGACGACCTCGGCAAGGAGATGGAGCGGCTGCACAAATCCTGCCGCCGGCTGCTGTGGTTGAACCCCCTGCTCCGCTACGAGGGCTTCGAGCCGCGCCCGCTCGGCGTGCGCATCATGCTGCCGCACGTCGACGCTTTTCTGCCCGCGCACAACATCAGGAGCCTGGTCGACCTCGCCAAGGCGCTCGCCGGGGGGCCTGCGCGGCGAAAGCCCCGGATCGGCGCGAAGGCCGGCTTGGGGCATTTGACGGCCACCGTCGCGGCGGCGTAAAGCGAGAGCAAAAAGTCACCACGCCAGTCGGGGCGCTTCGAAAGCAATCACCTTCAGGAGGACATCACGATGGAGATGACGGGGGAGCAGTTCATCCCGCTGCCGCAACAGAAGGTGTGGGAGTCGCTGAACGATCCGGCAGTCCTCAAGCAGTGCATCGCCGGCTGCGACTCGTTCGAACGCGTGAGCGACAACGAATTCAAGATGGGCATGCTGGCCGCCGTCGGGCCGGTCAAGGCACGCTTCACGGGCAAGCTGCTCCTCTCCGACGTCGTCCCGCCGACCTCGTACTCGATCGCCTTCGACGGCTCGGGCGGCGTGGCCGGCTTCGGCAAGGGGGGTGCCAAGGTGAACCTGGTGCCCGAGGGCGGCGGCACCAAGCTCCAGTACCAGGCGACCGCTCAGGTGGGCGGCAAGCTGGCGCAGGTCGGCTCGCGGCTGATCGATGGCGTCGCGAAGAAGATGGCCGACGACTTCTTCAACAAGTTCGTAGCCACGGTAGCGCCGGTGCCGGTCGCGGCGCCCGAAGCGGAGCGCGTCGCACCCGCGCCCTTCGAGGTTCCCGCGGCCGCCGAGCCCGGCTTCAACCCGATGTGGCTCGTCGCCGCGGTCATCCTCGCGCAGGTGCTGCTCTACTTCCTGCTCGGCGGCCGCTGAACGTCGACGAGGCACGGGCACCGCGGTGCAGCCGCGGAGAGGCGTGGCGGCCCGGTCGCGACCGGTGGTGGCGGCCGACCGACGGGGCGACACCCTGACTGCGCCGTGACCGGGCGCCTGAGATGCCGTGCGCCGCACCGAAGCGCCGGTAACCATCGCTTCCCGGTCTGGTCTATCATCGCGCGCCGTGCGCCCGTTGCAACGAGAAGGGCGCGCCCAGGCCAGCCCTCGCACCACCACCGGAAAGTCATCATGGAAGGCATCGCGCTGCTCGTCGGTCCCAGCCTCGTCATCTTCGGGGCGCTCGCTTGGGTCATGTCGCTCTTCAAGGAGCAGGCCGCGCTGGACGCCGAGCGCGACCAGCACTGAGCTCCGACGCGCCGCCCGCGATCGCGAGCGCTGGACTGCTACCGACAGGGTCGGGAGGTAGCGCTTCCGATACGGTTCGGTCGCGGCTTCGCGCGACGGCACGTCCGGCGGTTTCGGCGATCGTCCTAGACTCACCGCCGCCCGGTGTCGCGCCGGGTCTCACATCCCTGTCGCGCAGCCCTTCCTGCGCTAGCCCGCTTCGCCTGAAGCTCAGGCACCGAGTCCCGCACGCTCCGTCACCAGCTCGGCCGCGCACAGGTCCTCGAGCGCCGTGCCGACGGACTTGAACAAGGTCACCTCGTCCGACGCCTGCCGGCCGGGGTGCTCGCCGCGCACGAGCTCGGCCAGCTCGGCGCGCACGTGGTCGCGGGAGACCACGCCACGTTCGATCGGCTGCACGAGATCGCCCGCCTCGGCGAGCGCTCCGGTGCGCGTGTCGACGAACACGCTCGCGCGCGCGATCAGCGCGTCGTCGGCTTCCCGCATTACGCGGGTGAACCCACCGACGAGGTCGACGTGGGTGCCCGGGCGGATCCACTCCGCGCGCAGGACGGGCTCGGTCGCGGTCGTGGCGCACGTTACGACGTCGGCCTCGGCGAGAGCCCGCTCGAGCGAAGGCGCGCCTTCGGCCGGCAGCCCCGCCTCGGCGAGCATGGCCGCGGTCCCGCGCGCCGCGTCAACGCGCCGACCCCACACGAGCACACGGCGTATCGGGCGCACCGCGCAGTGCGCCCGCGCCATCCACGGCGCGAGCGCGCCCGCACCGACGACGACGAGCGTCGCGCTCTCGGGCCGCGCGAGATGCCGCGAGGCGAGCGCTGACGCGGCTGCGGTCCGGCGCAGGGTGAGCGCTTCACCATCGAGGATGGCGCGCGGCTGGCCGGAGGCGCCGTCGAGCAGCACGTACAGCGCGCCCACGGTCGGCAGCCCGCGGGCAGCGTTGCCGGGGAAGACGGTGACGAGCTTGACGCCGGCCGCCTCGCCTGGCCGCCAAGCGGGCATCAGCAGCAGGCGTGCGTCCTCTGCGGGGAGGAGCGTGTGCGCGTGGCGGAGGGGCACCTCGGCGCCGCGCGCGAAGGCCGTCGCGAGCGCATCGACGAGCTCTGTCCAGGGCAGCGCCGCATGCACCTCGTCGGCGACGAAGAAGCGTATCGGCGTCATCGCGATCCCGTGCCGGGCGGGAGCGAGACGACCGCCGCACCCCGCCGCGGCCGGCACACCCCTGCGCAGTGGGCGAGATCCTCTGCTCGGGGCGAGAACCCCGTTACCGCGGCGGCCACGGCGCGAATCGACCCGAGCTCGCGTCCAGTGCATCGACACGTCCGGCGCCGATGTCGTAGACCCAGCCGTGCAGCTGGAGCTCGTTGCGCGCGAGGCGCGCCGCAACGGACGGGTGAGTGCGCAAATGCTCAAGCTGCACGACCACGTTGAGCTCGGCGAGACGGCGCAGCCTCGCCTTGGCATCGGGAAGTTCCGTTTCCGAAGGGAGGCGCGCAATCGCCTCCGCCCCGTGCGCGAGCCATCGGCCGACCGCGGGGAGCTTGGCCCCGATCTTCTCCGGAGCGAGGAGCCCCTTGACTGCGCCACAGTCGGTGTGGCCGCACACCACCACGTGGTCGACGCCGAGCTCAGCCACCGCGTACTCGACGCTCGCCGCCTCGCCCACGCAAGCGTCGACATAGGGCGGCACGAGGTTGCCGGGGTTACGCTCGACGAAGAGCTCGCCGGGCTTGGTCATGGTGATCAGCGCCGGCACAATGCGGGAGTCGGCGCAGGTGATGAACAGGATCTCCGGCGACTGCCGCTTCGCGAGGCGTGTGAAGAACGCGCGCCGCACGGGGAACACCTGCTCCTGGAAGCGCCGGACGCCGGCCGCCAGACGCTCCAATTCGTTTGCCATCGCTGCCTTGCTCCCGGTTCGGTGGTGGGCGCCCGGAATGCCCGCGTGTCCGGAGGTTAGCGCAACAGGCGCCGTGCGGCCCTGCTTCTAGTAGCGCTTCGCACTCCAGCGCGACTCGCTGCCGTTCTCGCTCTTCATCGTCCCTTCCATCGCGTTCCCTGCGACGCGGCCGATGAAGTCGCGTCGCTGGCCGGTCGGATCGACGAACGCAAAGCGGATCTGGTCGCCACGCAATGCCGGCTCGCGCAAGCCCGCGTTCAGGTCGTGCAGCCGCACCGTACCCTTGAGGCTCTGGTACTTCTGCTCGAGCGTGAGGTCGTGCTCGCGCGCCTCGCCGTTGGCCGTGTACCGGAGCTTCCAGCTCCCCTGCACCTTCGCCGGCACGATCCAGAAGAGCGCCTTGCGGCCGTCGTAGTTGCTGATCTCGTCGGGCTCCCAGTCCTCCATGTCGAACTGGTGCGAGACGACGCGCGTCCCCGGCTTCATGTCGAGGATCTTCGGCCTGAGCTTCGCGTTCAGTGTCGGCAGCAGGTACATGGTGACCACGTTCGCCTTCGCGAAATCGATCTCGAAGATGTCGCCGCGGACGAACTCGGCCCTGCCCTGCACGCCTTCCTTCGCCGCAGTCCTCTGCGAGAGCGCGACCATGTCGGGGTTGTACTCGATGCCCTGCGCGCGGGCGCCGAACCGCTTCGCCGCCATGATCACCGTGCGGCCGTCGCCCGAGCCCAGATCGACCACCAGGTCCTGCGGCGTCGTCTGCGCCATGGTGAGCATGCGCTCGACGAGCGGCTCGGGCGTCGGCACCCAGATGACGTCCTTTCCGGCCTGGCCGACCTGCGGCTGGAAGTCCTTGTCGGCTCTAGGTTGCGGCAGTGCGTGCGGCGCATGGAGCAACGCGAGCAGCGCGCACGCGAGCATGGCACGGTGGAATCCGGTCGTCACGATTCGAGGTCTCCCTGGGTCCGCGGCGCGCCTGACCTCGCGCCCGAGAACGCGCGCCGGACTCTAACCGCTCCGCGCCGCGCCTGTCACCGTTGCCGGGCGTGGCGGTACCCGACGCGTTCGTCCGCGACTTTGCCGTCGCAATACGCGCCAACCCCGTGCCTTGAGCCGCGACGTATCGGCACGGAGCGTGCGCTTGGCGCGTGCCCGGTGCTGCGACGCGACACGCCCAACGCCGTTCATCCGTCGCGCTAAGCCGACGGTCGGCGGCGCCGGGACGCGAGTTCGGGCTCCGTATAATTCGGTGGGTGAACCTCCCCGCTGCGCCTTCCCCTGTCGTGACGTTCGACGCGGACCTGCGGCGCGCGGCGTTCGACCGCGCGGGCACGGGCCTAGCGATCCTCGATCGCAACGGCATCATCGTGCGCGTCAACGACGCCGCGGCGGCTGCCGTCGGCCGCGAGCGCGCCGAGCTGGAAGGGCGCTCCTTCACGGTAGTGGTGGCCGAGCGGATGCGCTCGAGTGCGCTCAAGGTCTACAAGGCTGCGTTTGCGAGCGGCACGCAGGAGCCGGGACTGTGGACGGTCAGCGACCGCAACGGCCGGCCCATCGACGCCCTCTTCCGGTTACAGCCGCTCGCCTCCGAAGGGGTGAGCTCCGACTATGCCGTGGTGTCGATGGTCGACGTCACCGACGTGCAATCGGTGCAGAAGCGCCTGTCGCTGATCCTCGCCGAGCAGAAGGCGCTGCTCGACAACACTCTGGTGGGCATCATGTTCAGCCGCTCGGGCGAGATCGTGCGCGTGAACGCGCGCTGCGCCGATCTGCTCGGTTGGCGCGTGGACGAGCTGGCAGGGCAACCCACGCACGCGGTGTTTCCGTCGCGCCCGGAGTACGACCGCTTCGCGCGCGAGGTCGGTCCCACGCTCGCCCGCGGCGAGCCGGTGCATTTCGAGATCGAGACGGTTCGCCGCGGCGGCGGCCCGGTCTGGCTCGAGGTGGACGCTAAGCCAGTGAACGCGCGCGGCGCGGAGCCGGAGACCATCTGGACGCTGCACGACATCACCGGTCGCAAGCACGCGGAGGCGGCACTCGCCGCCGTCGCCGACGAGCAGCGGGCGATCCTCGACAACGCTTTCGTGGGCATCGCCTTCACCCGCGACCGTCACATCGAACGCTGCAACCGGCGCTTGGCCGAGATGTTCGGCTATGCGCCGGAAGAACTGGCCGGCACGCCGAGCAACCTGCTCTTTCCCGACGAGAAGTCGTTCGCGCTGCTCGTCTCCCTCGCCACGCCGCCGCTCGGCCGCGGCGAACCGTTTCGCATGGAGCTCGAGCTGCGGCGGCGGGACGGCGCTGCACGCTGGTGCCGCGTCGCTGCACAGGCGGCCCACCGCGATGCACCGGCGGACGGCACGGTCTGGATCTGCGAGGACGTCACCGAGGAGCGCGCGAGCGCCGATGCGCTGCGCCGGACGCTGCGCGAGCTCGAGCTCATCCTCGACAACGCGACGGTCGGCATCGTCTGCGCGCGCGACGGCCGCATCGACCGCTGCAACCGGCGGTTCGAGGAGATCCTCGGTTACGGGCACGGCGAGGTCGACGACTTGCCGATGGGGCGATTCTTCCTCAGCCCTGAAGCCGAGCGCGAGTTCGCGACAGCGGCCGACCCGCTCCTCGCTCGCGGCGTTCCGTTCGAGACGGAAGCGCGCTACCGGCGCCGCGACGGCAGGCCCATCTGGGTCCGCCTGTCGGGACGGGTCGCCGACCACGGCGCACCGCCCGGAGGCCGCATCTGGATCGTGCAGGACGTGAGTGCGCAGCACGATGCGCAGGCGGCCCTCGAGCACGCGCGTACGGAGCTCGAGCACCGCGTGCGCGAGCGCACCGCCGACATCCGTGACAAGAACCGGGCGCTGGAGGCCGAGATCAGCGAGCGCCGCATCGCCGAGGACGCGCTGCGCCTCAAGACCGAGCGCCTCAACCTGCAGACGACGCGCCTGCTCGCCCTGGCGCAGGCGGACAAGTCCGACTTCGAGAAGGCCCTCGACGAGATCCTGGGTGCCGCGGTAGAGACGCTCGGCATCGATTTCGCGAGCTTCTGGAGGATGCACGAGGGCGGGGCGAGCGCAACGTGCGAGCGCCAGTACTTCGCCGGACGCGGACCGGTGTTCTCGAGCGCGGGGGCGCTGGTGCTGAAGGCCGAAGATCACCCCGCATATTTCGAGGCGCTGCGCGGCCGGCACGTGCTCGCTGCCGAGAGCGCGCCCGCGCACGCCGCCACCGCATCGCTCACCGCCTCCTATCTGGCGCCGCTCGGCGTCGAGTCCTCGCTCCACCTCCCGGTCTGGCTCGACGGGCGCGTGGTCGGCATCGTGTGCATGGAGTCGAGCCGCGAGCGACGCGCCTGGTCCGCGGAGGACGTGGACTTCGCTTCCGGTACGGCGGTGATCACCGCGCTCGCCATCGAGGCGGCGCAGCGGCACCGGGCGGAGGAGCGGCTGCGCCACCTCGCGCACCACGACACGCTCACCGGACTGCCGAACCGCAATCTCCTCGACGACCGCCTGCAACAGGCGCTCGCGCTCGCCGCCAGGCAGGAGACGCGGGTTGCGGTGATGTTCCTCGACCTCGACCGCTTCAAGACCATCAACGACTCCCTCGGCCACCTCGTCGGCGACCGCGTCCTGGCGCAGGTCGGCGCGAGGCTCGCAGGGGCGGTGCGCGCGGGGGACACGGTGGCGCGGCTCGGCGGCGATGAGTTCGTGGTATTGCTGGCGGGGATCAAGGCCGCCGTCGATGCCGCGACCGTCGCTGCGCATCTGCTCCAGCGGCTCGCGCCTCCGATCGTCGTCGGCGGTCGCGAGCTGCACGTCGCCGCGTCGATCGGCATCAGCCTCTATCCCGAGGACGGCGACACGGTCGAAGCGCTCATGAGGAGCGCCGACACGGCCATGTACCATGCGAAGGACGCCGGGCGGAACGGTTTCGAGTTCTTCTCTGCGACCATGAACGCCACAGCCAACCGGCGGCTCGACGTCGAGACGGAGCTACGCGCGGCGCTGAAGCGCGGCGAGCTCGAGCTGCACTACCAACCGATCTACTCGGTGTCGACGCAGGCGCTCACCGGCTTCGAGGCGCTGGTGCGCTGGCGTCATCCCCGAGGAGAGCTGCTGATGCCCGGGGATTTCGTGCCGCTCGCAGAAGAGACGGGGCTCGTGCACGAGATCGGGCGCTGGGCGCTCGGCGAGGCGTGCGCGCAGCTGCGCCAGTGGCAGGACCAGGGTCTGCCGATCGTCCCCGTGGCGGTCAACCTTTCGGCCCGGCAGTTCCGTGAGCGCGACTTCGTGGAGTCGGTGCGGCGCGTCCTCGAGCGCACGAGCCTCGCGCCGCAGATGCTCGAGATCGAGGTGACCGAGGGTGCGCTGATGCAGCACTCGGCAGAGACCAAGAACGCCCTCGAGGCGCTCGGCGCGCTCGGCGTGAAGATCTCCATCGACGACTTCGGCGTCGGCTACTCGAACCTCGTGTACCTCAAGCGCTTCGCCATCGACCGGATCAAGATCGACCAGTCCTTCGTGCGCGACATCCCGGCGGGCGGCGACGACGCCGCGATCACCGCTGCGATCATCTCGATGGCGCGTACGTTGCGCCTGCATGTCGTCGCCGAGGGCGTGGAGAACGGCATGCAGCTCGCCTTCCTCGCAGCGCACGGTTGCGACGAGGTGCAGGGCACCTATCTCTGCCCGCCCCTTCCGGCGGACGCCACCGATCGGCTGTTCGCGCCGGCACATTGACCCGGCGGCGCGAGGCACGGTTGGCGGTGACGGCGCCGCGCCCCGTTCCCCTCTCGCCCGACCGGTCCGACACCATGACGACCCGCATCGAGCCGGATTCCGCCGTGTCCTGGATCGCAGTGAACGATGCAGTGATGGGCGGCGTGTCCAATGGCAGGATTGCGCGGGCCGACGACGGCAGCGTGCTCTTTTCCGGGCAGCTCTCGTTCGCGAACAACGGCGGGTTCGCATCGGCCCGGCGCCCGGTCGCGCTGCCGGCCGACGAAGGCGGTCGACTCGAGATCGTGTGCGTCGGCGACGGTCGCCGCTACAAGGTGGCGCTGTACACGGACGTCGGCGGGAGCGGCTGTTCCTACCAGGCAGAGCTCAACACGGAGCCGGGCGTGACGACGCGCGTGGCGTTCGCATGGCGGGACTTCCTGCCGCGCTTTCGCGGTCGACCGCTCCACGACGCGCCACCACTTCAGCCCGAGCGCGTCCGCTACCTCGGGCTGCTGATCGCGGATCGGGTCGGATCGCCGTTCCGACTCGCGGTCGAGTCGGTCACGGTCGTTGCTCGCCGGACAGAGTGAATCACCGCCGAAGAGAACCTCACCTCAGGCGGCGTTGCCGAAGCCTGCGAACGACGCGACGAGGAGCGAGACGACGGCGACGACCGTGAGGACGATCCGCAGCGGCAGGTACCAGGCCGGGGTGGAGAAGTTCTGCGTCAGCCACCGATCCATCGCGAGCTGCAGCAGGAACATCCCGGCGAGGATGCGCAGCGCGACGGCGCTCTCGAACGCGAGCGCAAGCCAGGCGACGAGCGCGGGTATCACGCTCCACACGGCGGCGATCCAGAGGTTGGCGTGCGTAGGCTCCTGGGCCTGCATCGCCACGCCCCAGTGCAGCGCGCCGACGAAGGCCAGGATAACCATCGCGTACCCGAGCAGCCACTGCAGAACATAGGGCTCGTACGCGTGGGGCAGTGTCCAGAGCGCCACCGCGCCGGCGACGAACGGAAACAGGCCGGCGCTGCCGAGCGCGAGGAAGGGAGATGCGGTCCTCGTGGGCGGGCTGGCGCCAATCGAGGTACCGCTGCTCATGCGGCCAAGTCCTCGCGCTGCGTCTCCGTCGGCCACTGCTGCAAGGCCACCTGCGCCCAGAAGCGGGTGAAGGACGGACACAGGGTTGCGGGATCGTGGAAGAACCGCGGCGCCGGGACGAGTCCGGGCAGGCCCGCGAGGGCTTCGCGATAGCCGGGGTTGAGCGTGGCAAGCGCCGAGACCGCGGCGGCCGACGTCAGCTCCGGCATCAACGCCGCGAGGTCCCCGATCCAGAGGCTGTCGGTCGCGTGGCGCATGCCGCCGAGCACGAACGCCCAGCGCTTCGCGGTCCAGGGAAAACGCGTGTGGAACGGCGCGTGCAGGACGCCGATCACGACATCCGCCTCGGGCCGCCGCCCGAGCGACCACGGATGCACCAGTGCGACGCTGCGCCCGGCACGCCGGCCGGGCTTCAGCACCCGCTTGATGCCCGCAGACTCGAGCAGTTCCTTCGGCGGCAGGGGGAACACCGGCGGCTCCGCGATCGCATCAAACCGGCCCGGCTCCGCGCCTGCATCGCCAGCGCTGCGCGCCAGCGCGTCGAGCTCGTCGTAAGGCGCGTCGATGGCGGTGTCGGGACTCTTCAAGTGGGGCGCGTAGCGGGCAACGTTGTCCGCGTTGAACACGTAGGGCTTGGTGCTGAACGTACCGGCCACCCACTGCCAGGAAAGATGGTTCGACGCGAGATCGCCGTCGAGGAGATGGCCGTACATCCAGTCGGCGCCCACGCGCCAGTGCACCTTGCGCACGTGCGTCACGTACGACGCGATCCACATGCGGGCGTGGTTGTGCAGATAGCCCGTGCCGTAGAGCGCGCGGATCGAGGCATCGACGACACGGACGCCGGTGCGTCCCTCGCGTACGTCGTGCGGTAGGTCGGCGGCGTAGCGGCCGGGCCAGACGGGCGGCCGCAGGTCTTCGAGGACGCCCTCCCCGACATGCCGCCACACGTGGTGGAAGAACTCGCGCCACGCAACTTCGAACACGAGCTTGGTCTGCGGGCTGTGCCCGCCTGATCGCACGGCGGCGGCGATTTCCGGCACGTCGGTGAACCCGTGCGTCACGTAGGGACCCAGACGAGTCACCGCGCCGTCGAGGTGGTTGCGCGTGCCCTCGTACGCGGCGGGGTCGATCCGGTCGAGGCGTGCAAGCGCAGCATCGCGGGTCGCCGGGAAGGCGTCGCCGGCCGAACCGGTTACTTCGCTCGGCGACGGTGATTCGCGCCACGCCTGCTCGCTCAGTCGCGTGCTTTCGTCCATGACAAATCGGACCCGCGCTGACGGAGAAAGTTTCCCTTCCGGTGACCGACCGGTAGCCGGTGGCGGGCCCAGCTTAAGCCCCGCCGGAAGAAAAAAGGGGGCCGGATCGCTCCGGCCGTCCCGCTGACCGACCGCGCACCGACACGATGCGCGTCCCGGTCGAGGCAGGCTGACCCGAGACAGAACCCGCTCATCGCGGCTCGGTCGTGGGGGAGGAGGAGGGGTGTCGCGACACCGGGCCCTGCCTCGAGTCAGAGCGAACGATATTACAGCCGCCGCAGTTTGTCTACGACAATTTTCGTCGATGTCGAGCTCGAACGACCGGGGCGCCCGGCATCGCTGCGGGCCGGCGCGACCCATGCGCCCGGCCAGGTCGGGCCTTCGGATTCGGTGCGGCATAATCCGCGCGTCCGCCCGCGCCGACCTCGCCCTCGGCCGACCCACCACACATCGCCCGAGCGGCGCCACAAGAACAGCGGGGAGGATCTTTTTCTGCAAGCGCTGCTCGCCCTGTCCCGCGCCATCGACGCCGTGAACGAGCGGATCGGGCGGTTCTTCGCTTGGTTCCTGCTCGCCGCGGTGCTCGTGTCGGCCGGGAACGCGCTCGTGCGCTACTCGCTCAACACGAGCTCGAACGCCTGGCTCGAGATCCAGTGGTACATGTTCTCGGCGGCGTTCCTGCTCTGCGCTGCGTACACGCTGATCCACAACGGCCACGTGCGCCTGGACGTCCTGTTCGGGCGCTGGGCGCCGCGCACGCAGGCGTGGATCGACCTCTTCGGGCTCGCCTTCTTCCTGCTGCCGTTCACGCTGCTCATCACCCGGCTCTCCTGGCCGATGTTCGTCGAGTCGTGGCGCATCGGCGAGATCTCGAGCGATCCCGGGGGCCTCGCGCGCTGGCCGGTGAAGATCCTGATTCCCGTGGGCTTCGCGCTGCTCTCGCTGCAGGGTGTGTCCGAGCTCGTCAAGCGCATCGCCTTCCTCAAGGGGCGCATCGGGGATCCGCTGGAGCGCCGCGAGAGGGTGCGCTGATGGCGCAGTTCCTCGCCGCGAACATGGCGCCGATCATGTTCGCGTCCCTCTTCCTCTTCCTGCTCGTCGGCTTCCCGATCGCGTTCTCGCTCGCCGCGCTCGGCCTTTTCTACGGGCTGGTCGGCATCGAGCTGGGGCTGCTCACGCCGGCGCTGTTCCAGGCGCTGCCCGAGCGCATCTTCGGGATCATGCGCAACGAGACGCTGCTCGCGATCCCGTTTTTCACCTTCATGGGCTTCATCTTCGACCGCAGCGGCATGGCCGAGGAGCTGCTCGAGACGATCGGACGGCTCTTCGGCTCGGTGCGCGGCGGCATCGCCTATGCGGTGATCGTCGTCGGCGCGATCCTCGGCGGTCCCGCGGGGGTCGTGGCCGCGACCGTGATCTCGATGGGCATGATCTCGTTGCCCGTAATGCTTCGCTACGGCTATTCGCGGCCGCTCGCTGCCGGCACGATCGCGGCGTCCGGCACGCTCGCGCAGATCATCCCGCCGTCCATCGTGCTGGTCGTGCTCGCCGACACGATGGGCAAGTCGGTCGGCGACTTGTACATCGGCGCGTGGTTCCCGAGCTTCGTGCTCGTCGGCCTCTACATGCTCTACGTGTGGGTGATGACGGTCGTGCGGCCGGACGCTGCGCCCGCGCTGCCCCCCGAGGCCCGGCTCGTGCGCACGCCCGAACCGTGGCTTGCGGGGCTACGCGATCATCTGCCGGCACTCGCGATCGCGCTCGGCACCATCGTCCTCTGGAAGCACGGCCTCCTCGGCAAGCGGGGCGCGTTCTTGCTCGCGCTCGCGGCCGGCTGGGTGTGGGCCTTCGTGCATGCACGACGCCGCGGCCTCACGCTCCGCGAAGCCGGGGCCGCGCTCTCATCGGGCCTCTTCTTCATCGCCGTCGCGGTCGGCATCGAGCTGCTGGACGTCGGCATGTCGCAGCTCGTCGACGCGCTGTGGCCGCGTCTGCAGGCCTTCGGTGTCGGCAAGGACATGTGGACGCTTGCCTTCCTTGCCCTCCTCGCCTTCCCGCTCGTCTGGCTGCAGACGTCGATCGGCCGGGTCGAGCAGGCCAAGGTGATGATGGCGATGGTGCCGCAGCTGGTGCTGCTGTTCCTCGTGCTCGGCACCATCCTGCTCGGGCTCGCGACGCCGACCGAAGGCGGCGCGATGGGCGCGGCGGGAACGCTGCTCATGGCGTGGCTGCGCGGCCGGGTGACCCGTGACGTGCTCACCCAGGCCGTCGACGAGACCGCGAAGCTGACGAGCTTCGTCATCTTCGTGCTCGTCGGGGCGACGGTGTTCGGCCTCACCTTCCGCGGCGTCAACGGCGACCTGTGGGTCGAGCACCTGCTCACCAGCCTGCCCGGCGGACAGGTCGGATTTCTCGTCGCCGTCAACGCGCTCGTGTTCGTGCTCGCGTTCTTCCTCGATTTCTTCGAGATCGCCTTCATCCTCGTGCCGCTGCTCGCGCCGGTCGCGGACAAGCTGGGCATCGACCTCGTGTGGTTCGGCGTGATCCTCGCCATGAACATGCAGACCTCGTTCATGCACCCGCCGTTCGGCTTCTCGCTCATGTACCTGCGCAGCGTCGCGCCGAGCGGGCCCTATCGCGACAGCCTCACCGGCCGCACCCTCGAGGGCGTGAAGACCACCGAGATCTACTGGGGCGCGATCCCCTACGTGCTGATCCAGCTGCTGACGGTGGCGATCGTCATCGTGTTCCCGCAGCTCGTGATGGTCTACAAGGGCGACGCGGCCGCAGTCGATTCGAGCAAGGTCAAGATCGAGGTCCAGGACATACCGCCGCCGGGCGGCGCGGGGGAGCAGGATCGCGAGCTGCAGCAGATGTTCGAGAAGCCCGGCACGGGCGCCCCGACGCCGTCAGCGCCGGAGCCCGTCGATCCGCTCGAGAGGGCCCTGCGCGAGCAGGAGCGGCGCGATTCGAAGTAAGGGCGGCGGGGCGGAGATACGAAGGGCCGCGCGGAGGGACGAGCGTCCCGACGAGTTCCGTTGCCCTTGCCGGCGTGCTGGACACGATCTCTCAGCAACGCCCGGGTGCGTCATATTCCCACTTGCGTGGCGAGATTCGGCAGCGTCACCGCGAAGGCGGTCGAAGCCTGTTCGCCGTCTTCGGTGAACACGTGCCACGCGCCGGTTTCGGTCACGACCCACACCTCATGCGCACCGGCCGCAAGGTAGGCACGTGTCTTCTCGCGGATCTCGATGTCGGAGTTCGACGGCGAAAGCACTTCGACACAAATTTCCGGAGCCACGCTGGCAGGTGTCGAGTGCTTCTGCGACTCGATGTACGCGGCGCTGCCCCACGCCACATCAGGGACGTGCACCCCGATATCGGTCAGGATCGCGAGCTCGATCAAGACTGACCCCTGAGGCAGTTGTCGCGCGAGCTCGCCGGCGACGTAGCCCTGCGCACGACTGTGCTGGAAAGAAGTGGGGCGCATCTCGATGCTCCCCCAGGCGTTGAGCTCGATCTTGTAGGGCAGATCGCGGAGGGTCGGATCGTTGACGAGCTCGGTCCAGCGAACCGTCAGCGCATCGGGCGTCGTGAGATGTCCCATCGGTGGGCCGAATCGAATCAGGGCGGTAGGGCAGTATATCGCTCGCGCGGTCGTCCAATCGCGACGGGAACAAGCTGACGCTCGGGGCCCACCGCGACGACACGGCTCCCGCATCGCCAGGGCGGGGACGCGAAACGCCGAACGTCGCATCGCACGGCTCCAGAGGACCGACGGCGTGCACGGTAGCGATGCCGGCCTCCAAGGGACCTCACCTCGAACAGTCTCACGGCAGGCTCCCTCCCTCCCCGCTTGCGGGGAGGTGAGGGCGGGGGGGCGGGATGGCGAAGCTGGCGTCGGACGGCCGCGCGCGATCAGCAGCGACCATCCGAGAGCGACTCCGCCCCCGAGGGGCCTGACCCTCGCACTGTCGAACGGCAGGCTCCCTCCCTCCCCGCCCGCGGGGAGGTGAGGGCGGGGGGCGGGATGTCGAAGCTCGCGGCGCACGGCCAAGAGTGACCAGCAGCGACCACGCGATAGTCACTCCGCCTCCGGGGCCCTGATCTTCGCACTGTCCCACGGCAGGCTCCCTCCCTCCCCGCCCGCGGGGAGGTGAGGGCGGGGGGCGGGAGGGTAGTCCTATTTCTTCACGGTCGCCATGAAATCGTCGAACGTGTTCTCCGTGACGCGGAACCACGGGATCAGCTCGTTGCGATACTGGAAGTAGTTGTCCGCGACCTTCTTGAACTGCGGGCTCTTCGCCGAGAACTCCGCGTACATCTCCTGCGACGCCTTGTAGCCCGCCTCCATCACGTCGCGCGGGAAGGCGCGGAGCTGCACGCCCTGCGCTACCATTCGCCGCACGGCGGCGCCGTTCAGCCCGTCGTAGCGCGCGAGCGTGATCGAGTTCACGGCGTCCGACGCGGTCTCGAGCATCGTCTGGTACTCCTTCGGCAGGCTCTCCCACGCCTTCTTGTTGACGATGCAGTGGAGCGCGGCGCTGCCCTCCCAGAAGCCCGGGTAGTAGTAGTACTTCGCCACCTTGCCGAGGCCGAGCTTCTCGTCATCGTGCGGACCGACCCACTCGGCGGCGTCGATGGTGCCCTTCTCGAGCGCCGGGTAGATGTCGGCGCCGGGGATCTGCTGCGGGACCGCACCCAGCCGCGCCATCACCTGCCCACCAAGGCCGGCGATGCGGAACTTGAGCCCCTCGAGATCCTTGACCGAGGTGATCTCCTTGCGGAAGAACCCGCCCATCTGCGCGCCGGTGTTGCCGGCCGGCATGCAGACGATGCCGTTCGACTGCGAGAACTCATTGTAGACCGCCTCGCCGCCGCCTTGATACCACCAGGAGTTGAACTGGCGCGCGTTCATGCCGAACGGGACGATGGTGCCGAACGCCCAGGTCGGATCCTTGCCGATGTAGTAATAGGGCGCGGTGTGGCCGACCTCGACCGTGCCGTTCTGCACGGCGTCGAGCACCTGCAGCGCGGGCACGATCTCGCCGCCGGCGAACGGGCGGATGTTGAACTTGCCGTTGCTCATCTCCCCGACGCGCTTGCAGACGAGCTCGGCGGCACCGAAGAGCGTCTCCAGGCTCTTCGGGAAGCTCGAAGGCATGCGCCAGTTCAGAGTCGGCTGCGCGTGCACCACTCCCGGCGCCGCAATCGTCGCCGCGCCGGCCGTGGCACCCAACGCGCTGCGCTTAAGGAAATCCCTGCGTCGATTCATCTCACCTCTCCCTTTTGTTCGGCCGTGCACGGCCATCGACCGATTATAGGCGGCACGATGCATGCGAACCTCCGCACGGCCGCGCGTGATCAGCAGCGACCACGCGATAGTCAGTCCGCGCCCCGGGGGCCTGACCTTCGTGCTGTCCCACGGCAGGCTCCCTCCCTCCCCGCTCGCGGGGAGGTGAGGGCGGGGGGCGAGACGCCGAAGCTCGCGTCGCACGGCCAAAAGTGGTCAGCAGCGACCACCCGAGAGCGACTCCGGCCTCGACGGATCTGACCTTCGCACTGTCCCACGGCAGGCTCCCTCCCTCCCCGCCTGCGGGGAGGTGAGGGCGGGGGGCGGGAGGGGAGTCCCTCCTACTCCCCGGCGATCGTCATCCCTTCGATGAGGATCGAGCCGCATTGCCGCGACCCGCGGACGAGCACGTCGTTGCCGATCGCGACAACGTTCCTCAACATGTCCTTGAGGTTGCCGGCGATGGTGATCTCGTGCACCGGGAAGGTGATCTCGCCGTTCTCGACCCAATAGCCCGCAGCACCCTGGGAGTAGTCGCCGGTGACCAGGTTGACGCCGTGGCCGAGCACCTCGGTCACCAGCAGGCCCGTACCCATCCGACCGAGCATGCCGACGAAATCGTCGGGCCCGGGAGCGAGGATGAGGTTGTGCGCGCCGCCGGCGTTGCCGGTCGTCGTCATCCCCAGCTTGCGCGCCGAGTAAGCACTGAGGAAGTAGCCGTTCAGGACGCCGTCCTTGACGACGTCACGCCGCTGCGTGGCGACGCCTTCGTCGTCGAAGTAGCTCGAAGCGAGAGCACCCGGCAGATGCGGCTCCTCGCGCAGGGTGACGATCGGCGAGAACACCTGCTCGCCGAGCGCGTCGACGAGGAACGACGCCTTGCGATAGAGGCTGCCGCCGCTCGCCGCGGATACGAAGTGCGACAGCACGTAGCTCGCGACCGGTGCCTCGAAGAGCACCGGCGCCTGGCGCGTCGAGAGCCTGCGGCTGCGCAGCCTCGCGAGCGCACGCCGGCCCGCGTAGTCGCCGATGGCCTCGGGCGATGCGAGCCGGCGCGGCGCACGCGACGTCGCGTACCAGTCGTCGCGCTGCATGTCGTCGCCTTCCGCGGCGATGATCGCGCACGAGATGAAGTGCCGCGAGCTCGGGAAGCCGCCCGCGAAGCCGTTGGAGTTCGCGTAAGCGAACTGGGACTGCTGGCTGGAGACGGTCGCGCCCTCGGAGTTGCTGACGCGCGGATCGAGCGCGAACGCCGCCTGCTCGGCGGTGCGCGCAAGCTCGATCGCCTTCTCCACCGAAACGTCCCACGGATGGAAGAGGTCGAGATCCTTGACCTCGCGCGCGAGCAGCTCCGGCTCCGCGAGTCCGGCGCACTCGTCGGCGGCCGTGAAGCGCGCGATGGCGAGCGCCGCGGCGACGGTGTCCGCGATCGCCTTGGGCGTGAAGTCCGAGGTGCTGGCGTAGCCCTTCTGACGCCCGACGTAGACAGTGACCCCGATGCCCTTGTCACGGTTGTACTCGATCGTCTCCACCTCGCCCTTTCGCACCGTGACGGTCTGGCCATACCCCTCCGAGACCTCCGTCTCGCAGCCGCTCGCCCCGCCGTCGGCAGCGTGCTTGAGCACGTCGGCGGCGATCGAGCGCAGACGGCCAAGGTCGTGGGAGAAGCGCGCTTTCGCCATGGAGGGCATGGAGGGTCGCAGCAGGCAAAGCGACTATCATAACAGCGCGCCATGACCCGTCCCGACCCCCATCCGCCGGAGCAGGAGCGGCCCAGCAAGACGCGCCGCAAGCGTGACATGCACGAGCTGCAGTCACTGGGCGAGTCGCTCGTGGCGCTGCGCGGCGACCGCCTCGCGGCGCTAGCGCTGCCCGAAAACCTGTTCGAGGCGGTGATCGAGGCGCAGCGGATCACGAGCCGCGAGGGGCGCCGGCGGCAGCTTCAGTACGTCGGCCGCCTGATGCGCGAAGTCGATGCGGCACCGATCCGGGCGCAGCTGCGGGCCTGGCAGCACGACGCGTCGGTGCACACGCGGCAGCACCACGAGGTCGAGCGCTGGCGTGAGCGGCTGCTTGCGGAGCCGCAGGCGCTCGACGATCTGCTCACCCTGCGCCCTGCCCTCGACGCCGCGTCCCTTCGCACGCTCGTCGGCGACGCGCGGCGTGAGCGCGCGGACGGCGCTCCCCCGCGGCGCTACCGCGAGCTCTTCCGTACGCTCAAGGGGGCTCTGGAAGGCGGGTGAGGACACGGGCGCGGGCCTTATACTTCCGTTTCGGCACGGCGCGATGCCCGTGCTGGAGTCACCAAGCGAAGCTAACGCCCGCGCCATGCCTCCCCCTGATCGTCCCCTTCGCGTCGGACTCGTGTCGGTGAGCGATCGCGCTTCGGCGGGCGTCTACCGCGACGAAGGCGTGCCGGCGCTCGAAGCGTGGCTCGGGAGCGCCCTCGCCTCGCCTTTCGAAGTCGTCACCCGGCTGATCGCCGACGAGCAGCGCGAGATCGAGGCGACACTCGTCGCGCTCGTCGACGAAGCGGGCTGCGATCTCGTGCTGACCACCGGCGGCACGGGTCCCGCACCTCGCGACGTGACGCCCGATGCCACCCTCGCGGTCGCCGACAGGGTGATGCCCGGGTTCGGCGAGCAGATGCGGCAGGTGTCGCTGCACTACGTGCCGACCGCAATCCTCTCCCGGCAGGTCGCCGTGGTCCGCCACCGTCGCCCGCTGGCGAGCCCGCCGGTCGGCGCGCTCATCGTCAACCTGCCGGGCCAGCCGAAGTCGATCCGCGAGACACTGGAAGGCGTGAAGGACGCGAACGGCGCGCCGGTCGTGCATGGGGTCTTCGCCGCGATCCCCTACTGCATCGACCTCATCGGCGGCCCCTACGTCGAGACGCACGACACGGTCGTGAAGGCTTTCCGGCCGAAATCGGCCCAGCGGCCGAAGGCGAACTGACCCGAGAGGCTCCGCCATGCGCCGCACGACCTTCGAGGACCGAATCGAGATCGACACCGCGCCGCAGCCGAATGCTGCCGTCATCTGGCTGCATGGCCTCGGCGCCGACGGCAACGACTTCGTCCCGGTCGTCCCGGCACTCGACCTGCGCGGGCTTGCGCTCCGCTTCGTGTTTCCGCATGCGCCGATGCGCGCGGTCACGATCAACGCGGGCTACGTGATGCGCGCGTGGTACGACATCCTCGGACTCGAGCTCGACCGCCGGGAGGACGAGTCGGGCGTGCGTGATTCCGGACGGATCGTCGAAGGTCTCGTCGCGAGCGAACTGGAGCGTGGCATTCCCGCGTCGCGCATCGTCCTCGCCGGCTTCTCGCAGGGCGGGGCCATCGCCCTGCATGCCGGTCTGCGCGCGCGGGAGCGCATCGCGGGCATCATGGCTTTGTCATGCTACGTGCCGATCGCTGGCACCCTTGCGGCCGAGGGCTCGCCTGCCAACCGCGACGTGCCGATCTTTCTCGCGCATGGCACCCTCGACCCGGTGGTGCCCTATCGGGCGGGCGTGCGCTCGCGGCAGCTGCTCGAAAGCCTCGGCTATGCCGTCGCATGGCACGAGTACCGCATCGAGCACACGGTCTCGCTGGAGGAGATCGCCGACATCGCCACCTGGCTGCGCCGCGTGCTCGCGTGAGACCGCGCGGCCGGTCTGCCGGCGCGGCAGCTCACGCCGGCTCGCGCACCGCCACCAGGCAGTCGATCAGCTCGTAGTCGACGCCGCGAGCGGTGACGCCGCGCGGCAGCAACGTGAACGTGCGCCTGTCCTGCTCGAGCAGGAAGCTCTGGCCGAGCGCGTGGACGCCGCTCTTGACGAGGATCTGCGCGACGCGGTCGTCGACCCTCAGCGGCGCGGTGAGGATCGCCATCTCCGCATCGAGGCTCAGGGTGTCGCCGACGCGCACTCGCAGGTGCACCACCTGCGGCACGCGCGAGATCGTCTGGATGCCGACCGCGGTCTCGTTCGCGGCCGGTCGCGACAGCCGGCGCACGATGCCGAGGAGCCAGTTCGACCCGCCCTCGGGCTGCATTGCGACGACGCCTTCGATGCGCAGCCAGTCGCTCGGCGCATGCGGGAGGCGCGCACCGAAGCCGCCGGCGCTCACGTTCTCGACGATCCAGCTCTCGTTCTCCTCGCCCACGAAGGCGAGGGACACCTCCGGCTGCAGCACTTCGAGCGCGGCATCGAAGCCCGGCGCGATCGTCATCCGCGCCTTGACGCGATGCCGTTCGTGGCGACGTTCCGGCAACCGCGGCGCCCAGTGGCGCACGAGGTGCTCGAGGACGTGCCGCACCAGCTCGGTCGAGTACGCGTCGCCGAGGCCGAGCTCCACGGGCACGCCCACCTTGTCGCCCATGGCGTCGAGCAGATCGTTGGCATGCGCGGCTGCCGGGCCCGCAGCGACGTAACGCACCGTCGCCACGTTGGCGGGAGGACGCGCGTGCCGCAGTGGTGGCGCACTCGCCGTCAGGTCTATCCAGTGCGTGCTCTCCGGCGGCGGGACGGTCGCCACCTGGACGTGCGAGGCGAGCGCACCGATGACACGCTCGCCGGCGTCGATCTCTTGCGGCAGGAGGCTGTCGGGCGAGGCGACGCTGAAGAGCACCATGCGCGCGAGCTCCTGCTCCGGCGTGGACTCGGCGGTGAGGCCCGGGTAGACGTGGGTGCGGGTGCGCACGATACGGCGTCGCTCCGCGAACGCGTACGTGCGCCCGGCCATGCCCCAGATCGACTGGTCGAGCGGACCGTAGCGGATGTGCAGCGCCTTCATCTGTAGCGTGAGCGTGCGCAATGCCCGTACGCAAAGCAGCGGCAATGCCTGCTTGGGTACGTCGCTCGGCTTCTCCGCCGCGTCGCACGCCAGGATGCAGTCGAAGTACGAGAGCCCCGCCTCGCGCAGGTACTCGTACAGCGCGTTCCACCAGCGGTTTTCCTGGATCTTGGAGAGGCGGGCCGCGGCCACGTACTCGCGCCCCACGCGCCGGCCCGCAGCCTGGCCGGCCTCGTCGAGGAGCATGGCGAGCTGCACGCGATGCTCCAGGCGAAAGCCCTCGGCACGCGTCGAGCCGAGCCAGTGCGCCAGTTCCTCGAGCGTGCGGATCGGATCGCCACTCGGCAGCTCCGCCACCAGCCGCTTCGCGTCGCGCAGGTCGGCGAACGGGCTATCGGTGCGGTGCGTGAAGATCTTGCGAAGCATCGAGGCAGGGGAAAGTGCGCGCGCCCGACAAGGATGCCGATGCCCTCCGCCCGTCGCAACGCAAGCCGCCGCCGCCGTGTGGCACCGTTCCGGTCGTGGCGCCGATGTTGCCGTAGGGGCTAAAGTGCCGATTCCGTTGCGCCCCCGGGAACGAACGGCGCTTGGGAACGCCGGCTTCAGACCACACCTTTCGTCCGCGATGCCCGCCGCCGCCCTGCACCCGGATGTGCCCCCGGCGTCATGCCGCGCCCCCCTGCTCCTTGCGCGCGCGCTGCTCCTGGTCGTGGCGCTCCTTGCCGGCTGCGCCACCGCGCCGCCGGCCGAGCGGCCGCGCGAAGTACCCCCGCCGCTCACGGTGCGGCCCGACGTCGAGCCGAACTTCCTCGTGCCCTCGCGCCGTGAGCGCATGATCGTGCTCGCCACACAGGAATGGTCGCTGTTCGGGCAGCCGATCGTCACCTACGACGCAGCGGGGGCACCGATCGTCACGTTCCTTGGCACCACAGCCCACGAGGTGCAGCCCGCGATGCTCACGCGGGTGCTCATGTACTGGTACGGCGTCAACAGAGCGCCGATCGTCGGGCCGGAGGGCGAGCTGCGTGCGTGGTCGGCAGCCTTCATCGCCTGGCTCGCGCGCAGCGCCGGGTACACCCGCGACGAGTTTCCCGACACCGTGCGGCACTGGGACTACATCAGCCGTTTCGCCAACGCGGATGGGAAAGCGCCCTTCGTGGCGCGCGACCCGGCGCGCTACGCACCTCGAATCGGCGACCTCGTATGCAACGCGCGCGGCGCCGTCGTCGAGTTCGCTTCGCTGCAGCCCGGCGGCTACCACTGCGACATCGTCGTCTTCGCGGACGGCGACGCGATCGAGTCGATCGGCGGGAACGTCAGCGATGTCGTGGCGCGGTCGCGCCTTCCGGTGGATGCTCTGGGCCTGCTGATGCCACTGCCCGATCGGCCTTGGGCTGCAGTGCTCGAACTGGTCGGGCCTTAGCGTTCAGGCCGACTTGGGCTGTTCAGCGGCAATACGCTCGTAACCCGAGCAGCTCAACACACCAGAGCGCGCCCACTTGGCACTGCGGAGGCCCTCGTCACGGCTCGAGCTACAGCTACGCTTTCACCGGAGTGCCACCACCGCCGCGCGCTGCTCCAGCACGCCGGATTCATTCATCGTCTGCCGACCTCTTCTGCAGCGCGTATCCGACCACAACCGCATCACGGACCTTGCCGGCGAGGGAAACAAGCCACCCGCGCGATCCCGGTTCGCTCATCGCCCGAAGGCTTGAAGCGCTTTGTCGGTTTCCGCCTCCGCTGCGGAGAGCGTCGCTTCGTTTTCCTCCAAGCCGAGTTCCTGGCGCTTCATTGCTGCCACAGCTTGGTCTATGGCGTGCAGAACGACCGCCTCAGGCCCTTCTGCCTCCGTCACGGGTCGATCGGCACTCGACTTGATCATCCTAGACGCTCGAGTTACGTCCGCGTGCCTTATGCCGTTGGTGCTGGTGCGCGGACTCGAACCGCGGACCTACTGATTACGAATCAGTTGCTCTACCAGCTGAGCTACACCAGCAACCGACCACGACGAGCGTCGCGGCCATCGGCCGAAGTATAGCAAGAGCGCCGCGGACGCTCACCCGTCCGAGGACGACTCCCGAGCGGTGCTATCGGCGCGACGCGTGCGGATGACCACGTCCACGCCGGCCGCGATCATGCCCGCGGGCAGCGGAGGCAGACCTTCGATACGCACGCTCTCGGCCGGGATGTCGGTGAGGACGCCGGTGTCCATGTCGTAGAAGTGATGGTGCGGCGTCGTGTTCGGATCGTAGAAAACCTTCACCGGATCGACGATGAGCTCGCGGACCAGGCCCTTTTCGAGAAACAGCCTGAGCGTGTTGTAGACGGTCGCCTTCGACACCTCGTCGTGCCGCGCGTTGACGAGCGCGAGCACCTGGTCAGCCGACAGGTGAGTGCGCTGCTCGAAGAGCACGTACGCAATCTCGATCCGCTGGTGCGTCGGCGCGATGTCGTGCCGGCGCAGCAGCGAGGCGATCTCCTCGCGGGGCAAAGGCTGCAATTTCATGGGCTTGATCTTAGCCCATGAGTTGGACTGTGTCTAATGCGGCGAGCGGCGCCGGCGAGCCCTGCCGGCGGCCTTCCCGGCGTTCCGGGTTCCCCCGTTCACGCCCGGGCTGTCGGCCAAGGCTCGACCGCAACGCTTCCGAGGAAGTTGGCTGGGTGTGCCCAGCGCAACTCGCTCCCGCGCGTCTGGTGTCTCACGTGCGCCGCCGCGCGTGAACAAATTCCTCATCGCGATGGGCGGGCTCGCCGTTTGTCCTGCGGCACCCACCGGACGTCGACTGATCGCGCAAAGGGAGCGCGGCCCTTCTTACGATTCGATCGTCGAGAAAAGGAGCCGGAAGATGAGTGCGTCGCGACAGCAGGGCTTGTCCCTGATCGAACTGATGGTGGTGGTCTCGATCCTCGGGATCCTCGCCGGCGTGGGGTACCCCTCTTACATGGACCATGTGACGCGCGGGCGCGTCATGGAGGGGACTTCGACGCTCGCCGACCTGCGCGTCCGCCTGGAGCAGTTCTACCAGGACAACCGCATCTACGGCTCCGGGTCCTGCGGCAACGACGGAACCACGCAGCGCGTTGCGTTCCCGGACACGAAGTACTTCACGTACAGCTGCGCACTCGGGACCGGCGGGCAGTCCTACACGATCACGGCGGCGAGCCGGGCCGCTACCAGCGGCGGGGCGAACGGCGACTGGAGCTACACGATCGACAACCAGAACCAGCGCGCCACCACCAAGTTCAAGGGCGCAAGCTCCTCGGCGACGTGCTGGCAGGTCAAGAAAGGCGAGGCGTGCTCATGAGATCCGCCCGCGGTGCGCTCGGCTTCAGTGTCATCGAGCTGATGACCACGATCACCATCTTCGCGCTGCTGCTCCTGTTCGGTCTTCCGCAGTACTCGACCTACATGCAGAACCAGCAGATCCGTTCCGCTGCCGACGGCGTGCTGGCGGGACTCCAGTTCGCGCGTGCGGAAGCGGTATCGCGCAACGTGCTCGGCGGTGTTCAGTTCCGCCTTTCCGGCAACGACTGGAGCGTCGTGCTCCCCGTCACTGCCGAGCGTACCGTGGCCGAGACACTGCGCACGCAGCCGGGCAAGGAGCGCACCGGGGCCGTGGCTTTCGCGATCACGCCTTCCGGCACGACCACTATCGCTTTCAACGGTTTGGGCCGGGTCACCGCGCCGGCGGCGGACGTCGCGATCGATCTGAAGACCGGCTCGGGAAGCTGCATGCACGAGGACTCCGCCGCCTCGAACCGCTGCCTCCGCGTCACCGTCAGCCAGAGCGGACAGGTGCGGATGTGCGACCCGGCCAAGTCCTCCGGCGATCCACAGGCCTGCTAGACGAAGGAGCTTATCGATGAAGGCTTTCGGCAAATCACAGCAGGGTGTCCTGCTCCTCGAGGCCATGATCGCCGTGCTGATCTTCTCCCTCGGGATCCTCGCCATCGTGGCCCTGCAGGCGGCGTCGATCCGCACCCAGGGCGACGCGAAGCAACGAGCCGAGGCGAGCTACCTGGCGAATCAGCTCATCGGCCGGATGTGGACCGATCGCGGCAACCTCGCGGGCTACGCTCACAACGCCGCCGGCGCCTTCTCGTGCGACAGCGCGGTCGGGACGAGCGCCACCTCGGCGAACGCCTCTCTCACCACCTGGCTGCAAACCGTCTCCGCGACGCTCCCGAACGGCACCAGCGGCGCGCAACGCATCGTCGTCGGCGCCGGCAATCTCGTCACGATCACGATGTGCTGGCGCGCGGGCAACAACACCCGCGAGACGCGCCGCTACGAGATCGCTACCCAGATCGCGGGGTGACCTCGTCATGACCCGTTCCCACCGCATTCGCGTTCGCCCGGCGGGCTTCACGCTGGTCGAGATCCTCGTCGGACTCACCATCGGGCTGATTGCGATCATCGTCATGTACCAGGTGTTTGCCGTCTTCGACGGCCAGAAGCGAACGACGACGTCCGGGAGCGATGCCCAGACCACCGGGCTCATCTCGCTCTACCTGCTCGAGCGCGACGCGCGCATGGCGGGCTACGGGCTCGTCTACAACAACCCGGTCAACGACACGGTCTACGAAGGCCAGATGCTCTGCAACTGGATTCGCTTCCAGGATGCCACCAGCGCGGCCGCCACCGTCGACCGCCTCATGCCCGTCCTGATCGAGGACGGCGCGGGGGCGAACGGCTCGGACCGCCTCACCGTGACGTATGCCGCGAGCTCGTTCGCGCCGGCACCCGCGATCCTGTCGGTCCCGGTCTCGCAGTCGACGGACCTGATCGTCAAGAACGCTCCCGACTCGGGCTCTGGCACCAACGCGATGTTCGCGGCGAACGATCTCGTCCTCGTAGGCACGCCGCAGACCGTGAGGTCCACCTCCGTCGACAACACCTGCACCCTGCTGGCGGTCAGTGCCGTGGCGCCGACCGGCGCCGACGCGACGCTCACCCGTGCCTTGGCGACGTCGGCGGCTCTGCCGACCACGAACGCAAGCCTCACCAAGGCGGACACGACGAGCTATTCGTACGACGCCGCCGCCGGGGCGCCGTCCATCGTCGTCAAGCTGGGGTCGGTGGCCGCAGGCCAGCCTGCCTTCGTACGAAGCCACTACGCCATCTCGGCCGGCAACGAGCTCCAGGTCCGTAACCTCACGACCAACGCAGCCGCGCAATCGCTCGGCGACAACGTCATCGACCTGCAGGCCCAGTACGGCCTGGTCGCCGGGACCTGTGCGGACAACCCGGGGTCCTGCAACGTGGTCGACGCATGGACCGACGCCACGGGCACCTGGGCCGCGCCCACCGCCGAACAGATCGCTCGCATCAAGGCTCTCCGCGTCGCCGTGGTCGTGCGCAGCACCGTGCGCGAACGGGAGATCGCGACGCGCAACTGCATGCCGTTCGACGGTACGACGACCGTGCCGAGCGCGACGACGCCGTGTCGTGCCTGGCCCGGCGGCCCCGCACTGTCGTTCACGGCGATTCCGAACTGGAGCGCGAGCGACGCTGCGTTCTTCCGCTACCGCGTCTACGAAACCGTTGTCCCGCTCCGCAACATGCTCTGGGGGAACACATGATGGTCGCCAACCGCAGGCGCCGGGGCTCGCCGGGGCCCCGGCGCGAAAGGGGCGTGGTGCTGATGATCGCGCTCATCGTGCTCGTCGCGCTCACGCTCACCGGCCTGTCGATGGTGCGCGCGGTCGACACCGGAAGCGTGATCGCCGGCAACTTCGCCTTCCGGCAGGCGGCCCTCTCGGCCGCCGACGCCGGCGTCGAGGCCGCATTCGGCGTCCTCAACGGCGCGGGCGGCAACGGCGTGGTGCAGAACAGCGCGGACAACCTGGTGGCCAACAAGTACTACCCGGTCATGCAGCCGACCAACGCCAGCGGCATCCCGACGGGAATCGACTGGAGCTTGGCGTACACGTTGGCCGACGTTCCGAACGGCGTCACCTCGGTCAGCGTGCCGGCGAACTACGACGTGCGCTTCATCATCGAGCGCATGTGCACCGGGGCCTACCCCGTGATCGACGTCGCCGGGAAGTGCGTCAACGAGCGCACGACGAACGCGAGCGGCGGCAGCCTGGCTATCGGGCGTGCGCGGTTCACCGGAGCGACGAAGACCAACTACCGGGTGACGGTGCGCGTGGCGGGGCCACGCAACACCATCAGCATGGCGCAGGCCGTCGTCGCCTTCTAGATCTTGGCGCACGAGCTCGTCGCGCACTGAACAAAGCTGCATCAGCGAGGAGAAGTACAGATGTCCATCCCGTCGCGATTCCTCAAGAAGTCCCTGGTCGTGTGGTTGACGTATTCGTTCGGCTTCGGGCCGCTCACGCCGGCCTACGCCGTGATCCCCACCGGCGTCGACGAGCCCGCAAGCCCCAACTCGACCACGTCGAGGGACCTCTCCGATGTCCCGCTGCCGGCGAAGAAGCGTCCGAATCCCAACGTCATCTTCGCCATCGACGACTCGGGGTCCATGGATGGCGAGATCTCGCTGAACGCCAACGATGGCGCCGCCTGGTACGTGACGTCGGGGCATGCGGATAACTCTACTGCTCCGGACGCCGCCTATGATGTTCCGGATTTCATCGGCCATGGCCTGCAAGACAAGTACGTCGCACCCACGAAGGGGTCCTTTACATTCAACTTCAACGCAGTGGGCGAGGCGAACGGCAGCTGGAAGAAATACGTCTATCTCTTCCCCAACGGAAAGTGCGGAACGAATTGCGACACCCGCTCCTACAGCGACTCCTCGAATGACCACTTCGCGGTACCCCCTACGCCCCAGTTCGCCTACATGCGAAGCCCGGACTACAACAAACAGTACTACAACCCGGCACTGACCTACGAGCCGTGGAAGCCCTACTACCACTCCAGCGGCACCTGCCCTTCGGGGACCGGGACCGGATCCGGCACCAGCTACATCTGCACGCCTGGCGATGCAGACCCGGCCAAAGCGCGCAGCCATCCGATCTACGGATCGACGACTGTCGATCTGAAGAACAAGATCGGCAAGGACAAGGATGCCGTCGACAAGAAGTTCCGGATGTATGTCGGCATGGTCGTCCCGAAGGATGCCGAGTACAGGGAGTGCAAAGGTGCCGGTGAAGGCAGCAGCTGCGACTCCTGGCAGAGCGCCGGCAGCAACCTCTGTATCGACGAGCATTGCCCCGCAATCGGCTTCCACTCCGGCAACACGCCGAGGAGCGGCAACTATTGGACCGGCTCGCGGTATGACCACGTCGAGATGACGATGGACTACTGGCCTGCGACATACTACGTGAGCGAGGCGAACCCGAATTACGCCGCGTATGAAAAACTCGGCTTCCCCCTGAACGCCTGGAACGGCAAGAACGCCCCGGGCCCCGACCAGAACGACCTGCGCGTGGTCGAGATCAGCTCCAACTTCAGCAAGTATCCGAAGGCGGCGACGCGGACCGATTGCGTCAACACGTCGCACTGCACCTATGAAGAGGAGCTGCAGAACTTCGCCAACTGGTTCCAGTATTACCGGAAGCGCCATTTGAGCCTCAACGCCGCGATCGGCAATGCGATCGACGGGGTTCGGGCGCTGC
>Ga0114939_10000590_pt1 | contig 30334 bp, 34 predicted proteins | sample AshMeaCrysSpring_FD_87196 | JGI IMG/M metagenome (GOLD analysis project Ga0114939, IMG submission 87196) | Groundwater microbial communities from Big Spring, Nevada to study Microbial Dark Matter (Phase II) - Ash Meadows Crystal Spring | ecosystem: Environmental > Aquatic > Deep subsurface >...
GAGACCATCGCCGCCGTCCGGGCCGCGACCGCGCTGCCGCTGCGGGTGCGGCTGCGACTGCGCGAGGACTGGACCTCCACCGGAGGTGAGCTCACCCGCCTCGTCGGCCTGGCCCGCACGCTGCGCGACGAGGGGGTGGACGGCTTCACCTTCGGCTTCGTGGCCCCCGACCTCGAGGTGGACCTGAGCCTCACCGAGGCCCTCGTCGCAGGTCTGGACGGTGCGCCGTGGGCTTTCCACCGCGCCTTCGACCAGGTGCTGAACCGGGTGCGGGCCTACCGGGACCTCGTCGGGCTGCCGGGGTTGGACGGCATCCTCACCGCCGGGTCGGCCCGCGGCGTCGAGTTCGGCCTGGACGAGCTGTGCCGGGAGGCGTCCAGCGCCCCGGACGTGGCTGCGCTGGTGGTCGCCGGCGGTGGACTACGGCCCGAGGACGTCCCGTGGCTGGCACGCGCCGGAGTGCGGGCATTCCACGTCGGCCAGTCGGTGCGGCCGGGTGGATCACCGAAGGCCTACGTCGACGCCGGGCTGGTGCGATCCTGGCGCACCCTGGTGGACGACGCCGTCGCTGCCGCGCTGTAGCGACGTCGCGGCAGGTGCGAGCAGTCTGAGGGCCCGGGACGGGAGTCCCGGGCCCTCAGACTGTCGGTCGAGGTCAGCCTCGCGGAAGGTCCAGCGGTCGCAGCACCAGGCTGACGCCGTGGGCGATCTGCGCACCGGCCTTGATGTCGAGCTTCGACTTGACCAGGGTCGGGTTGAGCGCGTCCGGGTCGGCGTCGCGGAGCACGACGACCGGGAAGCGGGGGTTGGCGCTCAGGATCTGCAGCGTCACCGTGCCGCCGTTGGCCATGGTCAGGGTCCGCTGGTCGGCGGGAGCCCCCTTCAGCGACAGCACCGTGGCGGAGTCGACCGCTGCGCCGGGGAAGACGTGGTAGAGCAGGATCGTCTCGACGACGTCGACCGCGTTCCCGAGGGTGCCGGCCGCCGCCACGATACCGTCGAGGACCTCCTTCTCGGTCCACTCCCAGTCACCGGTCAGGCTGTACTCGAGCACCTGGAAGGCCCGGTCGTTCGGGATGAACGCGGTCAGGGCCGCGTCGCCGTCAGCCAACAGCCCGACGGGCGAGGTCGGCTTGTTGACGAGCACGACCTCGGCTGCCTCACGAACCAGGTCGAAGTCGTACCAGTCGCGGTCGAACGGCCCGGTGCCGGGGGTCGTCAGGTCCACGCCGAGCACCTCGGCAAGGCTGCCCGAGCTGGCCTGAGCGGGGGCGGCGAGGGCGACGCCGCCGGCGAGGGCGGCCGCGGCGGCGGTGGCTCCCGCGATGATCCTCTTGATGCGCATGGTTCCTCCTGGGGACTGGGTGTGCGCTGTTGCTCCTTCTTCGGCTCGGCTGACGGGTTTGGATGCACCCGGGCACGATGTCGTCCATGCCTCTGCCCGGCAGAGCCGACGACGCGGTCAGCCGCCTTGCTTGCGCGCTGTGCAACGAGCACGACGCACACGAGGAGGGGCCCCGGCGTCGGGCCGGGACCCCCTCCTCGTGCGGGGCTGCGCCTAGGAGGGCAGGCCCGGGAGGATCACCTTGCTGATGACCTGCACGGTGCCGTTCGAGGCCTGCAGGTTGGTGCGCAGGATCCAGGCGTCGCGACCGAGCTGGTCCACGAGTCGCGCCTGCTTGACCTCGAAGGTGGGGCCGAGCAGCGTGGCAACCGGGCTGCTCGCACGCAGCTCGGCCAGCGTCTTCTTGCCGGGCACCACGTGGTAGAGCAGCACGTCCTCCACGGTGTCGAGGCCGACCGTGGTGACGTAGAAGTCGAGCGCCTGCTTCTCGCTGACGACCTTGGGGTGGTTGAGGCCGAGGGCGGCGATCAGGTCGTTGGCGGAGCGGATGAAGGCTCCGTCGGTGGGCAGGACGACGCTCAGGCTCGCCTTCGGGTCGTCGAGGGCGCCGACGAGGTTCGTCGCGGTCAGCGCCGCGACGGCGATGTCGAAGTCCCAGTGCCGCTTGTCCGGGGTGCCGGCCACACCGGGTCCACCGGAGGCCGAAACAGCCAGTCCAGCAAGAGTCGGGGTTTCGCTGGCCTGTGCCGGGGCAGCGAGCAGGGCCGAGCCGGCGAGCGCCGCGCTGGCGGCGGCGAACCCGGCGATGAACTTCTTGACGCGCATGGTGTCCTCCTTGGTGGTGTGCGTCTTGTTCCCTCTTCGGCACCTGGGTGGGCTACGGATGCACGTTGGGCAGACTTTCTTTCGTGACCCCCCTCCGGTGTGGCTTCTTCGCGCTCCTGACTGGCCTGCGTGACCTCGCGGCCACCGAGCGTGTGCTGCTCGGGATCGCCGGGGCGCCGGGTGCCGGCAAGTCCACGCTGGCCGCGCGGGTGGTGGCGGCGGTGCCCGGGGCGGTGCTCGTCGGGATGGACGGCTTCCATCTCGCTCAGCGCGTCCTGGCCGAGGCCGGGCTCGCCGACCGCAAGGGCGCACCCGAGACCTTCGACCGGGACGGCTTCGCCGCGCTGCTGGCGCGCGTCCGGCAGCAGCAGCCGGGCGACGGGCCGGTGTACGCACCGGAACTCCGGCGCGAGATCGAGGAGCCGGTCGCCGGTGCGGTCGCCGTCCGCCCCGAGCACCGCCTCGTGGTCACGGAAGGCAACTACCTGCTGCTCTGGCCCGAGGTGCGAGCCTTGCTGGACCAGACGTGGTGGGTCGAGCTGGACGACACCGAGCGGCTGCGCCGGCTGGCGGCGCGGCACGCCGCGTTCGGCAAGACGCCCGAGCACGCCCACGCCTGGGCGCACGGGCCGGACGAGGCCAACGCCCGGCTGGTCGCCCCCGGGCGTGACCTGGCCGACGTGATCATCGTGACGGAAGGCCCTGGCGCACAGGGGCCCACCGCGCCACGGTGATCGCCCGTGAGCACACAGATCCCGTGGGCGGCGCTGGCGCCGATCCTGCTCGTCGCCGTCGGCTTCGTGATCTGGGTCGTCGTCGACATCGTGCGGTCGCCGTCGGTGCGAGCCCTGCCGAAGTGGGCCTGGATCGTGCTCTCGGTGATCTCCGTCCCGCTCGGCGGCATCGTCTACCTGCTGTTCGGACGCGAGCGTGACTACTGACGGCACCGTGCTGGCCACCCACGGGCTGGTGCGCCAGTACGCCCCGGGCGCCGGCGTGCTCGGCGTCGACCTCGCCGTCCCCCGCGACTGCGTGTACGGCCTGGTCGGACCCAACGGCGCGGGCAAGACGACCCTGCTGGGCCTGCTGTCGGGGCTGCGTCGCCCGGACGCGGGAACGATCGACCTGGCCGTCGGGCCGGACAAGCTCGCCGTGGTGCCCGACGTGCCCGAGTTCGAGCGGTGGCTCACCGCGGCAGAGGTTGTGGCGCTCGCGGGCACCCTGGTCGGCTCGGCGCCGTCCCCGGCGCGCGTGGCCGCCGAGCTGGCGAGGGTGGGGCTCGCCGAGGCAGCAGACCGGCGGGTGGGCGGGTTCTCCCGGGGCATGACCCAGCGGCTCGCGCTGGCGGCGGCGAACGTGGGGGACCCCGAGCTGGTGCTGCTCGACGAGCCCTCCTCGGCACTCGACCCGGCCGGTCGGGCCGCCGTCCTCGACCTCATCGCCGCCTGGGCCGAGCAGGCGACGGTGCTGCTGTCCAGCCACATCCTCAGCGACGTCCAGCGGGTGGCCGACCAGGTGGGCGTGCTGCGCGAGGGCCGGCTCGTGTACCAGGGGCCGCTGCAGACACTGCTCGACCGCTACCTGAGCCCTACCTGGCGGGTGCGGGTGCGCGGCGGCGTGGCGCCGCTGCGCGACGCGCTGGACGCTACCGACTGGGTGCAGGGCGTGGACGACCTCGGCGGGGGGACGCTGCTCGTGCGCACCCACTCGCTGGAGCAGGGCGAGCGCGGGCTCGTGGTCGTGGCCGCCGCGGTGGGTGCGGCGGTCGTGGCGATGGTGCCCGAGGAGGCCGACCTCGAGTCGGCGTTCCTGGCCCTCACCGACGCCGGGGACGCAGCATGAACGGCCGCACCGCCCACCCCGCGCCGATGAGCGTCGCCCGGCTGGAGTGGCTGCGGCTGTGGCGGACCAACCGGCTGGCCGCGCTGCTGCTGCTGTTCGCCATCTTCGGCCTGCTCGGCCCGGTCACGGCGGTGTACCTGCCCGAGATCATCGGGCTGGCATCGGAGCAGGAGGGTTTCGAGGTCACCATCCCCGACCCCACGCCACCGGACGGCATCGCCCAGTACGTGGGCAACGTCAGCCAGCTGGGGCTGGTCGCGGTTGCGGCGGTCGCGGCGATGGCGCTGGCGGTGGACGCCCGGCCGGGGCTGGCCGCTTTCTACCGCACCCGGCAGTCGGGCGCGGCCTCGTGGCTGCTGCCCCGGTGGCTGGCCACGACGCTGGCGGCCGTCGTGGGGTGGACCGTCGGCCTGCTGGCGGCAACCTACGAGACCGTGGTGCTCATCGGTGCGCTGCCGTTGGACCTGGTGCTGGCCGGCTGGGCGTGCTGGGCGGTCTACCTGGCCTTCGTCGTGGCTGTGGTGGCGCTGGCGGCCGGTGTCGTGCGCTCCACGGTGGGCGTGACGGCGGTGGCGGTGGTGGGGCTGCTCGCCGTCGGGGCCGTCGGCGCGATCCCCCCGCTGGGCAGGTGGCTGCCGAGCAGTCTCGTGGGCGCGCCCACCGGGCTGGTGCAGGGCGGGCTGGACCCCGGCGACCTGCTGAAGCCGGGGCTGGTCACGGTTGCGCTCACAGTGGTGGCGCTGGTGGGCGCGGTGCTGCTGGCCAGGGGGCGTGAGCTGTGACCGGGCCCCGCCGCGGCGGCGGGTCTCCTAGCCTCGGGGGCATGCCCGGTCCCGTCGCGCTGGTCGGCTCCGGGGAGTACCTGGAGTCGATGACTGCGCTCGAAGGCGCCCTGTTGGCCGGCCGTCCGCCGCGGTTCGTGCAGATCCCCACGGCGGCGGCCCCGGAGGGCGAGCAGGTGCTGGCTCGCTGGCTGCACCTGGGCGCCGCCCAGGCCGACCGGCTCGGGGTGGAGCAGGTGCCGGTCGTCGCCCGGGACCGGCACGACGCCGACGACCCCGACCTGGCCGCGAGGGTCGAGGGGGCGGGCCTGGTCTACCTTTCCGGCGGCAACCCGGGCTACCTCGCCTCGTCGCTGCGCGACACCGCGCTGCTGCGGGCGGTCGTGTCCGCCTGGGAGGCGGGGGCGGCCCTGGCCGGATGCTCGGCGGGGGCGATGGCGCTCACCTCGTGGGCGCCGTCCTCGCGCTCCTGGGCACGCTCGGGGGAGCCAGGTCTGGGGCTGCTGCCCCAGTGGCGGGTGATCCCGCACTTCGACAAGTTCGGTGCCTGGATGCCTGCGCCGCTGCTGCGCCAGGTGGCCCGCACCCCGGACGGCGTGCGTACCGTCGGCATCGACGAGGAGACCGCCCTGGTGACCGGCCTGGATGGCCCGCCAGGCGCCTGGCACGTGCACGGCGCACGCTCGGCATGGCTCGTCGAGCCGTCCGGCCACCGCACCCGCTACCGCACCGGCGAGACCGTCCCCACCCCCCACTGACCCCCGCACCGTGGCACCGAAACGGTCGGAGGATGTCGAAAACGACATCGTGGGACCGCGGAGTGCGATCAAGCCTCAGTCGACGTGGCCGCTCAGCACGTCCTCGGCGTCCACGATGCGGTAGGCGTAGCCCTGCTCGGCGAGGAACCGCTGCCGGTGCTGGGCGTAGTCGGTGTCGAGCGTGTCGCGCGCGACGACGGTGTAGAACCGGGCGGCGCGTCCGTCGGCCTTGGGTCGCAGCAACCGGCCGAGCCGCTGGGCCTCCTCCTGCCGCGAGCCGAACGTGCCCGACACCTGGACGGCGACGGTCGCGTCCGGCAGGTCCAAGGAGAAGTTGGCCACCTTGGACACGACGAGAAGCGTGATCTGCCCACTGCGGAAGGCAGCGAACAGCCGCTGGCGCTCGGGCACCGTGGTGTCGCCGGTGACCAGCGGGGCGCCGAGCCGTTCGGCGAGGTCGGCGAGCTGGTCGAGGTACTGGCCGATCACCAGCGTCTGCTCGCCGGCGTGGTCGCGCACGAGCCGCTCGACAACCGAGCGCTTGGACGCCGCGGTGGCGGCCAGCCGGTAGCGCTCCTCGGGCTCGGCCGTGGCATAGCCGAGCCGCTCGCCGTCCGTCAACGTCACCCGCACCTCGACGCAGTCCGCCGGGGCAATCCAGCCCTGCGCCTCGATCTCCTTCCACGGCGCGTCGTAACGCTTGGGCCCGATGAGCGTGAACACGTCGTCCTCGCGGCCGTCCTCGCGCACGAGCGTCGCGGTGAGCCCGAGCCGGCGTCGGGCCTGCAGGTCGGCGGTCATCCGGAAGATCGGCGCCGGCAGCAGGTGCACCTCGTCGTAGACGATGAGCCCCCAGTCGCGCGCCTCGAACAGCTCGAGGTGGGTGTAGCTGCCCTTCCGCTTCGTCGTCATCACCTGGTAGGTGGCGATCGTGACCGGGCGGATCTCCTTGCGCTGCCCCGAGTACTCACCGATCTCCTCCTCGGTGAGCGAGGTGCGGCGCAGCAGCTCGTCCTTCCACTGCCGGGCCGCGACGGTGTTGGTGACGAGGATGAGGGTGGTCGCCTGCGCGTGCGCCATCGCGGCCGCCCCCACCAGGGTCTTGCCGGCGCCGCAGGGCAGGACGACCACCCCGGACCCGCCGTGCCAGAAGCCGTCGGCGGCCTGGCGCTGGTAGGGCCGCAGCCCCCACCCGTCCTCGTGCAGGGCGATCGGGTGCGCCTCGCCGTCCACGTACCCGGCGAGGTCCTCGGCGGGCCAGCCGAGCCGGATCAGCACCTGCTTGACCTGCCCGCGCTCGGACGGGTGCACCGCAACGGTGTCGGCGTCGACGCGGCGGCCCACCAGCGGCTTGACCTTGGCGCTGCGCAGCACCTCCTCGAGCACGGCCCGGTCGGTGCTGTGCAGGACGAGCCCGTGCGCGGGGTCCTGCTCCAGGCGCAGCCGTCCGAACCGGGACATCGTCTCGGCGAGGTCGACGAGCAGGGCGTGCGGCACCGGATACCGGGAGTAGCGCAGCAGCACGTCGACGACCTGCTCGGCGTCGTGCCCGGCGGCACGGGCGTTCCACAGCCCGAGCGGGGTGAGCCGATAGGTATGGACGTGCTCCGGCGCCCGTTCGAGCTCGGCGAACGGGGCGATGGCCAGCCGGCAGTCGTCGGCCAGCGGGTGGTCGACCTCGAGCAGCAGCGTCTTGTCGCTCTGCACGATGAGCGGCCCGGCGGGTGCGGTCACGCGTCCAGTGTCCCTGCTGGGCCGGACGCGAGCGACCGCGCGGGCCCTGGACGCGCTGCCGGGCACTTCCAGCCCGCGCGGGGCGTGGAGGCGGCGGGGCGGCGGCTCAGAAGGCGTCGCGCTCCCACGGGTCCGGCCAGTTGTCCAGCAGCAGCCCGCCGTCCACGACGAGCACGGTGCCCGTGACGTAGCGGGACGCGGGGGAGGCCAGCCACACGATGCCGGCGGCGACCTCGTCGGTGCTGCCCATCCGGCGGGTGGTCTTGAGCCCCATCTGGCCGAGGGCGTCGAGGTCGATGGCTGCGACCGCCTCGCCCTCGTGCTCGCGCATCCCGGAGGTGTCGATCAACCCCGGGGCGATGGCGTTCACCGTCACCCCGTGCGGGGCCAGGAACGACGCCATCGTGCGGGTGAGCGACAGCACCCCGGCCCGGGCCGCGCCCGAGTGCACGAAGAACCGCGCGCCGCGGTCGAAGACGTAGGTGTGCACCATCGTCACGATCGTCCCGCCGCCCGCGTCGACCATCGGGCCCATGAACCGGTTGATCATCGTCCAGGTGCCGTTGAGGTTGAGGTCGACCACCGACCGCCAGCCGTTGTCCGACAGCTGGCTGGGCAGCACCGGGAACTGCCCCCCGGCGTTGTTCACCAGCGTGTCCACCCGGCCGAACTCGGCGTAGGCGGCATCGCGCAGGGCCTCCACCTGCTCCGGCTCCCGGATGTTCGTGGGCACGCACAGCACCCGTACCCCGTGCTCGTCCCGCAGCCGCCGCGCCGCCTCGTCGAGCGGCTCGACCCGCCGGCCTGCGAGCACGAGGTGGGAGCCGAGCCGGGCGAACGCCTGCGCGGTGGCCAGGCCGATCCCCGTCCCGCCGCCGGTCACCAGCGTCACCTGGTCGCGGAACAGGTCGGGGTGGTAGGTGGCGAGCGGGTCGTCGGGGGCTGGGAGCACCATGGCCTCGACCTTATGGGGCAGCCGGGACGGCTACGCCGGCCGGGAGGTCGAGACAGGGGCGACCGCGGTGATGCGGTGCACCGCGAAGGTGCGCACCTGTTCGCTGCGATGGTCGAAGGCGCTGAGCCAGCCGGCGTCGAGCCCGACCGGGTCGATGACCCGTTCGGTGGTGGTGCCGTGGTTGTCGACGTAGCCGATCCACACCGACGCACCGGACTCGACCGCCGCCGCCAGCCGGTCGAGCACGTCGGTGGACGCGCTGGCGCGCAGCCCCGGGCCTGGCTGCGCGGGCCGCTGCTGCGCACCTCGGTCACCGGCGCGGATCGCGCGCACGGCCGCTGCCACGGTTGCGTCGCTGGGGGCGGGCCGGTCCGACCGGACCGAGGCGGGACGACCGCGGGCGGCCACCCGCTGCCGGCGAGAGGCTGCGAGCGCGGTCGCGTCAGCGTCGGAGGACGGGTGCAGCCCCATCGACTGCAGCAGCTCGAGCACCGTCGCCGGCCCGGCCTGCAGGGTGGCCACCGTCGGAGCGAGCCGGCGGGGCAGCAGGGACGCGACCCTGGGGTCGCCGAGGACCTGGTCCAGCACGATGGGGTCGTCGGTGGTGACGACGGCGGAGGCGGTGCCGACCCGCACCCGCCCGTGCCGTCTGGCGACGTCGTCCACCAGGTAGGTGAGCGGCTGGGGGACCGGGGTCTGCGAGATGCCGGCCAGGAACTGGTGCACCTGCGCCGCGGACCGGCCGGCGTCCAGGGCCCGGCGCACCGACGCCTCGGTGAAGCGGTAGACGGTGGCTCCACCGGTCGACTCGACCGTGGCCAGCAGGCCCATCTCCCGGGCCAGCGGGGGCTCCAGCGGGCCGGGGGCGATCGCGGTGAGGTCGGCCTGCAGCAGCACGTGGTCCAGCGGGGCAGGCAGCAACGCCGCGAGGGCCCGCTCCGCGCCGTCCAGGTCGCCGGCGAACACCAGCCGGGCCGCGCTGCTCACCACCCCGCGCGCGCTGAGGCCGTAGGCGGCTGCCTCCTCCAGCGTCCACCGGACGAGGGCGTCGCGGGCCGGGCCCGACCGACGTGGACGGTGCCAGCGGGCTAGCTCGAGCACGCCCTCGGTGTCCAGGCTGCGGCCCGGCGGCAGCGCGGCCAGCAGCCCGAGGGTCAGGCCCCGCAGCTCCGGTGCGCCCGGCCGGTCGACGTCGGGACCGAGCGGGGCCGGCGGCTTGTCCCGGCCGTCGCGGGGGACGGCCAGCGACGGCAGCCGGGTGGTCTGCAGCCACGCGCGGGCCAGAGCCACCCATCGGGCCGCCGCCGGCGAGCGCAGCCAGGTGTCGAAGGCCGAGGTGGGCAACCACTGCGCGTCGGTGCTGTCGGTGGCGACCAGGCCGGCGGCGTAGGCGATCTCGACCGCCCGGACGGTCGCGGCGAGGTCGCCGTCGAGCAGGGCGGCGGTACGGCGGAGCTCGCGCACGCCCAGCCCGCCGGCCCTCAGCACGGCCGGCGGGTCCTCGGCCCACGCCTCGGCGACCATCTCCACCGAGCGGACGAGCTCGGCCGCGGTGCCGGCGCACAGCCGGTCGACCAGGGTGACGTCGTGCTCGCCCTCGGCCGGCGAGGGCCGGTCGAGACCCTGGGGGTGAAGCCGCCCGCCGCGCAGGTGCAGCCCGGCCTCACGGGGCAGCACCACGGTCGCGCTGTCGACCGGGACGAGCACCCCACGGGCCAGCAGCCGGTCGACCGGGCTGCGGGCCCGCGCCGCGGTCACCGGCCGCAGGGCGTTGTCCACCCGACCGGTGGGCGGGCCCTCGGCGAGGCGACGGCACACGGCCATGGCCTCGGGCCCGGCCGCCGCGAGGGCTTCGTCCAGCCACGCCGGCTCGCCCAGGCGCTCGGCCACCCGGGCCGCCAGGGCGGCCGGGTCGCGGCTGGGGGGGACGCCCACCTCCGCGGCCAGGACCGCCAGCCGATCGTGGGGGACGGCGGCCAGCACCGCCCGCACCGGTGGCCCGAGCCCGCCGACCTGCAGGCCGAGGATCTCCCGGGCGGCTCGCACCAGTCGCAGACCGTCCGTCGGCCCCCACACCAGAGCCAGCCGGCGCAGGTGGTCGACGTGGGTGGCGGTCCGCTCCGCCGACCAGCCGAGCAGGTGGGCCAGCCGCGGCGTGGCCGCCGGCTCGTCGAGCAGTGCCAGCGCCTCGACCAGGGCGAGGGAGGCCCGGTCGAGACGGTCGAGGGCCCGGGCCACCGAGGGTCGGGTCGTCGCACGCAGAGCGAGCTGGCCGATGTCGCTGGGGACCGGCGCCGTGAGGTCGGGCCGGGCCCGCAGCAGCGCGGCCAGGTCGGCATCGGCACGCCCGCGCAGCTCGTCGGCCAAGGAGCGGACCGGCTCCGGGCGGGCCGTGTCGACAGGCACCGGCGTGGACATCCGGATCACGGTACGCGGGCCTGGTGCGCGCGTCCTGCCGCCGAGGCTGCCGGCACCCCTGACCCGCGCCGGTACGGGGCCAGCGGTGCGGCGGTCACCCGGGGGGAGGGATCTCGGCGCGGACGGCGTCGCGACGCCGGGCCACGGCCACCCCGAGCAGCCCGGCGAGCAGCAGCGCGAAGCCGAGCGGCGCGAGCATGGCGACGCCGTACGCCCACGTGCCCGGAGTCGGCAGCCCCAGCAGGTACTCCCCGACGACGAGCAGAGTCGCACCCAGGCCGACGACCACGAGCACGCCACCCACGAGCAGCAGCACGCGCAGCCGCCGCTGCGCCCGTCCGGCTGCCGGCCCGTCCACCCGTCCAGCCTACGAGCCGTCGTCCGGGGGTGCGCACGCTACCGGCCCGCGCACGCCGCGGGCCCGGGCCGAGGCGGAGGCGGAGCCGGCGAAACTGCGGGGCAGGACCGTCGGCCTGCCGCGTACGCTGATCCCTCTGCTGTCGACGACATCCCCGGAGCGCGCCGCGCTCCCCCGAGCACTCGTGAGGTCTGGCGTGCCTACCGGCAAGGTGAAGTGGTTCGACACCGAGAAGGGCTTCGGTTTCCTCGCCAGCGACGAGGGGGGCGACGTCTTCGTGCACGCCTCGGCGTTGCCTGCCGGCGTCACCGCGCTCAAGGGCGGGCAGCGGGTGGAGTTCGGCGTAGCCGAGGGCCGCCGCGGCGAGCAGGCACTGTCGGTGCGGCTGCTCGACCCGCTGCCGTCGGTGGCGGCGTCCAAGCGCAAGCCGCCGGAGGAGATGGCGGTGATCGTCGAGGACCTCATCAAGCTTCTCGACGGGCTGTCCAACTCCTACCGCCGGGGGCGGCACCCGGACCCGAAGTCCGCGGCCAAGGTCGGTGCGCTGCTGCGCGCGGTGGCCGACGACCTGGAGTCCTGACGTGCCGGCAGCACCCAAGCCGGACGCGACCTGCCTGGCAGCCGTCGACGAGGCTCGAGCAGCGGCCGTCGAGGAGGCCGGTGAGGCCGGCCACGTCGGCGACCCGGTCGGCCACCAGGCTGACGGCGAACGCACGCTCACGCACCTGTTCGCCTGCCTCAGCCCGGGCTACCGGGGCTGGCGCTGGGCGGTGACGCTCACCCGGGTGCCCCGTGCCCGCTCGGTGACGGTCAGCGAGGTCGTGCTGCTGCCCGGTCCGGACGCCCTGCTCGCGCCCGCCTGGGTGCCCTGGTCCGAGCGGGTTGGCCCGGGTGACCTCAGCCCTGGCGCGATCATGCCGACTGCCCCGGACGACCCACGGCTGGAGCCTGGCTACCTCAGCGTGCGGGCGGCGGTGTCGGTGCTGGACGAGCCCCGGGAGGCGGTCGCCGACCTGGTCGGCGACCTCGGGCTGGTGCGCGCCCGGGTGCTGTCGGTCGCCGGGCAGGACCAGGCCGCCGACCGCTGGTTCGCCTCGGCGGCCGGGCCGCGCGGCGAGCAGGCTCAGGCCGCGCCGCTGCCCTGCCGCACCTGCGGGTTCCTCGTCCCGATGGCCGGCCCGCTGTCGGCCCTGTTCGGGGTGTGCGCGAACGCGGTGGCCCCCGACGACGGGTCGGTCGTCTCGCTGGACCACGGCTGCGGGGCACACTCCGAGGTGCCGCCCCCCGGGCCGGCCCGGTCGCAGGCGATACTCGTCTACGAGTCGGCCGACGTCGCGCTGCCGTTCTGAGCCTCGGCCCCGCCCGTCGGCTCGTCCCCTGGCGTCGAGCCGCGGCCAGCCGGCTGCGAGGTGCTGGTCTCGGCCCGGTAGCGGCGCACCCGGGTGATGGCGTCCCGACGGCGTCGGGTGTACTCGATGCCCAGCAGCCCGAGCCCGGTGCCGGCCAGGCACGTCCACACCCACCAACCGTTGCCCGCCGCCTCGAGCCGGCCGCGGAACAGCAGCAGGACGACCAGGGCCACGGCCCAGAGCACGGTCCCGATGGTCACCGTGCGGACCCCGTCGGTGTCGACGGGCTTGGTGACGGCCGGCTCGCGGGACTCGCCGGCGGGGTCGGTCACGGCCCGAACCGTACCGCCCTGGGCCACCCGTCGCTGGGCCACACTGGGACGGTGCGGCTGTTCGCGGCGATCGCCGTCCCGGCCGAGGTGGCCGCGGCGCTGGGTGAGGTGATCCGGCCGCTACCCGCGATGGCACCGGCCGGACTGCGCTGGACCTCGCCCGACGACTGGCACCTCACCCTGGCCTTCTACCGCCAGGTGCCCGACGACCGGGTGCCGGACCTGCAGGTTCGGCTGGCCCGTGCGGTCGCGCGGCGCACGGCGCCGACGCTGGCGGTGGGGCCGCTGGGCACGTTCGGCCCGACGCGGGCAGCGCGGGTGCTCTGGGTGGGCCTGGAGGGCGACCTCCACCTGCTTCGGTCGCTGGCCGCCTCGGCGCGGGCCGCGGGCCGGCGGGTCGGGCTGGACGGTGCGGACCTGGCGCCGAGACGGCCGTTCCGGCCGCACCTGACCCTGGCGCGAGCCCGTTCCGGCGCCGACCTGCGCGGGGTGCTGGCCGCCGCCACAGCCCGACCGGGCCTGCCCGGGCTGGGCTGGCAGGCGGACGAGGCAGTGCTCGTGCGCAGCGACCTCGGCCAGGGGCCGGGAGGGGCCGCGCGGCACACCGTGCTGGCGCGCCTGCCGTTCAGCCGGCGGGGGTGGGCGGGAGAGGCGGAGCGGTCGACCCACGCCGGGCCCCGCTGAGCCGTCCCACCAGGAGCAACGTCCCGGCGAGCGCCAGCAGACCGGGTACCAGCAGGAACGCCTGCTGCACGCCGACGGCGTCGGTGAGGGCGCCGAGGGCGAACGGTGCCGCCCCCACCGCCAGCCCGACGCCGAGCGAGATGCGTCCCGACGCCAGGTCGGGCTTGCCCGCGGCGGCCTCCAGCGCACGGGACACCCCGAGTGGGAAGTGCAACGCCATGCCCAGCCCGCTGACCGCCAGCCCGACGACGGCCTGGGTGAGACTGGACGAGGTCCACACGAGCAGCCAGCCGAGGGACGCGACCGCGATCGCCCCGAGCAGCAGCAGGCCTGCGCCGAATCGCAGCGCCAGCCGGGACCCGAGGACGCGGCCGGCCGCCAGACCCAGGACGAGCACGGTCAGGGCGCTGGTCGCCGTGCCCACCGGCACCCCGGTGCGCTCGGCGACCAGCGTCGAGCCCCAGACGGTGAAGCTGAACTCGACGCCGATCAGGGTCACCAGCACGGCCCAGGCCCACCAGTAGCGCGGGGGCAGCCGGGTGCCGTCCGGGTCGTCGTGGGCCGGGGCGCCGGGGCCGGGTAGCGGCGGCAACGCGAGGACGGCCCCGGCCAGCAGCACGACCACCACCAGCAGCGCCGGCTGCCAGCCGAGCCCGGCGGCCACCACCGTGCCCAGGACGACCGGTGCCAGCGCCCCGACCAGGGCGCCGAGGCCGTTCGCCTCCGTGATCGCTGCGCCGCCCGCCCGTCCGTGCTTGTCGTCGAGGGCGACGTTGGCCGCGTTGACGATCGCCGATCCGCCGACCCCGGCCAGCACCGCTCCGCCGAGCGTGCCGACCAGGACGCCGCTGGTGGTGATGAGCACCAGCGCGACGACCACGGTGCCCGCACCGAGCACGATGACGTCCCGTCGGCCGCGCCGGGCCACCATCGGCGCCTGCAGCAGCCCCGCCAGCACGGTGCCCACCGCCAGCGCGGTGCCGTGCAGCCCGGCCACCCCGGCCGACACGCCCAGGTCGGCGCCGATGAGGGGCACCGACGGGTTGAACGAGTACAGGAACCAGCCCCAGGCGGCGAACAGGGCGTACAGCGCCCAGGTCGCCCGGTCGCGGACGAGCCGGGCCGGAGAGCCCGGCGAGTCAGCCGTCAGCTGTACTGCTCCACGACGTAGTCGATGCACTCGGTGAGGGCCTCGACGTCGGAGGGCTCGATGGCCGGGAACATCGCGATCCGCAGCTGGTTGCGGCCGAGCTTGCGGTACGGCTCGGTGTCGACGATGCCGTTGGCCCGCAGCGTGGCCGCGACCGCGGCGGCGTCCACCGACGGGTCGAAGTCGATCGTGCCGACCACGAGCGAGCGGGCGGACGGGTCGGCCACGAAGGGGGTGGCGTACGGCGACTTCTCCGCCCAGCCGTACAGCCGGGACGAGGAGTCGGTGGTGCGGCCCACGGCGAAGTCGAGCCCGCCGTTGCCGTTGAGCCAGTCCAGCTGCTCGGCGAACAGGAACAGCGTGGCCACCGACGGGGTGTTGTACGTCTGGTCCTTGCGGGAGTTGTCGATCGCGGTCGGCAGCGAGAAGAAGTCGGGCACCCAGCGTCCGGAGGCGGCGACCTGCTCGACCCGGGCCAGCGCCTGCGGGGACAGCACCGCGACCCACAGCCCGCCGTCGGAGGCGAACGACTTCTGCGGGGCGAAGTAGTAGGCGTCGACCTCGGCGAGGTCGACGGGCAGCCCACCGGCGCCGCTGGTGGCGTCGACGAGCACGAGCGCGTCGGGGTCGGCGCCCTCGACCCGGCGCACCGGAGCCATCACGCCGGTCGAGGTCTCGTTGTGCGGCCAGGCGTAGGCGTCCACGCCCGCCTCCGCCGTCGGCGTGGGCAGGGTGCCCGGCTCGGCCTTGCGCACGGTCGGCTCGCCGAGGAACGGCGCCGCTGCGGTGACCTTGGCGAACTTGGAGGAGAACTCGCCGAAGGCCAGGTGCTGCGAGCGCTCGCGCACCAGGCCGAAGGCGGCGATGTCCCAGAACGCGGTGGCACCCCCGTTGCCCAGCACGACCTCGTAGCCGGACGGCAGCGACAGCAGCGAGCCGAGGCCCTCCCGCACCCGGCGCACCAGCGACTTCACCCCGGCCTGCCGGTGGCTGGTGCCGAGCACCCGGTCGCCGGTGCTGGCCAGGGCGTCGAGCGCCTCCAGCCGGACCTTGGACGGGCCGCAGCCGAAGCGGCCGTCGCTGGGCTTGAGGTCGGCGGGGATGACGATGCTGGCGGGGTCGGCCATCAGAGGTTCCCTCGGGGTCGAGTGGGACGCGGCGCGGCGGCGCACCGGTCGGGCGCCGGCAGCCGCGGCCTGTCGGGTGCTGCGGCGGGCGACGACGACGCTGTCGGGCCGTGCCGATTGTCTCAGGCTGGCCTCAGACCGGATGCAGCGGGCTGCTCCACTCCTCCCGGTAGCCGGCGACGTCGCGGGGGGACCGCGCCGGTGGGCCGACGTAGCGGGCCGCCGGACGGATCAGCCGTCCGGTGCGCTTCTGCTCGAGGATGTGTGCGCTCCAGCCCGCGGTGCGGGCGCAGGTGAACATGGCCGTGAACATGTGCGCCGGCACCTCGGCGAAGTCGAGCACGATCGCGGCCCAGAACTCCACGTTCGTGGCCAGCACCCGGTCGGGCCGCCGCTCGGCCAGCCGTGCGAGCGCGGCCTGCTCGAACGCCTCGGCCACCTCGTAGCGCGGAGCCTCCAGCTCGCGGGCGACCCGCCGCAGGGTGCGGGCCCGCGGGTCCTCGGCGCGATACACCCGGTGCCCGAAGCCCATCAGCCGTTCACCCCGGTCCAGCACGTTCTGCACGTACCCATCGGGGTCCCCGGTGCGTTCGATCTCCTCGATCATGGCCAGTACCCGGGACGGGGCTCCGCCGTGCAGCGGCCCGCTCATGGCGCCGACGGCGGCAGACAATGCGGCGGCGACGTCGGCCCCGGTCGAGGCGACGACGCGGCCGGTGAAGGTCGAGGCGTTCATGCCGTGCTCGGCGGCGGAGGTGAAGTAGGCGTCCACGGCCTTGACGTGCCGCGGGTCGGGGTCACCGCGCCAGCGGATCATGAACCGCTCGACGATGCTCTGGGCCTTGTCGACCTCGCGCTGCGGCACCATCGGCAGGCCGAGGCCGCGGGCCGACTGGGCCACGAACGACAGAGCCATCACCGCGGCCCGAGCCAGGTCGTCGCGCGCCTGGTCCTCGTCGATGTCGAGCAGCGACCGAAAGCCCCAGGCGGGGGCCAGCATGGTCAGGGCGCTCTGCACGTCGACCCGCACGTCGCCGGAGTGCACCGGGATGGGGAAGGGCTCGGCCGGAGGCAGGCCCGGCTCGTACGCCCCGTCCACCAGCAGACCCCACACGTTCTCGAACGGGATGTGGCCCACGATGTCGTCGATGTCGACGCCCCGGTAGCGCAGGGCGTTGCCCTCCTTGTCGGGCTCGGCGATCTGTGTCTCGAAGGCGAGGACGCCCTCGAGCCCGTGCATCACCTCGGTCACGCTGCTGCTCCTGTCGTCGCCGGCGCGGGGTCCGCGGTGAAATGCGGCGGACCGACCTCCGTCCGTCGCATCTTGCCCTAGCCCCTCGCCGGGGTCATCACGTGCGGTCCGGCCGGACCTGTCAGGCTGACCACATGGAGCCTGTGGAGCCTGTCGAGCCTGTCGAGTCGCCGGAGCCTGTCGAGTCGCCGGAGCGGGTCGAGTCCGAGCGCCTGGCCGCGATGCGGGTGAGGTATGTGCCGGGGCCGCTGCGGGAGGAGGACGTCCCGGCGGACCCGTTCGTGGCGTTCCGAGCCTGGCTCGCCGACGCCGTCGAGGCCGGTGTCGCCGAGCCCAACGCCATGGTGCTGAGCACCGTCGGCTCGGACGGTCGTCCGAGCAGCCGGACGGTGCTGCTCAAGGACCTGGACGAGACCGGCTTCGTCTTCTACACCAACACCACCTCGCGCAAGGCCGCCGAGCTGGCGGCTCGGCCCGCGGCCGCCCTGTGCTTCCCGTGGCACGCGATGGCCCGGCAGGTGGTGGTCGAGGGGACGGCCGAGCCGGTCGACCGGGCTGCGGCGCAGGCGTACTGGGCCACCCGTCCGCGGGAGTCCCAGCTGGGTGCGTGGGCCAGCGAGCAGTCCCGGCCGGTGGGCGACCGGGAGGCCCTGCACGCCCAGTGGCTGGCTGCGACCGAGCGCTTCGCCGACGCCGCCGAGGTGCCGCTGCCACCGCACTGGGGCGGCTACCGGGTGGTGCCGCGCCGGCTGGAGCTCTGGCAGGGCCAGCCCGGCCGCCTGCACGACCGGCTGAGCTACGAGCGCACCCGGGCCGGCTCGTGGACGCTCACCCGCCTCCAACCCTGACCCGCCGCGGCCTCATTGATCACGTTGATCACGTTAAGTGGGGCTTGGGTTGCTTTGCACGGTCTCGAGACCGTGCAAAGCCCACGTTGCCCGTGCAGAGCCCCCGGGGTGGGCTCTGAGAGGGGGTCACCCGGAAGGTAACGCCGGGGGGCGCCCAGGTGGACCCGTCCGGGCATGGAACGACCCGCGGGCTGGTCCGGCGCCGCACGGCGGCGCGTCGCCCGGGTGGACGGCCCGGGGCCCGCGGGTCGGGTGACTGCCTGGTAGTCGCCGGCCGCGTCCTCGCGGCCGGACGTCCTGCTCGGCGCAGTCGACGTCCGAACGATCGTCGGAGCGGCTAGCTGGCAGCCACCTCACGTGTCCAGCAAATACTCACTCGCGGACCACCTCCTTCCTCGTGTGCGCCCCACCGTAAGCCGTCCGGCCAGCCGTCGCCAGCAGTTTCGGTTCAGCTGTCGGCCCACACCCGCAGCACCTGGGCAGCCGCCTCCTCGGCGCTCCAGCCGTAGTCACCGGCCCGTCGGCGCAGCGCCTTGCGGACGCTGCGGGGCACTTCGACCACGAGCTGGACCACCTCGTCGGGCTCGGCACTCTTGGCGCCCTTCCCCGGCTTCTTCGTCGCCTTGCGCTCGCGTCCGGCGCCGGCGCCGGCGTCGACAGGCACCGTCACCGCCAGGCTCGACAGTACCGCCGAGGCGGGGTGGACGGTCCCGTCGGGGGCCTTGACCAGGGCCGGCCGCGGGGCCGGGGGCGGGGGATGGCTCATCCGCGCAGTCCCTTCGCGAGCGGCGCCTCGGGGCCGGCTGCCGAGGCGACGATGTGGGCAAGGTGGGCGTCGAGGGCCCGAGAGATCTCCCGGGCGCCGGGGCTCGGCCAGTGCTGGATGGCCACGTGGGCACCCGCCGCCGACACCACCGCCGACCGGTCGGGCAGCACCGGCTCGAGCACCAGCCCGCCGTAGGCACCGATGAGCTCGTCGTAGCGGTACCGATGCTCGGCCGAGCGGGCCCGGAAGCGGTTGACGATGATCCCGGCCGCCCGCAGCCCCAGGTTGAACCCGCCGCGCACGACGCCGATGGCCTCCAGCGCCTGGTGCGCCCCGCTCACGGCGAAGGCGGTGGGCTCGGTGACCACCACGGCCCGGCTGCTCGCGGCCAGCGCGTTCTTGGTGAGCTCGCCCAGGCTCGGCGGGGTGTCGACGAGGACGAGGTCGAACCCCGTGAGCCCCTGCATCGTGGCGCGCAGCCGGTGTTCGCCGCCCCGGCCGTCCACCGGGTGGTTGCGGTGCTCCAGGGTGGGCTCGCTGGGCACGACGGACAGCCGCTCGCCCCAGCCGGACGGCGTCACCGCCTGCTGCAGCACCCCTGCCCGGCCGTCGGCGAGCACGTCGTTGCTGGTGAACGTGCCGTTCGCGGGCTCCACGGCGAGCGTCGCGTTACCTTGCGGGTCCAGGTCGACAAGCAGCGTGCGCAGCCCCCGCGCGGCGGCAGCCCCGGCCAGCCCCAACGTCACCGTGGTCTTGCCCACCCCTCCCTTGAGGCTGACCACCGCGACGACGAGCATCAGGGCATCTTGCCCTACCGCACCGCCGCGTGGCGGCGCAGCGCCTCGGCGCGTTCGGCCGCGTGGTCCACGATCCGCTCGGGGTACCCCGCGGCATAGCCCTGGGCGTGCTCCCACGGCTGGTGGGCAGCCGCGCCCGGCAGGTGCGCCAGCTCGGGGACGTAGCGGCGCACGTACTCCCCGTCCGGGTCGAACCGCAACCCCTGGGTCACCGGGTTGAACACCCGGAAGTACGGCGCTGCGTCGGTGCCCGTGCCCGCCACCCACTGCCAGCCGTGCTGGTTGGACGCGAGGTCGCCGTCGGCCAGCCACCGCATGAAGTGCCGGGCGCCGAGCCGCCAGTCCAGGTGCAGGTCCTTGGCGAGGAAGGAGGCGACCACCATCCGCACCCGGTTGTGCAGCCAGCCGTCCGAGCGAAGCTGGCGCATCCCGGCGTCGACGAACGGGTAGCCGGTACGGCCCTCGCACCAGGCGGCGAAGCGCTCGTCCGGCTCGTCGTGCTCCATCCGGGCCATCTCGGGCCGCAGGTACACGCGGGCGGACTCGGGCCGGTGCCAGAGCACGTCGGCGTAGAACTCCCGCCAGGCCAGCTCGCTGCGGAAGACCTCCGGGCCGCGGCCCTCGCGCCGGTCCAGGTCGGCCAGCACGGTGCGAGGGTGGATCTCGCCCCAGCGCAGGTGGGCCGACAGCCGGCTGGTACCGGTCAGGTCGGGACGGTCCCGCCGCTGCGCGTAGCCGTCCACCCCGTCGCCGCCGGCGTCCCGGAACTGCCGCCACCGGTCGCGGGCCGCCGCCTCGCCCGCCGGCGGCAGGGGCACGGGGCTGCTGCCGAGGGCCGAGGCCAGCGCCTGCCGGGCACCGTCCACGTCGGGCCGGGTGAGCCACCGGGTGGCCGCGGGGCGTGGGGACGGGCCGGGCCAGCCCACCGCGCGCCAGGCCCGGCTGAACGGGGTGAAGACGGTGTACGGGGTGCCCTGCTGGGTCAGCACCCGCCCGGGCGCGACGGCGTACGGGCAGCCGACCCGCACCAGCGCCACGCCCGCACGCCGCAGCGCCTGCTCGACGGCAGCGTCCCGGCTCCGGCCGTAGGGCCCGGTGTCGGCGCTGACGTGCACCGAGGTGGCTCCGACGGCTCGCGCAACGGCCACCACCTGGCTCGCGGGGTCGCCTTCGCGCAGGTGCAGCGTGCCGTCCAGGTCGGCGTCCAGCGACCGCAGCGAGCTGGCGAGGTAGGCCCGACGCACCGCCCCGGCCGGGCCCCACAGCGCCGGGTCGAGCACGAACAGCGGCAGGACGCGGCCGTCGCCGGCCTGGGCCGCGTCGAGCAGGGCAGGGTTGTCCGCAAGACGCAGGTCGCGTCGGAACCAGTGGACGGCGGGCACGGTCCGACCCTAGGAGCGGGTCGGCCTGCCGTCGCCTCGAGCGGCGCGCCACTACGCTCGGGAGGGACGGACCGGGAGGAGGTGCAGCCGGCGTGGGTGGCGAGCTGATCGACACCACGGAGATGTACCTGCGCACCCTCTTCGAGCTGCAGGAGGAGGGCGTGGTGCCGCTGCGCGCCCGCATCGTCGAGCGGCTGCACCAGTCGGGGCCGACGGTGAGCCAGACCGTGGCGCGGATGGAGCGGGACGGCCTGCTGCTCGTCGGCGACGACCGTCATCTCGAGCTCACCCCGCACGGTCGCGCCTACGCCACCCGGGTCATGCGCAAGCACCGGCTGGCCGAGCGCCTGCTCGTCGACGTCATCGGCCTGGACTGGGAGCGGGTGCACGATGAGGCCTGCCGCTGGGAGCACGTGATCTCCGAGGACGTCGAGCGCCGGCTGCTGGCCATCCTGGACGGGCCACGCGAGTCGCCCTACGGCAACCCGATCCCCGGCCTGGACGAGCTCGAGCCGGGAACGGCGCCGGCCGAGGACTTCCGCCGGCAGGTCGTGCCCCTGACGCAGGCCCTGCCGGCAGACGCCGGTGCGGTGAGCGTGCTGGTCCGTCGGATCGCCGAGCCCCTGCAGGCCGACGTGGCCGTGCTGGCCGAGCTGGGCCGGGTCGGAGCCCGCCCGGGTGCCACCGTCGAGGCCGCCCGGACGCCGACGGGTGCCGTGCTGCGGCGCGGGGACGCCCTGGCGGTGCTGAGCGCCGGGCAGGCCGACCACCTCTACGTGCACGCTGCCGCCGCCTGAGGTCCCGGCCCGCCGGGCGGCCGCCCGCGCGCCGCGGACATACCCCACGGGGTACCATGACACGGTCCGCCCGCAGGAATCGGAGAGGAATGCCGCCATGCAGGTCGACCCGCAGATGGCGCACGACGTGGTGACCAGGCTGCGCCGCGTCCGCGGCCAGATCGACGGCATCATCGGCATGATCGAGGACGAGCGCGGCTGCGTGGACGTGGTCACCCAGATCGCCGCCGCTTCCCGCGCCCTCGACCGGGCCGGGTTCAAGGTCGTGTCCAACGGGCTCATGCAGTGCATGGCCGCCGAGGACGCCGGCGCCGAGCCCGAGGTGAGCCGCGCCCAGCTGGAGAAGCTCTTCCTGTCCCTGGCTTAGGGCTGGACCGCCGGCGAGGCTGCCCAGCGCGCTGCGTACCGTCTCGCCCCGGCACGCATCACCCCGACCCACCCCCGGACCGACCCCCCTCACCGACCGCCTGCCAGGAGCCACCGTGACCCAGCCCGCCACCTCGCCCTTCCCCGTGCCCGGACCGGCTGTGGACGCAGCCGAGGGCAACCGGATGGTGGACGCCGGTGCGGTCCTCCTCGACGTGCGCGAGATCGGGGAGTGGGTGGTGGGACGCGACCCGCGGGCCGTGCACATCCCCCTCGGGCAGCTGCCGGCCCGCTACCCCGAGCTGCCCGCCGACCGCCCGATCGTGGTGATCTGCCGCTCGGGCCGGCGGTCCGACCTCGCCGCGGGCCACCTTCGGGCCACCGGCCGCGACGCCGTCAACCTCGCCGGCGGCATGCAGGCCTGGCAGGTCGCGGGCCTGCCGGTGGTGGCCACCGACGGCTCCCCGGGCAGGGTCGCCTGAGCGGTCGCTCGTCCCCCATCGCCGACGGGCTGCGCTGCCGAGCGCACGCAGCGCCCTAGGCTCTCGCTCATGGACAGCGGGCTGCAGGGAAAGGTCGCGGTCGTCACCGGCGCGTCCCGGGGGATCGGGGCGGCCACGGCCCTGGCGCTGGCCCGGGAGGGTGCGGCGGTGACGCTGAGCTCCCGCGACCAGGATGCCCTCGATGCGGTGGCGGCGCAGATCCGGGCCGAGGTGCCGCAGGCCCGGGTGCTGGCACTGGCTGCCCACGTCGCCGACGCGGCTGCGGCGCGCGACGTCGTCGACCGGACGGTCGCCGAGCTGGGCTCGCTGGACGTGCTGGTCAACAACGCCGGCACCAACCCGTACTTCGGCCCCCTGGTGGACCTGGACCTGGCCCGGGCCGAGAAGATCGTCCAGGTCAACCAGTGGGCACCGGTGCTGTGGACGCAGCTGGCCTGGAAGGCCTGGATGGCCGAACACGGCGGGGCGGTGGTGAACGTCGCGTCGGTGGGCGGCGTGCTCACCGAGCCCGGTATCGGCTGGTACAACGCCACCAAGGCGGCGCTCATGCACCTGACCCGGCAGCTGGCCACCGAGCTCGCGCCCGGCGCGCGGGTCAACGCGGTCGCTCCGGGGGTGGTGCGCACCCACCTGGCCCGGGCGCTGTGGGAGAGCTACGAGCAGCAGCTCAACGCGGCACTGCCGCTGGGACGCATCGGGGAGCCGGACGACATCGCCGACGTGGTGGTCTTCCTGGCCGGGAGGGGGGCACGGTGGATCACCGGTCAGACCCTGGTGGTGGACGGCGGCACCGTCGTGCGCCAGTCGCTCGGGTGAGGTCGAGATGAGTGGGGCGACCGAGCGGGACGGCGCTGCCGGGCGTGCTGCTGCGGCCCAGGGCCCGCCGGGGCTCGACCTGGTGCGGCTGCGCCGGCACCTGTCGGCGGTGCTCGACACGCCCGTCCGCGGTCCGCTGGAGGCCACCGTCATCGCCGGCGGGCGATCCAACGTCACGTACAAGGTCACCGACGGGCACAGCCGCTGGGTGGTGCGTCGGCCACCGTTGGGGGGCGTGCTGGCCACCGCGCACGACGTGGGCCGGGAGGCGCGGGTGATGGGCGCCCTGGCCGGCACCGCCGTCCCGGTTCCACCGGTGCTGCACCTGTGCGAGGACAGCGACGTGATCGGGGCCCCCTTCGTCGTCATGTCGTTCGTGGACGGCGTGGTGCTGCGCGGACCGGCGGAGCTGGCCGGCTACGAGCCGGCCGACCTGGCCCGGGCCGGGGACCTGCTGGTCGACACGCTGCTCGAGCTGCACGCCGTCGACCCGGTGGCCGTCGGTCTGGCCCGGTTCGGCCGACCCGAGGGCTTCCTGCTGCGCAACGTCGGGCGCTGGGCCACCCAGTGGGAGTCCAGCCGCACCCGCGACCTGCCCGTCGTGGACGAGATCGCCCGCCGGCTCGAGCGGGACGTGCCGGCGACCCAGCGGGTCTGCGTCGTGCACGGGGACTACCGCCTCGACAACGTCATGTTCGCCGCCGACCTGCACCGCGTCGCGGCCGTCGTGGACTGGGAGCTGTCGACGCTGGGCGACCCGCTCGCCGACCTGGGGCTGCTGCTCACCTACACCGAGGTGGCGGCCGCCGTGCTGGGCACGGGCCGGGCCGAAGGGCTGCCCACCGCGCCGGAGGTGCTGGCCCGCTACGCCGCGGGCACCGACCTCGACCTCTCCTCGATCGACTGGTACACCGCCTTCGGGGTGTTCAAGCTGGCCGTCATCCTCGAGGGGGTGCACGCCCGCTACTCCGCGGGCGCCACCGTGGGCGAGGGCTTCGAGTCGATGGGGGCCTACGTCCCCGTGCTCGCCGACCGGGCCGCCCGGCTCCTCGACGTGTGATGGACGGCGCCGGGCCGCTGCTGCGCACCGACCCCGAGGCGGCAGTGACGGCCCTGCGGTCCGGGCGGCTGGCGGTGCTGCCGACCGAGACCGTCTACGGCCTGGGGGCCGACGCCTCCCGGTCGTCGGCGGTGGCCCGCGTCTACGCCGTCAAGAGCCGGCCCGCTGACCACCCGCTCATCGTCCACCTCCCGGATTCCGGTGCGCTGGACCGCTGGGCCGTCCGGGTGCCGGGCTACGCGGCCCGGCTGGCCGCGGCGTGCTGGCCGGGCCCCCTCACGCTGGTGCTGCCGCGCTCGGCAGCAGCCGGTGACCACGTGACCGGTGGCCAGGACACGGTGGCGCTGCGGGTACCCGACCACCCCCTGACGCTGGCGGTGCTCGCCGCGTTCGGTGGCGGGGTGGCGGCTCCCTCGGCCAACCGGTTCGGCCGGGTCAGCCCGACGACGGCAGCCCACGTGCTCACCGGGCTGGCCGATGCGCTCGTGCCCGGGCAGGACGTGGTGCTGGACGGCGGTCCGTGCCGGGTCGGGGTGGAGTCGACCATCCTGGACTGCACCGGCCCGGCACCTCGGCTGCTGCGTCCCGGTGCGATCAGTGCCGACGAGGTCGCCCGGATCGGCGGCGAGCCGGCGGTCGCTGCCGGAGGAAGCCGGGTGCGGGCACCGGGGATGCTCGCCTCCCACTACGCGCCCCGCGCCCAGGTCCGGGTGCTGGACGGCGGGGCCGTGCCAGCTTCGCCGGGTAGGGGGCTGCGCGCCGACCCCGACACGGGTCTGCTCGCCCCGGCGTCCGTCCCGACCCCGGAGGGGCTGGTGCGGCTCGCCGCGCCGGCAGACGCCGACGACTACGCCCGCGTCCTGTACGCGGCGCTGCACGAGGCCGACGCGCTCGGGCTCGCCACGGTGCTGGCGGTGCCTCCCGAGGGGCCCGGGGTGGCGGCGGCGGTGCGGGACCGGCTCAGCCGCGCCGCGGCCGGCCGCTGAGCCGCAGGCCCTCGGCACGCACCCGTTCGGCCTGCTCGCGCCAGCGACTAGGCTCGGGCCGCTGCTGCCGGCGGGCCGCCAGCAGCGGGTCGTCCTCGTTCGCGGTGGCCACGAACGCGGCGGCGGCGAGCAGGGTCAGGGCCATGAAGTAGAACAGCAGCAGCATGGCCACCGGCGCACCGAAGGAGACCCAGCGGGGGTTCGCCAGGGTGGCCGAGACCAGCAACGTCGTCCCCCACTGCACCACCGACAGGGCGGCGCCGCCCAGGCCGGCACCGCGCCACACCCACCGCTGGGGAGTGATGCCGCCCAGGCGCACCAGCACGATCCACACCACGAGCGTGTTGAGGGCGAGGGCCCCCACCAGTCCGGCCCCGGTGACCAGCACCTCGATGACCCAGGACGGCGCGCCGACGGAGACCAGGAGCGGCTCGAACAGTCCGGCGCTGGCCGAGGCCGCCACGTACGACAGCGCGACCAGGGGGGTGAGCAGCAGCAGGAAGCCCAGGTAGCGCAGGGTCTTCACGACGAACAGCCGGGGCTGGTACTGGACCCCGTAGATGAGCCGGATCCCGTCGTCGATGGCCCGGAGGATGCCGAGCGCCGAGTAGAGCAGCACGACGGCCCCGATCAGGCCGAGCCGTCCGCCGACGGCCTGCACGGCGGCCTCGTCGACCTGGCTCGGGTCGAACAGGCCCGGCAGGGCCTCGGCCACGACGGTGATCAGGATCTGCTCGTACTGGGGCAGCTGGGCGGCGATGATGAACGCCAGCAGCAGACCGGACAGGACGCCGAAGAACGAGTAGAAGGCGATGCCCTTGGCCGACAGCGTCCCTCGCCCGTCCCGGAATCGCTCCCACCAGCGCCACAGCCAGGCAGCGAGGTCGTGGCGCCGGACGGCCCACGCCACCGCGGGGGAGTCGACGTCGGGCGGGTCGCGATCGACGCCCTCGATCGGCCCGAGCGTGCGCGCGGTCGGGCCGTCGGGCAGGGGTGGGACGTCGAGGTGGCTCACCCGGTGCCGAGAACCTCCGCCGCGGCGTCCTTCAGGTCGGTCAGGAGGTTCAGCGGGTCGGGGACGGCGCGCTCGTCGATGTTCACGGCGAAGAAGCCCCGGCCGTTGTAGGTCATCAGGGCGACGTTCACCGCGGCCCCGCCGCGCGGGGCGAACGGCAGGAGCGAGAGCACCTTGGCCCCGGCGAAGTACACCGGGATCGGCGGCCCGGGCAGGTTCGTGGCGGCGAAGTCCGTTCCCTTCATCAGCCCGGCAGACACCGACGTGGCCGCGGCCGTGGGCATCCGGACGAGGAATCGGTACACCTGGTCGCTCAGGACGAGCGCCGGCTCGGTGCGGGCCTGCTTGAGCACCGGGCTCAGCGCGTGCAGGTGCTGCACGGGGTCGGCGACGTCCACCGGGACGACGACGCGCGCAGGCACCCACCGGTTGCCCGAGGTGTCCTCGCCCTCGGTCCGCATGTTCACGGGCATGTTCACGCGCAGCCCTGGCACCGGGCGGCCGTGCCGAACGTGGTAGCGGTGCAGCCCGCGGGTGACGACGGTGAGGAAGACGTCGTTGATCGTGCCGCCGGCATTCTTGGCGGTGCGCTTGAGGTCGTCGAAGGCCACGTCGAAGGAGTCGAAGTAGCTCGACAGCGACCGCTCGGTCATGAGCGGGCTCTCGGGGGTGGACGCCGGGGCCAGCAGCCGGCTGGCAGAGGACGCGAACGCTGCGCCGTCGGCCGCCGTGCCCTTCGGGTCGCGCAGCGCACGCACGGCCAGGTCGCCGATACCGGTGACGGTGGCCTTGGTGCCACCCACCCAGCGCTGGGCCTCGAACTTCACGCCGCTGACGAGCCGTCCGGTCAGGCCGATGTCCTCCGGCCTGGGAGCCGCGGGCTTGTCGCCGAGGTCGGTGCGGGGCTCAGGCCCGAGGTCGAGCAGCGCGGCAGCCATGGCCAGGCCACCCATGCCGTCGGTGATGGCGTGGTGGATCTTGACGATGAACGCCGCCTGGTTGCGCGCCAGGCCGGTGATCAGGGCCATCTCCCACAGGGGTCGCTTGCGGTCGAAGTCCTGCTCGGCCATCGTCTGGGCCAAGGCGTAGGCCGGGCGCAGCGACCGGTCCTTGCGTGGCGCGGCGACCCAGCGCAGGTGGTAGTCGAGGTCGAAGTTCTCGTCGACCACCCACCGCGGCGGCACCATCGACACCGGGTTGCCCTCGACCCGCTGGCGCAGCTTCGGCACCGACAGAGTCATCCGCTCGATGCGGTCCCGCGCCACGTCGATGTCGGGGGGCCCGTCCAGGACGAGCATGGCCACGATCACCGAGCGCAGCACCGGATCGGACTCGACGTTCCACATGACCGCGTCGAACGCGCCCATGCGCTGATCCATCGTCGAGGTCATCGCCCCTCCCCAGTCGGGTGCGGTTGGTCCGCTGCGCACCGTAGTACGAGCCGTCCCGGCCGTCGTCCGGTCGGCCCGGCCGGTCTGCGGCGGCGCAAGGTCGGGCTGGTCGCAAGGACGCCTACAGTTGAGGTCGCGGCGCTCCCCGGCCCCCGTAGCTCAGGGGAGAGAGCAGCGGTTTCCTAAACCGCGTGTCGCAGGTTCGAATCCTGCCGGGGGCACCGCTGCGACCTGCGCTGTCTGCCCACCGTGCCGCGTCGTCGACACGTTCGCCGACATCCTCGAGTGGCCAGCCCGATCGACGTCGGCGTCCTGGGTGACCACGGGCAGGCTGTGCGCAATGGCGGTGGCCGGCGGGTCGGGCGCGCGAGGCGACAACGCGGGAGGCGACAACTCGTCGTTCGTGGACTCGCCCGACACCCATCGGGTTCGTCGGCCGTGAGGGACGATGTGGGCGATCGGTTCGCCGTGCACGATGAGCGTCACCCGTTGGCGGGATCTGCGCTCAGATGGCGGCGTGTCTGGCCAGAAGACCCGCTCGACCGGGGTGGCGTGGCCCGCTGGTGCTGCCGACGGGGTGGTTCCTGCGCGGCTGTCGGAGCGCGATCGGGACTCGGTCCCGACCAAGCCCCACATCGTGACTGCGGGTGGCACGTCGTAGGAGCCGCGGATGTCGTGGCAGCGCGTGCACTCGTAGTACACCGAGTCCTCTGCACGCCTGCGTTGCCAGCGGTGCCTGAGCAGGATGCAGCGGAAGTCCTTCATGGCGGCCTCCTGACTGGTGCGGCCCGTGAGCCGGCTACCCGAAGGGCATGCCCTGGACGTAGATCGTGCGGTCCTTCCCGCAGCGTCGGCAGGTCACGTACTGGGAGTCCTCGATCTGCTTCTTCCGCCACCTGTGCAGACCGAGCAGACAACGCAGATCTCTCACAGTCGGCCTCCTGTCCGGAGCCGTCGACGAGCTTGAGCCCGTGCTGTTGGCGGCCAGCATGACGGCGTCCCACGAGCACGTCAACGGTGCGACCAGAAGGATGACCACGGTCGTGCGTCCGGCCGGGCGGGAGGGGCCGGTGGCATGCGGCGAACGTCTACTGGCCCCGTCTGCCACGACCGGGCACCGTCCTCGTGTCCAACCCTGCACGTCACGGGAGGCCCACATGCCCCGTCGCCCGGCTCCACCCTTCCCCGCCGGACTCAGGCCAACACCGGGCGCGGCCACCGCGGCTGCTCGACTCGGCGCGGCGGCTGGACTCCTCGCGCTCACCCTCACCGGATGCGCCGGCGACGCGGCCCCGGGCTCGGCCACCGGCCCAACCGCGCCCGCCACTGAGGCAGCCGCGGTGGCGACCGGGGCCTTCCCCGCCGGCACGTTCGTGCGGGACCCGGCGGGGGTCTACAGGTTCAGCCCTGACGGCCTGTACCTGTACTGGCAGCAGGACCAGCAGAGCGATCTCACCGCCGGGGGCACCTACGAGGTGGACGGCTCGACCTTCACCTCCGGCAGGTCGGCGTCCCTCGACGCCTGCACCACCGAGGGCTCCTACGACTGGCTGCTGGAGGGCGACGACCTCGCCTTCGAGGAGATCGACGAACCCTGCCGTAGCCGTGCCGACGGCTTGTCGGGGCAGACCTACACCCGAACCGACCAACCGGACGCCGATGTCGGCGACTTCCCGACGGGGACCTTCGTCCACGTCGACGGGCCGGACAGCGGCCGCTTCGCCTTCACCCGTGATGGGATGTGGCTGCACTGGCCGAGCGCTGACGAGCAGCCCGACGTGGCCGGAGCCTTCACCGTGGACGGGGCCACTTTCACCGAGTCACTGAACACGCAGAGTGCCACTCGCGACCCGGGCCGCCAGGTCCCGGCCCGCTACACGTGGACCTTCGACGGGACGACGCTCACCTTCACCCTCACCGGCACGGACGACAGCACCGACCGAGTGGCGGCCTACGACGGCCAGAACTACGTCGTGCAGCGGTAGCCACCCACCGCACACCTCGGCCGCACACCACGAATCCGCCGGCTACCACGCGGTCACCGGGACGCACGCAGCGGGCCTCCGCGGATCGGTCGGACCGCGGTCTGACGGCCACGATCGCGTGCCAGGGGGGCGGTGGCAACGGGCCGGTACGCGCTGTGGCGAGCCGGGTTGATGATCACAGGATCCGAGCAGCCCCGGGAACCCGGGTGATGAGGAGGTGGGCCAGGCCGTAGCTCAGGGCCACACTCGCTGCGGCGACGACGAGAGCCTTGATCTCAGCGGGCAGGTGCACCGGCCGCAGTGCCAGGGCCAGGCCGATCAGCACCGGGGTCTGCAGGACGAAGGCCCCGAACGCGCTGCGGCCGAGCCAGGCACCCCAGGGGAGGTGGCGCCGCAGGTGGCGCTGGGCCACGGCGAGCAGCCACACCGGGCCGAAGACCACGAGCACCGCCTCGACGAGGCTGAACGCGAGAGCGAGCAGGTGCGGGCCGGGTACCGGTTCCCGCTCTCGGCCATGCTCACGCTGCCAGCGTCGTCGAGGACGAGCACGGTCACGACGGGCACTTCACCGCCGACGCAGGACGTGCGAGGCGGCGTCTCCGCAGGGGTGGGCGGACCGGTGCCGGGGTGAGCGGGGACGGTTCCACGGACGCATCGAGGACGAAAGACCCGTGCCGTTGCTGACGTCCGGGAGTCACTTACGGGCGCAGC
>Ga0114939_10000592_pt1 | contig 30313 bp, 27 predicted proteins | sample AshMeaCrysSpring_FD_87196 | JGI IMG/M metagenome (GOLD analysis project Ga0114939, IMG submission 87196) | Groundwater microbial communities from Big Spring, Nevada to study Microbial Dark Matter (Phase II) - Ash Meadows Crystal Spring | ecosystem: Environmental > Aquatic > Deep subsurface >...
CACGGCCGAAGGTCGTCAGCTCAACCGTCGCGTCATGCTGACCCGCACGGATCCGTGCCCGAACTGACCTGACGGCAGGCTAGAGGCCTGACACGAGGCCCCGTCGCGAGAGCGGCGGGGCCTCGTGCTTTTCGGGGCCGGGGTTGAATCCGCGGCAGGTCCTTCGGGCGAAGCGGGTCTCGGCTAACATCGCTGCTTGCGCATCCGCCCGCACATGGGTCAAGGAGACTCCGCCATGCCGACTCGCCGCCTCCAAGCGCTCCTCGCCGGAGCCGCGCTGCTCGTCCCGGTCGTGAGCCACGCTGCCGCGGCCCTGGCCGCGCCCGCGCCCGACCCGGTCCTCGTGGAGGTCGTCGACGGCGACTGGCGCTCGCCGGAGGCCAAGGCGCGCGACGCTTCGCGTCACCCGGTCCAGACCCTGACGTTCTGGGGGCTGAAGCCGGGAATGACGATCCTCGAGGTGCAGCCCGGTTCGCAGTCGTGGTGGACCGAGATCCTCGCGCCCTACGCGAAGCGGACGGGCGGCAAGCTCTACGTGACCGGTGCGGACCTCGCGAACCCGAACCTGCCCGAGACCGCGAAGAAGTCGCGCGCCGTCTTCGAGGAGCGCTACGGCAAGGATCCCGCGTTGTACGGCAAGATCGAGGTCGTCAACTGGGGCGCGAAGTCTGCGCCGCTGCCGAAGGACACGTTCGACTTCATCCTGACGGCGCGCTCGGTGCACGGCTGGATGGGTCAGCCGGGCATGGCCGAGAAGGTGTTCAAGGAGTTCTACGACTCCCTGAAGCCCGGCGGAGTCCTCGCGCTCGAGCAGCACCGCGCGAACCCGGGTCCCCAGGATCCGAAGGCCGCGAGCGGCTACGTCACCGAGCAGTACGTGATCGAGCTGGCGGAGAAGGCGGGTTTCAAGCTTGCCGGGACGTCGGACCTGAACGCGAACCCGAAGGACACCAAGGATCACCCGTTCGGCGTGTGGACGCTGCCGCCGGCGCTGCGCTCGACGCCCTACGGCTCCGACAAGGAGTCCGACCCGACGTTCGACCATTCGAAGTACGTCGCGATCGGCGAATCGGACCGGATGACGCTCAAGTTCGTGAAATGAAGGAAAAGGGACAGTCCCCTATTTCCTGCTGAAACAGGGGACAGTCCCTAAATCTCCTCGGGCACGGTGCGGATCGCGCCGCAGGGGCACTCGCTGACGCAGATCCCGCAGCCCTTGCAGTAATCGTAGTTGAACGCGTATCGCTGCCCCGGACCGAGCTTGATCACCGCGTTGTCGGGGCAGACGCCGTAGCAGTTGTCGCACTCGAAGCAGTTGCCGCACGACAGGCAGCGGCGTGCCTCGAACTGCGCCGTCGTCTCGTCGAAGCTGCCGACCACCTCCTCGAAGGTCGACTGCCGGCGAATCGTGTCGAGCACGGGCTGCTTCGACTTGGGCGCGTCCGAGTAGTACCAGGTGTTCAGCTTGTCGAAGGTCGCGATCTCGTGGACGGGAGGGTGGGTCCACTTGCGATCCGCGAGCCAGGCATCGATGTTGCGCGCCGCGAGCTTGCCGTGGCCGATGCCGACGGTCACCGTGCGCTCGCCCGGAACCATGTCGCCGCCCGCGAAGATGCCCGGGTGGCCGGTCATCATGCCGGCGTCCACCTGCACGACGCCGTCGCGGATCTCGAGCCCGGGCACGTTGTCGAGGAGCGACAGGTCCACGTCCTGGCCGAGCGCGAGCACCACCGAATCGGCTTCGAGCGTCTCCAACTCGCCCGTCGGCTGCGGGTTGCCCTTCTCGTCGAGCCGCATCTTCTCGACCGTGATCGACGACTCGCCCGCCTGCTTGATCGTCGACAGCCACTTCACCAGCACACCTTCCTGCAACGCTTCCTCGAGCTCCGACTCGTGGGCAGGCATGCGCTCGCGCGTGCGCCGGTAGACGATGATCGACTCGGTGGCGCCGAGCCGCTTCGCCGTGCGCGCGACGTCGAGTGCGGTGTTGCCGCCGCCGTAGACGACGACGCGCCGGCCGAGGAGCGGCTGCTCTTCGCCCTCCATGCCACGCAGCACCGAGACGGCGTCGAGCATCTTCGAGGCGCTGCCTGCCGGGATGTAGGCGCGCTTCGCGATGTGCGCGCCGACGGCGAGGAACACGGCGTCGAACGGTCCGGCCTGCTTGGCCTCGAGCACGTTCGTGACCTTGGAGTTGAGCTCGAGGCGCACGCCGAGGTCGAGGATCCGCTGCACCTCGGCGTCGAGGACCTGGCGCGGGAGCCGGTACTTCGGGATTCCGAAGCGCATCATGCCGCCGGCGACCGGGCCCGCCTCGCGGATGGTCACGGCGTGCCCGAATCGCGCGAGGTGGTACGCGGCCGAGAGGCCCGACGGGCCGGCGCCGACCACGAGTACCCGCTTGCCGCTCGCGGCCGGCGGGGCCTCGAACTTCCAGCCGTGTCGCAGTGCCTCGTCGCCGAGGAAACGCTCGATCGCGTTGATGCCGACGCTATCGTCGAGGTGCGTGCGGTTGCAGGCGTTCTCGCACGGGTGATAGCAGACGCGCCCCATGACGGCGGGCAGCGGGTTGTCGGTCGTGAGCAGCCGCCAGGCCTGCTCGTAGTGACCCGCTTCGGCGTGAAACAGCCAGCCCTGGATGTTCTCGCCCGCCGGGCACGCGTGGTTGCAGGGCGGCAGGCGGTCGACGTACTCGGGGCGCACCGTGCGCCACGAGCCGGTGCGGTTTGCGAGGCTCGAGCCCGGGTCGAGGGTGATGGCGAACGGCTTGGCTTTCATGCCCGGCGCTCCACGTTGTCGAGCAGCCGGTAGCGCCGGATGTTGCGGTCCGCCAGCTGCTGGATGCGTTCGATGATGTCCTGCCGCGGTGGGTCCCGGAACAGGTGTGCGAAACGTTGCTGCGGCCGCAGGTAGTCCTCGACCGGCAGTTTGTGCTTGATCTTCGACACGCCCTTCACCGTGCCGTTCTCGGCCTCGAAGACCGGGAAGAGACCCGTCTCCTTCGCGAGCCGGGCGATGCGGATGGTGTCGGCCGACGGGTGCCCCCAGCCGAGCGGGCAGGGCACCAGGATGTGGATGTAGCGCGCACCGCGGAATTCCATGGCGCGGCGCACCTTCGCCTCGAGGTCGCGCAGCTCCGCCACCGTGGCCGTCGCGACGTAGGGAATCTCGTGCGCCATCGCGATCGCGGGTACGTCCTTGCCCTGCCCGAAGCGTGCCCCGGTCGAGTCGCCCACCGGCATGGTCGTGTTGGTGCGCGCTCCCGGCGGCGTCGCGGAGGAGCGCTGCACGCCGGTGTTCATGTAGCCGCCGTTGTCGTAGCAGACGTAGAGCACGTCGTCATTGCGCTCGAACATCCCCGACAGGCAGCCGAAGCCGATGTCGGTCGTGCCGCCGTCGCCGCCCTGCGCGACCACGCGCACGTCGTGGCGGCCCTTGACGCGCATCGCCGCCGAGATGCCGGTGGCGACCGCGGCCGCGTTGCCGAACAGCGAGTGGATCCAGGGAATCTGCCAGGAGGTCTCGGGGTAGGGCGTCGAGAACACCTCGAGGCAGCCCGTCGCGTTCGCGGCCACCAGCTGGCGGTGCGTCGCCTCCATGGCGGCGTCGATCGCGTAGCGCGCACCGAGCGCCTCGCCGCAGCCCTGGCACGCGCGGTGCCCGGAGTTGAGCGAATTCGTGCGGCGCATGTTCGCCTGCACCGAGCGCTGCTCGTCGGGCAGCAGGCGGTTGCCGACGGTGAAGGTCCCCGTCTGGTAGAAGCGGATCGGCTGGTAGGTCATGGCTCGTTCCTCAACCGATCTTGGCGGCGACCACGCCGATGTCGCGCAGGATGGCCTCGGCAATGGGCCCGGTGCGCCTCTGCTCGCGCTCGCGCGTGAGCACGCGTTCGACCATCGCGTGGTCGAGATCGAGGAACGTGAGGCCATCGAGCCGCCCGGCGATCGCCTCCTCGAACACCTTCTGCAGCGAGCGACGGGTGATCGCGCGCCCGCCGAGCCCGGCGATCACCGTGTGCACGAGGTCCGGGGAACCCGCGAACGACGCGCTCACGTTGTTCGAGACGATACCGCCCATGCCGACGGCAAGGCTCTTTTCGATCACCACGATCCGTTTCGCCTGCGAGAGTGCCGCGCGCACCGCGGCGCTCGGCCACGGCCGGAAGCAGGTGATGCCGAGCACGCCGACCTTTTCGCCGCGCTCGCGCATCTCGTCGACGGTGTCCTTGATCGTGCCGAGCACCGAGCCGAGTGCGACGACCACCGTCTCGGCGTCGTCGAGGCGGTAGGTGTGCGTCAGCCCGCCGCTGTCGCGCCCGAAGATGCTGCGGAACTCGTCGGCCCACGCCGGTATCAGCTCGAGGGCCTGGCGCTGCTTGGCGTGGGCGAGGCAGCGCACTTCCATGAAGGCCTCGGGGCCCACCATGGCGCCGATCGAGACGGGGTCCGCGGGATCGAGGACCTGGCGCGGCTCGTAAGTCGGCAGGAAGGCATCGACCTGCGCCTGCGTGGGCAGGTCGACCCGCTCGTACGCGTGCGTGAGGATGAAGCCGTCCATGCACACCATCACGGGCAGCGACAGTTCCTCGCCGAGGCGGAACGCCTGGATGTGCAGGTCGAGCGCCTCCTGGTTGTCCTCGGCGAAGAGCTGGATCCAGCCACAGTCACGCTGCGACAGTGCGTCCGTGTGGTCGTTCCAGATGTTGATCGGCGCGCCGATCGCGCGGTTCGCCACCGTCATCACGATCGGCAGGCCGAGTCCCGCGGCGTTGTAGACCGCCTCGGCCATGAAGAGCAGGCCCTGGCTCGCGGTCGCCGTGTAGGACCGCGCCCCCGCGGCCGAGGCTCCGATCGCGACCGACATCGCCGCGAACTCGGACTCGACGTTGATGAACTCGCACGGGGCGAGCTGGCCCCCGCTCACCATGCGGCCGAGCGCCTCGACGATGTGCGTCTGCGGCGAGATCGGGTACGCGCAGATGACCTCCGGGCGGCAGAGCGCCACGGCCTCGGCGACGGCGGCCGAGCCTTCAACCTGCTTTAGCACGTGCGGCCTCCTGCATCTCTTCCACCACGAAGGCGTGGGCCGCGTTCGCGGCGGCGACGTTGCCCTCGGCGACTTTCTTCGGGAATTTCTCGCGGATCGCCGCGATCACCGACTCGAGGGAGATGCGGCCCGAGACGGCCGCGAACCCGGCGAGCAGCGCTGCGTTCGGCACGGCGCGCCCGACGTGCTTCAGCGCGAGCTCCGTCGCCGGCACCGTGCACAGGCGCTCGCGGCGGAAGCCGGCGATGAAGTCGCCGAGCCCGAGTTCCTCGAAGCTGCGCGAGGTGTTGATCAGGATGTAGCCGTCCTTCGCGAGCCCGCCGAAGACGTCGACCTGATGCAGCAGCGTCGGGTCCTGGATGATGAGTGCGTCGGGGGCCAGGATCGGTTCGCGCAGACGGATCGGGCGGTCGTCGATGCGACAGAAGGCGACCACCGGCGCGCCGGTGCGCTCGGACCCGAAGCTCGGAAATGCCTGCGCGTGGCGGCCTTCGCGGAACGCGGCCACGGACAGCAGCTCGGTGGCGGTGACGACCCCTTGGCCGCCCCGCCCGTGAATTCGTACCTGGAACATGATCCTCCCGCCCTGTGGCTCCGGGAGAAGATGCCCTGCCCGGGCCGAAATTGGCATCCGTGAGGACACGGATGGCCGGGCCGGAAGAGGCGTGAAGCCAATTTCCCCGGGCCGTCGAAATGGGGCAAAGTGCCCCGCTTCGGTACAACCTTCGGGAAACCCTGATGCACAGGACAGCGCTTCTTGCCGCGGCCGTTGCGGCCACCCTCGCCATTGGCCTTCCGGCGGCCCCGTCCGCCCACGCCGCCCAGTCCGATCCGGCGGGCACGGCGAGCGCGGCGACCGCGGAATCGAGGCGCCTGAACGAGCTCTTCGATGCCTACTTCGAGGAGTGGCTGCAGCTCAACCCGCTGCTCGCCACCTCGATCGGCGATCCGCGCTACAACGACCGCTTCGAGGTGATGATCTCGCCAGAGTGGCGTGCCCGCTTCGAGCGCCTCGAGCGGGGATACCTCGAGCGCGTGAAAGGCATCGACCGCGAGAAGCTCGCTCCCCAGGAACGCCTCTCCTACGACGTCTTCAAGTCGGCGCGCGAACTCGAGATCGAGGGGCTGCGCTTCCCCGGCCACCTGATGCCGCTCAACCAATTCTACTCGGTCCCGAACAGCTTCGTGCAGCTCGGCTCGGGCAGCGGGCTGCAGCCGTTCAAGACCGTGAAGGACTACGACGACTTCCTGAAGCGCGTCGACGGTCTCGTCGCCTGGACCGACCAGGCGATCGCGAACATGCGCGAAGGCGTGGCGAAGGGCTACACGGTGCCGCGCGTGCTCGCGGAGCGGACGCTCCCGCAGCTCCAGTCGCAGGTCGTGGCGAAGCCCGAGGACTCCTCGTTCTGGGGCCCGGTCCGCAACATGCCGGCCGACTTCTCCGCGGCCGATCGCGAGCGCCTTATCGCGGCCTACCGCGCGATGATCGAGACGAAGGTCTTCCCCACCTACCGGCGCCTGCACGATTTCATGCGCGACGAGTACCTGCCGAAGACCCGCGAGACCGTGGGCCTCGGCGCGCTGCCGGACGGCAAGGCCTGGTACGACTACAACATCCGCGACATCACGACGACGAACTATTCCGCGGAGCGCATCCACGAGCTCGGTCTCCTCGAGGTCGTGCGCATCCACGGCGAGATGCGCAAGGTCATGGAGCGGGTCGGGTTCAAGGGCGACCTGGACGCGTTCTTCGACTACATGAAGACCGACCCGAAGTTCGTCTACCCGAGCGCGCAGGAGCTGATCCAGGGCTACGTCGACATCAAGAAGCGCGTCGACCCGAACCTCCCGAAGCTCTTCGAGGTGCTGCCGAAGGCCGACTATGAGGTGCGCGCCGTGGAGCCGTTCCGCGAGAAGAGCGCGGCCGGCGGCAGCTACCAGGCGGCGAGCGAGGACGGGTCGCGTCCCGGCATCTTCTACGCCAACACCTACGACCTGAGGTCGCGGCCGAAATGGGCGATGGAGGCGCTGTCGCTGCACGAGGGCAACCCGGGCCACCACTTCCAGATCTCGATCCAGCGCGAGCAGGCGGGGCTGCCGAAGTTCCGGCGCTTCGGCGGCTACACCGCGTATTCCGAGGGCTGGGGGCTCTATGCCGAGTCTCTCGGCAAGCCGCTGGGAATGTACGAGGACCCCTACCAGTACTTCGGCAAGCTCGAGGGCGAGCTGTGGCGGGCGATCCGCCTCGTGGTCGACACGGGCCTGCACTCCAAGGGCTGGACGCGCCAGCAGGTGCTCGACTACATGGACGCGAACAGCGCGGCCGGCGAGGCGCGGCGCGTCTCGGAGGCCGAGCGCTACATGGCCATCCCGGGCCAGGCGCTCGCCTACAAGATCGGCGAGCTCAAGCTGCAGGAGCTGCGCGACCGTGCGGAGCGGGAACTCGGAGCGAAGTTCGACCTGCGCAAGTTCCACACCGTGGTCCTGGTGAACGGCGCGCTGCCGCTGCACGTGGTGGAGGCCGAGGTCGACCGCTGGATCGCGGGCCAGCGCGGCGCGTGAAACCGGCCCGCCGCGGCAAGGAGGGCCTGACGGCGCTCGTCGCCGGCGCCTCGGGCCTCGTGGGCGGCGAGGTCCTGGCCCGACTCGTCCGCTCGGACGCGTATACGCGGGTCATCGTACTGACGCGGCGCGACCTCGGTGCGCTCGCCGAGCAGCCCAGGGTACGGCAGGTCATCACCGGCTTCGATCGTCTGGACACGGTGCTCGACCAGCTCGGGGCCGATCACGTCTTCTGCGCGCTCGGCACGACCATCCGCAAGGCGGGCTCGCAGGCGCGGTTCCGCGAGGTCGACCACGACTACCCGGTGCGGCTCGCGACGCTCGCCCTCGCGCAGGGAGCGAGGCACTTCTCGGTCGTGAGCGCACTCGGCGCGAGCCGCCGCTCGACGTTCTTCTATTCGCGGGTCAAGGGCGAGATGGAGGAGGCACTGCGCGGCATGAAATGGCCGAGCCTCGCCATCTTCCGTCCGTCGGTGATCGCGGGCGAGCGCGCGGAATCGCGGCCCCTCGAGCGCCTCGGCGAGCACCTGCTGCGCCTTGCACCGGCCACGTGGCGGCCGGTCGCGGCGTCCGACATCGCGACGGCCATGGTGGCCGTGGCGATCGAGGCACCGCCCGGCCTGACCGTCGTCGAGTCGTCGCAGATACCTGCCCGGGCGCGGGCGGCCGCTGCTACATCAACTGCATCGAGATGAGGGTGGCGCCCGTGATGCAAACGATCAGCAGGGCGAGCGTCTGTGCGGCCTGCACGGCGTTCCCAGCACCACGAAAGTGCCCAGCAGGCCCGTGAGCCAGCGGAAGTTGCGGTAGTAGTGATTCCTGAGGCTCACAGGCTCCTCAGAGACGGCGCGTGGCACGAGGAGGTCGCTCAGCAGGTACAGCAGTATCGGCATGCAAAGTGCACCCGTCGCGTTGAACACGGTCCAGTGCGCTCCGGTCGAGAAACGCATCAGCGCAAACCAGCTGACCACGTGCGCCATGAAGACGAGCGCCAGCCACGACGTGTGGAGCCAGTAGAACTTGAGGCGGTCGCGACCTTCGATCATCTCCGCGGCACCCTGGATCAGGCGCGAGAGGCCGAGGCCCGAAACGATCGAGTACAGCGTCAGCAGGATGTCGATCTTGTCCATCTGGAATGGCTCAAGTCAGAAGCCCGTTCATCGCGTCCCTGTGCCCGGTGCGAGTTCCTGGCGTGCGACTCCGTAGACGTACGCGAACCGCGCGTTGTCCGGCGCGAGCTCGGTCGCGCGCTTCAATTCCCGCAGCGCGTCCGCCTTGCGGCCTTGCCGCACCAGCGAGAGCCCGAGCACGTGGTGCAGCGTCGCGTCGGACGGGGCGTGAGTCAGGCCTTCGCGCAGCAGTGCCTCGACGTCGGCCTCGCGCTCCCGCAGTCGCATCAGGTCGGCGAGGTTGACCCACGCCGGAACGTAGGCCGCATCGAGCGCCAGTGCGGACCGGAACTGCGCCTCCGCTTCCTGGTAACGCCCGCGCTGCGTGAAAAAGCCGCCGAGATTGGTGCGGTCCTCTGGACGGTCGGCGTTGAAACGCTCGCTGGCGATGTATTCGTCGGCCGCGGACGCATACGCTGCCGCGCCGGGCCCGAGCGCCTGCTCCGGCACGGGCGCGAGCGTGCGAGCGGCACGCATGCGCACTGCGCGAACCGGGTCCGACAGCAGGGGTACGACCGCGAGCCGCTCCGCGGGTGGCACGCCGTCGTAGACGCCGACCGCGGAATGGCGCACGAGCGCGTGCGGGTCGTCGAGCCCGGCCTCGGCGGCCAGCATCGCGTTCTCCCCCCCGAGCAGCGCCAGGCGCTCGAGCGCCGACGCGCGCACGATCGCCGGCTCCTCGCCATTGGCGACGAGTTGCGAGAGCGCGATGGTGGCCGCGGGATCGCCGCGATCCGCGCTCGCGAACGCCTCGGCGAAGTCCTGGAAGCCCGGCTTCGGCTCCGGGTAGCGCTTGCGCACCTCGGCCGCCGCCCAGGCCGCCGGGTGATCGGCGTGGCACTGGGTGCAGGCGTTTGGCACGCCGAGGCTCACGGTGAGGTCCGGGCGCGGGATGCGGAAGCTGTGGTCGTGCCGGGGATCCACGACCATGTAAGTCTCGGTCTTCATGTGGCAGGACGTGCAGGCCGCACCCGGCGTCCCAGCCACGTGGAAATGGTGCGTCGGCGAGTCGTACTTCGACGCCAGGTGGCATTGGGCGCAGACGGCATTGCCGGGCGCGCGCAGCTTGCCGCCGTGCGGCTCGTGGCAGTCGCCGCAGGTCACGCCCTTGGCGTACATGCGGCTCGAGAGGAACGAGCCCCAGTTGTAGACCTCGTCGCGCTGCTGGCCGTCGGGGTAGTACAGCCCGGCGCTCAGCGTCGCCGGAAGGTAGTGATCCATGAAGGGTTCGCCCGGGCGGTAGCCGTTCGAGAACTGCCCGCGGCGGGAGTGACACTGCGCGCAGACCTCGATTTCGGCGTCGCTCTCGCGCGGCCGGCTGCGCACGGCGTTGCCGGTTGCCGGGTCGATCTTCCAGCCAACGTCGCGGCGCTCGTCGAACCGGACCGTCAGTCCGTTGGCCGCGCCCTGCTTGCGGTCCGCCGCTGCAGCGTCGGCCCAGGCCACGTGCGCGGACCCAGGCCCGTGGCACGCCTCGCAGCCGACGCTGATCTGTGCCCACTGCGTGCGGAAGCTATCGCTCGCCGTGTCGTAGTTCTTCTTGAGGTCGGTGCTGTGGCAGTCGGCACACATGAAGTTCCAGTTCTGCTGCCGTCGCGTCCAGTGCAGTTCATCGGTGTGCCCGATCCGCTCGCTCGGGTAGAGGTGGAACCAGCGCTGGCCGCCCGCAGCCTGCGGCCTCGAGTCCCAGGCGATCGTGAGCGCCTGCACGCGGCCGCCGCCGAGGTCGATCAGGTACTGCTGCAGCGGATACACGCCGAAGGTGTGCCGCACCTCGAAGTCGGCGAGGCGTCCATCGGATCCTTCCGTGCGGATCATGAACCGGCCGTCGCGGCGGAAGAACGTCGAGGTCACGCCGAAGTGCGAGAACTTCGCGTCGCCGAAGTCGCCGAGGACCGTGCGCTCGTCGGCGACCTGCATGGCGAGCGCGTGCTGCGAACCCTCCCAGGCTCTTGATTCGGCCTCGTGGCAGCGCGCGCACGCGGCGGTGCCGACGTACGCCGCCGAGGGGCCGGCGGCCTCGTGACCGGCGGTCCCGGGCGTCTCGACGGCCGCGGGTGCGATGGTGCGGAACGCGCCTGCGCGCCAGGCCAAGACGGCGAGTGCCGCGGCCAAGACGAACGCGAGCGCGATCAGTGCGGAGCGGAATCTCAACGCGACGACCTCGGGCGGGGAACGCTCCGAAATTGTGACGTTGGCGGAGCACAATTGACAGGGCCGGCCTGCGGACCTGTTATAGGCCAGGCTAGAGCGATCACAGTTACCACCGGAGTCGCCCCATGAAGAACCGTCCGCCCGCCGCACCCTGGCTCGTCCTCCTGGCCTGCAGCCTGCTTGCTCCGGTCGCCTCTTTCGGGGCGCAGGCACCCGAGAGCTGGGACGGCCTCGAGCAGCGCAAGGCGAAGGGCGTGGACGCCGTCTACGTCCGGCCGGGCGTGGATTTCAGCGAGTACCGCAACGTCCTCATCGACCCGGTCGAGGTCTATTTCGACAAGAACTGGAAGCCGAACCGCACGGGCTCCGCGTCGCGACGGCTGTCGACCAGCGACATCGAGAAAATCCGCAGCGAGATGGCGAGCGAATTCAGGCGCATCTTCGCGGAGCAACTCGCCGCCGGCGGCTACGACGTCGTGGCCGCTCCGCTCGAGGACACGCTGCGGCTGACCGCGGGTCTCGCCGACGTCTACATCACGGCGCCCGATACGATGTCGGCCGGGCGCACGCGCACCTACACGCGCAGCGCCGGCCGGATGACACTCGTGATGGAACTGCGCGACGGGCCGACCGGCCAGCTGCTCGCCCGCGTCATCGACCGCCACGAGGACGACTCGATGTATGCGCAGTGGACCACGAGCGTCTCGAACTCAGCCGAATTCCGCCAGGCGGTCGAGGGCTGGGCGAAGCGTCTCGTCAAGGCACTCGACGACGTGACTGGCCGCAAGCCCTGAGCCGTGCGGAGGACTACTTCGGGAACATCAGCTGCACCTGCACGCGCAGCTGCCATTTGGCTCCGTATTCCGGGGTGGCAAAGTTGTAAAAGGCGGACACCTGCGTATTCACGGGCAGGCGGCCGACGTGGAAGATGCGGCCCACGCCGCCGCCGAGCGGCACGGTCCACACGTCGCCGCCATCGGCCTCCCAGTTCGCCGTGATGATCGGTGCCGAAGCGAGGTAGGTGCCCCCCGGGAAGTTGTAGTTCACGAACGGCTGCAGCAGGAACTGGTTGATCGGCGGATCGGAACTCGAGCCGGAGACCGACCAGACGTTGTTCACGAGCGCGCCGAAGACCCACGGGTCGCCTTTCTTCATACGCAGCAGCACGCCCGCCGGGCCGAGGCCCCAGCGGTCGTTGCCGAGCACGTCGTCCGTGTTGGTCGGCAGTTGCGCGATCGCGCCCATGCCCCAGATCCACTCGCCCGGGTTCGCCGGCGAGAGGAAGGCCGAGAACTGGATGTCGCTCAGGCCGAAGGTCGATCCCTGTCCGGGCACGAATTCGGGCTGCCACAGCAGCGGAATGATCGTGCGCGTGATGACGTTCCATTCTTCGTTCACGTGAATCGGGTAGACGGGCTGGATGTTGAGGACGTTCTGCGTCTTCTCCAGCGGACCGACGTCGAAGTTCGTGTTGTTCTGGAAGGGGACGCTGACGAGGTTGCCGACGGGGTTCTGCGCCAGCTTCGCGAGATCCTCCGACGAGAGTTCCGCCCGGGCCGGCCCAATGCAAAGCGCAGACGCCGCCAGCGCCGCCAAGAGCGCCGGAGCGCGGGTCTCGTGCCGCACCGCGCGCGCTGTCATTCGCGCGGACCGCCGGCGAAGCAGCCGCTGCCGTCCTCAGGGCAGAGCACGACGATCGTCTGCCGTTGGCCGCAGCCCTCGACGCTGACCGTGTACTCGGCTCGCTCGACGCCGAAGCGCATGGAGACGGGCGGGATCATCTGGCGCGACGGCACCGGCCCGGCGGCGCTCGGGCAGTTCATGTCGAATTTCACGCGTTGCAGCACCGTGTCGATGGCCTACTGCTGCTGGGCGTCGAGCTGATGGTCCGTCGACTGGCAACCGGCGAGCGCGGCGAGGCAGGTCGCCGCGAGCACAATCCTCATCTTCATCTCCTTCTCCCGACCCGATGTGTTGAACCTTCGGTGATCGTGCCCGCGATCGTCGCGGGCCGCTTGCGGAAACTATCGTAAGCGCGACGGGTTTGCCAATGCCGCCGGGCACTGGCGGCAATAGCCAAGTCGCGGACCACAGGCCGCGGCATGATGGCCGATCGCCCTGCGCGCGACGCCCACGCCCGCAAGGCTTATGGCATATTGCCGGGAAGCCCAGCGGAATCGTGCATATGCGAAGCCCGTCGTCCGGACTGCGCGTCCTCCTTGCCCTGTTGCCGGCGCTCCTGCCGACGGCCGCGTTCACCGCGCCCAAGACGGACATAGTCTCTTTCCTGAACGGCGATCGCCTCACGGGGGAGATCAAGAGCCTCGAGAAGGGGCGCCTCGAGCTCAGCACCACCACGGCCGGCACGATCTTCATCGAATGGGACAAGGTGGCGAACGTCGAGACGAACCAGTACCTGGACGTGGAGATCTCGAGCGGACTGCGGTATTTCGGCAGGGTGCCGGAGGGCGGCGGCGAAGGGTTGATCCGGGTCCTGGTGGAGGGCGAGCCCGAGGGCCAGACGGTCGCCATGAAGGACATCGTCCGCATCCATCCGATCGGCCAGGGGGCCTTGATGAAGCGACTCGACGGCTACGTCACCGCGGGCTTCTCCTACACCAAGGCGGATAACGAGACGCAGCTCAACTTGAGCGGCGGCCTGAGTTCGCGCAACGAGAAGCGGGAGTGGACTCTCGACGGGGCGACCACCATCAACGCCCAGTCGGACGACACCACGAGCAGCATGTACGACGTGACTCTCGGCAGACGGCGGTTCCTGCAGGACCGCTGGTTCGTTCAGAGCTTCGCCACGGCGCAGGGCAACGACGAACTCGGCCTCAACCTGCGTGCGGTCGCGGGTGCCGGTCTCGGCCGCTTCCTGGTCCAGGCCCTGAACGCCGAGTGGGCGGCGTTCGCGGCCCTCGCCGCCGCACGCGAGAAATTCGTGGAAGAGGCCGAGCGGAACAGCCTCGAAGGCGTCATCGGCACTCAGTACTCGTACTTCCGCTACGACACCCCGAAGCGCTCGATCGACGCGGGTATCGCGGCCTTCCCGAGCATCACCGAGTCGGGGCGACTCCGCGCGGAGACGGACGTCACCTACCGGGTCGAACTCGTGGAGGACCTGTTCTTTGACCTGACTTTCTACGGCAGCTACGACAGCGATGCCGACTCCTCGGCGGACTCCAACTCGGACTACGGCGTCGTCACCTCACTCGGCTACACGTTCTGATGCTTCAGCCGCCGAGCAGCTGGCGTCGCGAAACGACCGGCGCCGGTTCAGGCGCCTCGGGCTCGAAGAGGGCGGCGGCCGCGGAGGACGCGGCGAGCTGCGCGGCCTCGTGGTCGGTGAAATCCGCCATCGAGGAGAAGAGCGGGCAGGTGGCCACGAGCCCGGCGTCCGGCACCTCGCCCACCGTGAAGGCGTACAGGCCCGAGGGGAAGGCGACCCGGACCGCGCCACCCTTGACCCACGAGCCGCGGTCGGCCTCGCAGGGCAGCACTGTCAGGTTCATGAACCACGGCGTGACCATGACGCCTGCGTGACGTCCGTCGTGCATCCGGAACCCGACGGCCTCGACCGCGAGCGTCGGATTGTAGATCGGCAGCCCCTTCACCTTGAGCGCGGCGCGACGGTAGGCGTTCGCGAGCTGCTGGACGACGTCCTCTGCGCCGATCGCGGCGTCGCCGATCACCATGAACTTCGACTTGTCCGTCGAGCAGTTCGGGCAGTTCCAGGTGTCGGGCAGGAGGCGGAACGGCGTGCCGGGCGCGATCTGCCTCTCCTCGTCGCCGGTCGCCGGATCGTAGACCCACCAGCACACGCCGCATTCGAGCCGCGTGTCGTCCGCGATCTTCGAGCCGTCACCGAGGTAGCTGCCCTCGAACGGACGGCTCATGGCGCGAACGCCTCGAGGATCTCGGCGAGACGCGTGGCCGAGTCCTCGAAGTCCTCGCGTGCCGCGAGCACCGAGACCGGGACGCCGCCGACCTCGAGCGTGTCGAGGATGACGCTGCCCATATTGTTCACGTACTGCACGCCCCAGACGTGCCTGAGGCCCGTCGCGAATACCCGCGAGCTGCCGTAGCCGCCCGAGCGGATCACGAGCGGGATCTGGCCGAGCACGGCGGTGAGCACCTGCGAGTCCACCTCGGTGAGCGGCAGCAGCGTGAAGTTGATGATGTGGTTCTCGGCGCCCGGCTGGTAATTCGACGACCGCTCCTGGAGTTCGTGCAGCAGCGACGGGGCGTTCATCGCGCCGTGCGGAAGCTGGGCCGGGATGTCGAGTGATGTCCTGGTCAGCTCGGCTGCCGCCTGGAGGATCGGCTGGGGCACCGCCCCGACCTCGATGCACTCGCGGGAGTTCCCGTCCGCTGCGCTCGACTCGAGCCGCCACACGCCCGGCATCACCGATTCGACGACGCGCCAGAAGCCATGCCCGACGCCCACCTTGGCCCAGACGTCGCCCTCGCCGAGCATGTCCGCGACGGCAGCCTTGCCTTCCTCGTCGAGCTCGTCGAGCAGGAACCGGCGCGGCGGCTGGTCGGGCTCGATCGCGCGCCTCTGCAGGTCGGCCACGACCTCCTGCATCAGCGCGCGTGCGGCGGGGGTGAGTCGGTCCGCGGCGAGGGCCTGGCGGGCGGGGCGCACGAGTCCCGTCGGCATGCCGATCAGGCGCGGCGGGTCTTCGCCGGCGGTGGGCGAGTCGCCCGGGACCTTCGGATGCCAGACGAGGACATGTTCGGTCATGCGTTTCCTCCGATGCCCGCGAGTGGGGGCTCCGACGAGAGCAGCCGCTCGCAGGCCTGCTCGAACACCGGCCAGTCGCGCATGCGGGCGACGACCTCGGCGGCTTGCCCGTCGCGCACGTAGACCACGGCCGGCGTCACGACCACGCCGAAGCGCGCCATCAGCACGGCCTCGTCGCGGCGGTCCACGAGCCCGACCCGCAGGCGGCCCTGGTAGCCATTCGCGAGTTCGCGGACGACGACCGCGACGTCGAGGCCCTCGGGCCGCGCGTCGACGTCGCCGGTGAAGAACAGGAGTGCCCGTGGTTCGCGCTCGAGGAAAGCGTCCAGGTCGGCCTTGCGCACCAGGGCGCAGGCCGGGTGCGCCGCGAGCGCCTCGAGGAGGCCGCTCACTCGGGCTCTCCTTCCCGCGCAGCGGCGGCGGCGTCGCGCGCCGCGCGCATGCGAAGGAACCGTTCGTCGCCGACGCGGCAGGCCTCCTCGGCCGACGGACGCCCGGCCTCGTAACGATCCTGTGCGATCGCGCCGATGACCACGCTGCGCTTCGGCGCTTCGCTCCGCGGCCTCGGCTCGACGCCCCAGCGTCCGAGCTCGGCGATGCCGAGTTCGAGGGCTTCCGGGACGCGCGCCTGCACGGCGGCGGTCAGGCTGCCGCCGTAGTCCGCCAGCTCGACCGGGCGCACGCCGACCACGGTGAAATGCGCCGGCTTGTGGCCCAGCAGCTCGAGGCTCGCGAGGATGTCGTTCACGCCGACCTGGTGGATGCTCATCTTGTTGCCGGACATCAGCGCCGGGATCTCGTCGTCGCGCGCCACGATGAGCGTGCCGGGCTCGCCCCGGTGGGCGACGGCGTCGAAGAGCAGCACGTGGCTCGCGTCGAGCAGCAGCGGCACGAGCGCGAGGCCGAGCGTGCCGCCGTCCATGACTTCCACGTCCGGTGGCAGCTCCCAGCCGTTGCCGAGTGCCTCGACGCAGCGCACGCCGAAGCCTTCGTCGGCCCACAGCAGGTTTCCGACGCCGAGCACCACGATGCGGCGCGACGGCAAGAGCGAGTCGTCGTTCATTTCGTTACCGGATCCCCTGCGGGGCCGCGCGGGATTCGACGGCCCGCAAAAAATTATAACGGGACAGGGGGATGGCGGGGCGGCTGGCCCCGCATCCCGCTGTCCCGTCGGCTCGGTCGAGCCCGGGCCGTCAGTCCCCGCTCAGCGGTAGAACCTCCAGCCGCTCACCATCGCGCTCACGGTCGTCTGGCGGTGCGTCATGTCCTCGCGGATCGCCATGTACATGTGCACCATCGAGAAGATGATGACCACCCACATCGCCGAGTGGTGCCAGGTGCGCACGGTCATCGAGTCGCCGAGCACGCCGAAGACCCAGCCAAAGGCGCTGAACCAGCCGCTGCCGTGGCCGAAGCTCTCGGCGTAGAGGGCGAACCCGGTCAGCAGCAGCACGATCAGCGGGAGCACGAACATGAAGAACATGGCGAAATGCGCGAGCGGGTTGTGCCCAACGTACTCCTTCGGCTTCGTCACCAGCAGGTACCAGCCCGCCTCCTCGAAGACCTCCTTCCACCACGCGATGTTCCAGAACGGGATGTAGAAGATCTGCCGCGCGTGCGGGCCGCCCGTGAGCACGCGATACAGTCGCAGCAGGAAGGCCACGCCGAGGATCATGCCGGCCGCGAAGTGGGTGAAGCGTATCCACCCGAACAGGTACTGGTGATACGCCTCCCCGCCGATCGACGGCGGCGGCGACCCGATGAAGTAGCCCGTAACGCACAGGACCACGATGCTGAGCGCGGTGACCCAGTGCCAGAGGCGGATCGCCGCGTCGTACACGTACACCGGTCCGGGCACGGTCCCCTGGGGTGGCAGGACCGCCTCCCCGAAGTGGCCTTCCCTCACCCGGTTCGCGACCGGCGTCGTCCGGAGGTACATCTTTTTCATCGTCCCTCCTCAGCGCACCTTGACGCTCGTGACCTCGTTGCCGTCCATGTCGAGCACGTGGGTCGCGCAGGCCAGGCACGGGTCGAAGCTGTGGATCGTGCGGAGGATCTCGAGCGGCTGCTCGGGATTCGCCATCGGCGTGTCGAGCAGCGCCGCCTCGTAGGCGCCGATCTTGCCGGCCGGGTCACGCGGGCTCGCGTTCCAGGTCGTCGGCACGATGCACTGGTAGTTCTTGATCTTCTTGTCCTCGATCTCGATCCAGTGGCCGAGCGCGCCGCGCGGCGCCTCGACGAAGCCGACGCCCTGCGCGCTCTTCTTCCACGTTCCGGGCTCGAAGTTGTCCATGTTCGCCGTGGCCGTGTCGCCCGCCTTGATGGAGGCGATCAGCTTGTCGAACTCCGCCCGGAGCGCGTGCGCCGCCCAGCTGCACTCGAGGCCGCGCGCCGCCGTGCGGCCGAGGGTCGAGAAGAGCGCGGTGACCGGCAGGCCGCCGAGCTTCTGGAGCACCATGTCGGTCGGCTCCTTGAACTCGGGGATGCCCTTCACGTAGCCGATGACGAAGCGCGCAAGCGGACCCACTTCCATCGCGTGGCCGTTCCAGCGCGGCGCCTTGACCCACGAGTACTTGGCCGACTCGTCCACGGCCTCGATGGCGGTCTTGGTGCCCTTGGCGTTGCCGATGTCGAAGTTCGGATTCGTCTGGCCCTGGTACGGGTGCAGGCCCTGCGCGGCGCCTTCGTACTTGTACCAGGAGTGGTCGACGAACTCCTGGATCTCGTCGAGCTTGTTGAGATCGACGTCCTGCACTTCGTTCAGGTTGCCGTCGATGATCGCGCCCGGCGGGAACATGAGGTTGCCCGGGCTGTAGTCGTTGGCCGACTTCGGCAGGTCGCCGTAGGCCAGCAGGTACTTCGAGGACAGTCCGCCGCCGATCGACGCCCAGTCCTTGTAGAACGAGGCGATCGCGAGCAGGTCGGGGATGTAGACGTTGTCGATGAAATCGATCGTGCGATCGATGATGGAGCTGCACAGGTTGAGCCGCTCCATGTTCACCGCGCCCACGGCGCCCGTGTCGTTCAGGTTGATCGGCGAGGGCACGCCGCCCACCAGCCAGTTCGGGTGCGGGTTGCGCCCGCCGAACACGGTCTGGATCTTGACGATCTCCTTCTGGAAGTCGAGCGCCTCGAGGTAGTGCGCCACCGCCATGAGGTTGGCCTCGGGCGGCAGCTTGTACGCCGGGTGGCCCCAGTAGGCGTTGCGGAACGGACCGAGCTGTCCGCTCTCGACGAACCTCTTAAGGCGATTCTGCAGGTCGCGGAAGTAGCCCGGCGAGGACATCGGCCAGGACGAGATCGACTGCGCGAGCTGCGAGGTGGCCACCGGGTCGGCCGAGAGCGCGCTCACCACGTCGACCCAGTCGAGGGCGTGCAGGTGGTAGAAGTGCACCAGGTGGTCCTGCGCGTACAGGGTCAGGTGCATGATGTTGCGGATCGTGTTCGCGTTCTCGGGGATCTGGATGCCGAGCGCGTTCTCGACGCAGCGCACCGAAGCGAGCGCGTGCACGCCGGTGCACACGCCGCAGATGCGCTGCACGAACGCCCACGCATCGCGCGGGTCGCGGCCCTTGAGGATGACCTCGAGGCCGCGCCACATCGTGCCGGTGGACACCGCGTTGCGGATGACGTTGTTCGCGTCGACGTTCACCTCGATGCGCAGGTGGCCCTCGATGCGGGTGATCGGGTCGACGACGACGCGCGGGCCCGAGTTGTCGAGCTGGAAGCCGTTCGGGGTTGTGATGCTCATTGTTCAGTTCTCCACGCGGTCAAACGGACCGGCTGTCCTGGTCGGAGACCGGTGAATTCGGCTTCACCTTGGCCTGGCGCAGGGCCGTGAGGCCCGCGTGCGCCGCGATGCCGACGCCGACGACCGCAGCGGCCGTCGCGCCGATCCTGTCCGCCGTCGCTTCGGCGCCGAACTGGCGGAACGTCTCGAGCCTCTCGTAGAAGGGCCCGTTGTCCCAGAAGTCCGGTTCCGAGCAGCCGAGGCAGGGGTGACCCGAGCCGATCGGGAAGGACACGCCGTCGTTCCAGCGTATCGTCGAGCAGGCGTTGTAGGTCGTCGGCCCGCGGCAGCCGACCTTGTACAGGCAGTAGCCCTCGCGCGAGCCGCGGTCGTCGAACTTCTCGGCGAACTGGCCGGCGTCGAAGTGCCCGCGGCGGTAGCACTTGTCGTGCACGCGCTGGCTGTAGAACATCAGCGGACGGCCCTGGCGGTCGAGCGCCGGCAGTTCGCCGAACGTGACGTAGTAGGTGATGACGCCCGTCATGACCTCGGCGATCGGCGGGCAGCCCGGCACCTTGACGATCGGCTTGCCGGAGATGACCTTGTGGATCGGCACGGCCGTCGTCGGGTTCGGCTTGGCGGCCTGCACGCAGCCCCAGGACGCGCAGGAGCCCCACGCGATCACGGCGGCGGAGTCGGCAGCCATCTCCTTGACCTTGTTCACGAAAGGCCTGCCGCCCGGGATGCAGAATGTGCCGTCGTTGCCGAGCGGCGGATTGCCCTCGACCGCGAGGATGTAGCCACCCTTGTAGTCCCGGCGGACTTCCTCGAGGATCGCCTCGGCCTGGTGGCCGGCGGCGGCCATGATCGTGTCGTCGTAGTCGAGCGACACCATCGAGAGGATCACGTCCTTGGCGAGCGGGTGCGCCGAGCGGATGAAGCTCTCGGTGCAGCAGGTGCACTCGAGGCCGTGCAGCCAGATCACCGGCACGCGCGGCTTCGTTTCCATCGCGTGGGCGATCTTGCCGGCGAAGTGCGGCGCGAGTCCCATCGACGCGGCGCTCAGCGAGCAGAACTTGAGGAAACTGCGCCGCGAGATTCCCTGGCGCCGGATCAGTTCGTAAAAGGTCTCGGTTCGACGCATGTCGCGCTCCCAGTGCTTGGTTGTTATGTCAGGGAACGACGTGGCCACTGCTGCACCGCCGCCGCCTCTGGCACCTGCGCCGGGATGCGTCGCCCGCGCGGCGACGCGGCCCAGCCTCGATTACGACAGCGGGATGCTCCGCCCCGGGTGGCCACAGCTTCAATCGTGGATGTACCTAACCACGTCCATGCTGCATTGCAGCATCCGAAGCCGAGCGACCTCCATTCGCGATCGATTCTCGTCAAGCCTCAGCGGAAGATGCCGCGCTCGAGGATCGTGCCCTGGCCGATGGGCCGGCCTAGGGTGAGCCACAGGCTCCAGGTGTTCCGCGACGTGCCGCCGAGGCCGATCGTCATCGGGCCCACAGGCGTACGGCCGATGATATAGAGCGATCCACCGTAGAGCGGCTCGAGCTCGGGGTCCGTGAGTACCTGGTTGCCGGAGATCCAGTTGGCAATCTCTCCGGTCTCGAGCTGGGCGCCGACATAGAGCGCTTCGCCGCGCAGGGTCTGCAGGTCGGCGAGCTTCCAAAGGTAGCTGCCGCTCAAGGTCCAGTATTCCGGCGCCCGGTACTCGGCGAGCTGCAGGCCGGGGAAGCTGCCGGGGCCGCCGATGGTGAAGTAGCGATCGACGGGCAGGTCGCTGCCGAGGTTCGAGCCGCCGGCGCCGGTGAGCCAGACCACGTCGCCGCGGATCGGCACGGCCAGTCGCGCTCCGGCCTCGAGTCGCCGCCAGTCCCGGTCCGACCCCAGCGAATCGCTCGAGTCGTAGTACTCGACGACGGCCGCGACGCCGCGGGTGGGTGCGAACGGCTCGTCGCGCGTGTCGTACGTGCCCTGCAGCACCAGACCCGCGTCGACCGTGTCGATCTCCGGCAGCACGTTCGGGCCCGTGTCGACGTTGACCTTGCGCAGCGTGTGCATGTAGCCGGCGCGCAGCTGGGCCGTGTGCCCGAAGTTCAGCCCGAGGTCGAGCCCGCCGCCGAGGTCGTCGAACTCGTAGTTGGCGATGCGCTCGCTGTCGAAATACAGGTATTCCCACGTCTGCGAGAAGAGCACGCGCGGCTCGACGAAGAATCGCTGCCCTGCGTCGAGCGGCTGATAGAGGGTCGACACCAGCAGGTTGCTGTAGCCGAGCTGCACCTCGTTGCGCCACTGCAGCCCGAGTGAATTCAGCCAGCGGCGCTCCTGCTTCAAGTAGATGATGAAGCCGCTGTCGCCGGCCTCGGACGCATAGACGCCGAGGTCGAACTTGAGGTAGTTCGGGCCCCAGGACTTCTCCTTCGGCAGCCACACCAGCGATGGCGCCTGCGGGTCGCCCTCGAGCCTGTAACCGACGCTTTCGAGGTCCTCGACCGCCGACATTCGCCGAGCCTGGTCGCTGATGCGTTCGTTGCTCACGACGTCGCCCGGCTTCACGCTCGTCAGCGTCTCGAGGTACCCGGGGTCGACGTTCTGGAGGCCCTCAAATCTCACGTCGGCCACGCGAGCCTCGATGGCCTGGTTCGAATCGATATGACTGCGCCAGGCGGCGAACTTCTCCGGTGGGACCGCGTAGCGGCTGAGCTGGTCGGCGACCGCGCGCGCCGCCGTTTCGCCGAGCGGAATGGTCTCGGGCACGCGCGTGAAGTCGGCCGTGCCGATGTCGCCCAGGTGGACGTCGATGCGCACGTCGCCGGGCTTCAGCGTCTGCAGCTGCAGCTCGACGTTCGACTCGAGCATCACGTCCATGGCGCGCCCGGCCAGCTGGGCCGCGGTCACGAGCTTGTCGGGCGTCGTGGGCTGCTTGACGAGGTTGACCGCGATCACCACGTCCGCGCAGAGCTCACGCGCGACGTCGACCGGGAGGTTGCGCACCATGCCGCCGTCGTTGAGGATGTAGGGACCGAGGTGTACCGGCGCAAAGGCGCCCGGGATCGCCATGCTGGCGCGCATTGCGGTGGCGAGGTCGCCGCTTTCGAGCACGACCATCTGGCCGGAGACCATGTCCGTCGCGACGGCGCGGTACGGAATCGGCAGCTGGTCGAAGTTGGGTACGCTGCGCGCCTTGGCGACGTAGCTGCGCAGCAGGTCGTCGATACCGCTCGTGTTCATCAGCCCGCCGGGCATCACGACCTTCCTGTCCTTGAGTCCCATGTCGAGGTCGTTGCTGTAGGTGACGCCGGCGCGCTTCTGCTCGACGGGCTCGAGCTCCCACAGGCCCACGCCGCCCACGACCTTCGGCCAGTCGATGCCGAGCATGAAGGTCTCGAGCTCCTTTGCCGGGATGCCGGAGGCGTAGCCGCCCGCGACCAGCGCGCCCATGCTGGTGCCGGCGATGCAGTCGATCGGGACCTTGAGTTCCTCGAGGACCTTGAGCACGCCCACGTGGGCGCCGCCCTTGGCACCGCCTCCGGCGAGGACGAGGCCGATCCGGGGCCGGGCCGCGGGATCGGCATCCGCCGTCGCTGCGCCGGCGGCCGGTACGGCCACGGCGAGTACGGTGCAGGCGAACGCGGCAGCGCGTGGCGCGCGGGGGTGAATGAGGCGCATGTCAGGTTCCTCGCAGGCGACGGCGCTGGCGGCCGTCCGCATCGAAATTGTCCGGGTCGAGCCAGGCACGGAACGAAGTTTCGAGCACGGGCCACTCGCTGTCGATCACCGAGTACCATGCCGTGTCGCGGTTGCGTCCCTTGTACACGATAGCCTGGCGGAAGATGCCCTCGAACGTGAAGCCGAGCCGCTCGGCGGCGCGCCGGGAAGGCGCGTTCAGCGCGTCGCACTTCCACTCGCAGCGCCGGTATCCGATGTCGAACACGTGTTTCATCATGAGGTACATCGCCTCGGTCGCCACCCGCGTGCGCTGCAGTTGCGGCGCGAAGGCGAGGTGGCCGACCTCGACCACGCCGTGGGCCGGTTCGATGCGCAGGTATGATGAGACGCCTGCGGCGCGCGCGGTGCTCGCGTCGACCACCGCGAAGAAAAGCGGGTCCTCGGAATCCTGCCGGGCCTCGACCCAGCTGCGAAGCTCCGCGGAGCTCGTGAACGGACCGCTGGAGAGGTACGTCCACATCCGGCCGTCGGCGTCGCGCGAGTACGCAGCGTGCAGGTCGGCTGCATGGCGCCCGGCGTCGAGGGGTTCGAGACGGCAGTAACGACCCTCGAGGATCGCATGCGCCGGGCGCGGCGGCGGCCGCCAGTCCGGTAACGGCGGGCCGACGGGCTGGCCCAGCGCGTTCGTGATGCCTTCCGGCGCCGTCAAGCCTCGCTCCGGGTCGCCGTCGGCGAGTCGTTGAACTGCAGCGCGGCGAGGCGGCCGTAGAGCTCGTTGGCGCGCACGAGCTCCGCGTGCGTGCCCTGCGCGACGATGCGGCCGTGGTCCATCACCACGATGCGGTCCGCGGCGAGCACGGTGGCGAGCCGGTGCGCGATGATGATCGTCGTGCGCCCGCGCATCAGCACCTCGAGCGCGGCCTGCACCAGCCGCTCGCTCTCCGCGTCGAGCGCGCTCGTGGCCTCGTCGAGCAGCAGGATCGGCGGGTCGCGCAGGATCGCGCGCGCGATCGCGATGCGCTGGCGCTGGCCGCCCGAGAGCCGCGCGCCGCGCTCGCCGAGGAACGTGTCGTAGCCCTGTGGCAGGCGGCGCACGAACTCGTCCGCCGCCGCGGCACGGGCGGCGGCCTCGACCTCGGCGTCGCTGGCGCCGGGCCGCCCGTAGCGGATGTTCTCGCGCGCGCTCGCGGCGAAGAGCACGGTGTCCTGCGGCACGAGGCCGATGCGGCGCCGCACTTCGGCCGGGTCCGCCGCGGCGATGTCGACGCCGTCGATGAGGATGCGTCCGCTCGAGGGGTCGTAGAAGCGCAGCAGCAGCTGGAAGGTCGTGCTCTTGCCCGCGCCCGAGGGCCCGACGAACGCGACCGTCTCCCCGGGGCGGATGCCGAGGTCGAAGCCTTCGAGCGCCCGCGACTCCCTTCGCGAGGGGTAGCTGAAGGACACCGATTCGAAGCGGATCTCGCCGCGGCCCGGCGTGGGCAGGGGCACGGGATCGACCGGCGCGACGATGGTGGGCTCGGCGTGCTGGAGCTCGACGAGCCGCTCCATCGCGCCTGCGGCCCGCTGCACCTCGCCCCACATCTCCGAGAGCGAGGCGGCGGAGATCGCCACGTACACGGCGTAGACCAGGAACTGGCCGAGCTGGCCACCGGTCATCTCCCCGCGCACGACCGAGTGCGCCCCGGTCCAGAGCACGAAGGTGATCGCGCCGAAGACGAGCATCGTCGCGATCGCAGTCAAGGTCGAGCGCGTCCTGGTGCGCTTCACGGCGGCGGCGAAGGAGTCCTCGACCGCCGCGTCGAAGCGGCGCGCATTCACCTCCTCGAGCGTGAACGCCTGCACCGTCTGGATCGCGTTCAGGGTCTCCTCCGCGAGGCCGCTGGTGTCCGCGATGCGGTCCTGCGAGGTGCGCGACAGGGTGCGCACGCGTCGCCCGAGCACGATCAGGGGCACGATCACCACGGGTACCAGCACGACGATCATCAGCGCGAGTCGCGGGCTCGTGACCGCGAGCATCACCATGCTGCCGATGAGGGAGATCGCCGAGCGCAGAGTGATCGACAGGTTGACGCCCGCGATCGACTGCACGAGCGTGGTGTCGGCGGTGAGGCGCGAGAGGACCTCGCCGATGCGCGTGACCTCGAAGAAGCCCGGGTCCATGCGAATCACGCGCGCGTACACTGCCTCGCGCAGGTCGGCCACGACGCGCTCGCCGATCCAGGTGACGAGGTAGAAGCGCAGCGCCGCGAACACGCCGAACACCGCCGCGGCGGCCATGAAGGCCACGAAGTAGCGGTTCACGGTCTCCGAGCTGCCGGAGGAGATGCCCTGGTCGATGAGGTGGCGCAGCGCGACGGGCAGCGCCAGCATCGCGGCGGCCGCGACGAGCAGCGCCAGCAGGGCGAGCACGAGGATGCCCCGATAGGGTCGAAGGAATGGCAGCAGGGCTCGCAGCGGCCGCAGGGAGCGGCTCTTCGGACGGTCGGGCGGCACGGTTTCGGTCACGGCCGGCGCATTATGCGACGACTGGCGCCCCGGCGTGGCCCCTGCGAACATGGCCGGCCCCTCCCGGAGTCCGCACATGACCGCGATCAGCGCCAACGGCATCACGCTCGAGTACGAGTCGCTCGGTCCGCAGGACGCACCGGTCGTGCTCCTGGTGATGGGGCTTGGCATGCAGCTCGTCGCCTGGCCGGACGAGTTCTGCGACGGGCTCGTGCAGCGGGGATTCCGCGTCCTGCGTTTCGACAACCGCGACTGCGGCCTGTCGCAGAAGCTCGACGAACTCGGCACGCCGCGCGTGCCGGGCATGATCCTGCGGGCGCTTCTCGGCTTGCCGGTGCGAGCGCCCTACGACCTCACGGCGATGGCCGCGGATTCGATCGGGCTGCTCGACGTGCTCGGCGTGCGGCAGGCCCACGTCGTGGGCGCCTCGATGGGCGGCATGATCGGCCAGCTCCTGGCGGCGCTCCACCCCGGGCGCGTGCTCTCGCTCACCTCGATCATGTCGACGAGCGGGGCGCGTCACCTGCCGCAGCCCTCCGCGCGCATCCGGCGCGAGCTGCTGCGCCGGCCGCGGGAGCCGCTGACCGTCGATACGCTGCTCGCGCACTACGAGCACCTCTTCGGCGTGATCGGCAGCCCGGGCTACCCGCAGGATCCCGCAGGATTCCGGATGCGGATCCGCCGTGCCGTCGAGCGTGGCTACCACCCCGCCGGATTCCTGCGCCAGCTCGCCGCGATCCTCGCCACCGGCGATCGCAGCCCGCTGCTCGGCCGGATCACCTGCCCGACCCTGGTGATCCACGGCAAGGCGGATCCGCTCGTGCCGTACCAGGGCGGCGTCGACACGGCCTACAAGGTCCGCGACGCGCGCCTCGTGCTGCTCGACGGCTTCGGGCACGACTTCCCGCCGGCGCTGTTCGGGCGTTTCGCGGACATGATCGCGAGGCACGCGACGGAGGCCGCCCCCCCGCCGCCCCCCCTTCAGGACGGCCCCGCTGTGGCCTAGCTTGGGCTACATTCCGTTTGCCGGACCGCAGCCCGGTCCCAGGAGCATTCACATGCGCGATTACCGCAAGTTCTACATCGACGGCCAGTGGGTCGACCCGGCCCAGCCGCAGACGCTCGACGTGGTGAATCCGGCGACGGAAGGGGTCTCCGGCGTGATCTCGCTCGGATCGAAGACGGACGTCGACCGCGCGGTCGCGGCCGCGCAGCGCGCCTTCGATTCCTACTCGAGGACCAGCCGCGAGGTGCGCATCGCGCTGCTCGAGCGCGTGATCGAGGTCTACAAGCGCCGGCTCGGCGACATGGCGCAGGCGATCTCGGAGGAGATGGGGGCGCCGCTCGCGAAGATCGCCACGCCGCTGCAGGCCCCGGCCGGTCTCGGCCACTTCATGGTCGCGCTCGGCGTGCTGAAGGACTTCGAGTTCGAGAAGATGCAGGGCACGACGCAGATCGTCCGCGAGCCGGTGGGCGTGTGCGGACTCATCACGCCGTGGAACTGGCCCGCGAACCAGATCGCCTGCAAGGTGGCCCCGGCGCTCGCCTGCGGCTGCACGATGGTGCTGAAGCCCTCCGAGATCGCGCCGCTGTCCGGGCACGTCATGGCCGAGATCCTGCACGAGGCGGGGGTGCCGGCGGGCGTGTTCAACCTCGTCGACGGCGACGGGCCGACCGTCGGCGCCGCGCTGTCCTCGCACCCCGGCATCGACATGGTGTCGTTCACGGGCTCGACGCGCGCCGGCATCCTCGTCGACAAGGCTGCGGCCGACACCGTCAAGAAGGTGTCGCTCGAACTCGGCGGCAAGTCGCCGAACATCATCCTCGAGGGCGCGCCGCTCGAGCAGGCCGTGGGCCACGGCGTGCTGGTGATGATGAACAACACCGGCCAGAGCTGTAATGCGCCTTCGCGCATGCTGGTGCCGCGCCGCCACCTCGGAAAGGTCGAGGCGATCGCGGCCGCCGTGGCGGCCACCGTCGTGACGGGCGACCCGCTCGACGAGGCGACGGACATGGGACCGCAGGCGAGCGAGGCCCAGTGGCGCAAGGTGCAGTCGCTCATCGAGCAGGGCATCAAGGACGGCGCGAAGCTCGTGAGCGGCGGCCCCGGCCGTCCCGAAGGCGTCACGCGTGGCTACTACACCCGGCCCACGGTCTTCAGCGACGTCACGAACGACATGGTCATCGCGCGCGAGGAGATCTTCGGGCCGGTGCTCTGCATCCTGCCGTACGACACGGAGGAGGAGGCGATCCGCATCGCGAACGACACGCCCTACGGCCTGTCGAGCTACGTCTTCGGCGACACCCACGAGCACGCGAGCCGGGTGGGCAAGCGCCTGCGGGCGGGCAACGTGCACCTGAACGGCGCGAGCCTGGACGTGTGCGGCTCGTTCGGCGGCTACAAGCAGTCGGGCCTCGGCCGCGAGTGGGGTCACTTCGGCTTCGAGGAATTCCTCGAGACGAAGTCGGTGTTCGGGGCCGACCCGAACGCGAAGTCCGGCGCGCTGTTCTGACCGACGCCCCGAGGAAAGGTCGATGACCGCTTACCGTTCGCCCTGGATGGACGACGAGCTCGAGCTCTTCCGCGACGCCGCGCGCCGCTTCGTGCAGCAGGAAATCGTGCCGCACGATGCGCGCTGGCGCGAGCAGCACCACGTGGACCGCGAGCTGTGGAACAAGGCGGGCGAGGTGGGGCTCCTCTGCACGGACATCCCGGCCGAGTACGGCGGCCTCGGCGGCGACGCGCGCCACGAGGCCGTGGTCGCCGAGGAGATGGGCCGCCACGGCGTCTCGAGCTTCGGCCACGTGGTGCACAGCATCCTCGCGCACTACGTGCTCAACTACGGCTCGGAGGCGCAGAAGCGCGACTGGCTGCCGCGCATGGCCACGGGCGAACTCGTGGGCGCGATCGCCATGACCGAGCCCGGCGCGGGCTCGGACCTGCAGGCGGTGCGCACCCGCGCCGAGCGCGTCGGCGGCGACTACGTGCTGAACGGCTCGAAGACCTTCATCTCGAATGGGCTGCACGCCGGGCTCGTCGGCGTGGTGGCGAAGACCGACCCGTCGAAGGGCTCGAAGGGCATCTCCATCATCATGCTCGAGACGAAGGACCTGCCCGGCTACCGGGTCGGCCGCGTGCTCGACAAGATCGGCCAGAACGGCTGGGACACCGCGGAGTTCTTCCTCGACGACTGCCGCGTGCCGGCCGATTGCCTGCTTGGCCCCGCCGAGGGCCAGGGCTTCGTGCAGCTCATGCGCGACCTGCCCTACGAACGGGCGCTGCTCGCGCTCGGCGGGGTGGCTGCGATGGAGTACGCACTCGAGCTCACCACCGAGTACACGCGCAACCGCAAGGCCTTCGGCCAGGCGCTGCTCGAGATGCAGAACACGCGCTTCCGCCTCGCGGACGTCAAGACGCAGGTGCACGTGGCGCGCGTCTTCATCGACGACTGCATCCAGCGCCTGAAGGACGGCACGCTCGACACGGTGACCGCCTCGATGGCCAAGCTCTTCATCACCGAGGCCCAGTGCCGCGTGATGGACGAGTGCCTGCAGTTCTTCGGCGGCTACGGCTACACCACCGAGTACCCGATCTCGAAGCTCTACGTGGACGCGCGCGTGCAGCGCATCTACGGCGGTGCGAGCGAGATCATGCGGGAGATCGTGGCGCGGTCGCTATAAGAGGAGTGACCAGTGATCAGTAACCCGCGGTTAGTGGGAGCCTGAGGTCGTCGGAAGGACGAGGTGCCTCACGTCGGCACGCGCATTTGTCGGTTATCCCCGATTGTCGGCTGCCTTCCTGTGCCGTGAGCATTCGCGCCGATAACTGGACCCGCGAAGACGCTTGCGGGTCTGCGATCGGCAGGGGGAATGTATGCGCACACAGGATTGTGCTCATGCGGTCGGGGTCGCGGGACGAGCGACGTGGCGGGTGCTCGCTCTCGCCTGCCTTCTGACTATCCCTGCACTCTCTCTCCCCGACGACGCCAGGCCGCAGGCATCAGAGCCCGAGCCGCTCTGCGCGCAGCAATGCGCGACGCTCGGCTTCGATGACGGTTACTGCGCGCGCGCCTGCACGGTGCCGCCGGCCCGAGCCTTCCCGCCCACGCACAGCATCAACTGGGACTGCGCGATCGAGTGTCGCGCGGCCAACGGTCCGATGGGGGACTGCCTGCGGGCCTGCAAGCGCAACTGACCCACCACATCGGCAGGCCGCATCCCCGGAGTCTGGCCATGCACATCGCACCGCGATGGACGGTTTGGGGGTTTGGCGCCCTCGTGCTGCTCGGTTGGGGATTGAGTGCCGTGGAGGGGCGGGCCGCGGTGGGGCGCGCTGAGGCCTCCTTTGGGGTGAGCCCGACGGGTGCGGCGAGCTACACGATTCCCGTGCCGGTCACCGAGGGGATCGGCGGCCTTACGCCCGAGCTGTCGATCCGCTCCGCCGGCGCCGATGCGCGCGGCATTCTCGGCACAGGCATGATGCTCGGCGGGCTGTCCTCGATTGCGCCCTGCCGGCGCACGATTGCGCAGGACGGCGTGGCCAGCCCGGTCTCGTTGCAGGGCGCCGACAAGTACTGCCTCCACGGTGCGCGGCTGCGCCTGCTGTCGGGCAGCTACGGCGCGAGCGGCGGCAACCAGTGGCACGTGTTCCGAAGCTCCGGCAGCGCGATCGCCTCGACGCCGATCGCGACCGGCATCGGCATGGTGGGTACCTCCGTGTGG
>Ga0114939_10000593_pt1 | contig 30310 bp, 27 predicted proteins | sample AshMeaCrysSpring_FD_87196 | JGI IMG/M metagenome (GOLD analysis project Ga0114939, IMG submission 87196) | Groundwater microbial communities from Big Spring, Nevada to study Microbial Dark Matter (Phase II) - Ash Meadows Crystal Spring | ecosystem: Environmental > Aquatic > Deep subsurface >...
CGCGCGCCATCCGCTCACACTTCCGCTACCAGCAACAGGCGTAGCCACGGCCCCTCCGACGGGGCCCTGGATCCGTCGCAAGCCTGTCTTCTCCGCGCGTTTCAGAAACTGGGGGGCGGCAAGGCCCCGGGGCACCTTGCCCGTTCTCGTGCCCGAATGGTATAAGTTCAGGGTTTGTCTGGTCGCTGATCGCGCGACCCCGTTGGCCCCCCCGGTCCTTTTCCCCGCGATCCGGCCGTCCTCGGAGGTCAGGTGTGATTCCGGACCTGTCGGTCCTCTGGGTCATCTTCTTCGTCCTGCTCTCGGTGTGGGTGGTCAACGCGTTGATCCTCAAGCCGATCCTGCGCATCATGCACGAGCGCGGGGAGGCGATCGCCTCCGCGCGCGCGCTGGCTGAGCGTGCGGCCGCAGAGGCTGCGGCCGGCATCGCGGAGTTCGAGGCGCGGACCACGGCGGCCCGGGCCGAAGTTTATCGGGAGATGGACAAGGTACGCCGCGAGGCGCTCGCCACCCGCGAGCAGGTGTTGGCCTCCACGCGCGAGGAAGTGGAGAAGACGGCGAGCGAGGCCGCTGCACGCGTGCGCGCGGAAGCCGACGCAGCGCGAGCGCAGCTCACGCGGGACGCTGACGCGCTCGGCAACGCCATTGCCGAGCGTGTGCTCGGCCGGAAGATCTCGTGAGGCCCGCATGCGCGTGACACGTCCCCCGGCGTCCCGGTTCGCCTCGTTGTGCCGCACCGGCCTCTGGGTGCTCGTCGTGCTCGGCGCGGTGGGCCTGCTCGTCACGGCGCCGCTGCGGGCCGCCGATCCGCCAGGGCAGGCCGCCGATCCGCACGCTGCGCCGGCGGCGATTGCGCCGGCGCCCGACCCGGCTGCGCCTGCAGGGCAGGCTCCCGCCGACGCCGACCCGCCGGCGCACAGCGCCCCACCCCAGGAACACGCGGCGCTGCCCGCCGCGGGTCACGCAGCACCGGGCGACCACGCCGCCACCGACGGTCACGGGGCAGAACACGGCGAGAGCCCCTGGGTCACCGCCTCGCGTCTCGCGAACTTCGCGCTGCTTGCGGGCGGGCTCTGGTACCTCCTGCGCAAGCCGGCGCGCAGCTATCTCGAAGCGCGGGGCGAGGAGATTCGCGGCGGGCTCGTCAGTGCGGCGGAGATGAGGGACACGGCGGCGAAGCAACTTTCCCTGATCCAGGTGAAGATGGCGGCGCTGCCGGGCGAACTCGAGGCACTGAAGGCGCGGGGGTCCGCGGAGACCGCCGCCGAGCAGGCGCGCATCGAGCAGCAGGCGGAGGCCGAGCGCCAGCGCCTCATCGAGCACGCGCGCCGCGACATGGACCTCCAGGTGCAGGCCGCGCGGCGCGACCTGACGCGGCACGCCGCGGCCCTCGCGGTGGAGGTGGCCGAGCGCCGCATCGCGGCCACCATCACCGACGAGGATCAGCGTCGGTTGGTCGTGCAGTACGTCGACCAGATGACGGGCACGCGCGCACAAGGTGGGCGCCAGGCATGAGCAGGCGGGAAGACGCCATCCAGTACGCGAAGGGCCTCTTCGGCGTGGCCACGACGGAGGGCCAGCCGCGCGCGGTGAGCGATCAGCTGCGCGGCTTCCTGGAGCTCGTCGACGGGCACGCCGACCTGCGCCGCTCGCTCTTCAACGTGGCGATCCCCCCCGCCCGCAAGCAGCGTGTCCTCACGGAGCTCGCCGCGCTCGCGCCGGTGTCGCCCTTGTTGCTCAGCTTCCTGCAGCTGCTCGTCGCACGCGGACACCTCCAGTTGCTCCCCGAGGTGGCCCGTGAGGTCGAGGCGCGCCTCCTGGCCCACGAGCAGGTGGTGTCGGCGGAGGTGACGACGGCGGTGCCGCTGCCCGTCGACCGCGACACCGCGCTCGAGCAGACGCTCGGCGCGTTCACGGGCAAGGCGGTACGCGTGCGCACGGCCGTCGACCCGTCGATTCTCGGCGGCGTGGTCGCGCGCATCGGCAGCACCATCTACGACGGCAGCATCAAGCGGCAGCTCGAGCGGCTGCGCCAGCAGATGGTCGAGCACGGCTGACGCGGCGCGCAGCGCCGCCGGCCCTCATCCCGAGTCAGGACCATGCATCAGATCAAGGCAGACGACATCTCCCGGATCCTTCGCGAGCAGATCGGCAGCTTTGCCACACAGGTGGACGTGGCGGAGGTGGGCACCGTCATCTCGGTGGGTGACGGCATCGCCACCGTGCACGGCGTGGAGCGCGCCATGGCCGGCGAGATGCTCGAGTTCCCGCACGGCGTGTTCGGCCTCGCGCTGAACCTCAACGAGGACAGCGTGGGCACGGTGCTGCTCGGCGACTTCCACGAGATCCGCGAGGGCGACACCGTGAAGCGCACCGGGAAGATCATCTCGGTGCCGGTGGGCGACGCGCTGCTCGGGCGCGTGGTGGACCCGCTCGGCCAGCCACTGGACGGCAAGGGCCCGGTGCTCACGACGGAGATGCTGCCCATCGAGCGGATCGCCCCGGGCGTGGTGGACCGCCTTCCCGTGAAGGAGCCGCTGCAGACCGGCGTCAAGGCGATCGACGCGATGATCCCGATCGGTCGCGGCCAGCGCGAGCTGATCATCGGCGACCGGCAGACGGGCAAGACGGCGATCGCGCTCGACACGATCATCAACCAGCGCGACACCGGGGTGCTCTGCATCTACTGCGCCGTCGGCCAGAAGCAGTCCACGGTCGCCCAGATCGTCCGCACGCTCGAGGAGTTCGACGCGTTGCGGTACACGATCGTCGTGGCGGCGTGCGCCTCCGACCCGGCGCCGATGCTCTACATCGCGCCGTACTCCGCCTGCGCCATGGGCGAGTACTTCCGCGACAACGGCCGGCACGCGCTGGTCGTCTACGACGACCTCTCGAAGCACGCGCAGGCCTACCGCGAGATCTCGCTGCTGCTGCGGCGGCCGCCTGGCCGCGAGGCCTACCCGGGCGACGTCTTCTACCTGCACTCGCGGTTGCTCGAGCGGGCCGCGAAGATGAAGCAGGAGCTCGGCGGCGGCTCGCTCACGGCGCTGCCGATCATCGAGACGCAGGCGGGCGACATCTCCGCCTACATCCCGACCAACGTGATCTCGATCACCGACGGGCAGATCTTCCTCGAGTCGGACCTCTTCAACCAGGGCATCCGGCCGGCGATCAACGTCGGCAACTCCGTGTCGCGCGTCGGCGGGTCGGCGCAGGTGAAGGCGATGCGGCAGGTGGCGGGCTCGCTGCGCCTCGACCTCGCGCAGTACCGCGAGCTGGCGGCCTTCGCGCAGTTCGGCTCCGACCTCGACAAGGCCACGCAGGCGCAGCTCAACCGCGGCGCGCGGCTCACCGAGGTGCTCAAGCAGCCCCAGTACGAGCCGCTGCCGGTCGAGAAACAGGTGCTCATGATCTTCGCGGGCACCAACGGCTACCTCGACGCGCTCCAGACGAGCGACGTGGCGCGCTACCAGAAGGAGCTGTTCGCCTTCGTGGAGTCGCGGAAGCCCACGCTGCTGCGCACCCTCGCCGAGAAGAAGCAGATGGACGATGCGCTGCGCCAAGAGGCGACGGCGGCGCTGAAGGAGTTCGCGACGGAGTTCGTGGCCGCCACGGCGTCCGTCGCCTGACTCGAGGACGATCGCGATGCCCTCGCTCATCGACCTGCGCCGGCGGATCCGGTCGGTCAAGTCCACCCAGCAGATCACGAAGGCGATGAAGATGATCGCCACCTCGAGGCTGCGCAAGGCCCAGGACCGCGTGCTCGCGAGCCGGCCCATGGCGCGGCAGCTGATGGCGGTGCTGCACAGCCTCTCGGGCCGGGTCGACCACACGGCGCACCCGCTGCTCGCCCTCCGTGACGAGGCGCGGCCCGGCTCCACTGTCATGCTGATCGTGGTGACGGCCGACAAGGGGCTCTGCGGCGCGTTCAACACGAACATCCTCAAGGAGGCGACGCGCTTCATCACCGCGCGGGCCGACCGCCAGGTGGTGCTCGGGTTCGTCGGCCGCAAGGGGCGTGACTTCTTCCGGCGCCGCGGGTTCACGCCGCGCTTCGAGCGCGTCGGGATCTTCCAGCACCTCGAATACCCCGACGCGCGGACGATCGCGGCGCTGGCCACCGACGAGTACGTGGCCGGCACCGTGGACGCCGTCTACGTCCTCTACAACGAGTTCAAGTCGATCCTGCAGCAGCGGATCGTCGTGGAGCGGCTGCTGCCGATCGCGGCGAGCGACTTCACGGCGGAGAGCGCGGCCGCAGCGGGGCCGGCCATCGACTACCTGTACGAGCCCAGCCCGCAGGAGATCTTCGACGAGCTGCTGCCCACCTACGTGTTCGTCGAGGTGTGGCAGGCGCTCGTGGAGTCGGCGGCCGCCGAGCACGCGGCGCGGATGACGGCGATGGACTCGGCGAGCCGCAACGCGGGCGAGGTGATCGACAGCCTCACGCTCTACATGAACAAGGTCCGGCAGGCGGGCATCACGCGCGAGATCATCGAGGTGGTGTCGGGCGCGCAGGCCCAGTAGCCTGACGGGCGGCGCGGGCCGCCCCTTTTCAGCGAGAACGAGGACAGCGCATGGCAACGGCAGTCGCGGCGGACAGGAAGGTCGGCCGGGTGATCTCGGTCATCGGCCCGGTCATCGACGTCGAGTTCCCGCAGGGGCACCTGCCCGACATCTACAACGCCCTGCGGATCGCCGGCGAATCCGAGGGCAAGCGGTTCGACATCGTGACCGAGGTGCAGCAGCACCTCGGCGAGAACCGCGTGCGGACGGTGGCGATGAAGCCCACCGACGGCCTGCAGCGCGGCATGGAGGCGGTGGACCTGGGCGAGCCGATCTCGATGCCCGTGGGACCGCAGACGCTCGGTCGCGTGATGAACGTGCTCGGCGAGCCCGTGGACTTCCCCGACCGGCCGGTCGTGACCACGGAGCGTTGGCCGATCCACCGGGCCGCGCCGCGCCTCGAGGACCAGTCCACCGAGACCGAGATGCTCGAGACCGGCATCAAGGTGATCGACCTCCTCGAGCCGTACCTCAAGGGCGGGAAGATCGGCCTCTTCGGCGGCGCCGGCGTCGGCAAGACCGTCATCATCATGGAGCTCATCCACAACATCGCCATGAAGCACGGCGGCGTGTCCGTGTTCGGCGGCGTGGGTGAACGCACCCGCGAGGGCAACGACCTCTGGCTCGAGATGCAGGAGAGCGGGGTCGTGATCCCGGACGACTACGAGAAGTCGCGCGCGGCGCTCGTCTACGGCCAGATGACCGAGCCGCCGGGCGCACGGCTGCGCGTGGCGCTCTCGGCCCTCACCGTCGCGGAGTACTTCCGCGACGCCGAGGGCAAGGACGTGCTCCTGTTCATCGACAACATCTTCCGCTTCACGCAGGCGGGCTCGGAAGTCTCGGCGCTGCTCGGCCGCATGCCCTCGGCGGTGGGCTACCAGCCGACGCTGCTCACCGAGATGGGCGAGCTGCAGGAGCGCATCACCTCGACGAAGAAGGGGTCGGTGACCTCGGTGCAGGCCATCTACGTGCCGGCCGACGACTACACCGATCCGGCGCCGGCCACGACCTTCGCGCACCTCGACGCGACGACGAACCTCTCGCGCGCGATCGTCGAGCTGGGCATCTACCCGGCGGTGGACCCGCTCGCCTCCACCTCGCGGATCCTCGACCCGCGCGTCATCGGCGAGGAGCACTACGGCGTGGCGCGCCAGGTGAAGCAGGTGCTGCAGCGCTACAAGGACCTGCAGGACATCATCGCGATCCTCGGCATCGACGAGCTGTCGGAGGACGACAAGCTCTCGGTGGCCCGCGCCCGCCGGCTGCAGCGCTTCCTGTCGCAGCCGTTCTTCGTGGCCGAGCAGTTCACCGGCGCCGCCGGCAAGTACGTGCCGATCGCCGACACGATCCGCGGGTTCAAGGAGATCCTCGACGGCCAGCACGACGACCTGCCCGAGCAGGCGTTCTACATGGTGGGCGGCATCGAGGAGGCGGTCGAGAAGGGCAAGAAGCTGAAGGCGCAGTGACCATGGCCCTCCCCAGCAGTCTGACGCTCGAGATCGTCACGCCCGAACGGGCCATCGCGCACGAGCAGGTGGACGAGGTCCAGCTGCCCGGCGCGAAGGGCTATTTCGGCGTGCTGCCCGGTCACACACCCATGCTGGCCCAGCTCAGCGTCGGGCAGTTGTGGTATCGCCGGGGACAGGAGAAGACCTTCCTGTCGGTGCACACGGGCCTGGCCGAGGTGCTGCCGGACCGCGTCATCGTCCTGAGCCGCGGCGCCGAGCGCGCGGAGGAGATCGACGTGGCCCGGGCCGAGGCGGCGGCGCAGCGGGCACAGGCCGCGCTCAAGCAGCCCGCCACGACGATCGACGAGATGGAGCGCGCGCGCGTGGCGCTCATGCGGGCCATGGTCCGCCTGCAGGTGGCCAACATGACGCGCGTGCAGGTGGCCAGGAAGTCCCGCCCCGACGCGTGAGGCGCGGGCACGGCTCAACGGGCCGCGACGCGGCCACCAGCCGGGCGTCCAACGGGCGCCCGGCTGTTTTGTCCGGAGCCAGCTGACGACACGATGCGCGTGACCTGCGCGGCGGCGAGCGACACGGGCGTGCGACGATCCGGTAACGAGGACGCGTACTGCCTGCGCCCCGATCTCGGCCTCTTCGTCGTCGCCGACGGGATGGGCGGGCACGCCGCCGGGGAGGTCGCCTCGCGCCTCGCCGTCCAGGCGATCGAGCGGGTGGTGGCGTCCACCGCTCCCGCCGGAGGGTCCGGCCTTCACGGGGTCGACCCCGACTCCACCGATGCGGGCATGCGCACCGGCGCGGTCACGCTCCTCGAGGCGTTCCGCGAGGCCAACCGCCGAATCCGTGAGGAGATTGCGCGGGAACTCGCCGTGCGCGGCATGGCGACGACGGCCTCGGCGGTGCTGCTCGATCCGCACGGCATCCCCGTCGTGGCGCACGTGGGCGACAGCCGCGTCTACCTGCTGCACGAGGGGTCGCTGCGGCGCGTCACCGAGGACCACTCGTGGGTGGAGGAGCAGGTCCGGGCCGGCATCATCGACGAGGCCGCGGCCCGCAGCCACCCGTGGCGCAGCGTGGTGACCCGTGCGCTCAACGGCGGGGACGACCCGCGCGTGGACATCCTCGACCTCCCGCTCGCTCCCGGCGATCGCGTGGTCCTCTGCTCGGACGGCCTCACCGCGGTCGTCACCGAGGACCGCATCCGCGACGCCGCGCGCCGGGCGACCTCGCCCGAGGTCTTGTGCAGCCAGCTCGTCGCGATGGCCAACGCGGCCGGCGGCCCCGACAACGTCACGGTCGTCGCCCTCGACGTGCATGCTGCGTAACCTGGCACAACTGGTTCGCTACCGGGGGCTCATCCAGAGCCTCGTGGCGCGCGAGCTGAAGGCGCGCTACCGGGGATCGGTGCTGGGGTTCTTCTGGTCGTTCATCAACCCGCTCCTGCTCCTGCTCATCTACTCGTTCGTCTTCACGGTGGTGCTGCCGGGCACGCACCCAGCCGAGCTCCAGCCCTTCGCGCTGTTCATGTTCTGCGGCATCCTCCCGTGGACTTGGTTCTCCTCGTCGCTCATCGAGGCGAGCAACGTCCTGATGTCCGGGGGAAACCTGATCAAGAAGGTGCTGTTCCCGGCGGAGGTCCTGCCCATCGTCACCGTGCTCGCCAACATGGTGCACTTCCTGTTCGGCCTGCCGATCCTCGCCGCGTTCCTGGTGTACTACCGGGTGCCGCTCCAGTTCGCCGAGCTGGCGTGGTTCCCGGCGGTCGTGGCCGTGCAGCTGGTGCTGACGATCGGGCTCGCCCTCATCATCTCGGCGCTGACGGTGCACTTCCGTGACATCCGCGACATCCTCTCGAACCTGCTCACGTTCTGGTTCTTCGCCACGCCGATCATCTACCCGATGTCGCTCGCCCCGGCCGGCCTCGGCCGCCAGCTGCTGAACCTGAACCCGTTCACGCACCTCGCGGTGTCGTACCAGGAGATCCTGTTCTACCGCGGCCCCTTCGGGCACTGGAAGTGGCTACTGGCCCTCGGCGCGGCATCGGTCGCCGTGTTCTTCGCGGGCTACTTCGTCTTCGACCGGCTGCGCGACTCCTTCGCGGAGGAGGTGTAGGTGCAGCCGGCCATCGAGGTCGTCGGCGTCACCAAGGTCTACCGGCGGTACAGCCGCCGCCGGCAGTTCGCAACGCTCAAGAGCGCGCTGCTCTCGGGAACGATGTTGCGCGACCTGCGCGCCGACGAGACGTTTCCCGCGCTGCGCGACGTGTCGTTCACGGTGCCGAAGGGGGCCACCTACGGCGTGATCGGGCGCAACGGGTCGGGCAAGAGCACCGCACTGAAGGTGGTGGCCGGGATCGCCAAGCCCACCACCGGGCACGTGCGCGTGCAGGGGCGCGTGTCGGCCCTCATCGAGCTCGGCGCGGGGTTCCACCCCGAGATCTCCGGTCGCGAGAACGTCTTCATCAACGGCATCATGCTCGGGCTCTCGAAGCGCGAGGTGGCGCGCCGCTTCGACGAGATCGTGGAGTTCGCCGAACTCCGCGACTTCATCGACGCGCCGGTGAAGACCTACTCCTCGGGCATGTACATGCGGCTCGGGTTCGCCGTGGCCATCCACGTGGACCCCGACGTCCTGCTGGTCGACGAGGTGCTCGCCGTCGGCGACGAGAGCTTCACGCACAAGTGCCTCGACAAGTTCGCGGCGTTGCGTCGAGGCGGCAAGACCATCCTGCTCGTGACCCACTCGCTCACTCTCGTCGAGCGGTTCTGCGACGAGGCGCTGTGGCTCGAGGCCGGGACCGCGCAGATCTCGGGCGATCCCCGGCGCGTGGTGGGCGCCTACATCACGGCGGTCGAGCAGGGCGAGGAGCGGCTGCTCGCGGCCGAGAACGCGCGGGCCCGCGAGGACGCCGCCTCGGCGCCGGTCGAGGCGGTGCCGGCGGTGTCGGACCCCGTCACCGGCACCGAGGCACCGCCGGCCGACGGCTTCCGCGCGGCCGAAGGACGGTGGGGCAGTCGCGAGGTGGAGATTGCGGGCGTGCGCCTGATCGGCGGCGACGGGCAGGCCGCGCACCTGTTCCACTCGGGCGACGCCGTGACGGTCGAGATCGAGGTGCGCGCGGCGGAACCGGTACGCGATTTCGTCTTCGGGATCGGCATCTTCAACGCCGACGGCGTGTGCTGCTACGGCACCAACACCGACCTGGAGCGCTTCGAGAGCGACGAACTGTCTGGCTCGGGGACGGTGTCGTTCGCGATCGAGCGGCTCGAGCTGACCGAGGGGACCTACAAGCTCGACGTGGCCGTGCACAAGCGCGACGGCTACCCCTACGACTATCACCGGTTGCTGTACACGTTCCGGGTGAAGTCGCGCACGAAGGACGTGGGCATCTACCGGCCGCGGCACCAGTGGCGGTTCAGCCCCACAATCCGAATGCGGCCCGTCCTGGAGTGATCGGATCGCGCATGCGACACGAGGCCCGGCCGGCCCGCGCCGGCGTCGTCACCCTGGCAGAGGCCGCTGCGCTCGTCGACCGCCTGCGCGCCCGCGGCCTGCGGATCGCCTTCACCAATGGCGTGTTCGACCTCGCGCACCCCGGGCACCTGCGATACTTGAGGAAGGCCCGCGCCGAGGCCGATGCGCTCGTCGTGGGCGTGAACTCCGACCGGTCGGTGCGTGCGGGCAAGGGCACGGCACGGCCCGTCGTGCCCGCGGCGGAGCGCGCAGAACTGCTCGCCGCGTTCGACATGGTGGATGCGGTGGTGATCTTCGACGAGGACACGCCGGCCGCGATCATCGCCGCGCTGCAGCCCGACGTGCTCGTGAAGGGCGCCGACTGGGCCGAAGACGCGATCGTCGGGAGGGACACGGTCGAGACGCGCGGCGGCCGGGTCGTGCGCGCGGCAATCGAGGAAGGCTATTCGACCTCGGCAATCATCGAGCGGATCAAGGCGTCGAAAGGGAAGACCTCGTAGCGCCGGGCGCGACACCGCGTCGGGCCGCGGCGCGTGGAGGGCGGGCCGCCGTGGCCGCCGAGCACGGCGCCGACAGCGCGGCGCCCTCCAGCGGATCGTCATCGGGGGCGGGCCCGTGCCGGCCCGGCCAGCTGTTCATGTCCACCGCCACTACGAAATCCCTGTCGCTGCGGGCGCTGCTCAAGGACGCCGTGCGACGGGCCGGCCTCGCCGACCGGGTCGCACGTGTATACGGCGTCACGCCACCCGTGCTCGCGCTCGCGTCGGCCGCCACGGCGGCGGGCGGACTCCTGCTCGTCGTGCCCACCGATCGTGACGTGGACCAGGTGGTCGACGACGCGCGCTTCTTCCTGGCGGCGCTCGAGGGGCTCGGCGAGGCGGAGGCGGAGCGCGCGGCACTGCCCTTTCCTTCACAGGAGGTCGACCCCTACCGGGGGCTGGCGCCGCACTTCGACGTGGCCTCGGCCCGCGCGCGCGTGCTGCACGCCCTGGCGACCGGCAACGCGCGGCTCGTCGTGGCCTCGGCCCGCGCGCTCATGTCGCGGGTGAGCCACCCCGATCGGCTGGCCCGCGCGTCCATCGAGGTGACCCCGGGTGACGACCTCTCGCCGCTCGCGCTCACGGACCTGCTCGGCGATGCCGGCTTCACCCGGGAAGATCCCGTGGACGAGCACGGGGAGTTCTGCGTACGGGGCGGCGTCGTCGACCTCTTCCCGCCGGCCGAGCGCTACCCCCTGCGCCTCGAATTCATCGGCGACACCGTCGAGTCGATCCGCCGGTTCGATCCGGCGACGCAGCGCTCGGTCGAGACGGTGAGCCGCGTGAGCATCGTCCCGGTGCGCGAGGCCTACGACCCCCTCGACGAGAGCGCGACGGCGGCATCCGAGACCGACCGCTCGGCCACGGTGTTCGATTACGCCCGACGCCACGGCCGCCTGCGGTTCGCGCTGGCCGAGCCCGACGCCGTGGACGAGCGCGGGCGGGCGTTCGAGGCACAGGTGCGGACGAGTTACGCCGACGCCCTGCGCCGCGGGGAACGCACGCCAACCCCGGAAGCGCTGATCGTTGCCTGGGACGAGGTGCTCCGCGGGCTCACGGGCGCGGTGCGCTACGAGCAGCTCGGCTTCGACGAGACGGTCGGTGCCGATCTGCCGGCTGCACCGCGAACCGAGGGTGTCGAGGTGCGCGGCGATGTCGAGCGCCAGCCAGGAGACCGCACCCGTCACGTGGCGTGCCAGCCGACACCGGAATTCCGCGGGCGGCTCCCCGAGTGGGTCGCCGATCTGCGCCGGGCGCGCGCGGCGGGCGACGCCGTCGTCTTCCTGGTCGGCAGCAGCGGCCGCCTCGAGCGGACGATCGAACTGCTGCGCGAGTACGAGCTGACGGGGGTCGATCTCGATCACGCCGAAACGACGGCGGGTGCCGCGGTGCTGCTCGCGCGTGGCCGCCTGAGCCGCGGGTTCCGCCTGCCGGAGGCGAATCTGCAGGTCTACGCCGAGACCGACGTCTTCGAGGAGGAACGCATCGGGCAGGACCGCCGGCGCGCGGCGGCCGCCACCACGTTCCTCTCGGACTTCCGCGACCTCGCCGTCGGCGACCTCGTCGTGCACGTGGATCACGGCATCGGCGTCTTCGTGGGCCTGAAGCGAATCGCCGTTGGGGTCGAAGCGCAGGAGTTCATGGAGTTGCGCTACGCCGGCGACGACAAGCTGTTCGTCCCCGTCGAGCGGCTCGACCTCGTGCAGAAGTACTCGGGGGCGGCGCGGCCGCCGCTCGAGCGCCTCGGCGGCACCTCCTGGGAGAAGGCCAAGACGCGCGTCAAGAAGGCGATGCGCGACATGGCCGACGAGCTGCTGAAGCTCTACGCCGCGCGCAAGGCGGTCCAGGGCCATGCCTTCGCGGCCGACACGCACTGGCAGGAGGAGTTCGAGTCGGCCTTCGAGTACGACCTCACACCCGACCAGTCGACGGCGATTGCCGCCATCAAGGCCGACATGGAGTCGTCGAGCCCGATGGACCGGCTGCTCTGCGGCGATGTGGGCTACGGCAAGACGGAAGTCGCGATGCGGGCCGCGTTCAAGGCGGTGATGGACGGCAGGCAGGTGGCGCTGCTCGCGCCGACGACCGTGCTGGCGATGCAGCACCTGCGGACGATCGCCTCTCGCTTCGCCGCCTTTCCCGTGAAGATCGACATGGTGAGCCGCTTCCGCAGCAAGGCGGAGCAAAGGGCGACGCTCGCCGCCCTCGCCGAGGGCCGCGTCGACATCATCATCGGGACCCACCGACTGCTCTCGAAGGACGTGACGTTCCACGACCTCGGGCTGGTCGTCGTCGACGAGGAGCAGCGCTTCGGGGTGGCGCACAAGGAGCGGCTCAAGCAGATGCGGAAGAAGGTGGACGTGTTGACCATGAGCGCCACGCCCATCCCCCGCACGCTCAACATGTCGCTCGTGGGCATCCGTGACATGTCGGTGATCGAGACGCCGCCGCGCGACCGGCTGGCGATCCAGACGCAGGTGGTGAAGTTCGACCCGCGGGTGATTGCCGGCGCGGTCCGCAACGAGATCGAGCGTGGCGGCCAGGTCTACTTCGTCCACAACCGGGTCGAGTCGATCCACTCGGTGGCGAACCTGCTCACGCGGCTCGTCCCGGAGGCGCGCGTGGCCGTCGGCCACGGGCAGATGGCAGAGGACGCCCTCGAACGGGTGATGGTGGACTTCGTGAGCCGCAAGGCGGACGTGCTCGTGGCCACCACGATCATCGAGAACGGTCTCGACATCCCCAACGCGAATACCATGATCGTGAATCGTGCCGACCGCTACGGGCTCGCGCAGCTCTACCAGCTGCGCGGGCGCGTCGGACGGTCGGATCGGCGCGCCTACGCCTACCTGCTCGTGCCGCCGGGCGAGGTGCTCTCGGGCGTGGCGCGCAAGCGGCTCGCCGCGATTCGCGAGTTCAGCGACCTCGGCAGCGGCTTCCGCGTCGCGGCGCTCGACCTCGAGATCCGGGGGGCGGGCAACCTGCTCGGCGGCCAGCAGAGCGGGCACATCGAGGCGATCGGCTTCGAGATGTACATGAAGCTCCTCGAGGAGACGGTCCGCGAGCTGAAGGGGGAACCGCTCGAGGACGACGCGCGAGCGGCGATCAACCTGAAGGTGGAGCTGCGGATCGACGAGCAGTACATCCCCGACGTGAACCAGCGGCTCGGGATCTACCGTCGGCTGGCGAGCGCGCGGACCGCGGCGGCGCTCGACGCCGTGCTGGAGGAGGTGCGCGATCGCTACGGCCCGCTGCCGCACTCGGTGCTCGTGCTCGCCGCCTACGCGCGCGTGCGGCTGCTCGCCGACCGCCTGCGGGTCGAGTCGCTCGACCGGGAGGGGCCGCTCGTCGTGATCAAGTTCCGCCCGGATGCACCGATCGATCCGACCTGGTTGATCGGCCTGTTGTCACGGCGTTCGGACCTCCAGCTCCTGCCGCCCGTGTCGCTGCGCCTGGACATGCGACAGCCCGCCACCGCGCCCAGGCAGCCGCCGCGTGCCACTCCGGCGGCCCGGAGACCGATCGCGCGGCCGGCGGGCGCAGGACCGGACACCTCGTGGTGGGCGGCCCGGGCCCGGACCGGGGTGGTGACGCCGGGGTTCACGAAGGACGCGATTCTGCGCCCGGAGGCCCAGGATCCCCTGGCGCCCGGGGGCGTCTTCGAGCGGGTGGGGTTGCTCCTCGAGGAACTGGACGGCTCGCTCGGCCGTGCCTGAGGCGGCGTCGCGTGTCTACTGCAGGCGTGGATCAAGCGCACCCGGAGGTCCGCCCCCCGATCTGAATCTGGACGGGCGCAAGGTGCCGCGCCATCGACACCGGGAGGCGGGTGGCCCTGGACGCGCGGGACGGGATCGCCGATCATTGAGGATTCGAGGCGACACGGCGCGCCGACCGGTGGCCGCTCCGGCCGCTCCGCCGCCGGTCTCGTCCAAAGACACGCCGGCGGCGCATGGTCGTCGGGCGCTCGGCCGAGTCCGGCTCGCGACGGGCGATCCTTCGACACAGTCAGGGTTGCCCCGAGCCTCGTCGAGGGGCGAGTGGCGACCAGATCGACCGAGTTCCTGAGAGAGTGCCATGACGAAGCCCATTGCGACCCTCGTGCTCGCTTCCGCCCTCGCCGCCGGACTGCATGCCGAGATCCTCGAGCAGATCATCGTGAAGGTGAACGGCGAAATCCTGACGAAGACCGAGCTCGAGCAGCGACAGGTGCTCACGTTGCGCGCCCGCAACCGCACCGTCGGGGCCGCCGATCTGCGGAACGATGCGGAGCTGCGAAAGCAGATCGAGGAGATCACACCGCAGATCATGGTCGAGACGGTCGACGAGATGCTCATCATGCAGCTCGGCAAGACGCGCGGGTACCGTCTCGGCGACGACCAGTTCAACCGCATCGTCGAGAACATCCGCAAGGAGAACAAGCTCGAGGACGAGGAGCGCTTCAAGGAGGCGCTGAAGCAGGAGGGCATGACGATGGCCGACCTGCGCAAGTCGCTCGAGCGACAGATGGTGGTGTCGCGCATCCAGAACGACGCGATCGGCCGTCTGACCGTGACCGACGAGGAGGCCCGCGCGTACTACGATGCGCGCAGCGAGGAGTTCTCGACGCCGTCCTCGCTCACCCTGCGAGAGATCCTCGTGGAGGTGCCGTCGACCGGTGGCGGCGCTTTCAGCGCGGCGCTCGACGAGGAGGCCAAGGCGCGCGCGGATGCCCTGCGCGCGCGCGCGGTGGGTGGCGAGGACGTCGCGAAGCTGGCGGCGGCCGAGTCGAGCGCCGGCTCCAAGGCCAACGGCGGGCTGATCGGCCCCTTCAACCGCGACGAGCTGTCGCCCGCGCTGCAGAAGCTCGTGGACGCGCTGCAACCGGGCGGCATCACGCCCGTGATCCGGGCCCAGCGCGGCTACCAGTTCTTCAAGCTCGAGTCGTTCACGGCGCCGCAGAAGCGCCCGTTCGAGGACGCGCGCGAGGACATCGTCAACAAGGTGTACGCGCAGAAGCGGGCCGCCGAGTTCCGGAAGTTCATGCAGAAGCAGCGGAACGAGGCCATCATCGAGTGGAAGAACGAGGAAGCGCGGAAGGCCTACGACGTGCAGCTGGCCCGCGAGGCGAGCGGCCAGGTTGTCGGGGCGGCCACGCCGCCCGGCGCGTAGCGGCAGACGCAATGACGAGCATCGGCTCCCTCGCGCTCGACCCGCCGCTCGGCGTTGCGCCAATGGCGGGGATGACCGACACCGCGTTCCGGCGTCTCGTGAAGCGACAGGGCGGGTGCGGCCTCGTCGTCAGCGAAATGGTGAGCTCCGAGGGGCTCGTGCGCGGCATGGACCGCACGCTCGAGTACGCGGAGTACACCGAGGAGGAGCGGCCCGTCGCCATCCAGGTCTTCGGCGGCGATCCGGCGCGCATGGCGGCTGCCGCCCAGGTGGTCGAGCAGATGGGCGCCGACGTGGTGGACATCAACATGGGATGTCCGGTACCGAAGATCGCGAGACACCAGGCCGGGTGCAGCCTCATGCGCGATCCGGCGCACGCGGCGGCGATCGTGGCGGCCATGGCCCGGGCCGTGCGGATTCCGGTCACGGTGAAGATGCGCGCTGGCTGGAGCGACCGCGAGATCAACGCACCCGATCTCGCCCGGCGCGTCGAGGACGCCGGGGCGGCGGCCGTCACGGTGCACGGCCGCACGGCCGCGCAGTCCTACGGCGGCCTCGCGGACTGGGATCTCGTGGCGCGCGTGGCCGAGCGGCTCACGATCCCCGTCTTCGGCAGCGGCGACGTCGTCGAGCCGCGGCAGGCGGTGGCGCGGCTCGCGGGCGGCGTCGACGGTGTGCTCGTCGGCCGCGGCATCCTCCGCAATCCGTGGTTGCTGGCCCAGGCCGCCGACCTGATGGCGGGGGGGACGGCGCGGGTGATCTCTCGGGAGGATCGCGGCCGCTTCCTGCTCGATTACATCGACCTCCTCTTGCAGGAGCCGGCACGGGAACCCGATGGGTTTCGCCACGTCGCGCCCGTGCACGGCCCCGCCCGCTCACACCCGCCGGCGCGGAGCCGGGAGCGCTGGGTGGTCAACAAGCTTCGCGCGCTCAATGCCTGGTTCAGCAGGGGGCTGGACGGTGGCTCGCACTTCCGCGTGGCGGTGAACCAGGCCGGCTCGGTGGGCGAGCTTCGCGACATCGTCCACCGCGTGTTGTTCGCAGCCTAGCGCCGCCCTGGCGCTCGGCGGTGTCGCCGGCGTCGAGCGCTTGGGCCTCCAGGGGGACCGCCGGAGGGCAGACCACCCGGTCCTTGACCGCCACTAGGGTGATGGCCCGAGGGCTCGACGCTCACCGATGAAAGTCGAGCGCATCGGGCTCGCCGACCTCGTAGTCGTAGATGAGCGCGGCCTCGGCGGTGCTGTTGAAGTAGTGGCTCAGCGCGTCGTGGGCGGGATGCGCCAGATACGCGTCGAGGGCGGCGCGATCGCGGACGGCCACCACCGCTGCGTAGGGGAAGTCCGGAAAGCCACTCATCAGGTACGCCGGACCTTCGACGACCCGCCTGCCCACCCAGAAGTGGAGAACGTCGGGAGTCGTCGCGCGTGCCTCCGTCAGGGCGGCGGCGAAGCCGCGTCGCTCCGCCTCGGTGACATCGGTCCTCGGCCGGAACAGCACCACGTGGAGGATCATCGACCACCTCGCCGGCCTGGCCCGCGTGGGCCGCGGCTGCCCGCTCCAACGCCTTTCGGCCGCGGAGGTCCTGCCTTCCATCCGTCTCGGTCGCCATTTTTCGGTTTAGTGCCAGAAAAATCGCGGTTCTTGCCGAGGCTCTTCCGTTCGTCATAGGACCGCGACGGCCTTCCAGGGCCCTGCGAGATCGCGCCGGTCTTGGTCCAGGGGGATTTCTTGTCGTCGTGGCGCGGCACAGTGTCCTGTGGGCGTTCGTCTTTCGGTCTAAAGCCAGAAGACCTGTCGTTACGTGGTGTCCCGTCCTTCGTTCCCCGGTCACTGAACTTGCCGGTGGGGCGCGGTGGCCGATCCTGGCGCTGCCTTTCTGGGTGCGGCGGCCGCTCCCACTGCTGCCCTGCGGGCTGCGGGGGCCGGTCGGGTCGCTGGGCCGGACGGCGAAACGGCCGGTCGGGCCGGTGGCTCTCGGCGCGAGGGACTCGATTTCCCGCCGGTCCCGGCGGGCGCCTGTCCCCCCAGTCGCGGTCTCGCTCTGCCTTTGGGCGCTGGGCGGCCCCCTCCTGACGCCAGCGGTCCATCTGTTCCCGCCGCCGCACGTCCCGTGGTTTCTTCTTGTACTTCTCCCGCGGGTCGCGGTGTTCCCCGCCTGGCCGCCAGCCCGGCGGGCGCCGGGCCTGCTCGCGTTCGGCGTCGTATTGCGCACGAGCCTGCTGTGGTGACTCCCACAGCCGGCCCCGCTCGAACCACATCAGCATGGCGTCTGGGTGCTGCCGCTGCAGCTGTTTCAGCGTGGGGAGCAGATCGTCGCGCTCGCGCGACCGGAACGCGGTGGGCACGCCGCCCGCGATGATGGTCCAATAGAGGTGTCTGGGCATGGCTCAGGCCCCGTGGCGCTTCAGCTTCTCGACGAGGGTGGTTCGCTTGAGACCGAGCAGCTGCGCGGCGCGGCTGCGGTTTCCCCCAGCGCGCTCGAGCGACTGGGCGATGAGGTCGCGTTCGGTGGCCGACAAAAGCGCGTCGAGGTCCACCCCCTGTTCCGGGAGCGGGACCAGCCACGCGCCGGGCGCGGGCTCCGCCTGCCTGATGTCCGCGGGAAGCGCGGCGGCGTCGAGGTAGGTGTGGCCCGGGCTCAGCGCGACCGCCCGCTCGATGACGTTCTCGAGCTGCCGCACGTTGCCCGGCCACGAAAACGCCATCAGCCGGCGCATGGCCTCCTGCGACACACTGAGGCCGGGGCGGGGCGGCGACTGTTCACGGCCAAACCGCTCGAGGAAGTGCTGCACCAGCAGCGGGATGTCCTCGCGACGGTCCCGCAGGGGCGGAAGTGCCACGGGGATGACGTTCAGCCGGTAGTAGAGGTCCTCCCGGAACGTGCCCGCGCGGACCATCTCCTCGAGGTGGGCGTTGGTGGCCGTGATCAGTCGCACGTCCACGCGAACCGACTGGGAGTCGCCCACGCGCTCGAACTCCCGCTCCTGGAGCACCCGCAAGAGCTTCGCCTGGAGCGGCAGCGCCATGGTCCCGACCTCGTCGAGGAAGAGCGTGCCGCGGTGCGCCTGTTCGAATCGCCCCGCGCGGCTGGCCACCGCGCCCGTGAAGGCCCCGCGCACATGGCCGAACAGCTCCGTCTCGAGCAGGGTCTCGGGCACCGCGCTGCAGTTCAGGGCCACGAACCGCTGCTGCCGCCGGGGGCTGTTGTGGTGGATCGCGCGGGCCACGAGTTCCTTGCCCGTGCCAGTCTCCCCGGTGATCAGGATGGTGCTCGAGGTGGGCGCCACCGTGTGCAGCAACTCGACGAGGCCCTGCATCGGAGCGCTGCGCCCGACGAGGCCGCTGAAGGAGTATCGCGCTTCGAGCTGCGACCGAAGCAGCGCGTTCTCTGCGGTGAGCTGGCGACGCTCGAGGGCGGCCCGCACCACGTGCCGCAACTCCTCGAACTGGAACGGCTTCGTGATGAAGTCCGCCGCGCCGCGGCGGATCGCCTCCACCGCGTCCTTCACCGTGCCGAACCCGGTCATGACCACCACCGCGACGTCCGGATAGCGCTCGAGCGCCGCGTCGAGCACCGCGCCTCCCAGGACACCCGGAAGCCGGAGATCGGTGAGCACGACGTCGTAGGCGAAGGCCTGGAGTTGGGCGATCGCCTCCTCGCCCGTCGATGCCTGGTTCACGACATACCCTTCGTCGGCCAAGCGCTCCGCCACGGTGGTCCTCAGCGCGGCTTCGTCCTCGACGATGAGAAGATGCTTCCTGGAATCAGGCATTTAGCACAATGCGCCAGTATTCTGACGCCCCGAGGGCCCGGCGTCAAACCGGCGCTCGCTGGCGCGGCCGCCCCAGATGCCGTGGTGGCCGGGAGGCTCGGCAGGCGAGGCCCTCCTCCACGCTGCCGCAATGCTACAGCCCTCTGCGGGTCACGCCGATATGTCAGTCAGACTCGGCAAGAGTCAATTTCCCGCCGGGCCGCGAGTCGGCCGGCCGTGACTGCGATGATCGGAAACCGAGAGACCATTTCGATTACCCAGGCCTGCGCACAGGTCGGCGTGAGCCGGCGGACGATCTACAACTGGATCACGGCCGGCAAGGTCGAGTATGTGCGGACGGCCGGCGGGGCGGTCCGGATCTTTGCGGACTCCTTGTGGCGCCGTCCCGAGGAAGGTCGCCGGACCCCGTCGCTGACGGTGGCGCAGGACAACCCCGAGGCGGCCTGAGGTGCTGATCCGGCTCTCAGAGGAGACCCCGCGGATGTCGTCGGCCTCGGACTACGCGTCCCTGTTCCACCGCCTCAACAACCAGCTCGGCGTCCTTCTCGCCAACGCGGAGTTGCTCGAGGCCCGCTGCACCGAAGAGGCGACTCGCGCCCGAGCGGCGCAAATCGTGGCGAGCGCCGTCGAGGCGATCGACACCGCCCGAGCCCTCCGGCTCCACCTCGACGACGCCAAACAGGACGCGGCCACCCATCACTGACCCCGTGCCCAGCGGCCCGGTCATCCCAGGGCGGCGGGCCGTCACGCCTGTCAATCCACCGACGACTCTGGTACCCAGTCCGTCAAAGGCTTGACGGTTTCGGTGCGCGCCTCCCGTCACCCCTTCCCACGCCTGCACGCCGCTTCACGGCCGAGAATTCCCGTATCTGCAACAACTTAGCTCTGCAAGCCCGCGCCGGCTCGTCCGGAGCCCCGCTGGGACGCCCGCCGCCGGCTGCGGTGGTACCGCGATTGCGGATCCTTCGTGCATCACGCGCCCGGCGAGCTGGACGCGATGGATGGGGAGGGCAGAGACGATGCAGCGCCAGCCGGTCAGCGAATCCCAGCGTGAGCGAATCGAGGCAGCGGTTCCCTTCGTGGAGGCGCTCGCCCGGCGCGTGGCCTCGTCGATGCCGCACTCCATCGACCTTGGCGACCTCACGCAGGACGGGATGATCGGCCTGATCGATGCGGCGCACCGCTTCGACGAGGCCAGGGGGATCAAGTTCGAGACCTTCGCCGAACGTCGTGTGCGGGGCGCGATGATCGACGCGTTGCGGCGCGACGCCTGGCCGCGTGGCGTGCGCCGCATGCGCCGGGAGCTCGAGGCGGCGCGCGAGTCGCTCCGCCGCGAACTCGGCCAGGAGCCGACCCTCGCCGACCTCGCCGCGCGCATCGGATCCACCGAGGCCACGCTCGGCCGGGCGATCGTCCGCATCTCGACGATCGAGTGCACCTCGCCGCTCGCCACCAACGACCAGACCGACGAGGCCCTGCTGCCGCCAGTGTTCGCGCCGCCGGAGCCCGCCTCACCCGAGCGTCTATACCAGGAGGCCGAGGTGCGCCGCCGCGTGCGCGCCGCGATTGCCGCCCTTCCGCCCCGTGAGCGCAAGGTGATCAGCCTCTACTATTTCGGCGACGTCACCATGAAGCACATCGGTGCGGAGATCGGCGTCAACGAGTCTCGCGTCTCGCAGCTCCACGCGCGCGCGGTCGGGCGCCTGCGCAAGCTCCTCGCCGGTGCCGACGGGAGTCCGGAGATGCAGGCGGCCGTGCTCGACTTCGCCAAGCTGGCGGCCGACCGTCAGGCGCGCCTGGGGATGGCCGCGGCCCCCGAGCCGACGGCCGAGGGCCCCGCCGTCGTGGTGAACTACCCGAGCGCCTCGCGGGCGGTCCGCAGCAAGTCGGCCAGCCTGAACGGCTTGGTGAGCCAACGGCAGCCGCTCTCTTCGAGGAAGCGTTCGGCCTCGGTGCCGGCGACGTCGCCCGTCACGAAGATCACGCGCCGCGCGAGCGCGGGCGACCGGGCCGCGATGGCCCGGTAAAACGCCGGGCCGTCCATCCGCGGCATCCGCAGATCGCACACCACCAGATCGAAGGTGCGCTCGGCCACCCGGTCGAGCGCGTCCGCCCCGTCGTTGGCCGTCACGGCGTCGAAGCCCGCGTCGCGCAGCGCGTCGGCAACCGCCGCGGCGAGTGGGGCCTCGTCTTCCACCACGAGGACCGCCGCGCCGCCACCCACGTCCTCGAACCCGGTCGCCCGCGGCGCGGGCGAGGTCGCCTGGACGGCTCCCGTCGTCGGCAGCCACAGCCGGAACGCCGCGCCGCACCCCGGGGTCGAGTCGGCCTCGATGCGCCCCCCGTGCTCCTGAACGATGGCGTACGCCACCGTGAGGCCCAGACCGGTGCCTTGGCCGGAGGACTTCGTCGTGAAGAACGGATCGAAGATCCGAGGCATCACCTCGTCAGGGACCCCGGGGCCGTCGTCGCTCACCTCGAGCACGACGGCGTCCTGCGCCGGCGCCTGCCACGACCGCAGGATCAGCGTGCCGTGGCCGTGTGACGACCGCATCGCCTGCTCGGCGTTGATGACGAGATTGAGCACCACTTGCTGCAGCTGGTGGGCGTCGCCGAAGATAGGCGGCAGTCCCGCGGCGAGGGCGTCGATCACCGTGATGTTGGCCAGCCGCTGCTCATGGAGCCGCAGGGCCAGCGTGTCACGCGCCACCAGGTTGAGGTCCACCATCGTGCGTGTCGAGTGCCGCTTGCGCGCGAAGGCGAGCAGTTGGCGCACGATCTTCGCGGCCCGCTCGGCTTCGCTCAGGACCGTCTCGACACCGCGGCGGGTCGCCGGATCCACGTCCTGGCGGGACAGGCGTTCCGCCGTCGTGAGAATCGTGGCGAGCGGGTTGTTCAGCTCGTGGGCGACGCCGCTGATGGTCTGCCCGAGGGCGGCGAGCTTCTCGGCCTGCAGCAACTGCTGCTGCAGCTCGCGCGCCTGGTCGTCGAGCCGCTTGCGCTCGCCGACGTCCCGCAGCAGCGCGTGCACGGCGAGCCCGCCGTCCCCGGCCGGCTCGGCCTGCGCGGTGACCTCGACCCACACCGGGGTGCCGTCGACCCGGCGGAAGCGGAGCAGGAAGTCCTCGACCTGTCGGTCGCGCTCGAGGCGCGCGATCCAGGCAGCGCGCGCGAGCGGGTCGAGGAAGCGGTCGCCCTCGAACGGCCGCACGATCTCGTCGCTCGCGTCCGGCGCGAAGCCGAACATCAGCTTCAGGGCACCGTTGGCGGCGGTCGTGGCCGTGGTGTCGCCCGAGATGCGGCCGATGTAGAGCCCGTGGCGGATGGCGTCGAAGAGGCGCCGGAAGGCGTCGTCGGGAGGCGCGCCCACGCGGAGACTCTATCACCGCCGCTGCCGCACCGCCTGGAGTTAGACTGTGGGCCGATGTCGGGGTCCTCCACGCCGCGCGAGCGGCGCCGCGCGCTCGGCGCCTGGGCGGCCGTATGTGTCATCTGGGGCACGACGTACCTGGGCATCAAGCTCGCCCTCACCACGATTCCGCCCTTCCTGATCGGCGGGTTGCGCTACACCGCCGCCGGCGCCGCGTTGGCGATCGCACGGCGTGCAGCGGGCGAGCCGCTTCCCTCGCGCCACACGTGGCCGGGGTTCGCGCTGCTCGGCTTGCTGATGTTCGGTCTCGGCAATGGCGGGGTGGTGTGGGCCGAGACGTGGGTGTCATCGGGCCTTGCCGCCGTCATCATCGCGACGAGCCCGTTCTGGATGGTGGCCGTGGAAGCGTTCGTGCCGGGTGGCGAGCGGTTGCGTCCGCTGCAGGTGGCCGGGCTGGTGCTCGGCTTCGCAGGCATCCTCCTGCTCGTAGGCCCGAGCGTCCTGCAGGGCGGGTCCTCGGGTGGCCGCGTGCTGGCCGGGGTCCTTGCCTTGCAGGTGGCGTGCGCCGGGTGGGCGCTGGGCTCGTCGTACGGAAAGCGCCACGCGCCGCGCACCTCGCCGATGATGAGCGCCGGCGTGCAGATGCTGACCGGCGGCGTGATCATGCTCGTCGCCGGCACGGCCCTCGGTGACTGGCCGCGCCTCCGGTTCGACGCGACCTCGCTCGGGGCCCTGGTGTACCTGACCGTGGCGGGCAGCCTCGCGGCTTTTGCGGCCTACGTGTACGCCCTGGCCCATCTTCCCGTCTCGATGGTCTCGCTCTACGCCTATATCAACCCGATCATCGCCGTGGCGCTCGGGACGGCGCTGCTCGGCGAGCCATTCGACCGGCGCATGGCGCTTGGCATCGGCGTGATCCTGGCTGGCCTGGCAGTGGTGTCGATAAGGCAGCCTAGCGCCTAGCACCCAGTACCCAGTACCCAGCGCCTCGCGCCGAGCGCCGAACGGCCGGCCACAGGCCCCGTGCCAGACCGGCGGCTGGGCGTCAGGCGCTCGTTGCCGGGCTGCTCCCCAGCGCAAACGTCATCGTGCCCTCGGCCACCACCTGGTCGCCGACGCGGGCACGCCCTTCGAGCACGCCCATCCGACTTCGCAGCCGCACGACCCGTGCCTCGATCTCCACCACGTCGCCCGGACCGACGACGCCGCGGTAGCGCACCCGCTCGATGCCCATGAAGTAGATCAGCTTCTCGCGGTTCTCAGGCTTGGCGAGGATCAGGATGGCGCCGACCTGGGCCACCGCCTCGGTCAGGATGGTCGACGGCAGGGCCGGCGGCTCGCCGGGGGTGTGCGACAGATAGCGCTCGTTGGCCGACACGTTCTTGATGCCCACGATGCGCGTGTCGGGCTCGAACTCCGTGATTCGGTCCACGAGCAGGAACGGGTACCGGTGCGGCAGGATCCGCTCGATCGCGGTGTAGTCGAGCGGCAGGGTCAGGCTGTCCATTGGCGTCGTGGCCGGCCAAGGAAGCCGGGTTGGCAAGTATAATCCGGGCGGTCCGAGTACCCCCATCCGGTGACCGATTCCCAGCCGCTCCCGCCGCGGGCCTCAGAGCAGGACCAGCTCACCACGCTGTTCGACCTCGGCAGCCAGGTGACCTCTGTGCTCGCCCTCGACGAGTTGCTGCCGCAGGTCCCGGCGCTGCTCGCGCGCCTCATCGAGTTCGACGCCTTTGCCCTCTATCTGGAGGACAAGCGCCGCGCGGAACTGGCCATCGCCTACGCGGTGGGCTATCCCGAGCGCGAGGTGCGGGAACGCCGCATCGCCGTCGGCGAGGGCCTCGTCGGGCGCGCGGTCAGGGAGGGGCGCGGGTTCATTGCCAACGACCTGGCGCTCGAGCGCCGGTACATCCCGATCGTTCCCGGCATGCAGGCCACCATCGTCGTGCCGCTCGCCATCAAGGGGCGGCCGATCGGCGCCATGAACGTGCTGAGCCGCCGCGCCGGCGCGTTCGACGACCGCGACCTCCCGCTCGTCGGCCAGTTCGCCGCGCTCGTCGCGGTCGCAATCGAGAACGCGCGCCTCTTCGAGCGCGAGCGCGAGAGCGCCGAGATCTTCGAGATGCTCGCCGACATCGGCCGGGAGCTGTCGTCGATTCTCGATCTCGACGAGCTGCTGACCCGCCTGGCGCACCTCACGCGCCGCTTGGTCGACTACCGCACCTTCGGCGTCCTGCTGCTCGACGAGCAGACGCAGGAGCTCGAGATGAAGCTCGCGCTGAAGTACGACGAGCGGATCACGGTGCCGCGCGTCCCGGTCGGCGAGGGCCTCGTGGGCTACGCGGCGCAGCACAAGCAGCCGGTGGTGGTGCCCGACGTCTCGAAGGACCCACGCTACATCCGGGTGGTCGACGACGTGCGGTCGGAGCTGGTGATCCCGCTGCTCGTGCAGGACCGATGCATCGGTGTCTTCGACCTCGAGAGCCCCCAGCTCGGGGCTTTCGACAAGTGGCACGTCGAGGTGCTGACGCTGCTGGCGAGCCACGCCGCAGTGGCCATCGAGAACGCCCGGCTGTACGAGGCGGTGCGCACCAACCAGGAGCGGATGGAGGGCGAGCTGCAGTTCGCCCGCCGCGTGCAGGCGGCACTGCTCCCCTCCGGCCTGCCGCTGCGCCTGCGCGGGGTGGACGTGGCCGCGCGCCTCACCTCGGCGCAGGAGCTCGGCGGCGACTTCTACGACCTGCTCTCGCCGGAACCGAACACGCTGGTCGTGGCGGTCGGCGACGTGTCGGGCAAGGGCGTTCCCGCGGCGCTCTACGGCGCCTTTGCGGGAGAGCTCGTCCGGGGACGTACGTTCCGCCGCCGCTACACGCGTGAGCGCACGAACCCGGCTGCCGTGCTCAAGACCATGAACACGATCCTCCACGAGCGGCAGCTGGAGGGCTACTTCGCCACGCTGTGCTACGCGAGCTTCGACCTGAAGCGCCGCGTCGTTGCCGTCGCCAACTCGGGCCTGCCGTTTCCCGTGCGCGTCTCGGCCTGGGGCTGCCAACAGGTGCGCCTCGCGGGCATCCCGCTCGGACCCTTCAGCGACGTCACCTACGACGAGGTGACGCTGGACCTCTCGCCCGGCGACCTGTTCGTGTTCTGCAGTGACGGTGCCTTCGACACGGAGAACGAGGCCGGCGAGGATTTCGGGTCGGCCCGGCTGCTGGAGGTCGTGGCCGCGGCGCGGCACCTGCCCGCGCGCCGCGTGGTGGATGCCATCTTCGAGGCGGTCGGGGCGTTCCGGGGCGAGGCTCCACCGACCGACGACACCACGGTCGTGGCGGTGCGGATCACGTGAACCGAGAAGCGACCGGAGAGAGGGGCGGGCCGCGCTGGACCGTGGAGAAACGACGGCACGCGGGTGCTGCCAGCGCCTGCCGATGTGACCACGCACCGTTGGCCAACGCGACCCGCGAGGTCAGTCATCAAAACGCGTGCCCGACGCGCACCGCCTGAAACGCACGATTGTGCCCGTGCGGACATCCGCGGTGAACCTCGTGCCCGCTTGGCGGCGTCCTCTGAAGGCGACGGCAGCCACGGCCCTGTCGCATCGGAGCGACAGCCCGGCCAGCGGGTGACGAACAGGAGAACCCCGAACATGTCTCCGGGACCGACGGCGGACGTGCCGGACGTTCGTGTGCGGCTGCTCAACACGCGGCCACCACGCGAGACCGGTGAGTACGTTCTCTATTGGATGATTGCCGCGCGCCGGCCGCGATGGAACTTCGCGCTGCAACGCGCCATCGCGTGGGGGCGCCAGGCCGGCCGTCCCGTTCTCGTGTTCGAGCCGCTCCGCGCGGGGTACCAGTGGGCGAGCGACCGCCTCCACGCCTTCGTGCTGCAGGGGATGGCCGACACGGCCACGGCGCTTGCGGGCGGCCCCCTTGGCTACTACCCGTACGTGGAGCCGGAACCGGGAGCGGGGCGCGGGTTGCTCGCCGCCCTTGCGGCGCGCGCGACGGTGGTGGTCACTGACGACTTCCCGGCCTTCTTCCTGCCGCGCATGACGGCGGCGGCCGCCGACCGCCTGTCGGTGCGCGTCGAGGGCGTCGACGGGAACGGGCTGCTCCCGCTCGCCGCGGCGACTCGCGAGTTTCCAACCGCCCATGCCTTCCGGCGGTTCCTGCAGGCCACCCTCCCCGGCCACCTCGCGGCGTTCCCGGCTGATGACCCCGTTGCCGGCTCAGGGCTGTCGTCCTTCGGCGGGCTGCCCGTTGCGGTCGCACGCGATTGGCCGGCTGCAGGGACACGCATGCTCGCCGCCGGCGTCGGCTCACTGTCGCCCTTGCCCATCGACCACACGGTGAAACCGGTCGATACGCGTGGCGGGCACACCGCGGCGGCCGACGCGCTCGAGGGGTTCCTGCGCGATCGTCTCCCGCGCTACGCGACGGAACGGAATCAGCCCGAGAGCGATGCGGCGAGCGGCCTCTCGCCGTGGCTCCACTTCGGCCATCTGTCGGTGCACCAGGTTTTCGCGGACCTGATGACCCGCGAGGGCTGGACCAGCCGCCGCCTCCCGGCATCGGGGACCGGGCAGCGCGAAGGCTGGTGGGGCGTGTCGCCCTCGGCCGAGGCGTTCCTCGACGAGCTCGTCACCTGGCGCGAGCTGGGCTACGTGAACTGCCACCGCGATCCGCACCACGCCGACTACGCGTCGCTGCCGGCCTGGGCCCGCGCCACGCTCGACCGCCACGCGGCCGACGAGCGAGAGCACGTCTACACGCTGGCGGAGTTTGAGGAGGCCGCCACGCACGACGCCCTGTGGAACGCCGCCCAGCGGCAGCTGCGCAGGGAGGGCCGGATGCACAACTACCTGCGGATGCTGTGGGGAAAGAAGATCCTCGAGTGGACCCGATCGCCCGAGGACGCCCTGGCGGTGATGATCGAGTTGAACAACAAGTACGCGCTCGACGGACGCGATCCCAACTCCTACACCGGCATCTCCTGGGTGCTCGGCCGCTACGACCGTCCCTGGGCCCCGGAACGCCCGGTGTTCGGCATGGTGCGGTACATGAGCTCGGAGAACACTGCGCGCAAGCTCCGCGTGCGCGGCTACCTGGCGCGCTACGGGCCGCTCGCCTGACGGCGAGCGACAACCGAGAACCGGGAGCCGACTACGCCGCGTCGTCCACTGCCGGTGTCTCGGCGGCGACTGCCCGGCGCGCACCCGGCACATCCAACGGCAGCGTGAAGAAGAACGTGGTGCCCTCGCCCGGCGAGCTCGTCACGCCCACGCGCCCGTCGTGCTGTTCCACGAGCGCCTTGGTGATCGCCAGCCCAAGGCCGGTGCCTGGCACCCGGGATGCCCCCTGCCCGTCGAGCTGCTGGAACTTCTGGAACAGCTTCGGCAACTGGTCGGGCGCGATGCCGCGCCCGCGATCGTGCACCCAGAATCGGATCGTGCCCCGCAGCGGCGAGGGTTCGGCGCCGATCGTCACCACGCTCTTGCGGGGTGCGAACTTCAGCGCGTTCGAGAGCAGGTTGACGAGCGCCTGCACGAGGCGATCGGGATCCGCCTGCAGGCGGGCGAGCGCCGGAGCCACGGCAACGCTGACCTCCACCTCGGCGCTGTGGGCCAGCGGCCGCACGGTGAGCACCGCCTGCTGAACGAGTTCGAGCGGGGCGCACGGGCGCCTTCGCAGCTCGAGCCGGCCCGCCTCGATCTTCGCCACGTCGAGCATGTCGTTGACGATGCGGACGAGCCGCTCGGTGCTGTTGAGGGCGACGGTGAGGAGGTCGCGCGTCTCGGCAGGCTCCATCTGGTCGCCGTCGGCGACGAGCAGTTGCATCGACGCCCGCATCGAGGTGAGCGGCGTGCGCAGCTCGTGGCTGACGATGGACACGAATTCGTCCTTCATGCGGGCGACCTCGCGCCGCTCCGAGATGTCGACGAGGTGGCCAGCGAACAGGCGGCCGCCGGGGCTCTCGAACTCGAACATCGAGAGCTCGAAGGGGAACACCGACCCGTTCTTCCGGCGTCCCTGCCACTCGGTGATGCGGCCGAGCGCCTGTCCGGCCGCGCCGCGCAGGAACGACTCCGCGGCGTCGGTGTCGCGCAGCGGGACGAGCAGCACGACGGACTCGCCCACGAGCTGGCCCGGCTCGTAGCCGAACATCCGATCGGCCGACGGGTTGGCGAGGACGATGCGGCCCTTGTCGTTGACGACGAGCAGGCCGCCGAGCATGTTCTGGATGAGGGAGCGGTAGCGCGATTCGCTCGCCTGGAGCGCCTCGAGCGCCCGTTCGCGCGCTCGCCCCGACCTGCGCACCTCGAGCAGCGACCGCTCGAGCTCCTCGGTACGGTTCGCCACCTGCGTGCGCAGTTGGCGGTTGTACAGCAGGAACGCGCCGAGGACGGCGAGCACGAGCGCGGCGGCGAGGCCGATCGGCACGATCTGGTCGCGCCACGACGTCCGCCGCACCGGATGGCTGAGGTGCAGCTCCACGAGCCGATCGATCTCACCGGTTTCGGTCAGGTGCCGCAGGGCCGCGGTGACCGCCAGGGCGTCCACCGAGGACCCTGGACGCGTGGCGAGGTGATACGACACCGACTTCACCGGCACCACGACGAGATTGTTGAGGTCGAGGGCCGCGGCCGCGTGACGCAACGTGAGATCGTTGCCCGCGACGGCGGTGACCCCGTGCCGGCCGAGCCGCGTGATCGCCTCGACCTGCGAGGGGACGCCGACGATGGCCGGGCGCTCTCGCTCGGGCAGGGCACGGATCAGCTCGGCCATGAGCGAGCGATCCTCGACGGCCACCACCTCGCGTGCGAGGCCGCCGAGCCCCAAGGGGTAGCTGGCGCGCCCGGGGCGGAAGACGAGCGACTGGTGCAGCGTCCAGGTCTGCCAGAGCAGGACGTACCTGGCCGCGCGGCGATCGGTGTAGGCAAGCGACACGAGGTCGGCCTCACCCGCGTCGAGCCGCGCGACGACATCCTTCCACGCGGAGAGATGGATCTCGACGGGAACGCGCAACTCGCGGGCGAGCGCGCGCACCAGCTCCACGTTGAACCCTTGCGGGCGGCCCTGCGCGTCGAGGTACTCGTATGGAGGAAAGTCGCGATCGCCAGAGTAGACCAGCGAGCGGGCGGCCCTGGCCCGCGCCTGAGCGGTGTCGGGTGCCGGCTGCGCGCCCGCTGCGCGTCCCGTCACCAGGGACGCGACGATCGCGGCGAGCAGGACGACAGGGAGGCCCTGCCTCATGCCGCGAGCAGCTCCTGCACCTGGCGCCCCAGGGCAAGGGCGTCGAATGGCTTGGTGATGTAGCCGCGCGCGCCGAGGGCCACACCGCGGGCGATCTCGCTTTCCTGCGACTTGGCGGTGAGGAAGATGACGGGAATGCCGGCCGTGAGCGGGTTGGCCTTGAGCTTGGCGCAGGCCTCGAAGCCGTCCATCTCCGGCATCATCCAGTCGAGGAGCACCACGTCGGGTTGCGAGCGGGCCACCTCGGCCAGCACCGCCGCCCCGTTCCCGACCACGCGCACCGTGAACCCGGCCTTGCGCAGCGACAGCCGCGCCACGAGCTGGATGTCCGGGTCGTCCTCCGCCAGCAACACCTCGAGCCCCATCGTTCAACTCCCGACGGCCTGGCGGCGCGATGTGGCCGCGCAGGGCGGTCCTCCGGTACGGGGAGGCGCCTCATTGGAGATATCGGCAAACGCGGGAGTGGGGCCAATCGGGGGGTTCCGGCGGGCCACGCGCTGGTGTTGGGTGCCCCCACCCTGCAGCCTGTCCAGGCGGGCACGGAGGCCCGCCCTCCGAAGATCCCGTCCAACGCGCCGTACCAGGGTCGTCGCCGGCCGCGAGCCACCCGTCAGTAAACCTTGAGGTAGCGCTCGTGCTCCCAAGGGCTGACGTGGCGGATGTAGTCGGCCCACTCCTCCCGCTTGGCCTCGAGGAAGTGCGTGGTGATGTGGTCGCC
>Ga0114939_10000596_pt1 | contig 30269 bp, 25 predicted proteins | sample AshMeaCrysSpring_FD_87196 | JGI IMG/M metagenome (GOLD analysis project Ga0114939, IMG submission 87196) | Groundwater microbial communities from Big Spring, Nevada to study Microbial Dark Matter (Phase II) - Ash Meadows Crystal Spring | ecosystem: Environmental > Aquatic > Deep subsurface >...
CCAGCAGACCGGGCGGCGGCCGAGACTCATCCGCGTAGATTTCCGAGTAGCACTCGTCCGCGGCGATGACGAACCCGTGGCGAGCCGAGAGCTCGACCGCGCGACGAAGATAGTCGAGCGGCATCACCGCACCAGTCGGATTACCCGGGCTGCACAGATACAGCAACTGGCAGCGCGACCAGGTCGCGACAGGGACGGCGTCGAGGTCGGGCAGGTAGCCGTGGGCGGCGGCGCACTCGAGATACACCGGCTCCGCCCCTGCGAGCAGGGCCGCACCCTCGTAGATCTGATAGAACGGGTTCGGCATCAGGACCGCGGGCGACGACCGCGCGCCGTCGACCACCGCCTGCGCGAAGGCGAACAGGCCCTCGCGGGTTCCGTTCACCGGCAGCACCATGGTCTCGTGGTCCACAGCGCCTGCGCGCAGCGCGAAGCGTCGCTCCAGCCAGCGCGCGATCGCCTGGCGCAGTTCCGGGATGCCAAGGGCGAGCGGATAGCTGCCGAGAGAGTCCAGTGCGTGTGCGAGTGCCTCGATCACGAGCCGCGGCGGCGCGTGCCGCGGCTCGCCGATCGACAGCGGGATGTGCTTCAGCTCGGGGGGAGCTGCAACATCCGCGAGCAGCGTGCGCAGGCGCTCGAACGGGTAGGGCCTGAGCCGGTCGAGGCGGGGGTTCATCCGGCGCCGGCAGTGCTGGGCGACGGCATGTTCACGCGCTTGCGTGCGCCTCGCGCCGGTCGAGCGCAGCGGTCAGCCGGTCCTGAAGCCTCAGCCTGGCTTCGTCGCCGAGCGGCAGGCCGCGGTCGTCGGTCACGTGGAACACGTCCTCGGCCCGCTCGCCGATGGTCATGATGCGTGCGGTCACTACGTCCACCCGCTCGGCCAGCAGCACCTTGCCCACCTCGGAGAGCAGGCCGGGCCGGTCGCCCGCGATCAGCTCCAGAATTGTGTGCCGGTTGACAGGGTCCTCGCTGAAGGCAATCTGCGTCGGCGTCGAGAACATGCGTGCCTGTCGCGGCGCCCGGCGCGTGACAGCGGGCGGCGTGGCATCCTCGGGGAGCAGCAGCACGCGCTGCAGCTGCTGCTCGATCTCGTGCGCGCGGTGACGGTCGGCAATCGGCGCGCCGACGTCCTCCAGCACGAGGTAGGTGTCGAGGCTCAGGCCGCCCTCGAGCGCCGTGATGCGCGCGTCGAGGATGTTGAGACCCAACTGGTCGAGCAACGCCGTGGTGCGCGCGAAATTGTGCTGGCGGTGGGGCAGGTAAGTGATCACCGGGTTGCCGCCGCGCTCAGCCGCTTCGCTGACCGCCACCAGGGGCGAGGCGTCGTCCAGCTCGCGCTCCGCCAGCAGCCGCGTGTGCCAGGCGATCTCCGTCGGTGTGTGCCTGAGGAAATAGCTGTCGTTCATGCGCGCCCATACGACCGCGGCCTGCGCGGCGGGAATCCCGCCGCGCGCGAGCAGCTCGGTCGCGGCCGCGCGTGTCTCGGCGACGAGTTCCTCCTGATCGACCGGGGCCTCGGGTCCACGACGCAGCGCGCGCTTGGTGCGCTCGTAGAAGTCGTGGAACAGCGAGGACTTCCAGGAATTCCAGAGCTTCGGGTTGGTGCCGCGGACGTCCGCGACCGTGAGCAGGTACAGGCAGTCGAGGTGCGTCTGGTCGCCCACGATGCGTGCAAACTCCTGGATCACTTTGGGATCCGAGATGTCCTTTTTCTGCGCAGTCACCGAGAACAGCAGGTGGTTGTGGACCAGCCAGGCGACCATGCGTGCGTCGTAGCGCGACAGGCCCTGTTCCAGGCAGAACGCCTCCGCGTCCACCGCGCCGAGCTCGGAGTGGTCGCCGCCGCGGCCCTTGGCGATGTCGTGGAACAGCGCTGCAAGCAGCACCACCTCCGGCCGCGGAAGCGTGCGCATCAGCCGCGACAACCCGGGAAACTCGTGCTCGAAACGCGGCAGCAGCAGTCGGCGAAGATTGCGCACCACGAAAAGGGTGTGCGCGTCCACGGTGTAGGCGTGGAACAGGTCGTACTGCATGCGACCGACGATGCGTCCGAAGGCCGGGATGTAGCGGCCGAGCACGCCGTAGAGGTTCATGCGCCGCAGCTCGTGCGTGACCCCCACCGGCGCGCGCACGAAATCGAGGAACAGGCGGTGGTTGCGCGGGTTCTGCCGGAACTCCTCGTCGATCAGCCACAGGTGGCGGCCCAGCGCCCGGATCGTCGTTGCGCGCACCCCGCGCAGTCCCGAGTGGTCCTGCATGAGACGAAAGAGCTCGAGGATCGCCGAGGGATGCCTGGCGAACACCTCGTCCGAGGTGACCTCGAGATAGTCGCCGCGCACCTGGAAGCGGGAATTGATCGGCACGATCTCCGCCTCGCCCTCGCCGAGGATCGCCTCGCGGAACAGCTGCAGCAGCATCTCGTTCAGCAGGCTCACGTCCATGACAGTTCGGTAGTAGCGCTGCATGAACTGCTCGACCGCGAGCGTGTAGGCCGCGTCCTCGTAGCCGAACATCTTCGCGAGGCGGATCTGGTGATCAAACAGCAGCCGGTCCTCGCGCCGCCCGTTGATCGCGTGCAGGCCGAAGCGGACTTTCCACAGAAAGGCCTGCGCGGTGCGAAGCTTGCGCAGCTCCGCGGCAGTGAGAAACCCGTGCTCGACCAGCTCGTCGAAGGTCTCGGCGCCGAAGTGCCGCTTCGCAACCCAGCCCACGGTCTGGATGTCGCGCAGGCCGCCGGGACTTGTCTTCACGTTCGGCTCGAGGTTGTAGCCAGTGTCGTGGTGGCGGCGGTGCCGCGCCTGCTGCTCGGCGACCTTGGCTTCGAAGAATGCCTGCGAGGACCAGATGCGGTCCTGGCCTAGCGCGCGCCGCATGGCCTGGAACAGGAAGTCGGGGCCGGCGAGCAGGCGTGCCTCGATCAGTGTCGTCGTCACACTCACGTCGGCGGCGCTCTCGCGCTGGCAGTCGTCGATCGTGCGCACGCTGTGGCCGATCTCGAGGCCGATGTCCCACAGGAAGGTGAGGAAGCGGGAGATGCCTTCGTCGTCCTCGGCCGCGCCGCCCTTCGGCAGCAGGATCAGGACGTCGATGTCGGAGCAGGGGTGCAGCTCGCCGCGGCCGTACCCGCCCACGGCCACCAGTGCGACGTCCTTCTCCGCCGCGCCGGTGTGCAACGCCCACGCACGGCGCAGCAGGACATCCACCAGGCGCGCGCGGTCGCGCACCAGCGCCTCGATGGGCTCGTCATCCTCGAAGCGCTGGCGCAGGATCCGGTCGCCTGCGCCGAGGGCCTCGCGGAACGCGGCCACGCGGTCGTCGCCGGCCTCCAGCGCAGCGGGCAGCGTTTCCAGGAACGACCAGGGCGGCAGGGTCACCCGCCCGGCGGACGACTCGATGGCGTCGGCAGGGGTCGCGTTCATTGGCTCGCGGCGGATCAGGCCGGCGGGCGCTCGCCGGCGCCGAGCGTCAGCACCTCGTGGCCCGTCTCGGTCACGAGGATGGTGTGTTCCCACTGGGCGGAGAGTGAGTGATCGCGAGTCACGACGGTCCAGCCGTCGGGCAGCAGGCGCACCTCACGACGACCCGCGTTCACCATCGGCTCGATGGTGAAGGTCATTCCCGGCCGAAGCTCGAGTCCCGTTCCCGCGGTGCCGTAGTGCAGGACCTGCGGGTCCTCGTGGAAGCCACGGCCGATGCCATGACCACAGTACTCGCGCACCACCGAGTAGTGGTTGCCTTCAACGAAGCGCTGGATGGTCGCGCCCAAGTCGCCCAGGCGCGTCCCCGGGCGTACGGCGCGGATGCCGAGCCACATGGCCTCGTAGGTCACGCCCACCAGCCGCTGCACGTGCGGGGCGATCCGGCCCACTGCGAACATGCGACTCGAGTCGCCATGAAAGCCGTCCTTTATCACCGTGACGTCCACGTTGACGACGTCACCCTGCTTGAGCCGCCGGTCGCCAGGAATGCCGTGGCAGACGACGTGGTTGACAGAGGTGCAGATCGACTTCGGGTAGCCGCGGTAGCCGAGCGGGGCGGGCACTGCCTTCTGCACGTCGACGATGTAGTCGTGGCACAGGCGGTCGAGCTCTTCCGTGGACACGCCGGGCAGGACGTGCGCCCCGATCATGTCGAGCACCTCGGCCGCCAGCCGGCCGACCCGGCGCATGGCCTCTTGTTCGGCCACGGACTTCACGATCACGCTGCCCGCGCTGTCGGAGTGCCAGGGGATCGAGGCCGGCTGAGGTTGCTGCATGTTGGCGTCGGTCCCGGCCACCGCGGGGACGCGGTGGCGCAAGTGTTTGAAGGATCAAAAAGTTATGGTATAAAGCGCGGCCTTTTTTCTCAACCAAAACCGCACACGCGCCGTCACATGCGGTCGGGTGCCTGGCACGACCCTCGGGTCCGCCGGGTTTCCGCATGGGGCGCGTGGAGGCTCAACCCCACAAGGAGTTTGCAAATCATGGCCAGCGTGTCCATGCGACAGATGCTGGAAGCGGGTGTCCATTTCGGACACCAGACCCGCTTCTGGAACCCGAAGATGGCCCCTTTCATCTTCGGTGAGCGTAACCGGATCCACATCATCAATCTCGAGAAGACGCTGCCCCTCTACGTGGAGGCGGCCGACGTCGTCAAGCACGTCGTCTCCGATGGCGGGCGCGTGCTGTTCGTCGGCACCAAGCGCTCCGCCCGCGAGGCGATCGCGCGCGAGGCGGCCCGCTGCGGGATGCCCTACGTCACGCATCGCTGGCTCGGCGGCATGCTCACCAACTTCAAGACCATCCGCCAGTCGATCCGCCGGCTGGTCGAGATCGACGAGATGGCTGCCAACGGGCTCCTCGACCAGCGCAGCAAGCGCGAGGCGCAGATGGTGCGCCGCGAGCGCGACAAGCTCGAGCGCAGCCTCGGCGGCATACGCGACATGGAGGGCCTCCCCGACGTGCTGTTCGTCGTGGACGTGGGCCACGAGCGCATCGCGATCCACGAGGCGCAGAAGCTCGGTATTCCCGTCATCGCGATCGTTGATACGAACTGCTCGCCCGAGGGCATCAGCTACATGATCCCGGGCAATGACGACTCCATGCGCGCGATCGAACTCTACGCGGCAGGCATCGCCGACGCGGTGCTCGAGGGCCGCACGACGCTGCCGGAGGTGCCGGTGGGCGAGGACGAGTTCGTTGAGCTCGACGAAGCCGGAAAGCCGCGTCCGAAGAGCGGCCCGAAACGCCGCGCCGCCGCTCCGGTGCGCAAGAAGACGCCGACCCGCCGTAAGCCCCAGGCGGAAATCGAGCCCGCGACCGACACCGCGGCCGAGCTCGCCGAGGCCGACCCGGAGGAGAGTCCGGAGGCATTCATGGCGCGCCGCGAGGCCGCCCGCAAGAAGGCGCCGGCCGCCGCCGCTGCGCCGGCTGCGAGTGAGGCTGCGCCGGCTGCGAGTGAAGCCGCGCCGGCTGCGACGGAAGGAGAGTGAGCATGTCCGTCACCGCCGAGGCAGTGAAGGCGCTCCGTGAACGCACTGGCGCCGGAATGATGGAATGCAAGAAGGCTCTCGTGGAGTCGAACGGCGACCTCGAGGCTGCCGCCGAGGCAATGCGGAAATCGGGTCTCGCCAAGGCCGACAAGAAGGCCGGGCGCATTGCCGCCGAAGGTGTGGTGGTGATCGAGCGCGCCGCCGACGGGCGCAGCGCGGTGCTGGTCGAGGTGAACTCCGAGACTGATTTCGTGGCGCGCGAGAACGACTTCCAGACCTTCGCTCACGACGTTGCGAAGCTCGTGCTCGCTGCGAAACCGGCCAGCCTCGAGGCCCTGATGGAGGCGAAGCTGCCGTCGGGGCAGACGGTCGAGGAGACGCGCCGCGCGCTGATCGCACGCATCGGCGAGAACATCGGTGTGCGCCGCTTCGAGATCGTGACGGGCGCGGTGCCGCTCGCCACCTACCTGCACGGCAGCCGCATCGCGACCGTGGTCGTGCTTGAGGGCGGCGACGCCGCCCTCGGCCATGACCTCGCCATGCACGTCGCCGCGATCAATCCGCAATACCTCGCCGCCGAGGATGTCCCGGCGGACCAGGTCGAGAAGGAGCGCCAGATCTTCATCTCGCAGGCTGCCGGTGATCCGAAACTCGCGGGGAAGCCACAGGAAGTGCTCGCCAAGGCCTCGGAGGGCAAGCTGCGCAAGTTCCTCGGCGAGATCACGCTGCTCGGCCAGCCGTTCGTGAAAGACGACAAGCAGTCGGTGGCGCAGGTGCTCAAGGCGGCCAACGCCCGGGTGCTGCGCTTCGTACGCTACGAGGTCGGCGCGGGCATCGAGAAGAAGCAGGAGAACTTTGCGGCGGAAGTGATGGCGCAGGTTCGCGGCGCCTGAGCCGCGGCCGGTTCGCCCGATCGTCCACCTGGAACCCCGCGCAGGCGGGGTTCCTTATAATGGCTCCCGGTCACGAGGCGATCCTCCCGATGGCTGCAAAAGAAGACGGCAAACCGGCCCACCGACGCGTCCTTGTCAAGCTGTCCGGCGAGGCCCTGATGGGCAACGCCGACTACGGGATCGACCCGGCCTTCCTGAAGCGCCTCGCTGCCGAGATCGGCGCCATGCGCGAGACCGGCACCGAAGTGGCTATCGTGATCGGCGGCGGCAATATTTTCCGCGGTGCGGGCCTCGCGCGGGCCGGCATGGATCGGGTCACCGCTGACCACATGGGCATGCTTGCGACGGTGATGAACTCGCTGGCTCTGCAGGACTCGCTCGAGTCCATCGGCGTCTTCGTGCGAGTGCAGTCCGCGATCCGTATCAACGAGGTCTGCGAGGACTACATCCGACGCCGTGCGATGCGGCACCTCGAGAAAGGGCGGGTCGTGATCTTTGCCGCGGGCACGGGCAACCCGTTTTTCACGACCGATTCGGCGGCGAGCCTGCGCGCCATCGAGGTCGAGGCCGACCTGCTGGTGAAGGCGACCAAGGTGGACGGAGTCTACGACTCCGACCCCGTGAAGAATCCCGCGGCGCGCCGCTACGACCGCCTCACCTACGACCAGGTGCTCGACCAGCGCCTCGCCGTGATGGACGCGACCGCGATCGTGCTGTGCCGCGATCACGACCTGCCGCTGCGTGTGATCAACCTCAACGAGCCCGGTACGCTGCTGCGCGCCGCGCGTGGCGACGACGTCGGAACACTGGTGACGAAATAGGCGGCCGCGCGCCGCCCACGGAGACCGCCCATGATCGAGGACGTCAAGAAGGACGCGGCCGAGCGCATGTCGAAATGCGTCGCGGCGCTCAGGAACGAACTCAAGAAGCTCCGCACCGGGCGCGCCAACACGACGCTGCTCGAGCACGTGCGGGTCGAGTACTACGGCAGCGAAGTGCCGTTGCAGCAGGTCGCCAACGTTGCCGTCGAGGATGCCCGCACGCTGACGGTCGTCCCGTGGGAGAAGCAGCTGGTGCCGGCGATCGAGAAGGCGATCATGAAATCGGACCTCGGGCTGATGCCGGCCACGGCGGGCACCGTCATCCGCGTTCCGCTCCCCGCGCTGACCGAGGAGCGGCGGCGCGACCTCAGCAAGGTCGTGCGTCACGAGGGCGAGAATGCGCGCGTCGCAATCCGCAACGTGCGCCGCGACGTGATGCAGGAACTCAAGGAGATGCTGAAGGAGAAGATGATCTCCGAGGACGACGACCACCGCGCCCACGACGAGATCCAGAAGCTCACCGACAAGTACGTCGCCGAGGTGGACCATGTCGTGGCGGAAAAAGAAAAGGAACTGATGCAGGTCTGAACGAGTGGCGCCTCGACCGGGTACGCCGCGCCACGTCGCCGTCATCATGGACGGCAACGGGCGCTGGGCTTCGCGCCGCGCGCTGCCTCGCCATCTCGGACACCGCGCCGGCGTGCGCGCCGTCCGGGCCACGGTCGAGGGGTGTGCGCGACGTGGTGTCGAGGCGCTCACCCTGTTCGCGTTCTCGAGCGAGAACTGGGGCCGGCCGGACGAGGAGGTCGCGCGGCTCATGGAACTGTTCGTCGAGGCGATGGATCGTGAGGTGGACGAGCTCGACCGCAACGGCATCCGAGTGCGGTTCATCGGCGAGCGGGCGTTGCTGAAGCCACACCTCGTCGAGCGCATCGAAGCGGCCGAGAGTCGGACTGCGAACAACACCCAGATGACGCTGTATGTCGCCCTCTCCTACGGTGGACGCTGGGACATCGTGCGCTCCGCCCGGCGTCTCGCCGCGCGCGCCGTCGCGGGCGAACTGCGACCCGAGGACATCGACGAGACGGCGCTCGCCGCCGGACTCGAGCTTGCCGGCGTGCCCGACCCCGACCTCTTCATCCGGACCGGCGGCGAGCAGCGCATCAGCAACTTCCTGCTCTGGAATCTCGCCTACACAGAGCTGTACTTCTGTGACGTGTTGTGGCCCGAGTTCGGCGACGCCGACCTCGAGCGCGCGTTTCAGCATTTCGCGAGTCGCCAGCGCCGCTTCGGCCTCACCATGGACCAGGTGGCAGGTGCTTAGCGGCCTGCGCCAGCGCATCGTGACCGCGCTGCTGCTCGCGGCAGCACTGGTCGCGATCCTGTTCTGGCTGCCTGCCGGGATTGCGGTCGCGGCCGTCATGCTGGTTGTCGCGGCCGGCGCCTGGGAGTGGTCCGGATTCGTGGGGCTCGCGCGTCCGCCAGCGCGCCTTGCCTACGTGGCCGCTGTCGGGCTCGCGATCGGCGTCACGTGGTGGCTCACGGCGACACCTGCGACGCTGCGACTCCTTCTGATGGGCGCGGTGGTCTGGTGGCTCACTGCCTTCATTTGGATTCTCCGGGGCACGGCGCGAGGTGGGGCATCGGGTGCGGCCGCGGCCGGCTTCCTGGTGCTGGTGCCGGCGGCCGTGGCCATCGGTCGGCTGGTCGAGATCGAGCCCGCCGGTCGCAACTACTTGTTCGTACTCGTGCTGCTGGTAGCAGCCGCTGACATCGGCGCGTACTTCGGTGGACGCCAGTTCGGAAGGCACAAGCTTGCGCCTCGCGTGAGCCCGGGAAAGACCTGGGAAGGTGTCGTCGCAGGCGTGCTCGCCGCGGGAGTCGCGGCGGTGCTCACCGGCCGCCTGCTCGGGATGCCCGTGCTGGCGTGGGTCGGCGTCTGCCTCGGGGTCGTGCTCCTTTCAGTCGTCGGCGATCTTCTCGAAAGCATGTTCAAGCGGCGCGTCGGGCTGAAGGACAGCAGCGGCCTGCTGCCCGGTCACGGCGGCGTGCTGGATCGCGTCGACAGCTTGACGGCCGCGGCCCCGGCATACCTGCTGGGACTGCTGCAGCTCGGAGTTGTCGGATGATGCGCGTTGCGGTCCTCGGCAGCACCGGCAGCATCGGCGTGAGCACGCTCGACGTGCTCACGCGTCATCACGACCGCTTCGAGGTCACGGCGCTGGCCGCCTCGGCGAGCGACGGCCGCCTCCTCGAGCAGTGCCTGCGCCACCGCCCGCGGGTGGCGGTGCTGCAATCCCCGGAGGCGGCAGCCCGGCTGGATGCGGCGCTGCGCGCGCAGGACGCTCGCATCGAGGTGCGCTGCGGGAGCGAGGCGCTCGCCGAATGTGCCAGTGCTCCGGACGTGGACATCGTCATGGCGGCGATTGTCGGCGCGGCGGGTCTGCCCTCGACGCTCGCCGCGGCAGGTGCGGGAAAGCGGGTGCTGCTCGCCAACAAGGAGTCGCTGGTAGTCGCAGGGCCCATCCTGATCGAGTCGGCGCGCGCGGGCGGTGCGACCCTGATCCCCATCGACAGCGAGCACAACGCGATCTTCCAGTGCCTGCCGCCCGGGCTCGCGACCGGCCGGGCCGCGCACGGCGTGCGACGTATCCTGCTCACTGCCTCCGGCGGGCCGTTCCTTCGCGCCCCGCGCGAGCAGATGGCCCGAGCGACGCCTGATCAGGCCTGCGCACACCCGCGCTGGAACATGGGACGCAAGATCTCGGTGGACTCCGCGACTCTGATGAACAAGGGCCTCGAGCTGATCGAGGCCTGCCTGCTGTTCGGTATGGAACCGTCGCAGGTGGAAGTGGTCGTACATCCGCAGAGCATCGTTCACTCGCTGGTGGAATACGTGGACGGATCGATCCTCGCCCAACTCGGCAATCCGGACATGCGTACGCCGATTGCTCATGCGCTCGGGTGGCCGGAGCGCATCGTCTCCGGTGTACAATCACTCGATTTGGCGGCGGTGGCGCGCCTCGATTTCGAGCCACCGGACGCGGATCGCTTTCCGGCCCTGCGCCTCGCCAGGGCCGTGGCGGAGTCGGGTGGAACGGCGGCCGCAGCGCTGAATGCGGCAAACGAGGTGGCAGTGGCCGGATTCCTTGCGGGCCGGCTGGGCTTCCTCGGAATTCCGCGGTTGATCGAGGAGGTGCTGGAGCACCACCAGAATGGCCCGGCCGTGGCGCTCGAGGCGGTGATGGAAACCGATCGCTGGGCGCGCGAACTGGCGGAGAGATTGCTGGCCGAGACGGCCGTGGCACAGACATGACGATACTTAGCTACGTTCTCGCGTTCATCGTGGCGATCGGCGTCCTGGTCGCCGTGCACGAGTACGGTCATTTCTGGATGGCCAGGCGCCTGGGCATCCGGGTGCTGCGCTTCTCGATCGGTTTCGGGCGTCCGCTCTGGTCGCGGCGCGGCAAGAGCGGCACCGAGTACGTGCTCGCCGCGATCCCGCTTGGCGGCTACGTGAAACTGCTCGACGAGCGGGAGGGGCCGGTGGATCCCGCGGTGCTGGCTCAGGCCTACAACCGCAAGCCCGTCTGGGCGCGCATCCTCGTGCTGCTGGCCGGGCCGCTCGCCAACTTCCTGTTCGCGGTCGCCGCCTACTGGGTGCTGTTCGTCGCGGGCGTCCCGACCCTGAAGCCGGTGGTAGGCGAGGTCACGGCCGACTCGATGGCGGCGCGCGCCGGACTGAGGGCAGGCGACGAGATCGTCGGCGTGGGCTCGCACGACACGACCTCCCGCGAAGCCGCGGTGCTCGCTTTGCTCCAGGAACTGATGAACGCCTCGCCCATTACCCTGCGTGTACAGGACGGGGAGGGCAATGCGCGCAGCGTCGAGCTCAGGCCGGAGGGCGACCGCCGCGAACTCACCGAGCCGGGCGCACTCCTGCCGGGGCTGGGCTTCGAGTTCTGGTATCCGCACATTCCAGCGCGGGTCGGCAAGGTGCTGCCGGGCAGCCCGGCCGAACGCGCCGGGCTGCGCGAGGGCGACGAGATCGTCAACGTGGACGGGCAGGCTGTGTCCGACTTCGAGGGCCTGGTCGCGCTGGTACAGCCTCGTCCTGGCCAGCGACTCGAGCTCGCCGTGCTGCGCGACGGCAACACGATCCCGGTGCCCGTCGAGGTGGAGTCACAGCGCGAGGGCGAACGCCTCGTTGGGCGAATCGGACTGCAACCCGCGCCGCCTGCGGAGCTGCCCGACGGCATGCGTACGCTCGAGCGTCATGCCCCGCTGGCCGCGCTGACCCGCGCCACGGAGAAGACCTGGGACATGTCGGTGCTGACGGTCCGGATGCTCTGGAACGTAGCCACCGGTGACGTCTCGGTCAAGAACCTGAGCGGCCCGATCAACATAGCCGAATACGCGGGTTTCTCCGCGCGGCAGGGCGCGCTCGCCTTCCTCTCCTTCCTCGCAATCGTGAGCGTGAGTCTGTTCGTGCTGAACCTGCTGCCGATCCCGATTCTCGATGGGGGCCAGATCGTCTTCCAGCTCGCCGAACTCGCCAAGGGCAGCCCGCTCTCCGACCGGGCACAGGCGGTCGGCCAGCAGATCGGGCTGTTCCTGCTGCTCGTGCTCATGAGCTTCGCGTTCTACAACGACCTCTCGCGGTTGTTCAGCTGAGCCGCCCATGCGACTCAAGCTCCTGGCCGTGATCCCGGCCGTGTTGGCCGTACCCGCCGTGATTGCGCAGGACAATCCCGCTGCTTTCACCGTTGGCGACATCCGAGTCGAGGGCCTGCAGCGCATCAGCGAAGGAACGGTCTTCAACTACCTGCCGGTCAATATCGGCGACCGCCTCGACCAGCAGCGCGTCGAGGAAGCCTTGCGGGCCCTCTACGGTACCGGTTTCTTCAGCGACGTCGAGCTGCGCCGTGAGGGCGGGACGCTGGTCGTCGCCGTCCAGGAGCGGCCGTCGATCGAGAGCTTCACGATCGAGGGCAACAAGGACATCAAGACCGAGGATCTGGAGAAGTCGCTGCGCAACGTCGGCCTCGCCCGCGGCAAGACCTTCAACGAGTCGACGCTCGACGAGGTGAAGCGCTTCCTCACCGACCAGTACTACTCGCGCGGCAAGTACGGCGTACGTGTCGACACGAAGGTCGAGGAGTTGCCCGACAACCGCGTCAGGATCGCCATCGACATCACCGAGGGCAAGCGCTCGAAGATCCGCCAGATCAACATCGTCGGCAACGAGGCATTCGACGATGACGAACTGCTCGGCCAGCTCAAGCTGCGCACCCCGAACTGGCTGTCGTGGTACCGGCAGGACGACCGTTATTCGCGCGAGGAACTCTCCGGCGACCTCGAGAAGCTGCGCTCGTACTACCTCGACCGCGGCTACGCGAACTTCGACGTCACTTCCACCCAGGTCACCATCGCGCCCGAGCGCGATGACATGTTCGTCACGATCAACGTCGAGGAAGGCGAGGTCTACCGCATCTCCGAGGTCAAGATCGCAGGAGACCTCGTCGTTCCGGAAGAGGACCTGCGCGGCCTCGTGCAGGTGCGCAAGGGTGACGTGTTCTCGCGCCGCATGCTCACGACGACCACCGAGCTCATGGCGCTGCGACTCGGACAGGACGGCTACGCCTTCGCCAAGATCGACCCGGTCTCGCAGGAGAACAAGGAGACCAAGGAGATCGCGGTCACCTTCCTGGTGGATCCGGGCGACCGAGCCTATGTGCGGCGCATCAACTTCAACGGCACCACGAGCATCAACGACGACGTGCTGCGGCGTGAGATGCGCCAGATGGAGGGCGGTTACCTCTCGAACGCAGCGGTGGAGCGCTCGAAGCTGCGACTGCAGCGCCTGCCCTACATCGAGCAGGTCGAAGTCGAGACCACGCCGGTGCCGGGTTCGACCGACCTCGTCGACGTCGACTTCACGATCAAGGACGGCCTGCCCGGGCAGTTCAGCGGCGGCATCGGTTACTCGGAGGCACAGTCGGTGCTGCTGAACGGCAGCTTCGTGCACAGCAACTTCATGGGCACCGGCAACCGGGTGGCGGCCGAGGCGAACGCGGGCCAGTACAGCAAGGTCTTCAGTCTTTCGCACACCGACCCGTACACGACCATCGATGGCGTGTCGCGCACGGTCAGTGCCACCTGGCGCCGTATCTCGCAGTTCACCCAGGCCTCGTCGGACTTCGAGACCGACACCGGCACATTGGCGCTGGACTATGGCTGGCCGATCTCCGAGAACCAGTCACTGCGCCTCGGCGTGGCGGCGCAGCGCTCGGACCTGCTCACCGACCCGAACAACAGCGCGGATCAGGCGCTGGTGTGGGTGCAGAACAACGGCGACACGTACACGCGGAACGCCAACTACGGCATGCCGCCGATCGCCTACGAGTACTACGGCACGAAGTTCGACACCTACTCGCTGGTGTTCGGCTGGGGCTACGACTCGAGGAACCGCGGCATCTTCGCCGACCGCGGCGCGCGTCACCGGTTGAATCTGAGCTACACGCTGCCGTTCAGCGGCGTCGAGTTCTACACCATCAACTACGATTACCTGCAGTTCATCCCGATCAACCGCTGGTTCACGTTCCTGTTGAACACCGAGTTCGGCTACGGATTCGACATTGGCGACACGACTTCGATCCCGCCGTACCGACGCTTCTTCGCCGGCGGCCCCGAGAGCGTGCGCGGCTACGAGGGAAGCCGTCTCGGGCCGAAGGACTCCTTCGGCAATCCCTACGGTGGCAACCTCAAGTTCACGAGCCAGTTCGAGCTGTTGCTGCCGATGCCGGAGAAGTGGCGCAACAGCGCGCGCTTCAGCGTGTTCTTCGACGCGGGCAACGTGTTCTCCACCGACAGCGTCACCTATACCGGGAAGGACGGAGTGACGCCGGTCGATTACGATTTCGATCTCGGTGAAATCAAGCTCTCGACGGGCGTGGCGGTGCAGTGGCTCGCGCCTCTCGGCGTCTTCCGCTTCAGTTTTGCCTTCCCGCTCAATGCGAAGGACGGCACGGACGTCCTCTATGGCGACCAGACCGAAGGCTTCCAGTTCTCGATCGGACAGGCTTTCTGAGGATCTCCGCTGCATGCGCATCAAGACGCCGACCCTGGTCCTCGTGACGCTCGCCATCGCCGCGCTGCCGCTCGGCGCCGCCCGGGCCCAGGCGAAGATCGGCGTGGTCAACGTGGCGCGCCTGCTGCAGGAAGCGCCACAGGCCCAGGCCGCGTCCCGGGCGCTCGAGAGCGAGTTCGCGGTCCGCCGACGCGAGCTCGAGAGCCAGCAGAAGGACCTCAAGGCGCGGGAAGAGAAGCTCTCGAAGGACGGGGCCGTGATGTCCGAGGGCGATCGGCGCAACGCCGAGAAGGCGCTCCGCGATGGCCAGCGCGAACTGGCACGCAAACAGAACGAGTTTCTGGAGGATCTGAACGTCCGTCGCAACGAGGCCCTCGGCCAGCTGCAGCGCACGGTGCTGCAGGAAGTGCAGAGCTACGCGAAGAGCGCCGGGCTCGACGTCGTCGTGGCCGACGCGCTCTACGCGAGCCCGGCGGTGGACATCACCGCGCAGGTGCTTGCGGCACTGCAGGCGCGCAAGAGCGCGCCGCCCGCCAAGCCCTGAGCGCTGCCGTACCGGATCCGGCGAATATGCCGCTGCGTCTCGCCGAGCTGGCCGTCCGTTTCGGCTGCGAGCTGCGCGGCGATCCGGACGCGACCGTCGAGCGCGTCGCGCCGCTCGCCGAGGCCGGGCCGGGCGAACTCACCTTCCTGGCCAACCCGCGCTACCGCCGCTACCTGGCCGGAACGCGCGCCACGGCGGTCGTGCTGGACGCATCCGCCGCGGACACCTGTCCGACTTCGGCGCTGATCGCAAACAATCCGTACGCGACTTATGCGCGCATCGCGCAGCTGCTGCACCCGGTGGCGCCGACCATGCCCGGCCGGCACGCCAGTGCGGTGGTCGAGGAAGGCGCGATCGTCGACGAGTCCGCCTGGATCGGGCCCCTGTGCTTCATTGCACGCGGCGCGCGGATCGGGGCGCGAGTCTTCGTTGGACCCTCATCGGTCGTCTTCGCGAACGCCAGCATCGGTGCCGACAGCCGCCTCGTGGCGCGGGTCACGATCTGCGAGGCGACACGCATCGGTCAGCGCTGCGTCGTGCATCCCGGCGCGGTGATCGGTGCCGACGGCTTCGGTCACGCGCCCGATACTGGCGGACACGTGAAGGTGCCACAACTCGGCGCAGTCGTGATCGGCGATGACGTAGACATAGGCTGCAATACCACGATCGACCGCGGCGCCATCGGCGACACCGCGATAGGCGATGGCGTGAAGATCGACAACCTCGTGCAGGTGGGCCACAACGTGCGCATCGGCGAGCACACCGTGATCGCAGCGTGCTCCGGTATCTCCGGGAGCGCAGTGATCGGTCGCCGCTGCATGCTGGGCGGCATGGTGGGCGTCGTGGGACACCTCGAGATCTGCGACGACGTGGCGGTCACCGGGCGTACGATGGTGTCGAGCTCGATCCGGCAGCCTGGTGTCTATTCCAGCGGCCTGCCGGCCGATGGGGCAGCCCGGTTCCGGCGCAATGCCGCGCGCTTCCGCACGCTGGACGATCTGGCGAAGCGCGTGCGGCGGCTGGAGGCCGGCTCCGGGACGGGGGAGGAGAAGGACCATGACGACGAGTGAGAACAGCGGATTCGGAATCGACGAGGTGATGAGACGATTGCCGCACCGCTATCCGATGCTGCTCGTGGATCGCGTTCTCGAGTGCGTGGCGGGGGAACGTATCGTCGCGCTCAAGAACGTCACCGCGAACGAGGAATTCTTCGTCGGGCATTTTCCCGGCCGGCCGGTGATGCCCGGCGTGATCGTGCTCGAGGCCCTGGCGCAGACGGCCGGGATACTCACCTTCGTCACCGCCGGCATCTACCCCGACGAGACCGTGAAGTTCTATTTCGCCGGTATCGACAAGGCGCGGTTCCGCAGGCCGATCGTGCCAGGCGACCAGCTCAGGCTGAGGGCGACGCTCGAGCGGCGCATCCGCACGATCTGGAAGTACGCTACGGTGGCCGAGGTGGCAGGCGAGGAAGTCGCCTCCGCCGAGATGATGGTGATGCCGGGTTGAGTCCGGCGCGATTGCGGTCGACGGGAGACATTGATGGCAGCGAGCATCCACCCCACCGCGGCGATCGCGGCGGACGCCGAACTCGGCGACGGCGTCGAGGTCGGCGCCTACACGGTGATCGGCCCGGGCGTCGTGATCGGCGCGAATACCCGTATCGGTCCGCACGCGCTGATCCAGGGCCCGACGCGCATCGGCGCCGACAACCAGATCTTCCAGTTCGCCTCGGTCGGCTCCGCGCCCCAGGACAAGAAGTACAAGGGTGAGCCCACGCGCCTCGAGATCGGCGACCGCAACGTGGTCCGTGAGTGCGTCACGCTGAACCGCGGCACCACCAAGGACCAGGGCGTCACGGTGATCGGCAGCGACAACCTGTTCATGGCCTATGCACATGTCGCCCACGACTGTCTCGTGGGCAGCAACTGCGTGCTGGCCAACAGCGCCACGCTTGGCGGTCACGTGCACCTCGGCGACTGGGCGATCATGGGCGGCTTCTCCGGGGTGCACCAGTTCTGCAAGGTGGGTGCGCACGCATTCATAGCCAACAACGCCGCGGTCACCCGTGACGTGCCGCCGTACGTGATGGCCGTCGGACAGCCCGCCGCCGCGCACAGCGTCAACGCCGAGGGACTCAAGCGGCGCGGCTTCACGCCCGAGCAGATCCGCAACCTCCGCAGCGCGTTTCGCCTGCTCTACCGCTCGGGACTCAAGCTCTCCGACGCCGCAGCCCAGCTCGCCGCGCTGGCCGAGGAGCAGCCGGAGGTGCGCGCCATCGTGGAATTCCTGCCACTCTCGACGCGCAGCATCGTGCGTTGACGGCCCAACGCGTGGACGCGGCGGCGTTCGGCCTCGTGGCCGGCGAGGCCTCCGGTGACAACCTCGGCGGTGGGTTGATCCGCGCGCTCGCCGAATCGGCGCCGGGCTCACGATTCTTCGGAATCGCGGGATCGCGCATGAGCGAGGCGGGCTGTGAGGCGTGGTACCCGTCCGAGGCGCTCGCGGTCATGGGTCTCGCCGAGATCGTGCGTCACCTGCCGCGGCTGCTGCGCCTGCGCCGCGACCTGCTCGCACGCCTCGCTGCCGCGCGACCCGATGCCTTCGTCGGCATCGACTCCCCGGAGTTCAACCTACGCGTCGCGGCGGCGCTCAAGCGCATCGGCATCCCGACCGTGCAGTACGTGAGCCCCCAGGTCTGGGCGTGGCGGCAGGGACGCGTGCGCACCATCGGCGAATCCGTAGACCTCGTGCTGTGCGTGCTGCCGTTCGAGACGTCGTTCTACGCCGCGCAGGAAGTGCAAGCCGTGTTCGTCGGCCATCCGCTCGCCGACCGGATCCCGCTCGAGTCGGACTCCGCGGCGGCGCGCGGGGCACTCGGCATGGCGGCGAAGGGTGCCGTGATCGCCGTACTCCCCGGCAGTCGCGGAGCCGAGGTCAAGCGTCTCGGACCGCCGTTCGCCGCGACGATCGCCTGGCTGCATGCGCGTCGTCCGGATGTCGCGTTCATAGCACCGATGGCGAACGAAGGTGCGCGCGCGGGCTTCGCGCGGGCACTTGCCGAGCACGCGGCGGGTGTGCCCGTGCAGCTCGTGGACGGCCGCGCGCAGGACGCGCTCGCCGCCTGCGATGCGGCCCTGGTCACCTCGGGCACCGCGACGCTCGAGGCGGCCCTGGTGAAGCGCCCGATGGTGGTGGCCTACCGGGTCGCGCCGCTCACCGCACAGCTGCTGCGCGGCCTCGGGCTCGTGAAGACCAGCCATTTCTCGCAGCCGAACCTGCTCGCCGGCCGGGCCCTGGTGCCCGAGTTCTTCCAGGAGGAGGTACGACCGGACGTGCTCGGCCCGGCGCTGCTCGAGCAGCTCGAGCGACCGGATCGCGTCGAGTTGCTGGACGCCTACACCGCCATTCACCGGACGCTGCGACGTGACGCCAGTAATCGCGCCGCGGAGGCGGTGCTCGAGCTGGTCGCTGCGCGGCGAGCAACTCGATGAGATCTCGCGGCGTCGCGCGCCAGCAAGCCCTCGACTGGCGGCGTCCGGGCGCCGTGGCTGGCGTCGACGAGGCCGGACGTGGTCCGCTTGCCGGGCCCGTGGTCGCGGCCGCCGTGGTGCTCGATGCGTCGCGACCGATCGTGGGCCTCGCGGACTCCAAGACACTGACGCCGTTGCGCCGGGAGGCCCTTGCGGGTGAGATCCGGGCGAACAGCATCGCATGGGCACTCGGCTGGGCGGACGCCGCCGAAGTCGATGCACTCAACGTCCTGCAGGCCACGTTCCTCGCGATGCGCCGCGCGCTGCTCGATCTCGCCGTGGTGCCGGCGCACGTGATCGTGGACGGTAACCGGTGTCCCGACCTGCAAGGCACCCTACCTGAGTGCTCGGTCGAGGCGGTGGTGCGCGGCGATGCAACGGTCGCCAGTGTCAGCGCTGCCTCGATCATCGCGAAGTGCGCGCGCGACGAGCACATGCTCGAGCTCGACCAGCGCTACCCGGGCTACGGCTTCTCGATCCACAAGGGCTATCCTACCGTGGCTCACGTCGAGGCCCTGCGTCGGCTCGGGCCGTCGCCGGTGCACCGTCTCAGTTTCGCGCCGGTACAATTGTGCCGAGCCCGCTAAGCCCGTCGCCCGCGATGGCCCGCTTCGTTCACCTTCACGTCCACACTGAGTACTCGCTGGTCGACGGCCTGGTGCGCATCCAGAGCGAGCGCCGCGATGACGGCTCGCTGGCCCGCGAGGGGCTGGTGGACGCCTGCGCCAGGATGGGCATGCCGGCGGTGGCAGTAACGGATCACACGAACCTGTTCGCGCTGGTGAAGTTCTATCGGGCCGCCGTGGCCCGTGGTGTCAAGCCGCTGGTGGGCGTGGACCTGCTGCTGCGCGAGGACGGCGAGCGCGCCGAGCCGAGCCGGCTGGTCCTGTTGTGCCAGGACGAGCGCGGCTACAGGAATCTCACGCGCCTCGTGACGCGTGCATACCTCGAGGGGCAGGGTCGCCACGGTCCGCTGCTCGAACGCGCATGGCTCGACTCCGAGGGTACGGCGGGCCTGGTGGCGCTGTCGGGCGCACGCGACGGCGACGTCGGCCGTGCGCTGCTCGCGGGCCGGGAGGACGATGCGCGCTGCGCACTCGAGGCATGGCTCGAACTGTTCGGCGACCGCTATTACCTCGAACTCACGCGCACCGGACGCGCCGGCGAGGAGGACTGCATCGCGGGCTCGCTCGCGCTGGCCGTTGCGCACGGCGTGCCGGTAGTCGCGACCAACGACGTCCGCTTCATCGCGCGCGAGGATTTCGAGTCACACGAGGCCCGGGTCTGCATTCACGAGGGCACGCTGCTCGCCGACCCGTCGCGGCCGCGACGCTACAGTGACCAGCAGTACCTGCGCTCGCCCCAGGAGATGGCGGCTCTCTTCGAGGACCTGCCGGAGGCGCTCGACAACTCCGTTGAGCTCGCGCGCCGGCTGAACCTCGAGATTCGCCTCGGCGAGTCCTCGCTGCCGGCCTACCCGGTTCCGGCCGGACGCAGCACCGAGGACCATCTGCGCGAGGAGTCCCGGGCGGGGCTGGAGTCGAGGCTCACGGCGCCGCGGGTCGGCTCCGGGCCAGCCATCGGGCGTGCGGCCTATGACGAGCGCCTCGAGACCGAGCTCGGCGTGATATGCCAGATGGGCTTCGCGGGCTACTTCCTGATCGTCGCGGACTTCATCCGCTGGGCCCGCGAGAACGGTGTGCCGGTCGGACCGGGACGCGGCTCCGGCGCAGGCTCGCTCGTCGCCTACGCGCTGCGCATCACCGACCTCGACCCGCTGCACCACGACCTGCTGTTCGAGCGCTTCCTCAACCCCGAGCGCGTGTCGATGCCGGACTTCGACGTGGACTTCTGCATGGAAGGCCGCGATCGCGTCATCGAGTACGTCGCGGAGCGCTACGGGCGCGACCGCGTGTCGCAGATCATCACCTACGGCACGATGGCCGCGAAGGCCGTGGTCCGCGACGTGGCCCGCGTGCTCGGCCGCAGCTATGGCTTCGCTGACAGCATCGCCAAGCTGATTCCCTTCGAGCTCGGGATCACGCTCGACGACGCGCTCGGGAAAGAAGAGGAATTGCGCCGGCGCTACAAGGCCGAGGACGAGGTACGCGAGGTGATCGACCTCGCGCGCTCGCTCGAGGGACTGGTACGCAATGCCGGCACGCACGCCGGCGGTGTGGTGATCGCCCCGTCGATGCTCACGGACTTCGCGCCGCTCTACTGCGAGGCGGGCGGGGGCAGCGTCGTGACACAGTTCGACAAGGACGACGTGGAGGCAGCGGGCCTCGTCAAGTTCGATTTCCTTGGCCTGCGCACGCTCACGATCATCGACTGGGCGGTTCGCATCATCGACCGCGAGCGTGCATCGCGTGGCGAGCTCCCGCTCGACATGACGAGCCTGCCGATGGACGACCCGGCGACCTACGCGCTGCTCAAGCGCTGCGAGACGACCGCGGTGTTCCAGCTCGAGTCGCGCGGCATGAAGGACCTCATCCGCCGCCTGCAGCCCGACTGCTTCGAGGACATCGTGGCGCTCGTGGCGCTGTTTCGCCCGGGCCCGCTGCAGTCGGGCATGGTCGAAGACTTCATCGCGCGCAAGCATGGCCGCAGCACCGGTCCCATCGACTACCTGCACCCCGAGCTGAAGGGCGTGCTGTTTCCGACCTACGGCGTGATCCTGTACCAGGAACAGGTCATGCAGATCGCACAGGTGCTGGCGGGCTACACGCTCGGCGGTGCCGACCTGCTGCGACGGGCGATGGGCAAGAAGAAGCCCGAGGAGATGGCGAAGCAGCGCTCCGTGTTCGTCGATGGCGCGGTTGCCCGGGGCGTGGAGCAGCGGACCGCCGCGCACATCTTCGACCTGATGGAAAAATTCGCGGGGTACGGCTTCAACAAGTCGCACTCGGCCGCCTATGCCGTGCTGTCCTACCAGACCGCGTGGTTGAAAGCGCATTACCCGGCGGCCTTCATGGCTGCGGTGCTGTCATCGGACATGGACCGCACCGACAAGGTCGTGACCCTGATCGACGAGAGTGCACGCATGGGGCTCACGGTGGAGCCGCCCGACGTGAACGCCTCGCAGTTCATGTTCGCGGTGTCGGGGGAGAAATCGATCCGCTACGGGCTCGGTGCCATCAAGGGTGTCGGGCAGGCGGCGGTCGAGAGCATGCTGGCCGAGCGCGAAGCGCACGGATCCTTCCGCGACCTGCGCGACCTCTGCCGCCGGCTCGATCTCAATCGCGTCAACCGGCGCGTGCTCGAGGCGCTGGTCCGCTCGGGTGCGATGGATTCGCTGGGCGCGAACCGCGCCACCCATATGAACGGTCTCGCTGCCGCGATGCAGGCGGCGGAGCAGCATTCGCGCGCGCAGGCGGCCGGGCAGGTAGACCTGTTCGGGCTCGCGACTCCTGCCGCGACGGAGCAGGAGTCCTCGCTGCCGCTCGAGCGCCTGCCCGAATGGAGCGAGCCGGTCCGCCTGGCCGGCGAACGCGAGACGCTCGGTCTGTTCCTCACGGGTCATCCGATCACCGAGTACGAGCGCGAGTTTGCCCCGGTCGTCAGCGGACGCATCGCCGATCTCGGCGGACCGCGACCGGTCGGTGCGGGCGAGGGCGGCTGGCGCGGTCCGGGACGCAACGTGACCGTCGCGGGTCTCGTGCTCGAGATCCGCAAGCGCGGCAACCGCACGAGCTTCGTGCTCGACGACCGCAGCGGCCGCATCGAGGTGACACTCTTCGACGAGCTGTACCAGCAGTACCGTGCGCTGATCGCGCGTGACGCGATTCTGCTCGTCGAGGGCAACCTGCGTTTCGACGACTTCGCCGACGACTGGCGCATCGCCGCGAAGCGCATCATCGATGTCGCGCAGGCCCGCGAGCAGTACGCGCGTCGCCTGGTGCTTCGCTGGCCCGCCGGCGTGAACGGAGACGGAAGCCGGCTGATCTCCGCCCTGGAGCAGGCGCTGCGACCGAGCCGCGGCGGGCAGTGTGCGGTCGCGATCCGCTATGCGGGAGAGGACGCCGCGGCCAACGTTCTGCTCGGCGAGGACTGGCGCGTGCGGCCGTCGGAAGACCTGATCGAGCGCCTCGGCAAGATCGTCGGACGCGACGGCGTCGAGGTCGTCTACGGCCCGCGCGTGGAGAGCTAGCCACGCGGCGCCAAGCTGAGGCATCCTGTCGCGCCATGCCGCTCAGCTTCCTGGAATTCGAACAGCCGATCGCCGAGCTCGAGGCGAAGATCGACGAGCTGCGCTTCGTCGCCACTGACGAAGAGGTGAACGTCGGCGAGGAGATTGCGCGCCTGCGTGCCAAGAGCCGCGCACTGACCACCAGCATCTTCGCCAACCTCACGCCCTGGCAGGTGGCGCAGCTCGCACGCCACCCGCAACGCCCCTACACGCTCGATTATGCGCAGTCCGTCTTCGAGGAGTTCCAGGAGCTGCACGGCGACCGCATGTACGCTGACGACATGGCCATCGTGGGCGGTCTGGCCAGACTCGACGGACGGCCCGTCATGCTGATCGGGCACCAGAAGGGTCGCGACACAAAGGAGCGCGTGCGACGCAACTACGGCATGCCGAAGCCGGAGGGCTACCGAAAAGCGCTGCGGCTCATGAAGCTCGCCGAACGCTTCCGAATCCCCCTGGTGACTCTCATCGACACGCCGGGCGCGTACCCGGGCGTGGGCTCGGAGGAGCGCAACCAGAGCGAGGCGATCGCACGCAGTCTCTTCGAGATGTCCATTCTGCGCGTTCCAGTGGTCGCGGCCGTGATCGGCGAGGGCGGCTCGGGCGGTGCGCTCGCCATCGGCGTCAGCGACCGGCTCATCATGCTCGAGTACTCGGTCTACTCGGTCATCTCGCCCGAGGGCTGCGCCTCGATCCTCTGGAAGAGCGCCGACAAGAAGGAGCTGGCGGCCGAGGCCATGGGCATCACGGCGGAGCGGCTCGGGAAGCTCGGTCTCGTTGACGAGATCGTGAAGGAGCCGCTTGGCGGTGCGCACCGCGATCCGCAGGCGATGGCCGAAAGCCTCAAGGCCGCGATTCTGCGTCACCTGCGCGAGGTCGAGCTGTGGCCGGAGGAGCAGCTGCTCGAGCGCCGCTATCAGCGCCTGCGCGGGCAGGGCATGTACCACACTGCGTGATGCAGGCGTGAGCTTCTCGCCCGAGCGTCTGCAGGCGGCAATGGCCGCGGCGCTGGCCGGAGTGACGATCCCCTCGACCGGATGCTGCGTGGCCCTGAGCGGGGGCCTTGATTCCACCGTGCTGCTCGCAGCGCTGGCGAGGCTCCGCCAGGGCGGCAGTTCGCTACCGCTGCGAGCCCTGCACGTCGATCATGGCCTGCACGCCGATGCCGCGCGCTGGTCGCACCACTGTGTGGAACTCGCGACGCGGCTCGGCCTCGGCTGTACGGTCGTGCGCGTCGATGCTGCTCCGGAGCGTGGCGAGAGCCCGGAGGCGGCGGCTCGCGCGGCGCGCTACACAGCTCTCGGCGCGGGCCTTGCCGCGGGCGAGGTGCTGCTGACCGCGCACCATGCGGACGACCAGCTCGAGGGGGTGCTGCTGCAGTGGCTGCGTGGCGGAGGCCTGCGTGCAGTGGCGGGCATGTCGCCGCTCGCGCGCTTCGGCTCGGGCTGGCATGCGCGACCGATGCTCGGGTTCAGTCGCGTCGAGATCGAGCATTGGGCGCGTGAGCAGGGTCTCAATTGGCTCGCGGATCCCTCGAACGCCGACCGCTCACTGGACCGCAACTATCTTCGCCACGAGGTGCTACCGGCGCTGCGTGCGCGCTGGCCGGCGGCGTCGCGCACCGTGGCCCGCGTCGCCGAGCAGGCCGCGGAGGCGGTTGCCCTGCAGCAGCTCGACGCCTCCGCGGAGCTGGCGCGTGTGGCGGAGGGCGTGACGCTGCCACTCGACCCGATGCGGTCCATGACCGCGCCACGCCAGCGTCGCCTGCTGCGCGAGTGGTTGCGCGCGCGGGGTCTGCCGCTGCCGTCGGCCGCGACGCTCGACACGCTGCGTCGGAACATGCTCGAAGCGGCCTCGGACCGGGTACCCGAGGCGCGCTGGGCCGGCGTGGTCGTGCGACGCTACCGGGGTCGCCTGTATGCGGAGCGAGCGGCGACGCGGCCCGAGACATGGCGAGCCGGGGAATGGCACCCGGGAGGAGTCTTCGATCTCGGCGAACTCGGGCGACTGGAATGGCGTCCCTCGAGCGACGCGGGAATCGATCTCGCACGACTGCCGTCGCCTCTGCGCGTCGGACCGCGCGCGCCGGGCGCGTGGTTCCAGCCGGTGGGCGGCGCACATCGACGCGAATTGCGCAAGTGGCTGCAGGAGCGCGGAGTGCTGCCCTGGCGTCGGATCGATCTGCCGGTGGTGACCGCGCAGGGGGAGATCGTGGCGATTGCCCAGCTCGGTTGCGCCGAGCGCTTCGCCGCGCCGCCGGGCGCCGCCGCCTGGCGCGTCGAATGGGTCGGGCGGCCGGTGCTCACCGAGGACGACGCGCTGCGGCCGGCTCTGTCGGAATGCTTCGGCGCCTGAAGGTTCCTGTTCCGCGAGGTGGTCGGCGTAGGTCCGATCCGATAGACTGTTCTCCCGTCGTAGTGCTCCAGCGACGGTGCTCCCATGACCAAATTCATCTGCGTGACCGGCGGCGTGGTTTCCTCGCTGGGGAAAGGCATCGCCGCCGCCTCCCTGGGAGCGATCCTCGAGGCGCGTGGGCTCAAGCTCGCCCTCGTCAAGCTCGATCCGTACATCAACGTGGATCCGGGCACGATGAGCCCGTTCCAGCATGGCGAAGTGTTCGTCACCGACGACGGTACCGAGACGGACCTCGACCTCGGCCACTACGAGCGCTTCGTGCGTACCACCACGGGCCGGAGCAGCAATTTCACCACCGGGCGCATCTACGAGCGCGTGATCGCCAAAGAACGTCGCGGCGATTACCTCGGCGCGACGGTGCAGGTGATCCCGCACATCACCGACGAGATCAAGCATTGCATCCGCATGGGCGCCGGTGACGCCGACGTCTGCATGGTCGAGATCGGCGGCACGGTCGGCGACATCGAGTCGCTGCCGTTCCTCGAGGCGATCCGCCAGCTCGGCGTCGAGCTCGGCCGCAACAACGTGCTCTACATGCATCTGACGCTGATCCCCTACATCGCCACGTCGGGAGAGATCAAGACCAAGCCTACCCAGCACTCGGTGAAGGAGCTGCGCTCGATCGGCATCCAGCCCGACGTGCTGCTGTGCCGCTGCCGCGACCCGCTGCCACCCGAGCAGCGGCGCAAGATCGCGCTGTTCACGAACGTCGAGGAACGCGCAGTGTTCTCGGCTGTGGACGCGGACGACATCTACAAGATCCCGCAGTTGCTGCACGAACAGAGCCTCGACGTGATCGTCTGCGAGAAACTCGGACTCTCAGTCCCGCCCGCCGACCTCAAGGAATGGCAGCAAGTGGTGGCGGCCAAGAGCAGCCCCGACCTCACGGTCAACATCGCGATGGTCGGCAAGTACGTGAACCTCAAGGACGCTTACATCTCGCTCACCGAGGCGCTGATGCACGCGGGGCTGCGCACGCGGACGCGGGTCAACATCGAGTTCGTCGAGGCGACCGACGTCGAGAAGCACGGCACCGACTGCCTGGAAGGCATGGACGCGATCCTGGTGCCGGGTGGTTTCGGCGAGCGTGGCATCGAGGGCAAGATCCAGGCCGTGCGCTATGCGCGCGAGCACGGCGTGCCCTACCTCGGCATCTGCCTCGGCATGCAGCTCGCGATCATCGAGTTCGCGCGCTACGTCGCGGGACTCCACGGCGCGCACAGCACCGAGTTCAACCGCGCCACGCCGCACCCGGTGATCGCGCTGATCACCGAGTGGCAGGACCAGAAAGGCACGCTGGAATCGCGGGACGAGAGATCGAACCTCGGTGGCACCATGCGCCTCGGGGCCCAGGAAGTGCGGATCTCGCACGGCTCCCGGGCGCACGCCATCTACGGTGCCGATCGCATCCGCGAGCGCCATCGTCACCGCTACGAGTTCAACAACAACTACCTGCAGAAACTCATGAATGCCGGGATGCGCTTCTCGGGCTTTTCGTGCGACGGGCTCGTCGAGGTCATCGAGCTGCCGCAGCATCCGTTCTTCGTCGCGAGCCAGTATCACCCGGAGTTCCGCTCCACTCCCCGAGACGGCCACCCGCTGTTCAGCGGCTTCATCAAGGCCGCGCGCGAGCATCGCGCCGCGCAGCTGCCGGCGGCGGCCAGCGCATGAGGCTGTGCGGGTTCGAAGCCGGTCCAGATCGCCCGTTGTTCCTGATTGCCGGGCCCTGCGTCATCGAGAGCGAGGCGCTGGTGATTGATGTGGCCGGAAAAATGCGCGAGGTCACGCACGAGCTCGGCATCCCCTACATCTTCAAGGCCTCCTTCGACAAGGCGAACCGTTCCTCGAAGTCGAGCTTCCGTGGCCCGGGCCTCGAGGAAGGGCTGCGCATCCTCGCTGAGGTACGGCGCCAGCTCGGGCTGCCCGTGCTCACCGACGTGCACGAGGACACGCCGCTGGGCGAGGTCGCCGCGGTGGTGGATGTGCTGCAGACACCGGCCTTTCTATGCCGGCAGACCAACTTCATCGTGAACGCCGCCTCGCAGGGCAAGCCGGTCAACATCAAGAAGGGCCAGTTCCTCTCGCCCTGGGAGATGCGCAACGTCGTAGAGAAGGCTCGCTCCACCGGCAACGAGCAGGTGATGGTCTGCGAACGCGGCTTCAGTTTCGGCTATAACAACCTGGTGGCGGACATGCGCTCGCTTGCAGTGATGCGGGAGACGGGCTGCCCCGTGGTGTTCGACGCGACGCATTCGGTGCAGCTGCCGGGCGGGCAGGGCAACGCATCCGGGGGGCAACGCGAGTTCGTGCCGGTGCTGGCGCGTGCCGCGGTGGCGGCCGGCGTGTCCGGGATCTTCATGGAGACCCACCCCGACCCTTCCAGGGCGCTGTCGGACGGTCCCAATGCCTGGCCGCTCGATCGCATGCGGGCGCTGCTGAGCGTGATCAAAGAGATTGATGCCGCGGTCAAGTCGCGGCCTTACGAGGAAGCGAAACCATGAGCAGGATCGTCGATGTCAGGGCCCGCGAGATCATGGATTCCCGCGGCAATCCAACCGTAGAGGCAGACGTGCTGGTCGAGGGCGGCATCCTGGGCCGCGCGGCGGTGCCGTCGGGCGCGTCCACTGGCACACGCGAGGCCGTGGAGCTGCGCGACGGCGACAAGTCCCGGTACCTCGGCAAGGGTGTCAAGAAGGCCGTGGCGAATGCGAACGGCGAGCTTCGCAGCGCGGTTCTCGGGCGCGACGTGCTCGACCAGGCCGGCCTCGACCGAACCATGATCGAGCTCGACGGCACCGACACCAAGTCGCGCCTCGGCGCCAACGCGCTCCTTTCAGTGTCGCTGGCGGCCGCGCACGCCGCGGCGCGTGCCACCGGGCAGGGTCTCTATCGCCGGCTCGGAGGCGGCGGAGCGATGGTGATGCCCGTGCCGATGATGAACATCATCAACGGCGGCGCACATGCCGACAACAGCGTGGACATACAGGAGTTCATGGTGCTGCCGGTCGGCGCACCGAACTTCGCCGAGGCGCTGCGCTACGGCGCCGAGATCTTCCACACGCTGAAGAAGGTGCTGCACGAGCGCGGGCTCGCGACCGCAGTCGGCGACGAGGGCGGCTTCGCGCCCAATCTGCCGTCGAACGAGGCGGCGCTCGAGACCATCCTCGAGGCGGTCGGTCGCGCGGGATACAAGGCCGGACAGGACGTGTTCCTGGGTCTCGACGTCGCGAGTTCGGAGTTCTTCAAGGACGGGAAGTACGAGCTCGAGTCCGAGGGCCGCAGCTTCACGCCTCCCCAGTTCGTGGACTACCTCGCGGGCCTGGTGGACAAGTACCCGATCGTGACCATCGAGGACGGCATGGCCGAGGGCGACTGGGACGGCTGGGCACTGCTCACGCAACGGCTCGGTCGGCGCATACAGCTCGTCGGCGACGACCTGTTCGTCACGAATACGAAGATTCTGCGCGAGGGCATCGCGCGTGGCATTGCCAACTCGATCCTGATCAAGCCGAACCAGATCGGCACAATGACCGAGACGCTGGCGGCGATCGACATGGCGGCCGATGCGGGCTATAGCTCCGTCGTTTCCCACCGCTCGGGCGAGACCGAGGACAGCACCATCGCGGACATTGCGGTCGCCACTCGCGCCACGCAGATCAAGACGGGATCGCTCTGCCGCTCGGACCGTATCGCCAAGTACAACCAGCTGCTGCGCATCGAGGCGGAGCTCGGAGTGCAGGCCTCCTACGCCGGTCGCGGTGCATTCCCGGTGCCGCTGAGCACGTCGCGGGGCTGAGTCGTGATCCCACGCATTGCTCTCGGGCTGCTGCTGGTCGCGCTGCTCGCGCTGCAATACCGCCTTTGGGTGTCGTCGAACGGCGTGCGCGACCTGTGGCGCACCGAGTCGGCCATCGAGGCGCAGCGCGCTGAGAACGAAGAGTTGCAGCGGCGCAACCGGCGGCTCGCCGCGGAGGTCCGAGACCTCAAGGAAGGGCGCGCCGCGATCGAGGAACGGGCACGCACTGACCTGGGCATGATCGGCGCCGGCGAGACCTTTTTCCAGGTCGTGCCGCCCGCCGCCCCGGGCGCTACGCCCGCGCCGCCGCCCATGCGGGAGGAGCAGCGAACGGCCGAGGCCGCAGCGAAGTGAGCCGCCGGGTGCGCCGCTGGGCGGTCGTCGCGGCGGCCGGACGCGGCGAACGCTTTGGTGGCCGGCGCCCCAAGCAATACGCGCCTTTGCTGGGACATCCGATGCTTTCGTGGACGCTGCGGGCGCTGCTCGGGGAGCCAGCGATCGACGGCGTCATGGTCGCCATCGCGCATGACGACCGTCGCTTCGCGCGTTTGCCGGAAGCGGGCGATTCGCGCGTGAGGAGCTGTGCCGGGGGCGCTCGACGGGAGCTCTCGGTCGCCGGCGCACTGCGCGCACTCGAGCCCGAGCTGCGCGACCACGACTGGGTGCTGGTTCACGACGCCGCACGTCCATGCCTGCAGCGTGTCGACCTGCGCGGGCTGTTCTCGGGCGTGGACGACGATGCGGTCGGTGGCCTGCTCGCCGTGCCGCTGGGCGACACGCTCAAGGCCGCGAGCGAAGACGGGCGCTGCGAGCGGACCGTGCCACGCGAGGGTCTGTGGCGGGCACTCACACCGCAGATGTTCCGTTACGGCGTGCTGCGCCGTGCGCTGTCGCTGTGCCTCGATCGAGAGCGGAGCGTGACCGACGAGTCGGCCGCCGTCGAACTGCTCGGCCTGCGGCCCAGGCTGATTGCCGGGCGCAGTGACAATCTCAAGGTCACGCGTCCCGAGGACCTGACACTCGCCGCAGCAGTGCTGCAGGCGGCGGGACTGCGATGAGGATCGGGTTCGGTTACGACGTGCACGCTTTCGAGACGGGTTCCCACGTCACCCTCGGCGGCGTGCGCATCCCGCACACTCACGGTGTGCGCGCGCATTCCGACGGCGATGTGGTGCTGCATGCGCTTTGCGACGCGTTGCTCGGTGCGCTCGCTCTGGGCGACATCGGGCAGCACTTCCCGGATTCCGACCCGCGCTGGAAGGGTGCCGACAGCCGCAGCTTCCTGCGCCACTGCGTACGACTGGTTCACGAGCACGGCTATCGCATGGTCAACGTGGACGTGACGGTTCTTGCCGAGGCTCCGAGGCTCGGCCCGTATCGTGTCGAGATGCGCGGCAACATCGCAAGCGATCTCGAGACGACCGCGGATCGCGTCAACGTCAAGGCAACGACCTGCGAGGGACTCGGTTCCATCGGCCGCGGCGAAGGACTCGCATGCCATGCGGTCGTGCTGCTTGC
>Ga0114939_10000597_pt1 | contig 30267 bp, 22 predicted proteins | sample AshMeaCrysSpring_FD_87196 | JGI IMG/M metagenome (GOLD analysis project Ga0114939, IMG submission 87196) | Groundwater microbial communities from Big Spring, Nevada to study Microbial Dark Matter (Phase II) - Ash Meadows Crystal Spring | ecosystem: Environmental > Aquatic > Deep subsurface >...
GCGAAAATCGCGCTGCGAAAATCGTATGGCTTTCGGACAGACGAAGTGTATCAAGTCGTGCTCTATCACCAACTTGGAGCGTTACCAGAGCATGAATTCGCCCACAGATTCCGCTGAGGAGGCTAAATTTTGAAGTTGGGCACTTTCGCGACATCCAATCATGTCCCCGCGCGACCACTGAAAGTCACTTCACGCCGTCCCCGGTGCCAACGCGAAGCGCTAGCGAGTGAGCATGCCCGCAGCGCCAGCAAGGGCTAACCGGCCAACCGAGGCCTCCCAGGCATGTCCGCCCTAGTCGAGGAGACCTCACGCAAAGTCGCAAAGGGTGGGTTGCAGCCACCCCGTTCCCCCGCTGAGCCTTCCCCTCGGACCGCCCTCGTTGCCAAACTTCTTCTCAAAGAGTTGACAAGAAAGCAGTTCGCGCAGAGCCGAAGGGGTTCAACCTGCATCGGATGCAACACGTCACCATTCCAATGCGGCGGGAGCCTACTTACCCACGAATGCCCACGTTGCAAGATGAATGAACTCGAGAATAGCGCAACATGAAATCTTCCGCATGGGGGCGCTGTATTTCAGGTGACGGTCTCCTTCGAAGCCGATGTGGAAGATGACCGGCTCGTTTGTTGATAGATCGTTCTATGGAGACAAGTCGTCCATGAACGTACCGAAATCGGTCGATCCGCTCTGAATTACGCATGGCGATGCGTAGCGCGGCGATAAACAGTCGTCAGCAAGAGCTTCGTGCTCGCAGAATTTGCAACGCCCGAAGACATCCAGCCGCGCCTCGCATGGCAGTGGGGTACGGGTACCCTGCAGCGGGGCGCTGTCAATCGCCAAGCCGCTCTTTCAAAAAGTCCGTCAAATGCTGCCATGACCGGAGATCTGCATTCCGGTTGTACTCCAGGCCATCGACTCCCGCGGCCCCCGCATCGGGATTGGTGAAACTGTGCTTCGCGCCGCCATAGCTCACGAACACCAGATCCACCTTGCCTTCACTGAGCTGTGACTGAAACTTGGCGACTTGTTCGGCCGGAATGAAGCTGTCGTCCTGGCCGTGGCAGGCTAACACGCTGGCCTTGCACCGCTGCAGATCGCCAGCGGCCGGCAACGGCAGACTCCCATGAAAGCTGGCAACCGCCTTCAAGTCGGCGCCCGCATAGGCAAGCTGAATCACGGTGGCGCCACCGAAGCAGTATCCAATGGCGGCGAGCTTGCTTGAGTCGACGCGGGGATGTTCGCGGAGCACAGCCAATCCGGCCTCTCCCCGTTTCCGCCACCCGTCGAGGCTCTTTCGAATCTCGCCGCTCCATGCCATCGCGTCTTGCGGATGCGTGGTGGACTTTCCTTCGCCGTAAATGTCGGCTGCGAATGCGACATACCCCATGGAGGCCAGTTGCTTCGCGCGATTGCGGGCATAGTCGTTGAGGCCCCACCATTCGTGAACTACGAGCACTCCTGGGCGTGGTCCCTGAATGGCATCGTCATATGCCAGAAAGCCGACCAGCTTGGTGTCCCCGTCACGGTATTCAATGGTCTCGGTCTTCACGTCAGCCATCGCATGGCAGGCGAACAGCAGCAAAACACAACTCAGCATCCACATTCGGTGCACGGCTCGACTCCTGATATGGAGATCATTTACTCGTTCAATTTAGATCGTTGTAAATCACCACGGGGAACTGGCTCGAGAAATCTCTTCGGGCAACGCGCGCCGAATCCACCGCCACGACGGCAATGGGCAAGCCGCAGTCCCACGGCCTGGCAACTTCCGCTCCGCTACTTCACGACGAAGTTCACAAGGCGTCCGGGGACGACCACCGACTTGACGATCTGCTTCCCATCCAGCAGTTCCATGACCCGAGCATTCGCGCGGGCCATCGCTTCAATCCTCGCCGCGTCGGCTTCTCTTGGCACTTCGATCTTGCCCCGCAACTTGCCATTTACCTGTACGGGAATTTCCAGAGTTTCTTCCAGGATTGCCGCCGGATCGAATGTGGGCCAAGTTTCGTAGGCAAGCGACTGGGTGTGTCCCAAGGCCCGCCAAAGTTCCTCGCTGATGTGAGGCGCGAACGGACTGAGCAGTAGTACAAACGTCTCCAAACAGGAACGTGGTCGCACTTCGTGTTGCTTCATCTCATTGACGAACTCCATCAGGCGGGCGATCGCCGTATTGAAGCTCAACTGCTCGATGTCGCCAGTGACCGCCTTGATCGTGCGATGCACGACGCGCCGCTGCTCGACGGTCGGTTCCTGATCTTGAACCGCCGGGTGCAGGACGGGCTGCTCCGCATGACGATCAATGATCAACTGCCAGGCTCGATCAAGAAAGTTTCGTACGCCACTGACGCCTGCCATGCTCCAAGGCTTGGTCGCCTCGAGCGGGCCCATGAACATCTCATACAAGCGCAGGGAATCGGCGCCGTAATCGCGAACGATCGCGTCGGGATTGACGACGTTACCCCGACTCTTGCTCATCTTGTAAGCGCGACTCTCGATCCGGATCGCCGACTGGTCGACCAGGACAAAATGATCGCCGGACTTGGTGACCTGCTGTTCCGGCAACCGGACCGGCGTCACCTGTCGGCCGTCGGCACTTTGCAGACTTCCGTCTTCCTGTTTGCGAACATCGGCACTGGACACCCATTGCCCTGATTGGTCGCGATAGCCCGTGTATTCCATCTCTCCCAGAATCATCCCTTGGTTGATCAAGCGACGAAACGGTTCGGGATGGGAGACGAAACCGCGATCAAACAGCACCTTGTGCCAGAAACGCGCATAGAGCAGATGAAGCACTGCGTGCTCGGCGCCCCCGACATACAGGTCGACCGGCATCCAGGCTTTTTCCAGTTCGCGATCCACAAGGGCGTGGCTGTTGCGTGGATCGATGAACCGCAGGTAGTACCAGCATGAGCCAGCCCACTGGGGCATCGTGTTCGTTTCGCGCTTGTAACGGCGTCCATCGCGTTCCAGATACAGCCAGTCCGCCGGCGCCTTCTCCAGGGGCGGTTCCGGACGTCCGTGTGGCTTGAAATCTTCCAAGTGCGGGAGATCCACCGGGAGTTCTTCGGCCGCAACAGCCCGCAGTTCCCCCGTTGCACGGCCCTGCCCGTCCACACCGTGCAGGATGGGAAACGGCTCACCCCAAAACCGTTGGCGACTGAACAACCAATCGCGGAGCTTGTAGTTGACCGCCTGTTGAGCCAGACCGCGCTGCTGCAGATCGTCGGTAATCCGCCGCTTCACCTCCGCGGTTGGCAGCCCGTCGTAGGGGCCGCTGTGCACGGCTCGGCCTTCGCTGATCGAACATCGTTTGCCGGCCAGCACCGCATCGCGGTCCGCCGCTTCGGGCCCCGGATCCACCACGGCCACAATCGGCAAACCAAATGCCTGTGCGAACTCAAAGTCGCGCGTGTCATGAGCGGGAACGGCCATGATCGCCCCGGTCCCGTAGCTGGCCAGCACATAGTCCGCGACCCAGATCGGAATCGGCTGACCGGTGACTGGATTGATCGCCGTTGCCCCCGTGTCAACTCCGGTTTTCCGACGCTCTCCCTCCGTCCGTTCGCGATCGCTCTTCGACGATGCAGCCGCACAGTACGCTTCGACAGCGCCGCGGCATTCTTCCTTGGTGAGGCGCTTCACCAGAGGATGCTCTGGCGCGACGACCATATAGGTTGCACCATAGAGCGTATCGGGACGGGTTGTGTACACGCGCAGGGCGGTCTCGCCAGGATCTTCGGACAAGCCCCCCGCGCCGCCGCGATTTCGATTCGCTTGCCATGCCGCGTAATCGGCGGGCGGACCGACATAGAAGTCAACCTCCGCCCCCACACTGCGGCCGATCCAATCCTGCTGCAGCTTCTTGATGCCTGCGGGCCAGTCCAGCCCATCCAAGTCATTGAGCAGCCGATCCGCATACGACGTAATCCGCAGCATCCATTGCCGAAGCGGAAGCCGCTGGACGGGATGGCCGCCCCGTTCGCTCTTTCCGTCGATCACTTCTTCATTGGCCAGCACGGTGCCCAACGCCGGACACCAGTTCACAAGCGCGTCGTCCTGATAGGCCAGACGATGTCGATCTCGATAACGGGCGACCGCCGCCTCTCCTTGCGCGACGATGGAATCAGGAATCGGCAGCTCGGAAATCGGCCGACCACGTTGGGCTTCCGCATCGAACCATGTGTCGAACAGAATCAGAAAGATCCACTGTGTCCAGCGAAAGTATTCACGATCGGTCGTGGCCAGGCTTCGTTCCCAGTCGTAGCTGAAGCCCAGCATCTTCAACTGGCGGACGAAGTTCTCGATGTTCCGCTCCGTGGATACACGCGGCGGCGTATTCGTGCGGATCGCATGTTCTTCGGCCGGCAGACCAAAAGCGTCAAACCCCATCGGGTGCATGACACTGACGCCGTTCATCCGCTGGTAGCGGCAAACGATATCGGTGGCCGTGTAGCCCTCCGGATGTCCGACATGCAGCCCTTCTCCACTGGGATAGGGGAACATATCCAGCACATACATTTTCTTTTGCGCCGGCAGCCGCGGCGTGGCAAACGTCCGCTGTTGTTCCCAAAACGCTTGCCAACGCGGCTCGATCTCCGCTGGGTTATACCGCGGCATGCCCAATACTCTTCAATGGATCCAGCAGACGATTGAAAAAAAACAGAACCAGCCCCTGCCCTCGGGGATCGCCGCAGGTAAGCCCATGATTGCGGTTATCCCGCGAAATCAGGGGGCGCTGCATCACGGAGGATGTGGACACCGGCGGTGTGGTCGGATTCTAGGCTTTGTCTCAAACCAGAAAAACCGGTCGCGGCTCGATTCGAATTGCCTTCTCTCCCCTGACTGTTGCGCGGGAGAGAGTTCGAGCGGCGGGCATCTGAGACAACGCCTCATCGCCGCCGACAGGCCGGCAAACCGGTACGGCTGCCTGGGCCGCGAGTATTTTTTAGGCGCTCATAGGCCGATCGTTGGCGGAGCCGCCCGCGGCGGCTGTGGCTGCTTCCTGCCGCAACGGATATAGTGTGGCGTACCTAAGTTTTCAGGAAAGTCGCGCCGGCTTCCGGATCCGCCACCCGGCGCGGCCAGTTAGACTCAAGTCGAGTCAGGCGGCATTGCCTGCCCTATTTTCCCTGGAACGAACCCAGGCACATTCGTCGATGCTTCACAATCGAGCGCGACCCCTGCTGAACGAAGCCCAGCGCGAGGCCATGCGGCGGGCAGGTCGCTTTAATGCCCAATTGATGGACCACGTCCGGACCCTGGTTCGCGCCGGAATAACGACAGGCGAAATCGATCGCGTTGTCCATGAATACACCCGCGACCACGGGCATCGACCCGCGACGCTGGGCTACCAAGGCTTCACCCGAAGTTGCTGCACCAGCGTCAACGAAGTCATTTGCCACGGCATTCCCGGCCCCTACGAGCTGAAGCCGGGCGATATCGTGAATGTCGACCTGACGAGCATCGTCGAAGGCTGGTATGCGGACCAGTCCGAGACGTTTCTGATCGAACCTGTCACGGACGAAGCACGGCAACTGACGCAGTGTTCGTTCGACTGCATGCACGCTGCGATCGCCAGTCTTGTCCCTGGATGCCGGGTCAGCGATATCGGTGATGCCGTGGTCAGCATCGCTCACCAGCGCGGGTTCTCGGTGGTTCGGGAATATGTTGGGCACGGCCTGGGCCGGGCCTTCCATCAAGATCCCTCGATCCCGCACTTCCCCAACCGACAAAGCAGACAAGACCGGCTCGTGCCCGGCATCGCGTTTACCGTGGAACCGATGATCAATGCGGGGACACGCTTGTCGTTCGTCGACAAACAGGATGGCTGGACGGTCCGGACGCGAGATGGCCGATTATCGGCTCAATTTGAGCACACCGTCCTGATGACAGAAGAAGGGCCCGAGATCTTGACATTGACTCAGCATGGGCCGCAGGCCGGTCATCACTTCTAGCATTCGGGCCGTCACGATCGCGCGACGCGGATCGCTCCCATCAGCGGCACACCCGAGTAGAGACGCGTAAACAAAAAAACCTCGGAGGGGTAAGCCGCCGAGGTTTCATTTGATCGATCAAGCCGTCGTTGCGGATGAACGCACCGACGGGCGGAGCGGATCACTGGAACCCGCCCAAGCCGCCGCCACCGCCGACGCCACCTCCACCACCGCCGTTCGTACCCGTCTGGCCGGTGACAAAGTTGAAGGTGCTGACTTCCGGAATCGCCGAGAAGAATGGGAACGGACTGACGCGGACGTAGCGGCGATCGGCGGAGATGATCGCCCGGGTGAACATCATCGTGCCTTCGGGCAGAGTCGTAATGACGGGCTGGAAGCCAACACCCGGCCGCAAGCCGAGCTGCCGTGCCAATCCGAACCGCGCCAAGTCGCGCCAGTATTCGTTGAACGCGGAATTGCTGCCGGAGCCGATTGGCGGGAAGAAGGGCCCTCCCGCTTGAGCCGCAGGATTTGCATTGGCTTGAGCCTGCTGAGCGAGGATCGCACCGGCCATCGCGAACTGCTGCTCATTGAGCGATGCGAGTTGGGCGGCCGCCACGGGCTCCGTTCGCTGTCCGGACCGCACGTCAAAGGTGACTAGTGCATCCTTCTCCGCGAGCGGAATCTGCTGGCGAATCACCCGCTGGGTCGGACGTCCCGCGTCCGTCAGGATCTCGATCGTCACATGCCCGGCCGATACCTCTCCCCAAACACGTCGGACCAGCAGGCGATACTCCCCGTTGAAGCCCTTCGGACAGACGTAGACTTCCTGGTGCGTCTCACCCGAGTCATGGCCGGCCGCCGTGCCGTCGGCCACGAGCAGACCGCCCCCGGCGGATCGACGATTCTCGAGGGAGCAAACCGTCCCGCTGGGCTCTTCAACCAGCAGGTCGATGTCCGCATCACCCGTCCAAGAGACGCGGACAATGCAGTCTCGCAACGTCGCAGCTTGCATCCGCCGCTCAAACGCGTCCGCTTCCAACATCCGGTCCGCTGACTGCAGTTCCTGATAGGTCGCTTGAGCAACCAGCACGGCTTCCGCTTCCAGTTCCTGAAGCTCGGCCGGCCATGCCTGGCTCAACAAACCCTCACAAGCCCATTGAATCCCGTTGACATCCTTCAGTTGACGCGCCAACCGCAGGCCCTGCACATACGCTTCGAACCGTTGCGGCTCCAGACGAGCGATGTTTCGATACTGTTCCAACGCCGTCGCCTGCAAACCAGAGGCTTCCAGGTGCCGCGCGATATTGAGCAGGTCGTCGGGCGTGTCCGCGAAATCCACCGCGGACAGCAATGCACGCTCGACATCTTCCGGCGAACCTCCGCTGCCTTCGAGCGCAAGGGCCAGACCCTTATACATCCACGGTTCCATATGACCGTGCCGCAACCCCGCCGAGATGACGGCGACCACTTCCTCATAACTCGCCTTGACCTGCGAATCGTTGCCCGCCTCTGCGGCCGCAGCCGCCCTGCCGTTCAATCGGCGGACGGTCTCCCGGACGCGCGCCGCGTGGAGCGCTGCCTCCGATGGACTGGCCGGGTCAAACTCAGCGAAGTAACGATCCCACGCATCTTCAATGCTCTCGCCGGAGGCAGGAGTGACTGTCAGAGGACTGACGGAAGCACCGGCCGCATCGCTCAGCACGGGAGCCGTGGTCTTGGCGTCGAGCTGGATGTCATCGGGCACGACAAACATGCCGCCCCCCATCCCGCCGCCCATGCCACCCATTCCACCGCCCATGCCGCCCATGCCTCCCATGCCACCGCCCATTCCGCCCATCCCGCCCATGCCACCGCCCATACCACCCATACCGCCCATACCGCCGCCCATACCACCCATCATGCCGCCACCGATGGGTGCCACAGGCACGACCAAATCGCCGACGGGGTACACCTTGGTGATCAGGTTGGCATCTGCATCATCCTTGCTGGTGATCTGCAGCACTTCATCTTTGACCATGTAAGTCAGGTCGAGTTCACGGAGCAGGATCCGCAAGCCTGAGCGCAAGCTGACACCTGGCAGGTTGACGGTCACCGGCGCATCCCGCTGGACGCCAACCTCATCAAGGGCCTTGGAGTTCAAAATGATCGGAATGTTGTGCCGGTTCTGAATGAACGAGACCACGTTTTCAAGCGGCTCGCCGTCAAACCGCAGGTCGGTGGTCTCATTGAGGGCTTGCTGAATCCGCCGTTCGGTTTCGTTGCTGCCCGTCAACTCGATCGAACCGTAACGTGCCAGCCGCCGATCGCTCAGACGCTGCCAGACCTCCGCGTCCGGATACAGAATCGGAGGTTCATCCACAAACGGGATTGAGAGCTTGTCGATCGAGTTCAGCACATCGATGAAGTTCCGCTCACGCAACGAGCGATATCGGTAGTAGCGGTCGATGGTGTCGGCCTGGTTGGCGACCGCTTCCGCTTGATTGCCAATCACCGTGTTCGGGGCGATGTCCTGCAACTTCATTGCTACTTCATCGTCAGCTTCACGAAACCGGCCTTCTCGCATCAAGCCGTTGAACTGCTCGACAAGCTGCTTGATCCGTTGTTCACGCTGAAGCGCTTCGTCGACAATCCGCAGATTAGCTGCCGCAGCGGCTTGCGACTCCTGGGCTGAAGCCTGAGCTTCAGCGAAGGCAACTTCGCGTTGCTGGGCTGCGCGGATCGAAGAACCGATCTGGGAGCGGAGCTCGCGACGTACGGCCGGATCGAGATCCGACTGCGCTTCGATGCTCTGCAACAACGACTTGAGGCTCGTGCTGACACCCGTTGGATCGGCAGTCAACTGCCGTCGCGCCTGCTCGAGCGCGGCCCGAACTTCAGCTCGAGCTCGCCCGCTGAGCCGATTACGTTCCGCTTGGACCGCATCAAGAATTCCGCTGGGCGCTTCCTGGCCGACAGCCGGTGCATCGAATCCACCGGCGGCCGGCGGTTCCGCGGCGGGCGGTGCCACATTGTCGATGCTTTCCGCTTCTCCTTCATCCTGCTTCAGCAACGCTGCCAACCGTTCTTCATCGCCGGCCAGCTCGATCAGCGAAGCGGCCTGAGCATTGTTCGGGTCTGTTTCCAGAGCTTCACGAGCCACTTCGATGGCTCCGCGGACTTGTCCGCCCTGCAACGCGAGAGCGCTCGCTTCGGTCAAGCGGTCGGACGCTTCCGCCATCATCCGCGCCGTCTCGCGCAGTCCCGCACTGCCCAAAGCCGGCAGCGTCAAACCGCCGTCTACCGAAGCCCGCTTCACCAAGCCTGGCAGAAATGCAAAGTCTGCCTGGCTCTCTTCCGCATGCAGAGCCCAGCTTTGTTCACCCACATCTCCCAGGTCCATGACCAGAGAGCCATGGTCGCTTGCCGCGGACAGTTCGCCCAACAGGATCGTGTCGCGGTCCGTTCGCAATGGAGGAGTCCGCTGCGGCAGGACATTGATCATGTCCGCAGGCAACTCAAGCTCTTCCACCCACAACGGCGGTCGGCTGACGGCACCAGCTGCCAATGCAGCCAACTCATCGGCCGACTTCGCGTCGGCGCCGCTGACAAGCACCGTGCCGCCCGTCTGATTCGCCAGCGCCGCGAGCAGTCCGACGTTTGTCGTGGGACCCACTGCAATCCCGTGGATCGAGATGCGATTCAAGCGGCACTGATCGATCAACTCGCCAAGCACCGCTTCGTCACGAATGGCGCCGTGCGCCGCCGCGTCGCCAATGTAGACGATCGACTTCTCACGACCGTCACCCGGAAGCATCGCAATCGCTTGCTCCAGCGCCAAATGCAGGTTCGTCGTCCCCAAAGGCAGGCGACGGTCCAACTTCTTCACCGCGGCCGCAGCCAGTTCCGCATGCGGCTCGACCAGCCCATCGCTCATCGCGACAGCCTTGACGTCGACCGCGACAATCGCCACGCGGTCAGCGGAATCAAGATTCTTCAGCAATCCCCGCACCGTGTCGTTCGTCTCGTCACGGAACGGACCCGCCTGACTGGCCGAGGTATCGACCAGGATCACGACCTCCGCCGGTCCGGCGGCCAGTTCCTGCAACTTCGCCGGATCGATCTTGGGGCGAATGCTCAATGCAAAAAATTCGTCGCCAGACGGCGTCTGGTAGGTTGCCAGACGGCTGTCTGACTCGCCCGTGTCACCCGCCATCGCAGGCATGGCGAAGAGCATCGCAACGGCAGAAGCCAACCAACGCCGCTTGCGGATCACCAAGTCCCGAGGAGCCATACCGCAACTCTCCAGACGCTCACGAGAGAAAAGCCAAGCGCTTTCGCCACCGGCGATTACGCGAATTTATCAGTCCAGGCAGCCGAGCAGGTTAATTTGCACGATCTGCGTATCTTCTCGATCCTATTTGCCAGGTCCCCAGGACGCCAACAAAAACCGTTTGGATCCTCAACCGAACTTCCCCAGGCCACCCATCCCCCTGCTCATTTGGCAGGGCTTGCGTTGCGTCTTGCCACATGTGTTGCAAAATGCAACTCCTCGATAAGCGAGCTGGTACGTTTGGGGCCGCTATTCGGCCGATTCTGCCGTAGGGAGCGAATCGCGCGCCGAAAAAGCAGTTCAAGCTGTTTTTGGCGGGGCCTACCCGTGCAAGATTCCCTTCGTAGCACCGCGACCGTTTTCGAGGCAAGCTCAGTCCCGTATTGCCCCGAAGGCCGTCGGCCGACGCGCGATCGCGGGCCCTCGCTCAAACGAAGGGCCAAGCTCATCCGACGGCCTTCCATCAAAGAATGCTGGGCCGTGCTTGGACGGATGCGTGCTCAAACAAGCGCGTGCTCAAAAAAAGGAGGAAATCGATACCGGCGCCGCTCGCGTCCGCACGTCCAGCGGACAGCGCACCCTGTCCAAGCGGCGTTGCCCTACGTTCGTTCGGCCTGCTTGGTGGCGCGGTGCCCGCCCATCCCCCGCTCGGTGGGCCCCCGTGCGCTGGTCGGCCGCCGGTCAAAGGCGCGGTTTGGAGCGTCCGATCTCCGGGCGGGTTCGACGGCGTGTGACGGTTTTACCGACGACGCCCCTCGGCGGTTCCGCCCGGCGATCCGCCCCCGGACCTCAATCAGTCCGTCGCGTCCCGCTGCCACAAGCCCAGCGAGCCGCTCGTCCGATGTACCGGGCCCGCGGGGGTGGATGATGCAGGCGTTGTGCTTAGTAGCGTGTGACGACCGGCGGTCCATCGGCGACACGCTGGATTTCCGTCGACCAGCCCCGGATCAAATCGGCGATCTGGTCTAGACCATCCGCCATCCCGGCGACGGCGCGGGCGCTCCACTGCAGTGCCGCACGTTGGGCCCGGTGCGGATCGAGGTCGCAGGCGATCGGCTCGCCGCTGTAAAGCCATCGTGATCGATCATCGTTGATCGCGCGCCATTCTCCCCACTGTCCCAGCAGATGGCGTGATGACGCCGCAAACCGATCCGTCATCTCGCACCATGCGGCGCCAGCTTTTTCGGGCGAGGCGTTGGCCGCAAGCCTGCTCACGATAGGCTCAAGCCGGTCCCATGCTTCACCGATGATTTCCAGGCCGCATTCAAAGGGGATTGCTTCTGGCCCCGAGACCTGCGTTCTGGAATCGGCGGAGGTCGGGAAATGCGTGAGTGGTGCAAACTGCAGCAGAGGTGAAATCACTGGGATCGAAGTCAGTTGAGACCATGCAAGGGACTGTCTGATTTCATTTGGCAACGACTCGCGGTCGCCGTAAACCACTGCCGGCAGGTCGCTAGGAGACCACAGGTTCTCGGGGTCGTATTCCTCGCTCACGGAGGGCCGCTCGCAGATTTCGACGTTCAGCAGGAGGCTTGCAGGTTCGTCCGCATCCGCGTTTTCGTTCAGGCCGGATTCCGAAAGTCGATCGATATCGACGACGGCAAAGTCGTCAGAAACGGAAGATTCTTTCAGTTCGCTGCCAGCCCAGGCGGACGCCAATTGAGGAAGGACTTCATCGACCGTCGGAAGCGGCTCTTCCGATTCGCTGGCTGGCAGCATCACGACGACCGCTCCACTCCGCGGAGCGTTGAGTTGACGCCACGCATCATCCATCCACCAGCAGTGGTTCGGCGCTTCGGAAGTGGACACGGCGGACGAGGCATCCTCCGCGAGCATGCCTTCTGGTCCCAGCTCGACTTCAGATCTCAGCTCATTGCGCGTCGCTTGCGGAGCTGCCAGCGCGAAAGCGACTTCGATGGATGAATCGAAATCCATCTCGATCGGATCTTCGCTGGCAGGCAGCGCCAGGCATGGAGGAAGCGTTGCCTGACCGATCACGGCTCGCGCAAGCGTCTGCCGAGCCCCCAGACCGATTTGTGCGCGAAGTGGCGTGTCAGCCGCGGCATTCGATGCAGCGACACTCAATCCGATCAGCGAACTGGCCCAACACGCGGCTCGAAACCACCGTCGCATTTGCAGATCCTCCTTGACCAGCGAATTCCACGAGGTGTATCCCAGAGGCAGGCCTCGTGTGCCGCGAATGGTCCCCAATGGTCGGCGGGCGGACCGACCACGCAGTCGCGGCTGTCTGCGGTGTTCTATCGGGCTGGGCTGAGGTTTTCGCGTGGCGAAAAAAAGCCGAGGCGGTCAGCCTGCGGGGTTGCGCTGGGGATCAGGCAACCTCTATCGAGCATGCCAAAGGTAACGACTGACCACGAAGATCGGAGTTGCGCTTTCGCACCAGGAAGTTCGAAGACTCACATTGAACCGACCCGCGAGGATTTTCTATCGTGAGTCGTTTCTGTTGCGCCCGTACATCCGTCACAGATGGGCAGAACCGTATGATGCGCAAATCGTTGAAAAATGGTGCGCCGGCGAGGCACCGATTCGTGGGCGCATCTCGGGCAGCATGGATCCAGGTGCAGTTGCTGGTGGAGGCCGATATGCGATTCGATTCCGCTCTCCGTTCCTGGGGGCTGGCGCTCTCGAGCGCTTGCCTCACTTCGATCCTGACGCTGTCCTTGCAACATGGCGGTTGGTTGAACTCAGCGGATGCTCATCAAGAGACCGCCCGGGCCCGAAGTTCCCGTCTGAACGATGAGCTGCTTGCGGCCGAAAGCTTGACGCCCGCGGAAAGAGTCAACGTCGCGGTCTATGAAAAGAGTTTCCGCAGTGTCGTGAACATCGCCACGCAAGCCGTCCAGCTCGAAGGGTTCTGGCTTGCGCCCGTGGCGACCGAAGGCAGCGGAAGCGGCGCGATCATCGACCGCAGCGGCCTGGTCCTCACGAACTTTCATGTAATCGAAGGCGCGCAGCGTCTGGAGGTCACGCTCCATGACGGTCAGCAATTTGAGGGCCGCGTCGTCGGGGCCGATCCGCCGAATGACCTGGCCGTTATCAAGATCGATGCACCGTCCGAGTTACTGGAACCAATCGAGTTGGCCGAGACGAACCGGATGTTCGTCGGCCAAACGGTCTATGCGATTGGCAGCCCATTCGGATTGGATCATACGCTGACGATGGGCGTCGTCAGCAGTCTGAATCGCAATATCCCGGGCCGCAGTCGGCGCCTGCTACGCAACATGATCCAGATCGACGCGGCACTGAATCGCGGCAACTCAGGGGGCCCGTTGCTGAATACTCAGGGGAAACTGGTGGGCGTCAACACGGCGATCGCAAGCAGTTCCGGGGAGGATTCGGGGGTTGGCTTTGCGATCCCTGTTTCCACGATTCGACGTGTAGTACCCGAGTTGATCGCGCACGGGCGCCTTTCGCGGCCATCGATCGGGATCGAAGGCGTGTCGGAAACGGACGACGGGCTGCTGGTTGTCAAGGTGTCTCCCAATGGCGCGGCCGCCCGCTCAGGAATCCAGGGTGCCCGGATCTCGGTCAAGCGAACCATCCTGGGCGAACAACGGCGCATCGACCTTGGTTCCGCCGATATCGTCATCGGTGCTGATGGCACACCCGTCAAGACGGTCGACGACCTGATGACAATCGTCGAACAACACCAAGCGGGCGAGACCATTGAAATCACGGTCAATCGCCAAGGTCAATTGATCTCGCTCCCCGTGACTCTCGATCCGGAATCCAACTAGGCCTTGGTCTGCAAACTGCCACGCAGCTCGACTACCTACGGATGCGGTCCTCTCTCTTCGAGCTTTCTGCCAGGGAGAGATAGCGCAAGGGGACCGGGGATAGGAAGCCGACTTTGCAAGAGCTCACGGGTTTTCTGACGAGAGATGCTCCACCAACCATGCCTTGGCGCGCTCGGTAATTCCCGGTCGTGAACTCTCGCGGGGTCCGGCCACATTCAGCACCGAGGGCCGGAATTCCATGAGCCACCGTTCAAAGTCCTCGGCGCTGGGCGGGCGTGAGAGTTTCACAAGCAGCCACGGTCGCGATCGCTCATCCGCAAATCGTCGTGTCAGCAGCGTGCCGCCTTCCAGTCGCCCCTCATAAAGGATCAACGTGGCATCGCTATCGATCACATTCTGCTCGGTGCGTGCCGCGTAGTCGTCGCTGGGCAACTCACGGAGCCGGTAAGCATCGGGGATGACGCCATCCTCGGCGCGTCGCCCGCGCGGACACCATCCCCCGTGTTCGATCCCCAATTGCTCTGCAGCATCAAGCGCTGCGCGGTCGACGCCCGTCTGCCCGCCCGAAACAATTTGCTGCGGCCGCCACCGCCCCGACAACGGAAGCTTCTTTTGCCGCTTCATGGCTGCTCCAGAAACTGCTGGATGGCGGGGTATGACCGGCACGCGCGAAACCAATTGCGCGGCGGCGGCGCGATGAATTGCATCCTGTCACCGCGCGTCGGGTGCGCGATGGTTATGGCCCGCGCATGGAGGGCGATTCCGCGAGGCCATGGCCGATCGCTGCCGTAGCGGCGATCGCCCAGGATGGGGAAGCCCCGATCGGCCAGTTGAACTCGGATCTGGTGCTTTCGACCCGTTCGTGGCTCGACCACAAGCAGCGACACCTCCCGATCGCTGATGACGTTCGAAATCAGCAGGTGACAGGTCTGAGCATGCGGTGTGTTGGCGACACACATCCGCATCGCATACCCATCCGGAACGGATGTCATGTGACCGCTCAGTTCCGTGATCGATCCTGGGAAGTGTCCAGCGACGACGGCCCAGTAGGTTTTCTGAACGGTACCGGCTCGATACTGCTCGGTCAGGCGAGCTGCCGCCTTGGACGTTCGAGCCAGGACGATGGCACCGCTGGTGCCGACGTCGAGTCGGCTCACGATGCCAACGTAGGCCTTTCCAGATTTGCCCCCCAGTTCTTTTAGGAATGCGGCAGCCTGCGTGTGCAAACTGTCCGTGCCGGGAACCGCGCCCTGCGTGACCAGCCCCGCCGGCTTATTGACGACCAGCAAATGGTTGTCGGCGTAAAGCACGTCGAGGCTGGAAAGATCCATCGCGATCCGTTGGAATCAGAAAGTCTGAGGGCTCATCGTCGGGCGCCGTCGCCCATTCGATTCGGGACGACCACGTTCGGTTTCAACCGATCGCCGGCGGACAGGCCGCTGGGCTTCAACCGGCTTTCCGGCAAGCCCCCCACAAATCCCGCTTGCCACGCGCTCCCATCGGTCTAAGATGAGAGTTGTACACGGCCAGGTGGCCAGTTGTATAGCATTCGAGGGCATCGATGATTGATCGGGGGCGATAGGAATCGACCGGTTGACGAGAAGTGTCGGTGGCGTGTCGTGGTTGATCAGTGGGCCACGTAAAAAGCTGATCTAAACTTAATTGTCGAGGACAACCTCGCACTGGCTGCCTAAGAACAGGTAGCCCTGGCTGAGGGGGGCCGCCGGAGCCGCCCGAAAGCCGGTCGTCAAGTTCGGCTCGGCTGCTGTCAAGCGATCAACGCGGCGGCCTAAACAAAGTCGATCGATAGCAGTTCGAGCCGCTGGTCCGCGAGCGTCCGACCTGCGAAACGCCTCTCGGGGCAAAATCGCGAGACTACACACGTAGAAGCCGTCGCGGACGTAACTCGGGACGCGGGTTCAATTCCCGCCGCCTCCACTCTTAGGCCGGTTGCTGGGTGGCTGGAAGCCAACAGACCTGCTGACTCGGTACAGCCGGTCTTTGCTCTTCTGCAAAATTGCAAACCCGACGATTCGCTTGGTGGGGGGGGTGATCGAAGCGTCGGAAGGCGGCGTTTGCGGCTGGTGGCTGTCAGCCGCTCTTCCTGGCGCTAACTCCGAATCGACTGCGGATGCGCAGCCCTTCCGGCTCGTTACCGACAGCGGCGCACATTTCGTCTCGCCGTGACTATCGTGCGAGAACACACCGTTCGATTAGGCCCACCCTTCCAACTTGTCACGGTCCGCCGTGGCGACGATCGTCATCCGAAGCTCGTCGGGATGAGCGTGACGCTTGGTTCCATGGCTCAAGGTCGATGAGCTTTGGGTTCGAGGATCAGCACCCAATCGTCGTCGCCGGCGCCGTTCAGACCGGGGGCGGCCAACTTGGGCCGCTCATTCCCGTCAAAGGGATTCGGCTCGATGCGGATCTGCTCGCCCGTTGTAGGGTCGAACCATCGAGCTTTCACGGGGCGGCTGACTTTGGCGCCATCGACCGTGAACGGTTTGCCATGGATGGTGAGGATGAGCGCATACCGTCCATCTGACGTGGTCGCGGCGACCACAGCGCCCTCGGCCAGTGTGACCGTCGGCGTCATCTCACTCCATGGAAGAGTGACGAGCATCCGTTTGGCATGGCTCAAATGCGTTGAACCTGGCAGATTCATCGCCTCCCGCCAGGAGAGCCGTCCCCAGTCCACGCCGGAAAATGACTGGCCGAATTTCCAGTCGGTCCGGTTAACTTGAAAAATCCCGCTGGCCCCGTAGGTGTGACCAGCGCATCCGCTTGCGAGCAGGTGCGCCCAAAACGCCTGCCGCGCCTGTCTTGCGCCAATTTCGGCTAAGCCATTCTGTTCCGGCAGCCCTTCGGTGGGGCTGGTCCACTCACGCTTCAATGTCAGCTTTTCATAGCGGGCCTCACCACTCAGCGAAGGCATGATGGGCTCTCGCTTCCAACTCCTCAATGCAATCTCAACCTGACCTTCGGGCAGAGTACTGTGACCGCTTTGGTGGAGGTCAAAATCCAGCAGCGTCGGGTCTTCGATCTCATCGCGTGACAGGGTGGCATGTTTGGAGTGCGTCGTCACGAGCCGTTGAAATGGGTCGATCTTCTGGACATAACGAACGATTCTTGACCAATCCGTTCGCAGAGTCTTGGCAGCAGAATCCTGCGACGGGGAGAGATACCACGGCAAGGAAGTTTCCCCCGCCACGCACCAGATGACTGGCAAAGCACCCCAACGAGCGATGAGATTCCGCCAATGTTGCTGCATGCGGCGCTCTCCCAACCAGGGAAGCCAGTAGCCCCAGCTTCCTACCACGCAGGGCGACATTCCCTGATCCACCAGGTGCATGATCCGGGCGTCGGCGGCGTCGAAGTACTCGGGACGAATTCGGGCAAAGTCCTGCGTCCAGGGGAAGCCCCCATCCCCTTCGGCCCGTTCATCGAAGTGCTGGTCCAGGTCACCATACAAACCCGCCGTGAGTTGGATCACGGTGAAGCCTTTATCTCTCCGGTCGCGTACGAGTTCGCAAAACTCTTCCTTCCATTGCAACCGCTTTACCAATCCCATCCACCATGTGTCCCCCAGCCAAAGAAAGGGCGTGCCGTCGGCATGGGCAAAGTGACGCCGATCTTCCGCAACCCGTACGGGACCGTGTTGGAACAGCGGATTATTTCCCGAATAGGGAACGACCTCGACGACCCCCTTCACATCGTGCAACGCAAGGTTGGCCGTGTCGCTGCAGATCGAGCGGAAGCGATGGAGGCCTGCCACGGGCGAGGCGTAGCGCACGCGCCAGAGATTGCCCCCGGCCCAGAAGGCCGGCACGCGAAACTGCCGACCGTTCGGATCCGTAAAGACACCGTCAACCGTTATTTCGTTGAAAGGATCTGCGTATGTTTTCTCGCTCCGCAGAGTCACTTCCGCCACGCGATTCGCCTCAGCGACGGCAAGAGGTTGCGTGGAAGACGCTGCGACAGCGAGTGCTTGACCAACGAGGGTAAGACCGTGAATCTCGCGGAACCGCGCGCGGGCCACCGGGCGACTGTCTCCGTACTCCTCCGCGTTGGCGTCTAAGGCAAGCCCCACAAACAAGGTCTCGGGAAAAACATGATCCGTATCGTGAATGACAGGTGGCCTTTGTCCCTTCCAGCCGCCTTCCGCCGTTTTTAGTTCGTCAGAAATCCAATCGGCTTCCGTCGGCGGTCCCGCCGTTTCCGCAAACCAACCATAAAAGGTGTTGCCCGAACGTTTCAGGCGGACCCAGCAATTGGGGAACCCGATCGGGCGGTCCCCCGCATGGTTCACATTCCGCGCGGAGGAATACAAGAACGTTTCGCTCTTGAACAGGTTCCCACCCGCGACGCCTCTGATGCAAAAAATAATGCTGTCGTAGCCGAATTCCGTTCCCAGCCATTTCGGACTATGGGAGTTGGCGGCGATATGAACGAATTCCGAATCATCGCTCAGGCTCTTCCGCGCCATCAAACCCGCAGTGGCCAGATTGCCGACGTCGTTCTGCACGCTCTCGATGCGACACCAAATATCAAAGTCGCCCTTGATGGGAATATAGGCGAAACGCCCCTCATCCTTGTCATGGTGAACCCCAAACTGTCTCCCCGTCGCTGTCAGGTCGTACGCAGTCCAAGGCGCAACCTCGGTCGTCGTTCCAGCGGTTGGAGTATTAAAATCAAGGCTCGCGAGGGCATCGGCCCATGCCGCGACACAGCCAAGCCACAGCGTCAGCACGAGAGGAATTGGCAGCACGAAAACGGTCGCCCTGGACTGATTAAGCGTGGATTCGACCATGCGATTTGAGTCATCGGGAAGTGAGATTACCGGGACCAATCTTAAGAGAAGGTAATCTTCCAGTGAAGCACGCATTGCATGGATCGTGAGCTTGAGTCGATCGGTGCGGTGATCGATTTCAAGCGAGGTGTGGAATGGGTTGTCGAACGAGTCGGGGCGAGGTGCGGTGGCGTGAGGTGTTGCCGCAATTCGAGGCGAGTGGGCTGTCGCTCGACGAGTGATGTCGGCCGAAGGGCTGCTCCCCGCCTACTTTCTATCCGTGGCGAACTCGGAAGGCTCGTCGGCCGTCGAGCAGTCGGTCAAGCCCGACGTTTCACGGCTGATCCTCCTTCCTGTTACCGAGCAGCAGGCGGCGATTGAAATCAAGTTGTCTGACCAGACGCGGCTCGCGCTGCACGGACCATAGATCGCGGGCAACGGGGCGCCCTACGGACCTGCCTCACGCGAGGGGAGCGATGCTGAAACCCTCTCTGGCAATCGGATTCGTGGCCTGCTCCCTGTGCCCTCGGAGGGCCACTCATCGAACGAGATTGACTCACCAGCAGGATACGTCGCTTTCTTCAACACTTACAGAACACAAGGTCTGACTGTACCTAGCTTCGAACCGGGGAAAACTATCTCTTCGCGCGATGAGGCAAATTCCGAAACCCTTTGAGTGTGGTTGTCTTCAAAAAACGGTTTACATCCGTCCGAAACGCTTCTAGCCGGTCGTGTAGAGGACATCGTGGCCCCACTCCACACCATCCCTCACCGTAAGGGCAGTGAAGGCTCGGTTCTAACCGCTCAAACGGGGCGACAATGTCCAGCAATGTGATGTCCTCTGGGGGTCGAGCGAGCACATAGCCACCTCCAGGGCCGGGTGCCCCGTTGACCAACCCTCCTTGCGAGAGAACCGTCAGAACCTTTGCAACGATTGCTTGAGAGAGTTTTCGCGACCGCGCAATATCGGCCGAGTTATAGCGTTGGCTAGATTGGACATCAAACCTTTCAGCCAAGAAGGTCGTAGCGCAAAGAGCAGCGCGTGCCAGTTTTCCAAATGGGTTCATCGCCCCTTGCCTCTTCAACCGCCGTGCGTGGAGCGTCAATTAGTTCATATGATGATCAACTGGGTTTGCGAGTCGCTTCATGTGGACGGCTTCAATCAGCCTGATCAGGATGGTCAGAACCAGGATCCCGAAGGCCCAAATCCCGGCCGTGATTTTCCATTCGGTCAGGCTGGGCGCATATTCGACGACTTCGTGAAGGGTCGAAGGGATGAAGCCAGGGATTACCAGGCCCATACCCTTCTCAATCCAGATCCCTGCGATGCACAGCAGACAGGCCAACATCCGAATGTTGCCCCGCTGAAGGGCTGCTGGGGTGAAGAAGAGAACTGTCCCGGCGATGTTCATTAAGATCGCACTCCAAATCCATACGACAAGCCCAGCACCTCCATGCGATCCAAAGAACAGATATCTCGCGGATGCAGCATGGCCGCTTCCCGTATAGAAGAGCGTGAACAGTTCGCTTACGAGCATCAGCAGGTTGATCACCATCGCGATGCGGATGATCTGAATCAGCGTCCTGGCAGGCCGCGGAGACCATTGCCAGTCGCTGGTAAGGCGGATCACGCGCATCACGATCAGGATGAAGGCTGGACCGCTGACAAAGGCTGATGCCAGGAATCTGGGGGCGAGCAATGCCGTATTCCAGAACGGCCTGCCACCCAAGCCGCAATACAGGAAGGCCGTTACCGTATGGATACTGAACGCCCAGAGAATCGACAGAAAGACAAATGGCACGTACCAGACAGGGTCTGGCCGCCTTCCGAGGTACTGCATGTAGAGCAGATAGCCGACGATGTGCAAGTTGATCAGTAGGTAGCCGTTCAGAACGATGATGTCCCAAGTGAGCATGGACATTGGCCAGTTGAACTTGCCGATGATCGGTATCAAGTGCCAGAAGCGATCGGGACGGCCCAGGTCAACCACGACGCTCAGCGTGCTCATCAGGATTGCCGCGACTGCCACTGCCTCTCCGATAATCACCAGATGATGCATCTCTTCGTCATCGTAGAGATAGGCCGGTATCACCATCATCACGCCACCGGCCGCCAGACCTACGCAGAAGGTGAAGTTCGCGATGTACAGCCCCCAGCTGACGTGGTCGCTCATGTTCGTCAGAATCATTCCATCGCGAACCTGGACGGCCCATGCGTTGGCTCCGACCAGAGCGATTCCCGTAAGCAGCGTCATCCAGCCATAGAAAAGCCAACTGCCATCTGTCGCTACCCCTAGCGATTTCCATAAAAACCGGGGGTAAAAATAGAACGCGCCGCGGGTCGGCATCTGCTGCGGTTTTTCTTCATCGGCGAGTACCTTGCTGATTGCGGACATGGATCGCTGCTCCCACTCCGTGCTACTCGTCGAAGAAGTAATAGAATCGCGGCTTGGTGTTCAGCTCCTCCTTGAGCACAAACGTACGCTTGTTCTCAATGACCCAGCGGATCTCAGACTGCGGATCAAGCATATTGCCGAAGACTCTGGCGCCTGTTGGGCAAGCTTCCAGGCAGGCCGGCATCCTGCCTTCACGGGTACGATGTAAACAGAAAGTGCATTTTTCCATGACGCCCTGCGGCCGAATGCGATTCGACAGATAGCCCTGATCTGGATTGATCACTTCGGCTGGGATCGTCGGCTTCTCCCAGTTGAATCTCCGCGCGTGATAGGGGCAGGCCGCTTCGCAGTATCGGCAGCCAATGCACCAGTTGTAGTCGACCACCACAATACCATCCTTCTCTTGCCAGGTTGCCTGGATCGGACAAGCTGTCACGCAAGGCGCATTCTCGCATTGCTGGCATTGCACGGGCATGTAGAATTTGCCAGGCTGAGGCACAGGGTGCTCATAGGTAGCATCACCCTTTTCAAAATCGATGCCCCCCATCTCCATCTCAAAGACGCGGATATACGAATTGTTCGTTTTGCGATCGTGGTTGTTCTCGATGGTGCAGGCTTCCGCGCATTTTCGACAGCCGATGCAGATGCTCAGGTTCAGTGCATACGCAAATTGAACGCCCTCGTTGGGCTGAGGGTCGGAAATCTTGACATTCACTCCATGCGCTTCCCTGCATTCTGCCTCCAGACGGCGAAAGATGGCTTGCTTTTCTTCTGGCTTCAGTTCGCGGTAGTGTTTCTGCAGGAACTCGTCGACACTCAAGTCGCCGGCCCACTCAGTCAGTGGCTGCAGCGCAGTGGCCCATGCCGCAAGCCCCAAAGTCGCTCCGCAGGCCTTCATGAATCCACGTCGGCTGCTGGGAGGATCATCCAATACAGGCAATGGGCTTGCCGAATCAGTCGCCATAGCTGGATCCTTGATGAGCGTGACGAGGCGAAAACCTGTCGCGTGGCGGAGGGGCAGGATTGAATTTGGGGTAGTTTGGAGCATGAGGATCGTGGCAATGCTGGCAGTGGTTGCGAACGCGCCCGCCACGCTTCAAATCCCAATAGCCGGTCATCCCGCCGTGGGCACCTCGTTCGTAATCGCGATACTGCGGGCCATGGCATTGAGCACAAAGGACGATGGATTCCGCAAAAGGAATCGCTTGTCCATCCGCCAGTCTCAGAGAGGAATAACTGTCACCAGGGTTATGGCAGCTTATGCAGCTCAATTGTCCATGGGCGACCCAGAGTCCCTGATGAAACTCATCCAGGTGACCGGCCTTCGCATTTTCGGGTTTCGAGGGACGCAAACTGTGGCATGCCGCGCACTTCAGTTGGCCCTCATGCGAAGTGCTGTGAGCTGCTGCCACCGAGACTCGAAACACGGCACCCACGACCGGTGGAGGCGTCCGGATCGTGGTCGTGTGCTGGACGAATGTCTCGTCCTCACTTTCGGCTGACAGGGGTCCGCGCTGCGATGTGTCTTGCGGTCGCTGCGGGGCGGGAGACATTTTGCCGCACCCGCCAACCGAAACGAGAATCAGGAGCCAGCCCTGCTGCCAACCACGGCTCCGCCTTGCTCTGGTTTTCATCGGCCGGCCCTGCCCCCGTGCGTCGTGTGCCCGTTCGGCGATCAGTCTATCGTCAGCGCAAGGGCAAATCAAGAAATCTTATTCTTTTATTCTTGAAATGGGTCGAAGCGTGCGATAACGTACGGCGAGGACAGGATCACGGCGCCAGCACACCGCGGGTGAAAGCCGAGCCAGAGAGTTGCACAGGAGATGACTCGTGTGGGTCAGCAGTCTTGTGGTCACGCTGCAAGGGAACGCGGAGAGGGACAGCGCCATCATCGCGGCGTTGCAGGCGATCTCCGCCCTGACTGTCGGTGAGGCCATCGGCAGGCGGATCCCAGTCGTTGTAGAAGCGGATGGACAAGGTTCGCGGCACTGGCATGACTGGATCGCCAATCTTCCAGGTGTTGCTCACGTGGAGGTTGCTTTCGTCAGCTTTGAACCACTGCATTCGCCACCAGCAGAGCCATCAGGGAGGGCTGTTGAATGACCGGTACATCGACCCGCCCTGCTCCCCAGTTCACGTCTCATTCCCCAGATCGCCGCGCATTTCTGCGGATGACGGCCATGACGGTGGCCACTGCGCTCGCGCGTCGGCCAGGGATCGCTGACGAGTTGCAGGCTCCGCAGCCTCCCGGTGGGAGTGACTTGCCCATCATTGAAGGCGTCACATGGAACAAAGCGCCTTGCCGGTTTTGCGGTACCGGCTGTCATGTCATGGTCGGCGTCAAAGACAACCGTGTCGTCTCGGTGACCGGTGACCGACAGGCGGAAGTCAACAAGGGCTTGCTCTGCGTGAAAGGTTACCACGTCGGGCTGGCTCTCTACGGCGAGGACCGCCTGAAGAAGCCGATGCTGCGACGCGACGGCATGCTCGTCGAAATTTCATGGAGCGAAGCGATCGACATCATTGCTCAAAGGATCAACAGCAATCCGTCGCGGTTCGCCATGTACGGTTCGGGGCAATGGACTGTCCCCGAAGGGTATGCAGCCAACAAATTCATGAAAGGTGGCCTGTCCAACAACCATATCGATCCGAACGCCCGCCTGTGCATGGCTTCGGCAGTCACCGGATACATCAGCACCTATGGAGTCGATGAGCCATACAACTGCTATGACGATCTTGACCACTGTGACACCTTGATCCTGTGGGGCAACAACTTTGCAGAGATGCACCCGGTCTTGTTCAGTCGCGTCGTGGATCGTCGCCTGCGCGGCCAGCAGGTTGAACTGATTGATCTGACCACCCGGCATACGCGGACGAGCCAGCAAGCGGACCATGTATTGATCTTCCAGCCGCACTCAGACCTCGCGATCGCCAACTGTATTTCACACCAACTGATCGAACGCAATGCTTGGGATCGGGAATTTGTCGAACGCTTCTGTCATTTTCGGGGCCCTGGCGAGCCACCGACACTGAAGGGCGAGCCAATCACGTTTGAGCAGTTCCGCGATTTTGTGGCACAGTACACGATTGAGAAGACAGCGCAGATCAGTGGCCTGTCGGCAGAGCAGCTTGCGATGCTCGGGGATCGATTCGCTGATCGTTCGAGGAAAGTCCTGAGCCTGTGGTGCATGGGCATGAACCAGCACACGCAAGGGACGGCGATCAACAATCTGGTGCATGCGATCCATCTGCTGAGCGGACATTTTGGCAGACCAGGCGATGGCCCACAGTCACTGACTGGCCAGCCTTCAGCCTGCGGGACGGTGCGAGAAGTGGGGACACTCGCGCACGCGCTACCGGGAGACTTGCGCGTCGACGACGAAAAGGGAAGGCGAATCGCGGAAGACATCTGGAGGCTGCCGGAAGGCCGAATCAACCCGACTCCCGGTTATCACGCAGTTCTGATGTGGGAGAAATTCTGCTCTCCCTCGGTCGCCGCTGATGCAATTGACACCCTTTGGGTGCAAGTTACCAATCCCGGTCAAACCCTGCCGAATCTGCACAAATTGTTTCGCGGCATCAAAGGGAACAAGGACAAATTCCTGATCGTTTCCGACGTCTACCCGACGGCGACTACCGAGCTCGCGGATCTCATTCTGCCATCGGCAATGTGGGTGGAAAAAAACGGTATTTATGGCAATTCGGAACGTCGTACACAGCAGTGGTTTCGGATGATCACGCCGCCGGGTGAAGCCCGTGATGACTGCTGGCAAACGATTGCGGTCGCGCACAGACTGTTCGAGCTAGGCCACCCAGGCATGAAGACGAAGGACGAAAGGTTCCTGTTCTATCAGGCGAATGAAGCAGGCGAAGAGATTCCCATATGGAACTGGGAACGCTACTACGAGATCAATGTCGATGAGCGCCTCTATGAAGAGTATCGCGCGTTCTCGCGAGCCAAGCATAAAGACCTTGCCCCGTATCAGGTATTGGTCAAAACCCGCGGACTACGCTGGCCAGTCGTCCAAGGCGAAGATGGCGAGTGGCACGAAACAAACTACCGTTTCGTGGAAGGCCATGATCCCTATGTTGCGCCCGGTAAAACCGTGCAGTTCTATCACTCAGTGACTGGCGATGACAGGGCTCTGATCTGGTTCAGACCCTATGTCCCGCCCCCTGAAACTCCTGATGAAGAGTATCCATTCTGGCTGGATACCGGACGCGTCCTGGAGCACTGGCACACCGGCACACTGACGATGCGGATTCCGACGCTTCGCAAGGCAATGCCCCATGCCTATGTCGAGATCAATCGAGAGGATGCAAAACGTCTGGACCTTCGGGACGGGGACTTGGTGCGGGTCGAAACACGTCGGGGATCCATGGAGCTTACGGTTTGGATCGACGGTCGAGCAAATTGCTCATCGGGACACCTCTTTGTTCCGTTCTTTGACCAACGAAAACTCATTAACGAACTGACGCTGGATGCGCACTGTCCGTTCAGCAAGCAGCCCGACTACAAGAAGTGTGCCGCGCGCATCATGAAAGTGCCCTCATGACCATGGATCGGCCACCATTCAGCCACTCCCCGGCATCGAAGCTGTCGTCGCGCTGGGGAACTGTTCTGGGTAGTCTTGCGTGCGGATTGGGACTCGCTGGCTTTCTAACCGGAATCAATCAGCAAACGGCTCCGCGGGATCGCCAGTCACTCAACTGGACTAAGCCGTCTGAGGAGACGCTTGGTGCCCTGGCTCCGGCGCCAACCTACGACCAGATCGATTCCCGGATTTACGGCTTCAACAGAGACTGGAGGTCCGATCTCTCAAGGCTGAGGCAAGACAACCCCGGCTTGCTTGATCCCGTGATTCGAACCCCGGAAATGAAGGCACAGGCCCTGCAGGATCGGCTTCGCACGAGAGCTTTTGATACAGCTCCACCCGCAGTTCCACATCCAGTGGATCAGCGGACTGCGGAAAGTTGCCTCGCCTGTCATGGAAACGGCATGACAATCGCCGGCAAGACCGCAACCAGAATGAGCCACCCATTACTCACGAACTGCACGCAGTGCCACGTCGAGCAAGCGGGCTCGGTGCCCCAGGTTCTGGCCGCTCATACGAATCTCAGTAACAACGCGCCGGAAGCGGCTTGGCCTCCAGGCAACCGCTTCGATGGTGTCAAACGGGCAGGGCCCGGCACCCGGTTACTCCCGGGTTTGCCACCCACCATCCCGCATACATTGCATATGCGCGATGACTGCATGAGTTGCCATGGTCTCATTGCCCGGCCCGGTATTCGGACGACTCACCCCTGGCTTCAGAACTGCCGTCAATGCCACGTGGCGAATGACGATCTGGAGCGACCCGCTGTCTCAATATTCGCCCGCAAGACGGATGCTGCACAGAGATGACTCATTATGGAACCAGCTCCATCAGCTGCATTTCCTGACGGCCCGCCGATTCCGGAGATGCGAGAAGCGCTTCTCGACGCAGAGAATGTGCGAGAACTCGTCGGCGACCTTTCAAGATTTGCCCGTGTGCTATCGGTGCAGTGCAAGTCCAGGATCAGATCGCACACCGGTTCGGCCTCTCCAATGGCCTTGGAACAAGCGGCAGAGCTTCTGCTGAGCCGCGATTTGCAAGCGGTGCAGGTCCGATACTTCTATGACGATCATGAATGGACAGACACCCTGATTGGGGCTTCTGAGGGAGTTCGCCTGGTGCGATGCCGGCATGAAAGGGGCTGAATTCGATGGACTTGAAAGCAATCGGACACCGACTTCTCATGCGGTCGCCATGGGCCCTGCCGCGCCGATACCGAGTCTGCCTGCCACCTCGCTCAAACCCAAAGAGCACGGAGCCTATGCGATCCTCGTCGTTCCACTCCTGTCGGCGATGGCAGCCATTGGACCATCGGCAGTGAGTCTTTGCATCGCAGCGGCAGCAGTCACTGGATTTCTTGCGCACGAGCCTCTGTTAGTTGCAGTCGGCCATCGCGGATCGCGAGCTCAGCGCAATTCCCCCGGAGCAATCAAGCGGACGCTGCTGCTCCAGGGAACAATGACCGCATGCGGATTTTCTGCCATGGTCTTGGGCGACCAGAGAGTTCGCATCGCTCTTTTGGCCTGTGCGTTGCTGGCGATCCTGAACTTCATGGTAGCCGTAGCGGGACAGCAAAGGACACTTGCCGGACAGTTGGCAGGCGTTATCGGGTTGTCGCTGCCCAGTTTGCCTGTGCTGATTGCAGGCGGGGTCGAGACATCCCTGGCAGCCGAGGCATGGATCGCGTGGTTCATTGGATTTTCCGCAACCACCATGGCCGTCCGTGGTGTAATCGCTGCTCAAAAACGACAGTCGCGGCTGTTTCATTGGATCGCATTGTCGATCCTTTGTGCCGTTGCATTCCTGGCGACTCTGGCGCTGCATTACAGGCTAATGATCGCAACAACGCCCATGCTGATTCTTTCTGTGTTACTGTTATGGTCGCCACCACCTGCAAGATATCTAAAGGGTGTGGGCTGGACTTTGGTCGGAGGAACTGCGGCCACTGCGGTTTGGATGACAGCCGCGTTATGAACCAATCCCCGGATGCCAGGTTGGCGTGGATCCTCAGGTTCTGCGAAAGAATCCGAATTGGAGGGCCGCGCCATTCAATTTCAGTTTTTTCAGAGGTACGGTAGAAATCGAGCTATTGGAAGAATGGCAGATTCATCAGTGCGCGACCGGAGCGAGTCTGGCACTCTTGGGTTCAGTCACGTTTGCCGAGCTAGAGTCTTGAAGCCCGAACTTCGTCGGCACTCGCATCCGATTGACAAACTTGGATGGATCAACCTACGTCGAAGAAATCCGAGAGTGACGACCGAATCAGCGGATTCAGCTTCTCCTTGAGAATTTCTCCCGACCCTTGTCCCGGACTCGCGTGGCCACGACAGGATTGGTGCGAATTCGGGCAAGCAGACAAGCAAGCGAAAGTGGCTCGTTCCTCTGAGATTCACCCGAAGTCTGCACTGGCAACAACGCTAGATTGGTCAACCTCGATTGATTCCCGACGCGTGCTGCCGCGCGTCAGCTGGCCAAGATCAAGCATTCTGTGAAGGAACAATGAATGCAGGGACCATCACCCGAGGAACGGCACCCATTAAAGGGCTTCCCCCAGGTCGGGTTTCTCAAGCCACTGGTCAAGAACCCGCATATCATCGTCGGCGATTACAGCTATTACGACGATCCCGAAGGGCCGGAGCAATTCGAAGCGAAGTGCGTGCTGTACCACTTCCCGTTCATTGGCGACAAACTGGTAATCGGTAAGTTTTGCGCATTGGCCCGTGGTGTGAGGTTCATCATGAACGGGGCCAATCACCAGATCAGCGGTTTCTCGACGTACCCCTTCTACATCTTCGGGAATGGCTGGGAGTCGGTGACGCCTCGGCCGGGCGATTTTCCCTACAAGGGCGATACGGTCATCGGGAACGACGTGTGGCTGGGATACGATGTGCTGGTGATGCCGGGCGTGAAGATCGGTGATGGAGCGGTTGTGGCGGCCCGGTCGGTGGTGGTGAACGACGTTCCCGCGTATGCGGTCGTCGGAGGCAATCCGGCCCAGGTCATCAAGCAACGGTTTCCCGAGGAAGTCGTCAACGAACTGCTGGCGATCCGGTGGTGGGACTGGACCGTGGACAAGATCACGCGCAACCTGCCCGCCATCGTCGGGGCCGACGTGGGGGCTCTGAAGAATGCAGGATGACGGATGTAACTAAATGACAGAGAATTCTGCAACGACCGAGGAGTTCAAGAAGCTCGAAGTTCGGGTGGGCCGGGTGATCGGCGTGGAGCCGTTTCCTGAAGGTCGGTATTCCACGCACATCCTCATGATTGACTTCGGCCCGGAACTTGGCACGAGGAAGTCGCTGGCGAAGCTGGCGCCGAATTATGCAGGACCGGAACTGATCGGTAGGCAAGTTCTTGCCGTCACGAACTTCCCGGCGAAACAAATTGGCAAGCATCGTTCGGAAGTGTTGACGCTTGGCGCGCCAGACCAGAACGGCAAGGTCATTCCGATCCGTCCCGACCGCGACATGCCACGGGGCGGCAAACTGCATTGAAACGAAAGACGCCATGACCCCATACACACACATCCTTGATCTCGCGCAGGAAGTCGAGCCGCCCGCGGACGGAATTCTGAGCCGGACGATCTTTCAAAACGACAAGGTAAAGGCCGTCGTGTTCGGATTCGGCCCTGGGCAGGAACTCTCTGAACACACAGCAGCGAAACCGGCGATGCTGCTCTTTGTGAAGGGCGAAGCCAGTGTCGGGCTGGGCGATGAAGTGCAGCAAGCCCGGGCCGGAACGTGGGTCCACATGCCCGCCCAGCTGAAGCATTCCATCAAGGCAAAGACCCCGGTGGTGATGCTGCTGGTGCTGCTCAAATGAGCGGACCGGCCCGATCCAAGAATTTTCCTTCTCGGGGCCCTTGCAATAATACAGACTGGTCTGTATACTTCGGACATGAGCCAGTCACCCGCCAGATCGTCCGACGCCCGCCAGCGGATCGTGGAAACCGCGGAACGCCTGTTTTACGCGGAAGGCGTGCGGGCTGTGGGGATTGACCGGATCATCGCCGAGGCGGACGTAGCCAAGATGACCCTCTACAAACACTTTGCCTCCAAGGATGACCTGATCCTGGCGGTGCTTCAGCACCGGGAATCGCAAGTCTCGGAGATGTTTGCAAAGTCCATGGAGCGTTACGTCCGCAGAGGCCTGGACAAGCTCGATGCGTTCTTTGCTGCTCTTAAGGATTGGTTCAAGAGTCCCGGGTTTCGAGGGTGCTCGTTCATCAACGCGCGCGTCGAGCTGGCGGATGCGGAACACCCGGCCTCAAGGTTCTCGGCCAAACACAAGGAGAGGTTTCACGAGATGCTCAAGGAAATCATCCGCGAATCCGCCGGTGCAAAACGGGACGAATCGCTTGCCCCCGCCATCTCCCTGATCGTGGAGGGAGCCATCATCACCGCCGTCATGGAGCAATCTGCGAAGCCGGCCGATGTCGCCCGAGACGCGGCCTTTGCGCTGCTGACCAAGGCTGCAGGGAAATA